>Ga0181522_10001904_pt1 | contig 12243 bp, 8 predicted proteins | sample PEATcosm2014_Bin_27_FD_121103 | JGI IMG/M metagenome (GOLD analysis project Ga0181522, IMG submission 121103) | Peatland microbial communities from MTU Mesocosm Facility, Houghton, MI, USA - PEATcosm2014_Bin05_10_metaG | ecosystem: Environmental > Terrestrial > Soil > Wetlands > Peat | place...
CCAGGACGATGTACACAAGCACAAAGGCGCTCATTCCCACCATCATCGCGATATTGAAGCGCGCCGTGCTGCGCAGCCCGCGAAGATTGAGCATGGTAATTGCCAAGACCAGCAGAACCAGCCAGACGACATACGGCACGACTCTCAGAAACGTGTGCTCGAACATCCGCTGGCTGGTTACGGCGGCATAAACAACGTTCACTAGCGGGATTACCAGATAGCCGAGAAACATCGCCCATCCCACCAGGAAACCAGCGTGCGCGTTAAGCCCTCGTCCCACATAAGAATAGGCTGAGCCCGCTGATGGGTATACGGCAGACAAGCGCCCGTAACTGACTGCGGTGAATAACATCGCCACCATGGCTACCAGAAGGGCTGTCACCATATGCCCGTGCGATAGCTTACTGCCGATGCCGAACTGCCCGAGCGATGGGATGGGTTGTATCAGGATAATTCCAAACAGAATCAGATCCCAGAGGCCGAGTACGCGCTTGAGCTTCGGTGGATCCTGTTGCGTGGCGATGGAGTCGTTCATAAGCTCTGCGGCTCTCCCAGGTTACCTCGTTTTACCCCACATCCCATGTTCTGTGCCGACGATAGCCCACCGTTCTTCTTTTTCACTATCTTCATGCCTGTTAGTCTGCGCGAAGGCGATTTCAAATGGGATTTCTTAGCTGTACTTTTGCGGAATTCAGCCCCGGTTTCAAAGAAACAATTCCTTTCTCATTGTCAATATCTCCGGCAGACGCCGAAGCAATGTTGCCCTTGAGAGCCGGAAGGTTCAATTCCACGAGACCGTTCGGCGAATCACCCCAAATGTCCAGGGCGATTTCACCTTTGCTGCCTACAATCTTGAAGTTGATTCTTCGATTGTCGTTGACATTGACATTGGCCCATTCGATCACGTCTCCCGGCTTCAGCCAGTGGTTCGGAATTCCACGCCCGATGATTACGGTTCCATCTGTCTTCACCGAGACACATGCCTGGAGCAGGGCCTGTTTAGTGAAGTTCGCCCCCCAGCATTCGTAACCTCCGTAGCCGCCCTCGCCTCTTGGCAAATACATCCCGACCCACTGGTCCTTGCCTTTCGATTCGAAGGCCTCCGACCATTGGAACGGCGCACATTGGTTTTCCAACTGGAACTCGACATTCTTAATCGCTTCAGTCCGGTACTTATCGGAGAATAGACATTGCAATCCCGCGCTGGCATTATAAGCAGTGCCGTAAGTTACCTGTCCCCACCACGCTCCCCAACTTCCACTGGGAATCCCCAACTTATCTCTCTCGTCGAGGACGAACTTGATTGAAGCCTCAAACTTGTCCTTCCAGGTTCCGCCTAAGTCAAAACCTTTCAAATAGGCTCCCCAGGGGAATGTGCTCAGCGCCCCTGAAAACGGCACCCAGGAATAGATCGAAGTGGTATAGAGCATCAGGGTCTCGTCGTCGAAGGCGCCCATGTAATGCTCTGTCTTTTTGCGGGAGCACGTCCTGTCTAGGGCCCTGTTCAGGCAGTCGTTCAGGTCTTGCATCTCGCGGGTTGCCCATTGCGCTTCTGCCGCATCGCCCAATTTCTCACAGATATACTTGTAGGCCTGCAACCCGTGCAGAGCGCCCCAGCTATCCGCAACCAAGTAGTCGCCCTCGGGCCGGACGAAGTTCTCGAAGTCCACGCCTTTCTTGATCAGTCCAAAGTGTTCCGGATCGTCGAAGACGCGACATACATGGATGTTGCGAGCGGTCGTTTTGAGTTCTTCTCTGATGGCGGAGGTAAAAAAGGCAACATCTCCCGTTCCCTGCAGGTACTCGGCATAGGGAAGCATGTACTTCCCGATGGTGTCCATGTAGTTGGTTTCCAAGGTAATGCCATTCAGAACTTTGTAATACGGGCTGTTCAGGATCTTCTTGCCGATGTCATAGGCCCCTTCGCGCATGTGCTGATCCACAAAGTTCGGAACGTCGTGAGTGAACGTCCTATCGTAGCTATATACCCGGGAGGGCCATGTGGCTCTGGTCCCCGACCTCATTTCGTAGTTGTCACCAGATTCAACGATGGACTCCCAAATCATGATCTGGATCGATTTGTACATGTCGGTCAGTCCCGCGACCGGCAAGACTACAGGGTGGGTCAGGGCCGCTATGCGCTGGTTGTAATGCCTGGCCATTTCAGCGTAATTTGCATCAAAGCCGCCAGCGGATTTCAAAAGTTGAGTTAGTCCTTCATTCAGGGCGTCTGCAGAATACAGTGCCAGGTCATCGACACAGAGATAGGTTGAAGGATCTCCCTCGGAGCGGAATCCAAACTCGCATTGGCCCGTCGTGACCCGAATGGCGCGAATGGTCAGGGGATGGTAGGTATCTCCGGTAATGTCGAGTTCCAGGTCCGGGCCGCCGTACCGCTTTACGACCATCTTGCAGGCCTTGTGATTGCCGATGCGGCGCACCCAGGCGCGCAGGTCGTAAACCCCGTCCGCAAGATTGGAGACCGGTTGATAGGTGTAGACGCTATAGCTCGATTTGCCGTGCTGAATCAGTTGCAATCTTCCCGAGTGTTGAACCTCGATTTCTCCGTATTCCGCAAACGGATAATCCGGAGCGTTCCAGCCAGTTGTGTAGCTCGCTTCATGGTCCCCGCTCGTCTTCCAGCCGAGAGGCGTTGCCGTCGGCCCGGGGTCTGACTCAAAGCCCGGATTGGTGATTTGGTTGAGCTTCAGAACTTCCAGCGGATCGCCGCTGGAAATGGTTACAAAGTCCTCCGTGGTGGACTGTCCCGGTTTAAGACGCAGATCGAAATACATATGATCGGCGCCGTTTCCCGAAGGGTTCGAGGATAGTGGCACTTCGACAGCCGGCCCCGCGTTGACCAGAAGGCGGACCTGTTGTTCGGTACTGGAATGATTGGTAAGGCGCACGCGGGAGGAAACCCCGGTCAGACTGGCCTGAGGTATCCGGTGTGCAAAATGCTGGATTGTGACGCCTAACGGCCCCGCTTTCCACTCGGATACGGGGCATGGAAGATAACCGTCTCGCAGATACCACTTGATGTCCAACTTGCGTGTGGGGGAGGCTTCGTCGGGACAATAGGTGCGATTTCCGACGCTCACGGCATATTGAATGGTCCTGGTCAATTGCCCAGGTGCTAAACCACCACCCATGAAGGTCCATGACTTGGGATGATCGCCCTCGCACCCAATATATAGCCACTTCAATGGGTCAAATTCGTACAACGGGCTGCCGATGCCAATTTCGGCCGCGTTTGGGTCGTAAACCTGCTTGGCCGTTGCGGCGATGTCAGAATCCGCCGATGCAAAGGCGCCACATGGAAAGGCACGACGCACTCCCAGAGCGATAGTGGCAGCGGTTACCTTGATAAAGTCGCGACGCTTCCAAGTCATCGTCAAATACCTCTGCACAGGCCAACTCCGAGAGATAAGTCGAACCCGGGTTGCGCCTGCGTCTGCGGCGCTCCTAGGTTACTGCAACTTACCACGCCCTTCGACTTCCCAGACACATTCCACCTCGCCCCCGCGAAAGCCATAGACTCTCTCGTGAAGATTCATCGCCGCGCAAATATGATTGGGCACTATGCGCAGGCGATCGCCCACGGAAAAACTTCGATCTGATGCCCGCGTGTCCAAATAGCCATGTTCCTCGTTCATGTTCGAGAAGAGCACTCCAGTAGTTTCCATCACTTCGCCGAAGCCGGGGAGAGTGGAGCGATCCGACGAGAACGTCTTCGATCCACCATCAATAAGCGCCTGCCCGGGCCGCGCGGTGGACACGATCGTCGTCAAAACGAAGGCGGCGCAGTCGGAGATCCCACAAGCACCGCTTGCCATGGTGTTGCGGTCGTTGAAGATGTAGGTCCCCGGCCGAAGCTCGTTCATCATTGGGATCAAGTGTGATTGGTAAAGGGTCGGGGTCGACCCTCCACTGACGATTGCCGGGGCCGTGCCCTGCGCATGCAACCGTTCGACTGACGCGTCCACGAGTGCCGAGATGCGGGACATGGCGGATTCGGCTTCTTTTCCGCATTTCTGAATGTGGCCGGGATAAAATGCGATACCGTCGAATCGGAGATTGGGAAGCCGCACGATATCGCGCACCAAAGCTGCGAGTTCCTCGGGCGACTGAGTGCCGGCACGGCCCATACCGACGTCTAACTCCGCAAGCACGCCGAACTCCACCTGGTTGCCAACCGCAGCTTCAGATAAACCTGCCGCCGCCACCAGATTGTCGAGCGCAACGGTGACCCGCGTGCGGTGTGCCAGCTTTGACAACCTCCGCAGTTTCGATTCACCAAGGACGGGATAGAAGACCAGGAGATCGCGGGGAGACGCTTTCATCATCACCTCGGCCTCGCCTACCTTAGCCACCGTGATTCCCGCAGCGCCAAGCGAGAGTTGCCTTACGGCCAACTCGGGTATCTTATGAGTCTTGGTGTGCGGACGAATACGCAGATTGTGGTCATGCGCGTATGCGGCGGCGCGATGGAGGTTGCGATCCATGATGTCCAGGTCGATCGCCAAGGCGGGAGTTTCGAGCTCGTCAAGATGCATCGTTGAGTATCCTTGATAGGCTGCTACCGCGCCAATCTCACTTTACTTTCTTCAGTTCGGATGGATGCTGCAGGGCCAGTCGGCGTATCTGGTAGTTGAATTTCACAAAGGCTCGCTCCCATTGTTTGGCCTCTGCGGCGGAGTACTTGTAGAAGCCCTGTCCATTCGAGATGCCTTTTCCGCCCGATTCGATCACTTTCCGCATTGTGGCGGGAATCTCGGGGCTGTTGCACAAATCCGGAAGCAGGTCCTTCATGACCCGGTGATATCCTTCTACGCCCATCAAGTCCATGTAACGAAATGGACCGGCAAACGGCATCCAGTAGCCCACGTCGTTCCTTAGGGAGCGATCGACGTCTTCAACCGTGCAGACGCCTGAATCTACGAGATTGCAAGCCTCGCGGAACATGGCGTAGGAAACGCGATTGGTGATGAAACCGCGAATATCGCGGCGCAGCAACGAAGGCTCTTTCCCAAGCCGGGTTGCCATTACCATGACCTTGTCGGCAAACTTTGGGTCAGTTTGTTCGCCCGCGATGATCTCCATGAAGCGCGTAATATGCGCGGGCTCGTCCCAGTGGATGCCGACAAACCGCTCAGGATGCGCCGCTCCGCGCTGCAAAAGCGACACAGGGATTGAAGAGGTGTTGGTGCCAATGATTGCATCTGGCGCCACAACCTCCTCCACCATCCGATAGGTTGTCATCTTGGTTTGAATCTCTTCGACGATGGACTCGACGATAAGGGCGCAAGGGGCCAAATCGGAAACCCGCTCAGTGATCTGGAACGCATCCATCAACTTGTCGGGATCCCGCTTGAGTAACCCTTCGTGCTTCATCTCCGTGAGCAGTGCGCGGATGTGAGAGGGCGTTCTCCGATGGCCGCGAAGGTCGCGCGTCAAGCCGAAAACACGATACCCGGCTGAGAGGAAGCAGGCGATAATGCTATGGCCCATCAACCCCAGGCCGATCACAGCGACCGGCGGATTCTTGCGAGTGAGAGCCATACTTTGTCTGCTCTTGGCTGTCATTTCTTTTAATTCCTGTTCCTCAGCACCTGACAGTAGCACATGCTTCAGTTCCAGCGGGGGCGCACATGGCAATCGGGCGACTTCTTACCCAGGATTCCCTTCTCTCCGTGATTGGTGAAGAATACGCTTCCCGTTTTTATGTGTCAAGAAACAAGCATTTCAATAGATATACGCCACGCGTGGGGCTTCTTTCCCAGCCGCTATTTGCTCATTCGAGTTTCCTTTGCGTCTGATCGGGTCTATTACTATTGCAATTGCCCTTACCTCCTGATATTCTTCTGCCGCGCTGTTTTGTATGCGGCATTTGAAATTCATTACACAAGCACCCATAGTCCACATGTCTGCCTGTGTCTGCCCGTGGGGAGCCGCATTGGAAGACGCACGTCATACTCTCAAGGTGGCGTGGATGAGTGACGGTGAAAGACGCTCCTTTCTCAAGGCCGGAATCGCCTCGGTGGCGGGGCGACTGGACTCGCTCGCGTGGGCAGATGGAAGCGGCAGCCCCGCCAGCACCTTGCGGCCCGATCCCGCGGCTCAAGTGCGCAGGAAGAGAGGCTTGGTTCGGATAGGCAACCATCCCTGAGCTTCCGGGGATATTCCCATAGTTTAGCGGTTCGCGACATCCGTCAATCAATATCGTCCGTAGATAATTCGGCAAGTGTGGCAATCTGCGCGTCTGGAGTCTCTGGGATTCGCTCTGGCGCTTGGCCGAAGCGATTGCACCACAGGACACGAAAGCCAAAAGCCTTGGCGGCATAGGCATCCCAGCCGTTTGAAGAGATAAAGCAGACACGACCCGCAACGACGTTGAGCTTTTCACAGGCTAACTCGTAGACATTAGGATGCGGCTTATAGATCTTGACTTCCTCCACCGACAGCACGGCATCGAGCAGATTGGCGATGCCAGCGTTGGCAACTGCCGCAGCGAGCATGGCGGGGGTTCCGTTGGATAGAATGGCGAGTTTCATGCCTGCCGCCTTCAATCGCTTCAAGGTCTTGGGCACCTCCGGGTAAGCGCTCAGACGCAGATACAGGTCCATGAGCCGGCTGTTCAATGCGGGATCTTCAAGCTGCAATGTCGACAAAGCAAAGTCGAGGGCATCGCCCGTCACCTGCCAAAAATCCGCGTAATTCCCTGCAAGGCTGCGCAGCCAGGTGTATTGCAATTGCTTCGTGCGCCACAACTCGGCGAGCGGTTGCCATTTCTTTCCCAGCGTATCCTGAGCGGTGCGCGCTGCGCTGTTGACGTCGAACAGTGTGCCGTAGGCATCGAAGACACAGGCTTCAATACCGTGAAGATTGATCCTTGTCATCGAGAATCTCCCTTTCCAATTGTGAGTGCTTTTGGATGAGCATAAATGGGTAGTCAGTCCTGGACTTCTCGCACCTTTGCCTGATAGCGATCTTTGTTGAAGGACCAGGGTGACCGTGCTCGAGAAGAATGAGGCAAGCAGGAACACATACGCGCCGGCCTCAATCAAGAAGATGTCGCCGTCGGCCTGGCGCCACATCCATCTGAATGAACACTACAAATTCCGCGGTGACGGGCAGGTAATCAATCGCGATGCAATCGTAGCCAGGATGGAAGTGGGGTGACGGAATGTTCTGTGGTTTGGGCTTACCCGCCCCCTTTCAGCGCTCTTGCGGCTGCGCCGTGTTGACCAGGGTGCCCAGGCCGGACATGGTCACCTCCACGCGGTCGCCGGCCTTGAGCGGTCCCACGCCTGCGGGGGTTCCGGTGAGAACGATGTCGCCGGGCTCCAGAGTCATGATCGAGGTGATCCACGCGAGCAGAACCGGAATGTGGAAGATGAAATCGAGGGTTGAGCCATGCTGGCGGAGCTCGCCGTTGACGCGGGTCTCGATCGTGAGGCCGGCCTCAGGATCGAGTTCGTCGCTGACGAAGGGGCCAACAGGGCAGAAGGTGTCAAAGCCCTTGGCGCGGGTCCACTGGTCGTCCTTCTTTTGCAGATCGCGGGCGGTAACGTCGTTGGCCAGGGTATAGCCGCGAAGGGCTTGGCGCCACTCCTCGGGCTTGAGGTTGCTCACGCGGCGACCGATGACCAGCACCAGTTCGCCCTCGTGGTCCACGCGTTCAGAGGAAGCGGGCATGCGGATGACGCCGCCCGACGACAGCAGCGACGAAGGCGGCTTGAGGAAGATGAGCGGCTCGGAGGGCAGATCGTCGCCCATCTCCCTCACGTGGTCGCGATAGTTGCGGCCCACGCAGACGATCTTGGAGGGCGTCACCGGCGCGAGCAGTTCGGCAGCGGAAAGAGGTATCGGCTCAAAGCCGGAGAATAGCGAGGTGGAGCGGTGGTGCTCGATGCGAAAGGCGAGATCTTCTTCGAGGCCTTCGATGGTGGCGACGATCCAGAACTCGCCATTTCGGTCTTCTACCTTGCCGTAGTGGGTCTGGCCCTCGAATTGGAAGCGGCAGTATCTCACAGAAATCCTCCAGATGGATCGTTCGGGCTTCCCCTCGGAATCTGAAGCCCGCAGTTAGTTCCTAACAAATGTTCAGGCTGAAGCCTGTACCGTTTAACCGGAATTTTCTTTTTCGGTTCTACGATTCGAAAAGGAAATGCAGATTCAAATACAAAGATTATCGTGCGTAAGGAAGATACCGTCCCACGCCCGGAGCGGCGCCTATGCCCTTACCGGCACCGACCTGAACGTCTGTTCGCAGACGGTTGAATCCAGTGGAGTCCTCCCACACTTTCTGGTTGGCCAGCCGGATACTGTACTCCGGCCGATTGCGGAGGGCCGGCGCGGGGTCGGGCAAATTCAGCAGGACTTCGTAGCTGCCCGCGGCTATCGATTCGGGCAATGCGGCGCTAAGATCGAGCGTCTTCGACTCCCCCGCCCCGGGCAACCACAGGCGGTTCCCTTTTGCGTGGCTTGCGTCAAAGGCGTAAAGAACGCCAGAATCGCGATTCCGCAAAACCACTTCGACAACACGCGGATTGTAGACACGGCCGAATCCATCGTTTGCCATTTCCACTTGCAATGCAAGTAGCCCGCCAGGCGCCGCCTCAGTTGCAATCTGCGTCTTGACCAGCCGCAGGCGGTATCCCATGCGGCGGTTGACGATGACATAGTCGCCGTTCTGCTTCCAAACGGTTGATACGCGTTTCCACCCATCCCCGCCCCAGTTGAGGCTGGTTTGGTGATACCGCTCCATGTCTTTCACTACCTGCCCGGGCTGTAGTTTGTAGGATGTTGCATCGCTGATTTCGCCGTCAAATACGCTGAACGCTGAATCGGCGGCGGCAAACTCGGCCTCGCCGCGCATTTGAAACATGGCGTAGTGCAGGCTGTCGCCCATGAAGCCATCGTCGTAGTAGCCAATGCGAGCCCGATTAGAGCCATCGAAAGCTTCCGTGGCCGTCAGGGGGCGCGCATCGGAAGGACCCCACCCCATCAAGTCCCACTTATAGCGGGGATAGCGGACGGTCACAAAGCGATATGCGGGCAGCGCTGCCATCAATGCCTTGTACACTCGTACACCCGCGGGATCCAGCTTCTGCCACTTTCGGGAGCCGTTGTCCCACTCGTCGCGCACGAAATGTTCGGATGCATTACCTTCTCCGCATCCGCCCAAAAAGCCGCCTTGCAGAGAAGAGATGACGTCGGCATTGCGTTCAAGCAGCGGACGAAGCTGCTCGATATGCCGCAAGGCAATCGCCTCATCGGGATCGCTGTTGTCCAAGCCCAACTGGTAAACGAATCGCGGAATCACCTTAAGACCGGCCTTCCGCACGGCATCCCAATCGGCTTGAATCTCGGCCAGGCGTGCGGCAGAGATGTCACTGTTCCAGAAAGCACCGAGTCGGATCACGTCGCGGACCAGGGTGATGCCCTCGGGCATCTTGCGCAGTGCTTTCAGATCTTCCACCTGCAGCGGTCCATGCGGGGGAAATAATTTTCCTTTAGAGTAATCGTCTTGGCCGTCAGGGTTAATGGCGTAGAAGAATCCCCTCTCCGGATTGGGAAAAACACTATCATCCGATTCATAGCGGATCTCTCGCCGCGCCGAAGCGCCCTGATCCGCCGGCGACTGAAGACCGTGGGAGAAGATGCCGCTTGCCAGAATTGCACTCGTAACAAAAAAGGCAGCCGCTTTCATCTGCTGAAACGGCAGAAACATCTTGCTCATCCAGAACCTCCCCGATTGCATCCAATCCTTCGCGGGATTCCTCGCCGATTTCACTGCGGTGTCATCTTCACCAGCACCACGCCATGCGCCGGGACTTCCGTTTGGAACTCGCGCTCGAAGACGCCCAGATCCTTTTGCCGCCACAGGTCGCGCACCGCCTGCTTGCCCGTGATCCGCACATCGATCCACCTCGCTGTGACCGTGGCGGGTCCATCGTTGAGGTTAAACAACCCCACTGCCTTGGAGCCGTCCTCCATATCTTTTACCCATATTTCGCTGCGGTAACCTTCGTCGCCCCGGTACACGAGCCGAGCCTGCTGGCCAAGCGCATCCTGGTCCACGTCAAGCACTTCATCGTTGGTGAGCAGGCTCAGCGTGAAGGGATCCAATTTTGTAATGTCAGCGCCGATCAGCAAAGGCGCCGATAGCAGGCTCCACATACTGATGTGCGCGTATTGCTCGTCTGGCGTAAGCCGCGACGGGTGGTGAACCGTTCCCCAGCCTACGTTTCCTACGACCAGCATGTCAGGATCGTTCCAATGCCCCGGTCCCGCCAGATGCGCCCATTGGTCCTGGCTGTCGAATCCGCTAGCAACCACGCTCTCCCATGTATCGACAATGTCGTCGCCGGTGCGCCACAGATTTGCTATACGCGAGAGGCGGTCGGCATGGCGCTCTACTCCCGTCCACCGGAATCCCGCGCCGTTGCATATGCTATAGACGATATCGCGGTGGCTGGCCCGGAGAGCGTCTCCCATTTGCTGGGCGTGCTCGGTGTCGGCAATCCACCAGTCGTATTTCAGATAGTCGATGCCCCAATCCGCAAACTGGCGGGCATCGTTATAGGCAAACACATACTTGCCGACGCTGCGGCCTTGCGGCTTCCTTAGCGGCGGGTTCTGCTTTCCTGAAGGATCGTTGCTGGAGCCACCGGTGGTTCCCTCGTAGGTGAGTTGGAAGGCAGTCGAGTAAAGACCCAACTTCAGGCCAAGCCCATGCACGTAGTCCACAAGCCCCTTCATATCGGGGAACTTCTCGTTGCCCTGCAAACCGTTGAACTTGCCTCCCCGGTCGCCGGCCCACCCGTCATCAAGATTGATATAGGTCCAGCCGTGGTTCACCAGCCCTGTCTTTACAAAGGTATCGGCGTAGCTTCGAATGATGTGCTCGTCGATGTGCGGTCCCCAGCAATTCCAGGTATTGGCTCCCATGGGGGGCGTAAGAGCGATGCGCTCCCCCACGACGATGCGAAAGTGGCGTTCGGCGCGGCCCAGTGCGTTTTCCGCACGCAGCAGAACGTGATAAGTGCCTGGCGCTTCGACAACACCGGTGACACGGCCCGTTTCCTTATCAAGAGTCAAACCAGTAGGCAGGTTATCAGCCTCGAAATGCATAGGCCGGTCTCCCGTAGCCGCGATGGTGAAGAGGAACGGATTGCCGGGACGCACGCCGAAGATTGCTGCGCCATTGATCCGCGGCTTAGGCGAGGTTGGCGGCGTCAGAATTGCTGCGCTGTTGTCCTTCTCCTGTGCCCCACTTACCAAGCATATTGAAAGCGTTAGGGCGAGAGCCAGAACCGTTGGAACAAAACTCATTCTCACTGTCATACCAGAGGGTCCTCCACCTGCCTGAACCACACCGTCAGCCTACGGCGTTCGGCTTGAGAGCATTTTCCTAATGAATCTGTTATGCCTGAAACGAAACCACAGGCATCATACCAGAGAAGCAGCTAAGAATTGCAAGAAAAAGAGTATCCCTGAAAGGAGCCTTATCCCCCATCGAGTCCGCGCTGGCTATGAGAGGCAACTGAATTCCTGGCGGTCTCCCGAAAGTCCCATCGTGCTCCTATTGAAACACGCGTTTCTTGACATTGGCACTCGGCCCGCCTTATCCTTCCCAGACGATGAAAAGAAGAGAATTCGTCCAAGCCATCGCTCTTCTACCGTCTGCGGTTACTGCTACCGTTGCCAAGGCTGAGTCTGAACCGCAACGTTCACGCGAAAACATACTCTACGCCGACGGCTTCGACCTGTCTAAGCCCGCTTGCCAGTGGGACGCCGGAGACCAAAGTCACATGGTCTTCGATACGGATGGACCTGGCGGCGGCTGCTACCGGTTGCAGCCGACCAGAGGCCGCCGCGGAATTTCCGGAAACTTACTAGACGCTGTATCCGGAGAGATTTCGAGTGGCGATATGAGCGAGGACTCGACCGGGAGCGTGCCTGTTTTGCCAAACAGGAGATACCGTGTGAGCGCTCTCCTGGACTGCGACTTCGACCGTCCCACCGAGGTCAATCTCGGCGTCAGGGTAATGGATGACTCCGGCAGGTACTCGCAGTGGCATCTGAACGGTGTGCCCAATCGCACCGGTGGTTGGAAGCGCTGGGAGTGGGAGTTCACCTCCGACGCGCGCTCGGTCCATGCTCGATTCGCACTACAGGGATATCATTTCCCGAGTAATCGCCGTTTCAGAATCGCCGACCTCGCGCTGGTCGAAA
>Ga0181522_10001907_pt1 | contig 12233 bp, 10 predicted proteins | sample PEATcosm2014_Bin_27_FD_121103 | JGI IMG/M metagenome (GOLD analysis project Ga0181522, IMG submission 121103) | Peatland microbial communities from MTU Mesocosm Facility, Houghton, MI, USA - PEATcosm2014_Bin05_10_metaG | ecosystem: Environmental > Terrestrial > Soil > Wetlands > Peat | place...
CCCGCCGCCAGAGTGTTAGATTTCCTGGGAATGCCGAATCAAACGCCCGCTCCAGGCCGCATATTGGGCCTTTCCGGAGGACCGCGTGATCCGATTTGAGAATGTCGGCTTACGCTATGGGGTCGGACCCGAGGTTCTGCGCGATCTGAGCTTCCGCATCGAGGGACATTCGTTTCAGTTTCTCACCGGGCCGTCGGGCGCCGGCAAATCGTCGCTGCTGCGCATGCTGTTTTTGTCGCTGAAGCCGACACGAGGCCTCATCTCCATGTTCGACAGCGACATCGCAACGCTGAGCAAGGATGACCGCGCCACACTGCGCCGCCGGATCGGTATCGTGTTTCAGGACTTTCGCCTGCTCGACCATTTGACGACTTACGAGAACGTCGCGCTGCCATTTCGCGTTCTCGGTAAGGACGAAGCGTCTTACCGCGCCGAGGTCGTCGAATTGCTGCAATGGGTGGGGCTGGGTGAACGCATGTCGGCCTTGCCACCTGTGCTCTCAGGCGGCGAGAAACAGCGCGCCGCGATCGCCCGCGCCGTTATCGCGCGCCCGGAATTGCTGCTCGCCGACGAGCCGACCGGCAATGTCGATCCCAATCTCGGCCAGCGCCTGCTGCGGCTATTCATCGAGCTCAACAAATCGGGCACTTCCGTCGTCATCGCCACGCACGATATCGCCTTGATGGACGAATACGACGCCCGCCGTCTGGTGCTCCACGAAGGACGACTGCATGTCTACGATTGACCCGGTGAAGACCATGGCAGAGCCATGGGACGCCGGCTCACCGGCGTCGTCGCGTATTCTGGCGCAACGAGCGCTGACGGCGATCGTGCCGAGCGACTCGATCGCCGGCCGTTCCCTAACCGCTGTGGTCGCCATTCTGACATTCCTCGCCGCGCTCACAGCCGGCGTCGTGACTATGATGGTCGGCTCGGCGAGCGATTGGCAGTCGGAGGTCGGCCGCGAAGTCACCATCCAGGTCCGGCCGGTGTCCGGGCACGACATCCAGGCTGACGTGAACGCTGCGATCGCCGTGGCCCAGAATACGCCGGGCGTCGCGGCAGTGCGGGCCTATACCAAACAAGAGTCCGAGGCGCTCGTCGAACCCTGGCTTGGTTCCGGACTCGCCCTTAATGAGCTGCCGATACCGCGCATGATCGTTGTGAAACTCGCCTCCGGAATGACGCCCGACTTCGCAGCCATGCGCGTGGCGCTGGCGGCAAAGGTGCCAAGCGCAAGCCTTGACGATCATCGCGGCTGGATCGGGCGAATGCGCGCCATGGCGGAAACCGCGGTCGCGGTCGGCGTTGCCATCCTGGCGCTTGTGGTTGTCGTGACCGTGCTTTCGGTCACTTTCGCAACACGCGGCGCCATGGCGACCAATCGACCAATCATTGAAGTACTGCATTATGTCGGCGCCACGGACAGTTTCATCGCCGCCCAGTTTCAGCGGCATTTTCTTTTTCTCGGCTTCAAGGGCGGCGCTATCGGCGGCGCTGCCGCCATAGCGCTATTCGGAGTCCTTGGCGCCATGAATGCCTGGGTCTCGGGCACGCCAGCAGGCGAGGAAGCCGCCGCCCTGTTCGGCAGCCTGTCGCTCGGCATTACCGGCTATATCGCCATCTTCGTTCTGATCGTGCTGATGGCTGTGGTCACGGCTTTTGCTTCTCGCCGCACCGTCAATCAGACCCTCGAGAATATCGATTAGCGGCTACCTGCCGCGCCAAACACGGCTATAATTTCGCCGAAGAACTGTTGATTCTGGCTACGGATTTTGGCGCGAGGGACGCGCGCGGCGATGGATAGCCTCAGGGGCGCGGTCAGAAAACGGCGTATGCGGTCGCTCGGCGTCAAGCTTTTCCTGCTTGGCGGCATCCTCCTGTTATGTGGCTTTATCGGCTTTGTCTGGCTCCTTCCCAGCCAGCAGGTCGAGCTCAGCGACAGTGCCGACGGCATCGTTGTGCTGACTGGCGGCACTTCGCGCGTCAGCGATGCGCTCGGGCTTCTTTCTTCCGGTCGCGGCAAACGGCTTCTGATCACCGGCGTTAATCCTGGCACCACGACGGCCGACATCGCCCGCGAGGTCGTCGATTACAATAACCAGCTGACCTGCTGTGTTGACCTCGATTATTCGGCGCAGAACACGTTGGGCAACGCGCTCCAGGCGAAGCGCTGGGCGCTGGCTCACAACTTCCGTTCGCTCATCGTCGTGACTTCGGCCTATCACATGCCGCGCGCGCTCGCCGAGCTCGCGCATCAATTGCCCGACGTCACGCTGATCCCCTTCCCCGTGGTGTCCGACCGCCTGCGCATCGAACCGTGGTGGTCAAATAGTGCCACCACGAGGCTCGTCGTATCGGAATATCTCAAATTTCTTGCCGCCAAGGTGCGCATGCGGTTTGACTCTTTTGTCGCGACCAGCGAATTGCCGGCGCGCATTCCCCCGGCGTGATCTCGTCAAGCGCGTCGGTTACCGGCAAGGTCCCCAACAGGCTCCATGTTCCCGACAGGTTACCGTGTCCCGATCGCTTTCGATTTATGCCCGCTCGCTCATTTTCAACGCGCTGTACTACGCGAACCTGATCGTTCACCTGATCGTGGCGCTGCCGACCTTGGTGCTGCCCTACCCGGCGCTTCGGGTTTTCATCCGTTCTTATTCACGCACCAGCCTGTGGCTACTGCGCGTGGTGTGCGGCACTAAAGTCGAATGGCGCGGCACCGAAAAAATCCCGAAGGGCGCCTGCATCGTCGCCTGCAAGCATCAATCGGCATGGGAGACGTTCGCGCTCTATGCGGTGCTCAACGATCCGGTCTATGTGCTCAAGCGCGAATTGATGTGGATCCCGCTGTTCGGCTGGTTCATGTGGAAAGCGGGCCTCATCCCGATCGACCGCAGCGCTGGAATGGCTGCGCTGGCGCGCATGACGGCGCGCGCGCAAAAAGCGCTCACGTGCGGCCGGCCGCGGCAGCTCATCGTCTTTCCCGAAGGCACGCGGCGTCCCCCCGGCGCCCCGCCGGATTACAAACCCGGCATCGTCTACCTCTACGGCAAAGCGGGCGTGACCTGCGTGCCAATGGCGCTCAATTCGGGACTATTCTGGCCGCGCCGATCCTTGCTGCACTTTCCCGGAACCGTTGTCGTCGAAGTACTCGATCCGATTCCGCCCGGCCTGGACAAAGACACTTTTTTCGCGCGGCTGCGCGAAATGATCGAAACGGCGAGCACGCGTCTGCTGCATGAAGCGGAAAGCGAGAAGAAGCGATCAGGGACTTGATGGCTGATGATCAATGGCGGCGGTCTGCTCCGCTCCGCCTTTCAGACTCTCCGCGATGAGATGTAATTCGCTCTCGCGATAGCCGAGCGCTTCCAGCGCCTGAACGGTTTCGAGCACGTAGTCGCGGTTTATTCCGGAACTACCATGACCCTGCCGCACGTAATGCAGGCTTTCGGCGACCGTCAGCCGGCCGGCATATTGGACGTGGCTGCGATCGACGGTGTAGCAGAGCGCGCGCACCCGGCGGCGCTCGCGGTCTTCGAGCTCGATCTGTCGCGTGATCTCGATATAAACGCTGGTGACCTGCTCGCGGGAGCGCAAATAGCCTATGGTTTTGGCACGCGCGGCCGCCGCCACCCGATAGGCAATGCCGCGGCACATACCGCCGCGATCGAGCCCGAGCACCAGGCCGGGCTTCTCCGGCGTGCCACGATGCACGAAGGAAAACAAGCAAAGCGCACGGTGGAGGCCAATCAGCCGGGCCGGCACCCGTTCGAGATAGTCGAATCCGGGCCGCCACATCAGCGAGCCATAGCCGAAAACCCAGAGATCCCCACTTTCGTTCTCGGCGTCGGTCTGCATTATCCTCGTTGACTCCTCGCGCTGTATTGGCTCGCTTAACACAATGGGAGCGGCGGCATAGTGGCACCATTGAAACGCCATTTCGCCGGGTGAAAAAAGGCCATGTCCGGGCAATCCCCGCTCAGCATGATGCACGAGGCGCCGCAGCACGCACCGCGGCCGCGTCGGCACACTCCGCCAACGCGCCGGCATCCGCTGCGTCTGTTCCTTGCCGTGATCGCTATCGCCATTATCGTCGCCCTTGGCTGGACCTGGGGCTGGTATTACGCCGCCGCCATCGCCGACCGTGCGCTGTCCGGCTGGGTCGCCCGCGAGGCCGCGCTCGGCCGCGTCTATGCCTGCGGCTCGCAGAGCATCGGCGGTTTTCCGTTCAGCATCGTCACGGACTGCAATGGAGCGGGCGCGACATTCAAGAGCAACCAGCCGCCGTTCGACGTGCGGGCGACCGATGTCACCTTTTCCGCCGAGGTTTTCCGCCCGACACTGCTTAACGGCGAGGTCACCGGTCCGGTCACGTTTGCCGATCCGGGCCAGCCGCCGGAATTCGTCGCAAATTGGTCGCGCGCGCAGATCAGGTTGCTCGGCACGCCGCCCGCCGAACCGGAACGTGCCACCATTACGCTGCGAGAGCCGCGATTCGATCGCGTCGCGGGACCGGGAACCGGCCCGATCTTTCGAGCCGATCTCGCCAGAGTGGACGGACGCATTATCGAGGGCACGGCGCGCGATCATCCAGTGATCGAAGTGGCCGCCCATTTCCTGGCGGCGGTCGCACCGAACTTTCATCCCTTGCTCGCCGATCCGCTCGCGGCCGACCTCGACGCGGTGATGCGCGGATTTAAGGATTTTTCGCCGAAGCCGTGGCCGGTTTTGTTCCGCGACATGCAGGCCGCGGGCGGCGGCATCGAGATCAAATCGTTTCGCATCGAGCGTCCCGACTCCGTCGTGGTCGGTACCGGGAAACTGACATTGAATGCCGACGGGCGGCTCGACGGCGTTTTGAATGTCGCCGTTGCCGGTGTTGAGAATATCGTGCCGCTGCTGGGCATCGGCCAAGCGATCGGACAAGGGGTCGATCGGCTTACCGGCGGCAGCGGTTCGTCAGAGCAAGGCCTCAACGCACTCGACCGGCTCCTGCCGGGCTTGGGCGGCGTCGTGCGCGAGCAGACCAATTCAAGCGTCATCGACACCATCAAGAAAATGGGTGAGCCGACCGAGATCGACAAGAAACCGGCGGTCGCTTTGCCGCTGCGTGTGAACGACGGTGTGGTGTCCGTCGGCATCATCCCGGTCGGAATCTTGCCTGCACTGTTTTGAACCGGAGTTTGCCGTGCGACATTTTCCGGCCGGCGGCTTTTAGTCACCAAAGGATCGCGGTTGACTGCTTCAAAGCGCATTCCAATCTTCGACGGCCACAACGACGTGCTGCTGCGGCTGCATCGGCGCGCCAGCGCGGACGCGGTCAAAGCGTTCCTGCAAGGAGAGGACAAGGGCCATTTGGATCTGCCAAAGGCGCGCAAGGGGGGATTTGCCGGCGGCCTGTTCGCGATCTTCGTGCCTTCGCCGAAACGAGCGACCGGCTCAACGAACCAGCCGCCGTCCCAAGACACCGGCAGCGTCATCGGCAGCGATCCATCGCCGCCGGCGGTCGATATCACGGAGGCGCAGCGGGTCACCTTCGCCATGGCGGCGCTGCTATTGCGGATCGAACAAGAATCGAAAGGCCGCGTTCGCGTCTGCCGCAATGCCGGCGATATCGAAAGTTGCCTCGACGACGGCGCACTGGCAGTGGTGCTGCATATCGAAGGCGCCGAAGCGATCGACGCCAATTTCGAACTGTTGGACGTGCTTTACGCGGCGGGCTTGCGCTCGCTCGGCCCGGTCTGGAGCCGGCCGAACGCATTCGGCCACGGGGTGCCGTTCCGCTGTCCATCCTCGCCCGACACCGGGCCCGGCTTAACCGATCTCGGCAAGGCGCTGATCGCCGCCTGCAACCGGTTGCGGATTCTGGTCGATCTGTCGCATCTGAACGAACGTGGTTTCTGGGACACAGCCGAACTCAGCACCGCGCCGCTGGTCGCCACCCATTCCAACGCCCATGCCATCAGCCCGCATTCGCGCAATCTGACCGACCAGCAATTGGCTGCAATCCGGCAATCCGGCGGCTTGGTCGGCGTCAACTTCGCGACCGCCTTCCTGCGTCCGGACGGTCGCCATGACAAGGACACGCCCGTCGATTTGATCGTCCGGCATGTCGAGCACCTGCTCGAACATTTAGGCGAGGATGGCGTCGGATTTGGCTCCGATTTCGACGGCGCCATGATCCCTGCGGAACTCGGTGATGCGGCGGGCCTGCAAATTTTGGTGCGGGCGCTCCACCAGCGCGGCTTCAGCCAGCGGCTGATCGAGAAGTTGTGTTTTCAAAATTGGTTGCGCGTCCTCGGCCGAACCTGGGGAGCGGCGCGGACGAAGTGAGGCGCGCTGCTTCAGCCTTTGCGCCCTTTGTGCCAGCCGACCTGCGCATCCGGAACGGCATCGGTCGAGGCGAAATAGGGTTTGACGTCAAGGAGCGGCGTGTTGTCGAGGCAATCGAGACCAACCACCGAGAGCTTATTGCCCTCGATACGCACCAGCCGGGCCACCGAGGCCGCGATCGGATTGGGCCGCGCCGGCGAGCGCAGCGCGAAAGTGCCGCGCCGCTCGGTGTAATGCCGCGGCGATTGCACCAACAGATCGCGCCGCGCCCTGTCCATCCAGTAGAGCAGCAGCACGTGGCTCACGGATTCGAGGCCGGTCAGGCCCTGCGCCCAGCGCGGATCGACTTCGACGGTGCAGGCGGCATCCGACTCGCGCGCGTTCTTCGGGCACTCTTCGCGCCGCTGCCACGGCGTGCGGATGCGGCCGATGTAATAGAGCGAGGCGTCGAATTCGGCCGGCAGCGTAGCCGCAACTTCACCCTCGCGCAGACCGTACCAGTCGTCTTGCGCGGCCTTGTCGGGCGGGGCTTTGGGTTTGGCCGTTTCGACCATAATGGCAAATTGGCACGCGCCTTTTTGGGCCGCCAGAGGCTCCGTTGCGGGCTTGTCCCACTGCGGCGGAACCAAAGCCAGTGGGACCTTGCCCCACGTCACTTGATGATATAAAGATATCTTTATATCTAATCCCGCCGGGAAAGGCTGATGGATACTGAGCGCCTGAGCTTCGCTGGCCTGTCCGCAACGCTGAAAGCGTCCGGCGAGGCGACCCGGCTGCGCATCCTGGCCCTGCTCACCGAAGCCGAACTGACCGTCTCCGATTTGATGGAAATCCTGCGCCAGTCGCAGCCACGGCTGTCGCGCCATTTGCGGCTGCTCGCCGAAGCCGGGCTGGTGGAGCGTTTTCGCGAGGGGTCGTGGGCCTTCTTTCGCCTCACCGAGCGGGCGGGCGGCGCCGATCTCGCCCGTACCCTGATCGGACGGCTCGATCCCGACGATCCGGTCGTTGCGCGCGACCGCGAACGGCTTGTCGCGGTGCGCGCCGCCCGCGCTGCCGCCGCGCAGAACTACTTCCGCCGCCACGCCGCCGAATGGGACCGCATCCGCAAGCTCCATGTCGCCGACGCCGCGGTGGAAGACGCCATCCGCAAGGCGCTGGCCGACAAGCCGATCCGCGCGCTGCTCGACCTCGGCACCGGCACGGGACGAATGCTCGAGCTCTTCGCACCCGATATCGAGCGCGGACTGGGTCTCGATCTGTCGCTCGACATGCTGGCGCTCGCCCGTGCGCGGCTCGACCGCGCCGGTTTGAAACATTGCAGCGTCCGCCGCGGCGACATCTACGATCTCGCTCTGCCGCGCGATTCTTTCGACGCCGTCATCATCCACCAGGTGCTGCACTTCCTCGACGACAGTCCAAGCGCCATCCGCGAGGCCGCGGGTGTGCTGCGGCCAAGCGGCAGGCTGCTCGTGATCGACTTCGCGCCACACGACCTCGAATTCTTGCGCGAAGACTACGCGCATCGCCGGCTCGGTTTCGCCGCCGAGACCGTGACGCAATGGCTCGAAGGCGCGGGCCTCGACGTGTTACGGCAAGAAACTTTTCCGCCCGGACCGGAAGGCAAGATCGCGGTGTCGCTGTGGCTGGCCCGCGATCCCCGTATCGTGCTGGCGCAGCCGGCGGCGCGTGAGGTGGCGTGATGAATGCACCGCGCGCCAGCCGCTTTGTCCAGGCCGGAACAGACCGGCGCCTGCATGTGTCGTTCGAGTTCTTTCCACCCAAAACCGCGGAGATGGAGCAGTCGCTCTGGGAATCGATCCGGCGACTGGCGCCGCTCAAGCCGAACTTCGTCTCGGTGACCTATGGCGCCGGCGGCTCGACGCGCGAACGCACGCACGCGACGGTCAAACGCATCCTCGCCGAGACCGTGCTGACGCCGGCGGCGCATCTGACTTGCGTCGCCGCGACGCGTGCCGACATCGATGCCGTGATCGAAGCCTATGCGCGAGCCGGCGTACGCCACATTGTGGCGCTGCGCGGCGATCCCCCAGACGGCATCGGGGGACGCTATGCGCCGCATCCGGGCGGTTATAGCAACGCCGCCGATCTCGTCGCCGGGATCAAGCGGATTGCGAATATCGAAGTATCGGTGTCCGCCTATCCGGAAAAACACCCCGACAGTCCCTCGGTCGCGGCCGACATCGACATGCTCAAGGCCAAGGTCGATGCCGGCGCGACGCGGGCGATGACACAATTCTTTTTCGAGAACAGCCTTTACTTCCGCTATCTCGACCGGGTGCGCGCCGCCGGCATCGATATTCCGATCGTGCCCGGCATTCTGCCGGTGCAGAACTTCAAGCAAATGAAAAATTTCGCCGCGCGCACCGGCGCTTCGGTTCCGGCCTGGCTCGCCGAGCGTTTCGACGGCCTCGACGACGATCCGGCGACCCGCAAACTGATCGCCGCCGCGGTCGCTGCCGAGCAGGTGATCGATCTCGTCGATCACGGCGTCACCGATTTTCATTTCTACACCATGAACCGCGCCGATCTCGTCTACGCGGTCTGCCATTTGCTCGGGCTGCGGCCGGATCACGGCGCCGCAGCGCCCGCACAGGCGCGAGCGGAAAGGGAGCGCGCGTAGAACGATGCCTTCGGCGCCCAAATCCAAAGCCGAAATCGCGCTGCGGCGGCTCGCCGCCGAGCGCATTCTGGTGATCGACGGCGCTATGGGCACGATGATCCAGGCGCTCGGACTCGACGAGGAAGGCTACCGCGGCGCGCGCTTCGACGCCTGGAACCGCGAAGTGCGCGGCAATAACGATCTGCTCAATCTCAGCCGGGCGGACTCCGTTCGCTCCATCCACCTCGCCTATTTCCGTGCCGGCGCCGATATCGTCTGCACCAACACCTTCTCCTCGACCCGTATTGCGCAGGCCGATTACGGCATGGCCGAGATCGCCTATGAACTCAACGCCGAGGGCGCGCGGCTCGCCCGCGAGGCAGCATCCATCGCGCAGGACGAGGACGGCCGCGAACGCTTCGTCGCCGGAGCCATCGGGCCGACGAACCGCACCGCTTCGATCTCGCCGGATGTGTCGAACCCCGGCTTTCGCGCCATCAACTTCGATGAACTCCGCATCGCTTATGCCGAGCAGGTGCGCGGTTTATTGGCGGGCGGCGTCGATGCATTGCTGATCGAGACCATTTTCGACACGCTCAACGCCAAAGCCGCGATCTGCGCCATAGCCGAGGAACTCGCCGCGCGAAGCGTCAGCGTCCCGATCATGATCTCGGGCACCATCACCGACCGCTCCGGGCGGCTGCTCTCCGGCCAGACGCCGGAAGCATTCTGGAATTCGATCACGCATTCCTGCCCGCTGTCGATCGGGCTTAATTGCGCGCTCGGCGCCAAGGAAATGCGCGCGCATATCGCGGAGCTGTCGCGCGTCGCCGATACGCTGATCTGCGCCTATCCCAATGCCGGGCTGCCCAATGAATTCGGCGGCTACGACGAGGGCCCCGAGACGATGGCGGCGCTGATCGAAGAGTTTGCCGCGGCGGGCCTGATCAATATCGTCGGCGGCTGCTGCGGTACCACGCCCGATCACATCCGCGCCATTGCCCGCGCGGTGGCCGGCAAGGCGCCGCGCGCGATACCGCAAATTCCGCCGCGGCTGCGGCTGTCCGGCCTCGAAGCTTTCACGCTCACGCCGGAAATTCCGTTCGTCAATGTCGGCGAGCGCACCAACGTCACCGGCTCGGCAAAATTCCGCAAGCTCGTCACCGCCGGCGATTATCCGGCGGCGCTGGCTGTCGCCCGCGATCAGGTCGAGAACGGCGCGCAGATCATCGACATCAATATGGACGAGGGGCTGCTCGATTCCGAGAAGGCGATGGTCACGTTCCTCAATCTCGTCGCCGCCGAGCCCGATATCGCCCGCGTGCCGGTGATGATCGATTCGTCGAAGTTTTCGGTGATCGAGGCCGGGCTGAAATGCGTGCAGGGCAAGGCGGTGGTCAATTCGATCTCGCTCAAGGAGGGCGAGGACGCCTTCATCCACCACGCCGAACTGGTGCGCCGTTACGGCGCCGCCGTCGTAGTCATGGCGTTCGACGAAGCGGGCCAGGCCGACACGCTCGAGAAGAAACAAAAGATCGTCACGCGCGCCTATGACATCCTGGTCAACCGCGTCGGCTTCCCGCCGCAGGACATCATTTTCGATCCGAACATCTTTGCCGTCGCCACCGGCATGGACGAGCACAACGGCTACGGCGTGGCCTTCATCGAGGCAACGCGCTGGATCCGGCAAAACCTGCCGCACGCGCATATTTCCGGCGGCGTGTCGAACCTGTCGTTCTCGTTCCGCGGCAACGAAGCGGTGCGCGAGGCGATGCACTCGGTGTTCCTCTATCACGCCATCAAAGCCGGCATGGATATGGGCATCGTCAATGCCGGCCAGATCGCGGTCTATGACGATCTCGACCCCGAACTGCGCGAGGCTTGCGAAGACGTCATCCTCAACCGCCGCGCCGATGCGCCGGAGCGGCTGTTGGCGTTGGCCGAACGCCATCGCGGCGCCGGCAAGGAAAAGAAGGAAGCCGACCTTGCCTGGCGCGAATGGCCGGTCGAGAAGCGGCTGTCGCATGCGCTGGTGCACGGCATCACCGATTTCATCGAAGCCGACGTCGAAGAAGCGCGCAAGAAGCTGCCGCGGCCGCTCGCGGTGATCGAAGGCCCGCTGATGGACGGCATGAACGTCGTCGGCGATCTGTTCGGCACCGGGCGGATGTTTCTGCCGCAGGTGGTGAAATCGGCGCGGGTGATGAAGCAGGCCGTCGCTCATCTGCTGCCCTACATGGAACAGGATAAGGATGGCCGCGAGCATTCTTCGTCGAACGGCAAGATCGTGCTCGCCACCGTCAAGGGCGATGTTCACGACATCGGCAAGAACATCGTTGGCGTCGTGCTCCAGTGCAACAATTACGACGTCGTCGATCTCGGCGTCATGGTGCCGGCGGAGAAAATTCTGCAAGCCGCAGTGGCGGAACGGGCCGACATCGTCGGCCTGTCCGGCCTGATCACGCCGTCGCTCGACGAAATGTGCCATGTCGCGGCGGAGATGGAGCGGCAGGGTTTCGAGGTGCCGCTGCTCATTGGCGGCGCCACCACGAGCCGCGTGCACACCGCGGTGAAGATTCATCCCAATTACCGGCGCGGCCAGGCGATCTACGTCAACGATGCCAGCCGCGCCGTCGGCGTCGTCTCGGCGCTGCTGTCGCGCGACGCCAAGGCGCGTTATATCGCCGACACCCGCGCCGAATATGCGCGGATCGCGGCGGCCCACGCGCGCGGCGAGGAGAACAAGCAGCGGCTGTCGCTTATTGACGCGCGCGCCAATGCGCTCAAGCTCGATTGGTCGGGCCGTTACCAGCCGCCAGCGCCGCAATTTCTCGGCACGCGCACGTTCGCGGACATTCCGCTCGCCGAACTCGTCGACTACATCGACTGGTCGCCGTTCTTCGCGACCTGGGAGCTCAAAGGCAAATATCCGGCGATCCTGAGCGATCCGGCCATGGGCGAGGCGGCGCGCGGTCTTTTTGATGACGCGCAAGCCATGCTCAAGCGCATGGCGGCCGAGCAGTGGTTCCGCGCCAGCGCCGTGATCGGATTGTGGCCGGCGAACAGCGAGGGCGATGACATTCTCCTATTCGCCGACGAGCAGCGAAAAAAGCCGATCGCGGTGCTGCACACGCTGCGCCAGCAGCTTTCGCGCCGCGAGGGTCGCGCCAATGTCGCGCTGGCCGATTTCGTCGCGCCGCAAGGGCTGCGCGATTACATCGGCGCTTTCGCCGTCACCGCCGGGCTCGGCGAAGATGCCATCGCCGAGCGCTTCAAGCGC
>Ga0181522_10001909_pt1 | contig 12226 bp, 12 predicted proteins | sample PEATcosm2014_Bin_27_FD_121103 | JGI IMG/M metagenome (GOLD analysis project Ga0181522, IMG submission 121103) | Peatland microbial communities from MTU Mesocosm Facility, Houghton, MI, USA - PEATcosm2014_Bin05_10_metaG | ecosystem: Environmental > Terrestrial > Soil > Wetlands > Peat | place...
ACCGGCCGCAAGAAGGCGAAGCGGTGCAGGCGCGCATGCAATTGTCGATCGCGCGCTTCTCGCGCCAGCAGGAATTCGAGGCCGACCAGATCGGCATCGGCGTCATCGCCAAGGCTGGGTTCGACCCCTACGCGGCGTCGCGCTTCCTGACTTCGCTCGGCCGCTGGAGCGCGCTGCGAACGGCGATGATCGGCGCCGGCTCGGCCGACAAGCCCGATATGATGGCGACCCATCCCTCGACGCCGGAGCGCGTCGCTCAGGCGGTCGTGGAGGCGCGTAAGTTCAGCGCGCCGGGAGTCGGGGAAACCGGCCGCGACGAATATCTTACGGTGGTCGACGGCATCGCCTACGGCGACAATCCGGCGCAAGGACTGGTGCGCGGCGCGCGCTTCCTTCATCCCAAACTCGGCTTTGCTTTCCTGGCGCCTGACGGATTCACACTCGAGAACCAGTCGGCGGCGCTGATCGGCGTCGGCGAGGGCGGCGCGCAGGCGTTGCGGCTCGACTCGATCGCGCTCTCGCCGTCGACCTCGCTCGAAGACGAACTCGCGTCCGGCTGGATCGATGGCGTCAAGACGTCGTCGATCGAGTCGCTTCCGGGCGGCGACTATCCGATGGCGATCGCTGTGGCGCAGGGCGACCAGTGGAGCTTCCGGCTCGGCGCCGTCAGGGTTGGCGATCGCGTTTTCCGGCTGATCTTCGCCGCCCATTCGCTCACGCCCGCGGTCGACGCGCGCTTCCGCGCCTCGATCCGCTCGTTCCATCGGCTGCGGCCGGAGGAAGCGGCGGAGGCGCAGGCTTTGCGCCTCAGGGTGATCGCGGCGCAGGCCGGCGACACGGCCGAGTCGATGGCGCAGCGTATGTCGCCGGAGGAGCGCGCCGTCGGCCAGTTCCTGGTGCTCAACGGCCTCGATCGCGAAGGGCCGCTCGTGGCCGGCCAGCGGTACAAGATCATCGCCCCGTGAACGGATCGCGCGCGGGGCGGCTGAGCGGCAGGATTGTTGCGGCGACCCACAACAAGGGCAAGCTTGCCGAGCTCAACGACTTGCTGGCGCCGCGTGGGCTCGAAGTCGTCGGCGCCGGCGCGCTCGGCCTCGCCGAACCGGAAGAGACCGGCGACAGTTTCGCCGCCAACGCCGCGCTGAAGGCGCATGCGGCGGCGCGCGCCGCGAACCTGCCGGCGCTCGCCGACGATTCCGGTCTGTGCGTCGCGGCGCTCGATGACGCGCCGGGCATCTACTCCGCCCGCTGGGCGGGCGAGGGCAAAGACTTTGCCGGCGCAATGGCGCGCATCGAGCGAGAACTCGAAGCGCGCGGCGCCGCGCCGCCATGGCGCGCGCATTTCGTCAGCGCCCTCGCGCTCGCCTGGCCGGACGGGCGGCTCGAGGCGTTCGAGGGTCGGGTCGACGGGCGCCTCGTCTTCCCGCCGCGCGGAACGAGCGGCTTCGGTTACGATCCGATCTTTATTCCCGATGGCCATCGGCGCAGCTTCGGCGAGATGACGGCGGTGGAGAAGCATGGCCTGCCGCGTGACAATTCACTCGCCTTGTCGCATCGCGCCCGCGCCTTCCAGAAGCTTGCGGCCGCGCTCATCGATTGACGCCCGCGAGCGCCGTGGGCAAAGCTTCGTTCGGAGAGCGGACCGGGAGACGCGGATGAGCGAGTTCGATCGGCGCAAGCAGGGGTTCGAGAGCTTCTTCGCGCTCAGCGAAGCGCTGCGCTTCAAGGCTCTGTCGCGCCGCAACCAGACGATCGGCCGCTGGGCGGCGGAAAAGCTCGCGCTCACGGGCGAAGCGGCGGAGCGTTACGCCGAGGACTTCGGCAAGGTGCAGATCGAGCGCAAGGACGACGATACGCTGATCGCGCGCCTGCACGAAGAATTCGTCAACGCAGGCGTCGAGGTCTCCGCCCATCGCATCCGCCGCAAGTTCGAGGCGGCGATGAACGACGCGATCACCGAGGTCCAAGCCGGGAAGTGAGACGCGACGTCGCCGTGACGAGTCGCCCCTCGACGCGATCGAAAGGCGCGACACGCTCGTTACGCCAGCGAGCGATTTCAGCCCCTAGGCGCCATTTTAAGCGCGGCCGGGCGTCGCCGCGCCGCCCGCCCGAATGGCAATTTACGCGATTGATATGGCATGACAGTAATGTCACGTAATACAACCGCAATACACGCTCATGGCCGCAGCCTTCGATCGGCGTTGCAGGACAGCCGCGGCGTCAGGCGCGCTGATGTTTGTCGAGGCGCGCCTTGAGCTTGAACGCGAGCACGACAAGGGAGACGCCGAAGACGAGCGCGTAAGCGCCCAGCCACCAGGTCAACGCCACCGCGCCAATCATCGGCGCGACGACGAGCAGCGCGCCGTAGACCAACGAAACGAGTCCGCCGGCGATCAGCCACCAGCGACCGTCTTCGGTTCCAAGCCGAAACGCCGCCGCCAGTTCCAGGGCGCCGGTGACGATCGCCCAGATCGCAACCAGCAGTACGAATGCGAGCACGGTGATTCCCGGCCAGAGCACTGCGATGGCGGCGACGGCGATATTGACGAGACCTTCGGTCACCAGGACGCCCCAGCGCTGCCGTGACTGGGCCGCGAGAACCGCACTGACGATGCCGAACACGCCGTCGGCGAAGGCGTAGAGCGCGAATACGATCACCAGCGACAGCATCGTGGCGCCGGGCAGGAACAGCGCGATCAATGCGAATACGATGGCGAAAACGCCGCGCAGGCCGATCGCCCACCAGTTGCGGGCCAACAGGGCGACCAGCAGGTCGCGTCCCGGCGAGCGTTCGCCGGCAATTCCTAATCTCGTCATGACATGCTCCTTGATTGGCGAGGGGTTGAGGCTTGCGCGCCGGCGCGCAAGAGGCGAAGCCGGCGCGGGCCTTTCATAGTGAGCGCAGGCCGAAAGCGATCGCGGTCCACGCGAAGCCGAAGAAAATGAGGTCGATGCCGAGGAAGAGGCCGATCGCCCAAAGCCCCGAGACCGGCCATTCCGCCATCACCAGCAGGCCCAGCGCCACGGTGATGACGCCGTCGGCGACCTGCCAGTCCCATCGCGGCAGCGCCAGCGCCACCGCGACGACGATTTGTGAGAGTCCGCCGACCAGGAACAAGGCGGCCATGAACAAGGTCAGCGTCTCGGCGCTCTGTCGCGGCTTCACGACCATCAAGAGACCGACGACGCCAAACAGAATCGCCGCCAACAGGTGTTGGAAGAATCCCGCCCAGTGTCCGACCATCACGGCCTGGGCGATTTCGATGCCGGACGCCGCAACCAGCAGCCAGCCGAAGAACAGCATCGACGCGACGGTGGCCGCGAAGGAACGCACGACCGCCGCAAGGCCGAGAATCGCCAGGCCGATCCCGAGCGCAAGAAACCAGCCCCAATTCTGGGCGAGTTCGTGCGGAATTTGGATCAGCATCTGAATGTCGCTGATCATTGTTCGCCTCCATGACGTCTGTCGCATCCTTGCTGCGCGCTGCGCCGCGCGCGGCCTCGGAAATCCGAGGCCGCACCGCCGCGCCAGAGCAAGGATCGGGGGGACTTACTTGCTCGCGGCGCTGTCGGCGTCGCGACGCGCGAGCCACGCTTCCAGAGCCGCCTTTTCGGCGGCGTCGATCGCTGTGACCGCGACGTCGACGGCCGCCAGCGAGTAACGTTCGGCGACGTCGGCCCGGGCCTTCAGAGATGCGGTCTCGCCCTTGACCTTCAATTCGGCGATGGAGTTTTCCGCAGTCGCTTTCTGCTGCTTGATCCACTTTTCGACTTCCGCTCGGGCGGCCAGGACCGCGGGTTCGGCCTGTTCGATGCGCTTCGTCACCGCGGCCAGGCTGGCGCGCGCGTCGCGCTCGGCGGTTTCCGCCTTTGCGTCAATTTTGCCTTTCAGCGCCGACAGATCGCTGTCGGCCTGCATCAGCTTGATGCGAAACGTCTCTCGGAATTGATCGATGCGTTGGTTCATGGCGTGACTCCTCGTTCGACGGGTCTTCCGTTCGAGGCCGGGGTCATGCCACGGTGGAAGCGGCGCGCGGAATGTCGCGGCCGGCCAAATCTCGACGTGATCTTGGCCGCCGCGGCCCGCGTCGGCCGCCACGGAACCGCCTTAAGCGCCGCTGGAAACTGTCCTGAATTGCTGCGGCGACATATTTGTCCAGCGCGCGAACGCCCGTCGGAAGTTCGAGGCCTCGTTGAAGCCCAATGCGTCGCTCGCCTCTTCGACCGTCATATCGGTGTCCCGGAGGTATTTGATCGCAACTTGCAGCCGCAGCTCGTCGCGCAGCTTTTGAATGGAGGCGCCTTCCTCCTGCAGCTTGCGCCTCAGCGTGCGCGACGAATGCCCGAGGCGGCGGGCGAGGTCGTCGACGGGCGTCGGTTCGGTGAGATTGGCCAGCAGCGCTTCGCGCACCTTGCCGGACAGGCCCTTGCGAAGGTCGAACTCTTCCAGGAGCTCGTCGCACATCTTCAGGACAGTCGGGTTGGAGAGCCGGTCTCCGAGCGGGGGGACGGCGTCGAGCAAAGTCGCGTCGAACGTCATTTCGTTTCGCGGCTGACCGAACAGCGCCTCGCAGCAGAACGCGTCGCGATACGGCTGCGCGGCCGACGGCGCGGCGTAGGAGAAGCGAAGCTCGGTCGGATTGAAGGCGTGCCCCATCACGTCGCGATGCAACGACACATGAATGCCGAACTGCATCTCGACGAGAAACCGGTAGAGCGCAGCGTCGATCAAGGGGTGGGGCTCCGGATCGACGGTCCAGACGCCGCTTCCCGCTTCCTCTCGGAACGAGACGCCAGCCAGAGGCGTCGTCAGTTCATGGTACTTGGCGGCGATCCGTATCGTCTGGCGGAAATTGGTGCTGGTGAGAATTGCAAAACCAAAGAGACCAAAAGTCGACACATGGATTCTCAACCCTGCGCGATAGGCGAAGAAGGGATCATGCGCGCGCTCCATCGCCTCGCGGCAGATCCAAAGGATCTGGTTGATCGAAACTCTGGTCTTCGGCGACGCCAGCGCTGCGGGCGAGAGCTGGACGGCTCGAAGCGCCTCACCGAGCGCAACACCGTCCTCGGCCAGCGCGGCGACGAGCGCCGCCAGCTTGCCAACCGGATGGATCTTTTCGTCGGGACCTCCCCTGGCCATGCTCGCTCTAGCTCCTTGGCGGGGAAGGCCGATGGACGACGCATCGCTCGGGCGCGCCGAAGTCGCGTCACGGCGTACTGAGGCGACGCGAGCCTTCGCTAATATAGCGCAATATGACGCCCCGCCGCACGTTCCGCGTCGCCGGCGTCGCTGTTCCCAAGGACCCAACCATTTCATCCTTGGCGGCAAACTCTCGCGACAGGAACCGCCCCGCCTTTGGCGGCAAATCGAACCGTCGACCACGCGGACGCGCGAAGTTGCGATCTTTGGAATTCCCGCGGCGCGCCCATCGTGTCCCGTCGCCGTTTGCGGCTTCCCGTTTGCGCCTCGGCTTGCCTGCAGGCCCACACCGCTCGAGGGGGCGGCGACGGCGGGCTTCGCCGGCGTCGACGAATCCCCCGGCCTGATGTAAAGACCCTTCACATGAGTTGGGGCAAGAACGATAGCGACGAGCCGCGCGGCTATCACCACGGCAACCTGCGCGAGGCGCTGATCCTCGCCGCGCTGGAACTGATCGCCAAGAAAGGCGCCGCCGGATTCACCTTCGCCGAGGCCGCGCGCTTCGCTGGCGTCAGCCCCGCTGCGCCCTATCGGCATTTTCGCGACCGCGACGAGTTGATGGCGAGCGTGGCGTTGCGCGGCTTCGAGCAATTCGAGGCGGCGCTGGCGCAAGCCTGGGACGGCGGCCGTCCCGACCCGTTCGCCGCGCTCGACCGGCTGGGCAAGGCCTATCTCGAGTTCGCCCGAACACAGCCCGCGTACTACTCGGCAATGTTCGAGTCGAGTGTGCCTGCGGGCGTCGATCCGGCCTTGCGCGACGCCGGCGAGCGCGCCTTCGCGGTGCTGCGCGGCGCGGCCGAGCGCATTTGCGCGACGGCGCCGCCTGGAGGCCGTCCACCGGCGCTGATGGTCGCGCTGCACATCTGGGCGATGGCGCACGGCACTGCGTCGCTGTTCGGACGCGGCGACGGCGCCCAACGCACGCTGCCGATCGCGCCGGCCGAGCTGCTGGAAGCGCAGGTGCTGGTCTATCTGCGCGGGCTCGGCGTCGGAACGAATCGGACATAAGGCCGCACCCTCTGCGCCCGCCAAGCCGTTGAAAACGCGCCTCGAAGCGAGCCTTTCCCAACCGCTTGGCGTTCGTCGCCGGCGACCGAATCCTGAGAGAACGGCGCAAAAACGCCTTGACAAAGGCGGGTTGAATGTGAATGTTATTTACATTCACAACCGAGGACGCGTCATGCCTCTTGTTCTGATGATTCTGGGTTTCATCTGGTGGTGGCCGCTGGGGCTTCTCCTCCTCGGCTATCTGATCGCGCGCCATAAGTATGGCTGCTGGCGGCGGCCCTATTACTCAGGGAATGGACCGATGACCGACTGGGATTGCCACATGGATCGCTGGGAGGAGCGCCTCGACCGGAAGATGGGGCGGATGCAGGAGAAGATGCAGCGCGTGCGCGATCGGATGGATCGCTACCGCGGCTCGGGCGGCTGGGGCTTCGGTCCAGCCTCGAGCGGCAACCGCGCCTTCGACGATTATCGCTCCGAGACCTTGAAGCGACTCGAAGACGAGCAGCGCGAGTTCAAGGAATTCCTCGAGCGGCTGCGCTTCGCCAAGGATCGCTCCGAGTTCGACCAGTTCATGACCGAGCGTCGCCAGCGCCCGTTCGAACAGGGACCGGCGCCGGGGCCGACGGAAGAGCCGCCTCACAACTGAGCGTCGCCGCGCCCGCCTCCAGGCGCGTCGTCCACGGGCCGCCCCGTTCCCGCCGGGCGGCCCGCTCTATTTCGGGGCGATCAGGCGGCGTTCGAAATGAACAAAGAATTTACGTATAATTATCGATCGACGCGCGCGTTTTGGCGCCTAAACGCATGATAACGCTTCTTCGCGTAACGGACTTGTCGTTGGCCCGACGCCTCAGTTCGCCTTGGCCAGTGGAGCGAACAGCGCGACGACTTTCTCGTAGACCGCGCGCTTGAACGGGACGACCAGCTCCGGCAGGCGCGCGAAGCGTTCCCACCGCCACGCGTCGAACTCCGGCTTGTGCGCGCCGCCGGCCGGGTGGCGGATGTCGATCTCCGCCTCCTCGCCCTCGAAGCGCAACAGGAACCATTTTTGGGTCTGGCCGCGGTATCGGCCGCGCCAGCGGTTGCCGGATTCCTCGGGCAGGTCGTAGCTCAGCCAATCCGGCGCCTCGGCGATCAGCGAAACCGACCTGACGTTGGTCTCCTCGTAGAGTTCGCGCAATGCGCCGGCGTATGGCTCTTCGCCTTCGTCGATGCCGCCCTGCGGCATCTGCCATTCGTGGCCGGCGACCAGGGTCGCCTCGCGGCTGCGGGCGCGCCGACCGATGAACGCCTCGCCGGCGCGATTGACGAGCGCCACTCCAGCGCTGCGACGGTAAGGCAAACTCTTGATCACGTACGTTCCTCACGCCTGGGTTCAATGGCCGGCCGCCGCCGCCGGGCCGGGCGCCCGCGCAGTCAGCGCCGAAACCGGAACGAGTTCGACGCCGCGCGCCTCGAGACCGGCGCTCCAGCGTGCGATGCGATCGAGGCTCGAGGGCAGGGCAGTGGCGACGCCGATCGCCGCGCCGTGCGCACGTGCAAGCGTCTCCAGTCGCGTCAGCGCCGCGTCGATCGCCGCCGGCGCAGCGTCGGCGTCGACCACCGCGTCGGCGGCGGCCGCGGCCAGGCCGAGCGTCGGCGCGACCTCGGAAGCGAGACTGCGCGGCGACGAGCCGTCGTCGAGATAGAACAGGCCGCGCGCCGCGATCTCGCTGAGCGCCGGAGTCAGAGCGTGCGCATCGGCGGTGAACTTGCCGCCCAGATGATTGACGACGCCGGCGTAGCCGACGAACCGGCCCATCTGCCAGCGCAGCGAATCGAGATTGTCGGCGTCCGAAGCGCCGGTCAGCAGCGTGTGCGGGCCGGGATTGTCGGCCGGAAAGGTGATGGGCTCCATCGGCGATTGCAGCAGGATTTCGTGGCCGGCTTCACGCGCCGCCGCTGTTTCGCCCTCGAGACTGTCGCCGTACGGAGCGAAGCCGAGCGAAACGACCGCCGGCAACCGGGCGATTGCGTCGGCGGTGCTGGCGGGATTGAGGCCGAGGCCGCCGACCAGCACCGCTATGCGCGGCGCGCCAGGCCTGAGCTTGGCGGAGGTGAAGACTGGCCGCGCGTAGACGTCGGCGGGGCGCGCGCCGTCGGCGCCGACGCGCGGCAGCAAGCCGAAGCGCGATTTCTCGATCAGGCGGCGGTCGGGGGCGGGGGCCAGGCGCAGGCTCAGCGCCTGCGGCACGTCGATGATCATCGACCCGCCGGCGCCGCCGCCGCCGCTGCGCACCACCTTGACGCCACTGTCCGCTTCGACCTGGTCGGCGTTCGTCGCTGCCTGGTTCGAGTCGGCCTTCGCCGGCGCGCCGGCGGCGGGCGCGGCGCTCGGGACGGGCGATTGTTCGATCCGCGCGATGGCGTAGGGCTCGCCGCCGCGCCGCCAGTCGACGGTTCGCAGCAGCGCCGCCGCGCCGATCGCCAGCGCCGCCACGCCGACGGCGACGACAATCCTCGCCGTCCGGCGCGGCCGGGCCTCGGGGGCCTGGCCGAGGGGTTCGTTGACGGGATCACGCACGGTTTGGGGCTCGATTTGCTTCGCTCGCCCCGGCCGGGCTTCAGGGCCCCGAATCACCTTGCCGCGGCGGCGCATTGTCGGTTGCCGGAGGGCCTTGGTCGAGGGGGAAATTCGACCCCCGCCCGGCCGCGCCGCGAGTGGGCGCAAGTCTCGGCGCGGCGCGGGAAAAACGTGCATTTGGAGGCCGTTCCGGGGTATACTCCTGAACACGCGAATCGCTGCAGACGGACCCGTCTGCAAGGCGACGCTCCAGCCGAAATGAAGGCCTTGAAATTGACGGACGAACCGAAGGCGTCGCTCGACATCGAAGACCCTGCGCCCGACCACAGCAGCGACGACTACGGCGCCGATTCGATCAAAGTGCTGCGCGGCCTCGACGCCGTGCGCAAGCGCCCCGGCATGTACATCGGCGACACCGACGACGGCTCGGGCCTGCACCACATGGTCTACGAAGTCGTCGACAATGCGATCGACGAAGCCCTGGCCGGCTTCGCGACGCTGGTGACCGTCACGCTCAACCCGGACGGGTCCTGCACGGTCAGCGACGACGGCCGCGGCGTTCCGACCGGCATTCACGAGGAAGAGGGCGTGTCGGCGGCGGAGGTCATCATGACCCAGCTCCACGCCGGCGGAAAATTCGACCAGAATTCGTACAAAGTCTCCGGCGGCCTGCACGGCGTCGGCGTGTCGGTCGTCAACGCGCTGTCGACCAAGCTGACCTTGCGCATCTGGCGCGACGGGCACGAGCACGTCATGCACTTCGCCAACGGCGACGCGGTCGACAAGCTTGTCGTGGTCGGTCCGGCGCCGGTAGAGGCGGGCAGGCTGAAGCGCGGCACCGAGGTGACGTTCACACCCTCGCGGCAGACCTTCACGATGGTCGAATTCGACTACGCGACGATCGAGCATCGGCTGCGCGAACTCGCCTTCCTCAATTCCGGCGTGCGCATCGTCTTGACGGACCTGCGCGGCGCTGAGCCCAAGCGCGAAGAGCTGCATTACGAGGGCGGGCTGGAAGCGTTCGTGCGCTATCTCGACCGCGCCAAGACGCCGCTGATCGACTCCCCGATCGTCATCCGCGGCGAGCGCGACCGCATCATGGTCGAAGTGGCGCTGTGGTGGAACGACAGCTACCACGAGAACGTGCTGCCGTTCACCAACAACATCCCGCAGCGCGACGGCGGCACACACTTGATCGGCCTGCGCAGCGCGTTGACGCGTCAGGTCACCGGCTACGCCGAAAAGTCCGGGCTTTCGAAGAAAGAGAAGGTCGATCTCACGGGCGACGATTGCCGCGAGGGCCTGACCTGCGTTCTGTCGGTCAAGGCCCCCGATCCGAAATTCTCGTCACAGACCAAAGACAAGCTCGTCTCGTCGGAAGTGCGGCCGGTCGTCGAGGGTCTGGTCAACGAATTGCTCTCGCAATGGTTCGAGGAGCACCCGCACGAAGCGCGCATCGTCGTCGGCAAAGTGGTCGAGGCGGCGCAGGCGCGCGAGGCGGCGCGCAAGGCGCGCGAACTGACGCGGCGCAAGGGCGCGCTCGACATCGCCAGCCTGCCCGGCAAGCTCTCCGACTGTCAGGAGCGCGACCCCGCCAAGTCGGAAATCTTCATCGTCGAAGGCGACTCGGCCGGCGGCACGGCCAAGCAGGGCCGCAACCGTGAATTTCAGGCCGTCTTGCCGCTGCGCGGCAAGATCTTGAACGTCGAGCGCGCGCGCTTCGACAGGATGCTGTCGAGCGAGATGATCGGCACGCTGATCACTGCGCTCGGCGCCGGCATTGGCCGCGACGACTTCAACGTCGAGAAGCTGCGCTACCACAAGATCATCATCATGACCGACGCGGACGTCGACGGCGCGCATATCCGTACGCTGCTGCTGACGTTTTTCTTCCGCCAGATGCGGCCGGTGATCGAAGGCGGCTATTTGTACATCGCCCAGCCGCCGCTGTTCAAAGTCAAGCGCGGCCAGTCGGAGCTTTATCTCAAGGACGAGCGCGCGATGGAGGAGTATCTCGTCGCCGGCGGCCTGGAAGGGTCGGCGCTGCGGCTCGCCGACGGCGAAGTGCGCGCCGGCGCCGATCTGCAGGCGCTGGTCGAGGAGGCGCGCGCGATGCGCCGCCTGCTGCAGCAAATGCACTCGCGCTACCACAAGGACGTGGTCGAACAGGCGGCGCTCGCCGGCGCTCTGAAGCCGCTCAGCGCCGCCGACGATCCAGAAGGCCAGGCGCGTGTGCGCCTGCTGGTCGAGCGCATGAACGCAATTTCAGAGGAGACCGAACGCAGTTGGCGCGGGCGCGCCGAAGCGGGCGGTTATGTGTTGACGCGCGAAGTGCGCGGCGTGCCTCAGGCCGCGTTGATCGACGCCGGCTTCATCGCCTCGGCCGAAGCACGCCGGCTCGACGAACACGCCCAGCCGTTGAGCGAGGCCTTCCGCGCGCCGGCGACGCTGCTGCGCCGCGGCGATGAGACGCCGGTCGCCGGCCCCTCCGACCTGCTCGAGGCGATCTACGCCGCAGGCCGTAAGGGCGTCGCCACCCAGCGCTACAAAGGCCTGGGCGAAATGAACAAGGACCAGTTATGGGAGACGACCCTGGATCGCGAGGCGCGCTCGCTGCTGCAGGTGAAGATCCGCGAAGTCGACGAAGCCGACGACATCTTTGTCAAGCTGATGGGCGACGTCGTCGAGCCCCGCCGCGAGTTCATCCAGGACAACGCGCTGAGCGTGGCGAACCTGGACGTGTGAGGGAAGCCCCTATCAGTATTGCCCGTAATGCCTGACCGTCACGACTTCGATGCGGCCCTTGGGGCCGATGAAGCCGGACATCAGCCAGCTTGTGATCGCGACCACGACGGCGGCGAGGATAGCCGGCCAAAGGCCGACGACGACGAAGCCGGTGAGGAAGTGCGACACCAGCTCGATCATCAGGCCGTTGATGACCAGCAGGAACAGGCCGAGCGTCAGCAGGGTGATCGGCAGAGTCAGGATCACCAGGATCGGCCGCACGAAGGCGTTGACGATTCCCAGCAGCAGCGCCGCGGCGATCAGGCTGCCGGTCGAGCGGATCTCGACGCCGGGAACGATCTGCGAAGCGAGCCACAGGCCCAGCGCGACCACCGCCGCGCGAATCAGAAACCCTCTCATGACCGACGCGCTCCTGTTGTTTGCTTGTATGTAGGCGCGGCAGTGGCGAACCGCCAGGGCGTCGCGGCGATGACGCGCCGCCTTGGATCGCCTATCAATCGGCAGGGAGGCCCGCCATGCCCGATCCGAAACGTCCCGCAGCCATCCGCGCCGCCGAGGCTCCGGCGCGCGCAAAGCCCTCGAACTATCCAGAGCCCTTCGCTTCGCGGATGAAGGGCCGCGAGAAGCGGCCGCTCGGCGATCTCTTTGGCCTGACGAACTTCGGCGTCAACCTGACGCGCCTCGTTCCCGGTGGGTCTTCCGCGCTG
>Ga0181522_10001911_pt1 | contig 12218 bp, 11 predicted proteins | sample PEATcosm2014_Bin_27_FD_121103 | JGI IMG/M metagenome (GOLD analysis project Ga0181522, IMG submission 121103) | Peatland microbial communities from MTU Mesocosm Facility, Houghton, MI, USA - PEATcosm2014_Bin05_10_metaG | ecosystem: Environmental > Terrestrial > Soil > Wetlands > Peat | place...
AAGTTCCTGCGTGCCTGACTCATCCGTGACTTTCGCGGTTGCCAGTGGTGTAGCGCGCGCAAACACCGAAGCAATTCCCTTCGCGTCGTGACTGCTGAGGTCCATCCTGGCGTCGGTCAACTTGCGAGCCAGTTCGCCTACCTGTAAGCTGTCGGCACGGAGCGGTTTGGGCTTCACGATTTGCCATTCGTCTCTGTTGCGGCCGAATTCGATGACCTCATTTTTCCTGGCCAGTTCGATGCGGCTGATCTTGTCGGGGTTCACGGTCAGCAGCCGCTTGTCGCGCAAATCGTTCAGACTCTTATCAACGCCGGTTCTTGTATAGCTCGCCACGGTGAACACGCGAGGATCGCCCGCGAGCATCGCGTACACCCCCCCGCCGGTCGGCGTGTCGTCGCCGATCAGGAGTTTTTGCGTCTTGTTGTCTTTTTCGGAGATGTCAAGTTGCAACGCCGGCTGGTCCAGACCATAGGGTTTCAGGTCCGCCGCCTTGTCTTCGACGACGCGCTGCGAATTCAAGGACGACAGGGTAGACAGGACGCCCGAAACCGTAGTCTGATCTGCGCCGAACGGCTGGGGCGCGGTGATTTGCCATTTTCCAGACTCAGCCTTCGTTAGGACGATCGGCTTCTCGTCCTTTTTTTGAAGATCCAGCCCCGTAATCGCCGATGCATCGAGCTTCAGGATGGCTGGCGGAGTATCCTCCGATGCCTTGGCGGTGTCCTCTGCTGGTTTGTGATGTTCCGACCAGTAGAGAACTCCAGCGAGGATGAACAAAACGACAGCCGCAACAATCAGACCACGGATTTTCATAATGCTTCTCGAGATATCATCCAGACGAATCGAGAGATTCTCCTACCTCCTCTTCCACCACACGCCAACACCCGCCACTACGACGATCAGCGGCAGCACGAATTGGCTCGTGACGCGCACCAGGCTCAGCTGGGCGCGGGTCATGGTGATATGGCGATCTTCCTGCGGCTTCGGTCGGATGGAGATCAAGTCTTCGTCCGATGCCAACCAGTTGATGGCGTTCAAGGCCAAGTCATTGTTGCCGTTGAAATTGATGAACCTGTTGGCGGCCCACGAGGAGCTGCCGACGACTACGAAACGACCCTGCGAGTTCTCCTTGCCTGTGTTGTAGGTGCCAGCGGCAGCGAGGGTCAACGGTCCCCTCTTGTTCTTGGGATCGTTGATATCAACCGAAGCGGAGCTCAGATTGTTTGTCGCGAGACTGCTGCTCGAGGAATCAAAGAGCTTCTCTACACTGGTCTTTTCTGTATTCTTGATCTCTATCGAGCGGACAAGCGGAAAACCGGTGGCCGTGCCCTTCATCTCATTCACGATGGGTTGGGAGCTGTAGCTGGTGACGAGAGCCACTTGCGGACCGAGACCGGCGAGTTGTCCAATCGGATTGAGATCCAGAATCAGGTCTTTGCTCAGCGTTATGCCCCAGCCCTGAAGCAAATTGGTGAGCGTGTCGTTGTCGGCGATCTCCGAACGACCGAGTTTAAGAGGAGGGTCCAGCATAAGGAGAGCGCGACCGCCCTCCTCGACATATTTCTTGATCGCGTCGACTTCCGGTTGCTCATAGTTTCGCGTTGGCCCGGCTACAACCAGAGCAGTGCAGTCGCTCGGGACTTCCGCTTTCTGCAGCAGATCGATCGTTTTGCTTTCGTAATTGTCCTTCGCCAGAAGGTCCTTAAAGCCGGAAAGTCCCTCCCGGTCGCGGTCGTCCGCCTGGTGTTCCCCGCTGCCGGTCACAAAACACACGGTCCTCGTCTTGCTCTTCAGATCACGGATGAAAGCGCCGGTGATCCCCTCTTCAGTCATACCCTTGGCTTCTTCTCGTTTCGCACCGATCTCGACGACTGCGGTCCCTAAGCTCCTGATCCCTGCCTCCCGTGCCAATTGCGGATTCTTGTCCGGGTCGACATACTCCACTCGCACTTTGGGAGAGAGGTTGGCGTATTGATCGAGCAGATCCTTGCCCTCGCGGAAGCGCGTAGTCTGATCGAAGTAGGTGATGGTCGCGTCCTGCTTCAGACCTTTGACGATCTTGGCGGTCTGGTCGGACAAGCTGTATCGCTTATTCGATGTCGCGTCGAACGACTTGTTGTACCGGTCGGCGAGTGTGTTGGCAACGACCACCACTGCGATCACGACCAGAATGTAGACCGTCGCGTAGGCTGCGTATTTGGTTTGTCTCGCCTTGAGCCACTGGCTCGCCATCATGACCTCCAGCGCAGGGATTCCAGAGAACGTGCAGTGAAAAACAGTCCCAGGAAAATCACGGTTAGATAAAAAATCGCGTCTTTCGAATCGAGCACGCCCCTGCCAAACGATTCGAAGTGTGTGATCACCGACATGTACGCGAGTACGCGTGCCCAGGTCGCCGTTTCATATCCGCTGACCCACTCGAGTACCCACAGCAACAGGCAAACGCCAAAAGTCGCGGCACCGGCAATGATCTGATTCCTGGTCAGCGTAGAAATGAACGTCCCGATGGCCAATAGCGCACCCGCCTGCAGCAGCAAGCCCAAATATCCCACTGCGAGAGGCTTCCAATCCGGATTACCGTATCGGAAAAGAAAGCCAAAGTTCAGAGCGGTAAACAGAAGCATGCAGGAATACAGCAGCATGGCCGCCAGCCACTTTCCGAAGATGAGTTCGAGATCGCGAATGGGCGATGTTGCCAGTAGTTCGATGGTCCCGGTACGCTTCTCTTCCGCGAACAGGCGCATCGTGATCATCGGGATAAAGAAGAGTCCTATCACGCTGACGTTCGACAACAAAGGGCGGATGATCTGTTCGTTCACGTTCATGGGGAACGATTGCCCGCGCATTTGCATTTCCATGCCCTCGATCACGAAATAGCCGAGCGCATTCCAGAAGAAGAAGCCAAAAATTAAGCCGAACATGGTCAGCAGAAGGTACGCGACGGGCGAGACGAAGTAGCTCGCCAGTTCCTTTCGGCAAATGATCCAGGCATTTCTCATTGTTGTTGCTCCTGCCCTTCCGCCACAGCCGGTTCCGCGTTCGCCGAAGCTTCATTCCCGGTCAACTGAAGGAAGACTTCTTCGAGGCTCATGGCCGCCGGCCGGAGCTCATTGAGGTCCCAGCCACATTCCACCACTGCCCGCGCCAGGTCGCCTCGAACGAAGCGTCCTTTTTGACTCTCCACTTCGAAGACGACGCGGCCATTGTCCTTGCCCTTGCTCAACACCCGGCTTACGCCAGCGACTTGTTCGAGCTTATGCTGCACGATCCTGGCTTCAAGATTCCCGTCCCGGCCGGCAATCTCGACCACAACCGATTCGGCGCCGCGAGCGCGCGCTTGCAGGTTGCGTACCGAGTCGGTCGCTACCAGTTTCCCCTTGTTGATAATGATCACCTGCTCGCAGGTCTGCTCGACTTCGGGAAGGATGTGCGTGCTGAGAATGATGGTATGGTCCCCGGCAAGACTCTTGATCAGGTCCCGCGTTTCGTTTATCTGCTTGGGATCAAGACCCGCGGTCGGTTCATCAAGAATCAACACGTCGGGATTGTGAATAATCGCCTGCGCCAGTCCGACCCTTTGCCGATAGCCCTTCGACAGCTTGCCGAGAAGCTTGTTTTTGACATCGGCTATGGCACAACGATCACATACGTGGTCGACTCGCTTTTGGAGGTCGGCACCCGACAGTCCTTTCAGCTTCCCGACAAATTTGAGGTATTCTGCGGTTTCCATCTCCAGGTAAATCGGAGGCGTTTCCGGCAAGTAGCCGATTCGCTTCTTGACCTCGAGCGGCTGTTCGAGGACATCAAAGCCAGCCACCGTCGCCGTACCGGCGGAAGGCGGAAGAAAACATGTCAGCATGCGCATCGTCGTCGTTTTCCCGGCACCGTTTGGGCCGAGGAAGCCCACAATCTGGCCCTTCGCTACCTCAAACGAGATCTGATCAACGGCGATGGTGCGCGCGTACTTCTTGGTGAGCGCCTGTACTTTGATCATAAAAGTTTTTGTAACAGTCGATGTACCCTGTCGCGCCGAGCCGCACCCGAAGGGCGCGGGGCTGACCACCATGTTAAAAAGTGTGAAAGCAAGATGTCAATCCCGCCGCCGCAGAATTCCGCAGAATTTCCATCGGACTTTCCCGCGCGCTCGAGAAAAGTAGACGGTGCCCCTTATCTCCTTATCTATGATGCTTTCAAACCGGAAGGCGAGAGGCGAAACATTTTGCCACGCGGAGCCGGCTTCGCGCCCACCTACTGTTTGGTGGCGGTTCCCTTTTTTGATTCTGCGCCCGATGCCTGGGGCCAAACCAGCGAGGCCAGTTCAACGCGCCACATTGGCCCCCCCATGTAAGACTGTGTCTCGGACTTTAGGACGACCGGAGCTTCGCCGCCGAGAACCCAAATCTGCGAATCTGGCGGTTGCTTTCCTACCATCGGCGCCACCACGCCGACGACGCCGCCAAGGTCAACCTTCGCGACGTAATGCATGGCCTCGCGGCTGAACCCGGCGAGGGAAAAAGGCTCCGTTCCCTGAGCATTCACCAGGATCTTCACCAGCCTTGGCTTCGGCGCAGCCACCACCATAGGGACTTCGATCTGTCGCGTGCCCTCTGGGATATTCATGAGCAGGGTGGGAATCAGACCGTTGCCTAGATCGGGCGGTAGCGCGAGATGCTCGTTCGCTACTTTCTCTTTGCCATCGAGGTCGGTATAGCGAACCGTAACCTGCCCAGTGGCGCACGTAACCGAGAGATCGCTTGCGTTCTTGAACGAAGGCCCCTTCTGCACCAGGTGATAGGAGATGAGCCGGAAGTTGCCGTGCTGCGAAAAAACGGTGGTTTCCTCTTGCCGCGAACCGTCTTTGAAGCGGAACGCGAGTTGAATTGTGACTTGATCGCCGCGAGCAACCTGGGTCAGGTCGCCGGCAGCGATCGCGACGCCATCCAGCGTGCTGAGCATCAGAAAGCCGTGAATAAGGCCTTGTCTGTAGCGCACCGCGACCGGAGACGCGGACGCCGCAATGCCCGGAAGAATACAAGTGGAAATCAGCAGAATGGCGAGAAAGCAGGAGCGCAAAACCGTAACCTCTTGTGCCGAAGCGGCGGCACAATCCTTCGATGCGGTTGCTGCTTGGGTGGTTTGCGGATCGAGGTGCGAAAAATCATGCGTTGTGTGCCTGAGTCGTTTTTGCAGCGGCACGGCGGGCATTTGCTTTGGTGGTCTTGACGAACAACGCATCAGTTTTGCCCGACCACCTGGAGTCCCGCGTTGGCGCGAGTACACGTTCACCCTGGCAGCTTTGCAGTGACGACGGCGTAGCGTGATCACTGTGATCACTGCCCAGGGGGTACTTCAACGTCCCGTCCAACGAAAATCAAGAGATGGTATCAGAAGGTATCAAAAATCATCATGGGCGAATATAAGGCGAATATGCTAGGATCGGTTTGCTATGGCTCGGCGACCCGGTCGCGAAAAACCGGATGTTTTGAACGAAGAAGACCTTAAGCAGCTTCGTCATAACCTCGCGCATTTGAGCCCAATGGGTGTACGGGAATTCTACGAACGCGCCTTTGAAGATTGTCGGCTCATTTACAACCGGCTTCCGAGCCCCCGAAAGATACAGACACTCGTCCAAGTGTGGAAGCAGTTATGGAAGTGGCGATAGCGCATATGAGTGGTTCTGCCCTCCGCTGTGCTCTAGCCCACCACGCCAGGAAATATGCTGAAGCAGAATCGATTCCTTACTGTTGCAGTTATGGGGATGCTCCGGCAGTTTGCTTTCTTCCGTATGACGGCGACTTGCGGCATGGCAACTTCCTCGATCGTAGCTATAAGGCGATTCAAGCGAAACCGGAATGGAGAAAACGATTGTCGAAAGTTCACACTCAAGGCAAGAGATCTTTTCCTGCGACCGGGCGTGGCCGCTGGATGGAGCTAGACTCGTGTATGAGTTCTGATGCTCTTCTGATGAATATTTTTTGCCATCCTGGCACGTTACGAAACGAGTTAATGCCGACGGTTTTCGGAGTGGAATCGAATGCCACTCCAATCTTTGGATACAAAGCCCGCGTCCTTCTGGCAAATGGTCGGGTTGATCGCACGGAGGTCGACATGCGCTTTGGGAACGTGTTGATGGAAGCGAAACTCACGGAGAGAGATTTTCAGAGTGCCAAGAAAGAGAAGGTTCTTGCCTATCGGGATTTCGTCGAAATTTTCGATTGGCAAGAACTGCCCCAGACCAGTAACCGCTTCGCTTCGTATCAACTTATTCGCAATATACTCGCTGCCTTTGCTCTGGATTGCTCACTGTGTATTCTCATCGACGCTCGAAGGGCGGACCTCTACGAGCATTGGTATGCCGGTGATGAGGTGTGTGAATCCGATTGAACTGAGAGCGAGACTGAGAGTATGCACCTGGCAGGAGTTGGCAGGCCTAACAGGACCAAAACTTCGAGAATTCTTAGAAGCAAAGTACGGCATAGATTGATCGTCGATCCCCGCGAACGTAGTCCGGGGCGATAGCGCGCGGGCCGGCCGGTTGAAGGATGGCAGCAAGAGTGACCGGACCGATGCGCGAAAGCTGGCGGATTGTCACGCACTAACAACTAAAGCGGGTAACCACGCGGAGCGCGGCCGGCGTGCCTATCACACAACTGAGGTTCCTTCCTCGAAGGGCAGCGACAGAGCTCGTCACAACCCTTGAATGAACTCATTAAAACGTGGAATTCCTCGACGGTGAGACATCGCCCGTTTCGTTCTGCGCTTCGGACGAAAGGAATTGGGTTGGTCCCAACGGGGATAGATTCAGACCACATCGCATGGTCCATCGGGGGGTGTAACAGTCGCGCAAGTGATCGGCGCCTCTTCGCCTCTTCGGCCTCTTCGGCCTCTTCGGAGCAAAAGGGCAAAGCTTGAAGAGATGCAGCGCACTTGAGGATTCAAGCTGAAAGGCAACGTTTTCGTGGAGAGAGGAGGCAACACGGGAGCAAAAAATAATCACCGATTTACAGCCGGATCCCGGTTGAGCGGTGGCTTGATTCTGAAAACCAAGGTGAGGCGATCAATCATGGGGTTCTAGGCTCGTAGGGTGATCGCCTCACCCGCCATGCGGATTATCCGGTCGGATCAATCCGGCTAGTATGTGGCCAATCTAACGCGTTAGTGAAACCTCGTCAGTTCAATTTTGCACACCCGGAACACAATTATTACCGTTTCTACCGAACCCCAATACTTGACCGCGGCTGAGGCCGGGAACGAGAGCGCCCCAGGAACTCGTTTGAGTTCATGGGGCGCAATCGCCTCAGCCCAGCTGTTCGCGAGTAGAGAACGTCAGAGAACGTACCTCGCCGGTCGCAGGACCCTAACTAAGAGTCGGCCAAAAACATCAGGAAACCCACTTCTGTTGCCATCCTTGACTTACTTATTGTCTTCCCTCGCTTCCGCGATATGGGCCTGGTGTCCGGCTTCGGACACAGCCTTCACAAACGCCTCTCCGGCTGCTGGAGTTGAGGCGTGGCCCGAAAGAATGTTGCGGAACGTCATATGGTGACCATAAATGGCGCGCGTCGAGTCGTTGTCCTGCTCGACTACCGCACCTTCCAATGTCAGCCCGCCAAATATACCTTTCGAGCGGGAGTAGGTCAGTACTTCCGTATTCATCAATATGTCGGTTCCCGCCGAAGTGTGCCGGCCGACTGGGCCCGCTGCCACCGATCCTTCCCCGGTGAGTTCAAACTTGGTGGATAGCAGATGCTGCAAACCGCGGTCGTTCATGACCAACATGACCAGGTCTATGCCTTCGACTCCGATCTGCAATCCCCAGCTGCCACCGCCAACCGAGACGAATGCGGGAGCGCTCCAGCCTTCTGGCGTCCGGCATGACGCCACGCCGCGACCGTGCTTGCCGCCGAAGATGAAGCCGGCCTTGAGCATGTCGGGCACAATGACGACGCACTTGGCGCCGTTCAACACTTCTTCCGGGATGCCTTTGTCAGGCGTGGACATGATCGACTGGAGTACGTCGACCGACTTTTGCATTCGTTCGACGGTGTTTTCGCGATCCGAGCCTGCCCAGGCAAGGGTTCCAACCAGCCCGATTCCACTCATCAACAGCAGCGACAATATCTTTTTCATGAGTTGTTCCTTTCGAGATTCTGCGGAGCTAAGAGGAGAAGACTTCAGATGGCTGACTTAGCTCAGAGAACCTGAAAGAGAGAGGGAAATTGCTCTCTACCGCCGTCATCATCGCCCAGAGCGCGGGTGAATAGCTGGTCTACATTGCTCACCCTTGCTCCCGGCTGGCTTTTATTTCTCACTTTCCCCGCGTCTTCAGGAAATGCAGATCGCCCGGTTTTCGCAGTTTGTGCCGGACGCCTTGTGCCGGGTGAGCAATCTTGCTCAGAATCCCGGATCCGGGCGTGTCATGGTGAACGTGGTCGAGTTGCGGATAGAGAGACTCCGCAAAGAGATAGTCGGCCCATTGACTCATCACGAACCGTCCGCAGGGGATTAAGAAGGTGGGTGTCTTATGGAACGCGCACTTCAACGGTTGCGCGATCAATGCCGCAGACGGCTAGCCAGGATTGCCGAATCCGTCTCAAATCTGTTTGCGGCCCTTCCGCGGCCGGCTCGCGGTTATGCAACGCAAAGGATGTGTCCTTTCTGCGGGCTGATCACGCCGCGGGCGCAGTCGTCTTGTCTGGAGTGCGGGAAGTCCCTTGCACCAGCGACAAGGTAAAGGAGATCGAGGGCGTATCTTCCAAACGCTCAAATGAGTGAAGGAGATCAACATGCTTTGGACCATTTTCGTCGTGCTGCTAATTCTGTGGCTTCTTGGTTTCAGCCTCCACGTAGCGGGCGGGCTGATTCACCTGCTGCTGGTGGTTGCGCTGGTGGTACTGGTCATTAACCTGGTGAGTGGACGGAGCTCTGTGTAGGGTTGGAGCTTGATCGCGCGAAGGAGTTCGTTCATGGAACAAGAAGTGCAAGTCGGCACGATTCTGATCTCGGAATGGCCGCAAGTCTCTGGGTTGGAGAATGAGCCCTACTCGGGAGAGTGGAGCGTGGTCAAGGGGTTCGACGGCTTCGGGCTTGATCGCAAAATTCGTGCCGCGGGATGGAATCTATTTTTTATCGCGTCGGAAATGAAAGCGATGTTTCTTGGCGCGGCTGCGGCGAAGAAAATCAACCGGGCAGTAAAGCGGATTTTGGGCGAGGTAAGCAAGCAACACTTCAACGGCCTCGAAGTGACCAGAATTGTTAGCAAGCGTTTCCTGGGCCTGCCGTATGTCACCGTCTCCGCGCATCCGCGCCACGTCCAACAGAACTGCTACCTGGATGGCGCCGAGGCTCGGCGGCTGTCAAGGTCAGGTCAGAATTGTATGTTGCTATCGCGAATACTTCACCAGAGTTCTCCTGATGAGGGCGCGGCCCTTTCGCCAGGCACGGACTAAGGGGGGTTAGCGTGAACCACCCTGCGCCACTTCTCGTGACCGCCGGAACGTCGCAGATCGCGCACCTGGTCAATTTTGACCAGTTCCCACGTTGACTTTCGTTCAATACTAACAACAGACCACTATGTTAAATCGGACGAAACGCCGGGTCTGGAGTCCGTCCCTGCTCGTCTGAAAACGGCCGCTGTCGATACCTAGATTGAAGAGAGTGAGAGACGATTGGCGTTGCCCATCATTGTGTTGCCGAATGGTCCATCGGAAGTCATCCCCCCACGCCCGGCGGTAAAGACAATTTCCGCGCCTCGCCCGCGATCGCAATCGAAGGCATCGCTTCCCAGTCGAATCGCGGTGATCGGCAATTATCTTCCGCGACAATGTGGAATTGCCACCTTCACCACCGACCTGTGCGCGGCTCTGTCAACGGAGTACGGAACAGCCCGGTTGATGGCCTTACCGGTCAACGACACCGAACTGGGATATGACTACCCCGAGCGTGTGCGATGGTCGCTCGCCCAGGACGATGTGAAGTCGTATCAAGACGCGGCCGACTTTCTGAACTTCAATAACATCGATATGGTTTGCCTGCAGCACGAGTATGGAATCTTTGGCGGCCCAGCGGGAAGCCACATTCTGCATTTGCTGCGCGGTTTGAAAATGCCGGTAGTGACCACGCTGCACACCGTTTTACGTGAGCCGAACCCGGACCAGATCATGGTCACGGAAGAAATCGCAGAGATATCCGATCGCCTCATCGTCATGAGCAGGCTCTCGTCACAGTTCTTGCAGGAAATCTTTAAGGTGCCGAGCAGCAAGATCGACATGGTTCCGCATGGCGTTCCGGACTTTCCATTTCTTGATCCGAACTTCTACAAGGATCGCTTTGGGGTAGAAGGGAAAGCGGTACTGCTGACGTTCGGTCTGCTGTCGCCGAACAAGGGAATAGAAAACGTCATTCAAGCGCTGCCGCAGATTTTGGCTAAGCACTCCAATGTCGCCTATATTGTCGCCGGTGCAACTCATCCTCATGTTCTTCGTCGAGAAGGGGATCGATATCGCGAGAGTTTGCAGGGGCTGGCGAAGCAGGTGGGCGTCGAATCAAACGTGATCTTCTTCGACCGCTTCGTCGATCCTGAGGAAATGGCTGCGTTCATTGGCGCCGCCGACATTTATATCACTCCCTATTGCCATGAAGCGCAGGTAGTTTCCGGCACCCTGGCTTATGCGCTGGGGGCGGGCAAGGCGATCATTTCGACTCCTTATTGGCACGCGATTGAATTGTTAGACGACCGCCGGGGCGCGTTGGTGCCCTTCCAGAATCCCGAAGCTATCGCCAACAAGACAATCGAACTATTGAATACTCCCGCGATCCGCCACGCCATGCGGAAACGCGCCTATCTTTTTGCGCGAGACATGGTCTGGAAAAAAGTTGCGCAAGGTTATATGGGGAGTTTCGCACGAGTGCGCAACGATCGCATGGAAAATCCGCGCGTTCAGTTCTTGGCGCGCGCCGCTCCTAGAACACTCGATCAGCTTCCGGAGTTAAAACTGGATCACGTGAATGCCCTGACTGATGACACGGGAATTCTGCAGCACGCGATCTTCACCATTCCCAACCGAGGCGAGGGTCACACCACCGACGACAACGCGCGTGCACTCATTTTCTTGGTGATGATGGAGCATTTAGCCAATGCTCCTAATGTTAAGAGTGAGCGGCAGGAAGCAAGTTTACCGGTGGCAGATTTCTCTGCCCGTTACTTGTCGTTCCTTGAACATGCATTTAACCCTGAGAACGCCAGGTTCCGAAACTTTCTTGGCTACGATCGTCAGTGGAATGAACCTGTGGGCTCGGAAGATTGCCATGGCCGCGCCTTGTGGAGCCTCGGAACCGTCCTCGGGCGATCAAGTAATCAGGGACTGCGCAGCGCGGCTGGACGACTGTTCGAGTTTTCGCTCCCCGCAGCCCTGGGATTCTATAGTCCTCGTGCCTCGGCCTACACACTTCTCGGAATTCAGGAATATCTCAATTCCTATCCCGGAGACCGTGATGCGCAAAAAGTAAGATCAGTGCTCAGCCAGCGTTTGGTCGAAATGTATGAGTCCATTCGCGGGCCGGATTGGAAGTGGTTCGAGGATGTAGTCGCTTACGGCAACGCAAGATTGCCCCAAGCCCTGCTCGTCGTAGGTTCGGCTTGCTCGGATGATCGCATGATCGCCGACGGTCTCGAAGCGCTGGATTGGCTGTTGCAAGCGCAGCGTTGCGAAACCAACCATCACTTTGTACCCATCGGTTCGCAGGGTTTTTATCACCGGGATGGCGAAAAGGCGCGCTTCGATCAACAGCCGATTGAGGCTGCCGGCGCGGTTTCTGCGTGTTTGGAAGCGTTCCGCGTAACCGGCGACGGGCGGTGGCACAGCGAAGCCTGGTCGGCCTTTAACTGGTTCCTTGGCGACAACGATCTACAGCTTCCTCTTTATGATTTCGTCACCGGCGGCTGCCGGGACGGATTGCATCCCGAGCGCGTCAACCAGAATCAGGGAGCGGAATCAACGCTGTCGTTCCTGACGGCGCTTCTCGAAATGCGGGCGACGCCTCACTCCAGGTGTTCCCCCGAAAGGTCCAACACCTGAAAGGCAGAAGAATCTTTTATGACGGCCACCGAAACAACTCTTGTCAACGTCGAAAGCTCGCACTACCCATCGTTGCTTCTGCGTCACCCGGGCAACCCCATTCTTACGCGCAAGGATTGGCCGTATTCCATCAACAGTGTG
>Ga0181522_10001912_pt1 | contig 12217 bp, 10 predicted proteins | sample PEATcosm2014_Bin_27_FD_121103 | JGI IMG/M metagenome (GOLD analysis project Ga0181522, IMG submission 121103) | Peatland microbial communities from MTU Mesocosm Facility, Houghton, MI, USA - PEATcosm2014_Bin05_10_metaG | ecosystem: Environmental > Terrestrial > Soil > Wetlands > Peat | place...
CGGATCATTCAACAGATCACCGACGCGCGTACCCACGGCGACCTGTCGGAGAACGCTGAGTATCATGCGGCCAAAGAGGCCCAATCGCTGAACGAGGGGCACATCGCCGAGCTTGAGGACAAGCTCGCGCGCGCCGAAGTCATCGACGTTTCGAAGCTGTCCGGCGATACCATCACGTTCGGCGCGACCGTCACCCTGATCGACGAGGACACCGAGAAGAAAGCGGTCTGGCAGATCGTGGGCGAACCCGAGGCCGACGCCAAGAAGGGCAGGATCTCTATCACTTCGCCCCTGGCGCGCGCGCTGGTCGGCAAGAAGAAAGGCGCGCAAGTCGAGGTGGTCACGCCCGGTGGCGCCAAGGCCTTTGAGGTGATGAAGGTCGAGTGGAAGTAAACCACTTCTGCTTTCTGTCTACCGAATAGCGAACGCTTTGCAGTGCACGCGCCGCCCCACTTCGCGCAAGTGGGGCGAGCCGCCCGTGTCTGATCGGCAACCCTGTAACTTGTAGCTCTTCCAAATTTCGCTTAGGAATAGAGCACCATTGTCCGACATGCGGAGAGTGGTGGACCGGGCCCGAGGAAAGAGGCCTGGAGCAACAAAATCCATAATCGCAACGAGGACCGAACGAAGGGGAGGGACTCAATGACGACGGTTGCCTTTACGATCAACGGCAAGCCCGCCACCGTGGACGCGGATGCCGACACGCCGCTGCTCTGGATCGTTCGCGAACATCTGAAACTCACCGGCACGAAATTCGGCTGCGGCGCCGGTCTTTGCGGCGCCTGCACTGTTCATCTCGACGGCAAGGCCGTGCGCTCGTGCCAGACGCACATAGGGGAAGTCGCCAATAAAAAGGTGACGACCATCGAAGGCCTGTCGCCCGATTCCAGTCACCCGTTGCAAAAGGCCTGGGTCGCAATGCAGGTGCCGCAATGCGGCTACTGCCAGTCCGGCCAGATCATGCAGGCGGCGGATCTGTTGGCCCATAATTCCAAGCCGACGCGCGAGCAGATCGTCCGGCACATGGACGGCAATATCTGTCGATGCGGCACTTACCCCCGCATCATCGCCGCCATTCAAAGCGTCGCGTAGGGAGAGCGCCATGCTAAGCGATCTGCAAAGCCAGGCGCTCTCGCGCCGTTCGTTCCTCGTTTCCACCAGCGCCTTCGGCGTCGCCGTGGCCTTCGGTTCGAGCCCGGATGCGGCGTCTGCCGCGACCCCGTTCGCACCCAATGCCTGGGTCACCATCGGCGACGACAATATCGTCACCATCGTCCCGCCAGCGGTGGAGATGGGGCAAGGCGTCCGTACCGCCTTGCCGCGGATTCTTGCCGAGGATCTCGACGTAGATTGGGACAAGGTCCGTCTCGCCGAAACTCCCGACGACGACACGATCTACGGCAACCCGGTCTTCAACCATCAGCTCACGACGGTCGGCAGCCTTGCCGTCACTGGATACTACGATGTGCTCCGGCAGGCCGGAGCGCAGGCGCGCAAAGTCCTTATCGCCAACGCGGCGACGGCGTGGAAAGTGCCCGCCAATGAGCTCACGACCGAGCCCGGCGTGGTCGTACACACAAAGTCGAAGCGAAAGATCAGCTACGGCGAGCTCGCCAAGACAGCCACGGTGCCCACTCCGCTGCCGGAGGTGAGCAAGGCGGATCTCAAACCGAACTCACAATTCCGGCTGATCGGCAAGGATACCGGCCGCATCGACGTACCGTCGAAAGTCAACGGCACGGCGCAATACGGCATCGACACCGAGCTACCCGACATGCTGTACGCGTCGGTGCTGTTCCCGCCGGTGCAATATGAGGGGCCGGATCAGATCGACGATGCGGCGGCCAAAGCCGTCAAGGGTGTGGTCAAGATCGTTCCGCTGCAACCCGGGCCGGGCGTAATCGGTGGCGTCGGCGTCATTGCCGAGACCATCGAAGCATCGATGCGCGCCAAGTCGCTCCTGAAAGTGACCTGGACTAAGAAGGCTCAGGCGCAGAACTATGACGACGACCGCGTGCTGCAGGACTACCGCGCGATCGCGGCGGATTGGAGCAAGCCGGGTGTCGAAATGGTCAGCGCCGGCGACGCTGACGGCGCCATCAAGAGCGCCGCCAAGGTGATCTCGGTCGATTACCTTTCGGACCACGTCTCGCATGTCTGTATGGAGCCGCTGAACGTCACCGTGAAGGCCGACAACGGCACCATCGACATCTGGTCCGGCAATCAATCGCCGAGCACGATGAAAATCCTCGGCATGATCGTCGGCAAGACGACGCCGGACAAAGTCCACGTGCATACCAAGTTGTTGGGCGGCGGCTTCGGCCGGCGCACCGACGGCGACGACATGGTCCAGGCCCTGATCCTGGCGCTCAACGTGCCAGGCCGCCCCGTCAAAATGATCTGGAACCGCGAGGACGACATCCGCAACGACAAGCTGCGGCCGTTGACCGCGCAGCACATCGAGATCGGGCTTGATGCCAGCAACAACATCGTCGGCTGGCGCCATCGTATCGTCAACGAGTCGTATTTCGCCCGCATTCTGCCGCCCGATCTGTTCGCCAAGATCAAAAAGGACATCGTGTCGGGCGGCGGCGGCGAAATGAGCTACGCGATGACCAATCATCGCGTCGAATGGGTGCGCTCACCGCGCGGCGTCGACGTCGGCGCGTGGCGAGGCATCGCGGCCGGCTACACCAAATTCGCCATCGAAACGCTGATGGACGAGTTGGCTGAGCTCAAGAAGATGGACGCACTCGACTACCGGCTGACCTTGTTGAAGAACGAGCCTCGCGCGGCCGCCGTGCTGCGGAAGGTGGGTCAAATGTCCAACTACTGGGGCAAGCAGCACAGCGGACGAGCAATCGGCATCGCCTATTCCGACGCGCTCCACAGCCACACGGCGGTGGCCGCCGAAGTATCGGTCGACAGCGGATCGGGTAAGATCACTGTCCATCACCTGTGGGCCGCGGTCGATCCGGGTACCGTCGTGCAGCCGAAGAACGTCGAAGCGCAAATGATGAGCGCGATGACATTCGGGCTCGGTGCGGCGCTACGCGAGCGTATCACCATCAAGGACGGCGTAATCCAGGAGTCCAATTTCGACGGCTACCAGGTCATGCGCATGTCCGACATTCCGCCCATGGACATTGCGGTGATCTCAACAGAAGACCACCCGACCGGCATCGGCGAAGCGGGCGTGCCGGCGGTGGCGCCGGCGATTGCTAACGCCGTCGCCCAGCTCACCGGCAAGCGCCTGCGGCATCTGCCGATGACGCCAGACCGGGTCAAGGACGCTCTGGGCTAAGTCCGAGCAATCGAATCCGCCGCGCGCCAGCCGGGTGCGCGGCGGATTCATTTTTGGCGGCTGAGAATGCGGCAAGTTCAGAATCCATAAGCTCTGCGCTGCCATCAAGCGGACGGTTTTCAAATCCCTCCCATTCCGTGATTATGGATTCCGGGCTCGCGGGCTGACGCACGCGCCCCGGAATGACTCGATGGGAGGGAACGCGTTGTGAAATTCGGCGTCTTCGATCACCTGGACGACGCGGGCGTGCCGCTCGGCGAACATTTTGCCAATCGGCTGAAGCTTGCCGAGGCTTACGACCGCTCGGGCTTCCACGCCTATCATCTCGCCGAGCACCACGGCACACCGATCGGCACCGCGGCATCACCGAGCGTGTTTCTAGCGGCACTGACGCAGCGGACCTCAAAGCTGCGCTTCGGCCCGATGGTCTATCTGTTGCCCTTCTATCATCCGCTGCGGCTGATCGAAGAAGTCTGCATGCTCGATCAGATGAGCGGCGGGCGCTTGGAGCTCGGGATCGGTCGCGGCGTATCGCCGTTCGAGACTGCAAATTACGCGCTCGATTTTGCGCAGACGCAGGCGATGTATCACGAGGCGTTTCAGCTGTTGCTCAAGGGCCTCGCCACGGAGGAGCTGACCTTTGAAGGCAAATTCTATCGCTTCGATAAAGTGGCGATGATCCTCCGCCCGGTACAGCGCCCGCATCCGCCGCTGTGGTACGGCGTCTCCATCCCCGATAATGCAGATTGGCCGGCGGAAAATGATGTCAACGTCATTTCGCTGGCGCCGCCGCAGGCGGTGCGCCCGATCTTCGAGCGTTACCTGTCGGTGCGGAAGCGCCTCGGCAAGGACGACTCGACGCTATACGGCGGCGGCCGGCATGTGGTCGTTGCCCACACCGACGAAGCCGCCCTCGCCATCGCACGCCGCGTCTATCCGCGCTGGCGCACGAATTTCTTCTGGCTGTTCGAACGCCACGGCTCGGCGCCGCGCGTGGCTGCGCTCTATCCGAAGACCTTCGATGAACTCGCAGCACTCGGCACCGCGGTCGCCGGTTCGCCGCAGACCGTGCGCGATTTCGTTGCAGCCGACATCAGGACTACGAGAGCGAATTATTGGACGCCGTGGCTGGCCTTCGGCGACATGACGCTCGCAGAAGCGCTGCACTCAGTCGATCTGTTCGCCCGTGCGGTGATGCCGGCATTCAAGTGACGGGATTCTGTCATCCGAACAGGAATGGCTCCCAGGATTGATCCGCCGCGACGCTCGGGAGCTCGCCCCGGGCCAGCCCGAATCCGAATTCATACGACCGTTGATTCCTGACCTGCGTGCCTTGCATAGCTCGGGAAAATCCCTAAATTGCCAAAGGGGTGGCTAAGCGCGTCGCGGGCGGGGTTGGCCCATTCCAAGCCAAAAGAGGCCGAAAACGGCCCGTTTCAAGCGGTTTTGAGGCGGGTTTGCGCGCGCCTGCCTATCGAACGAGACAAATCGGTGACGAAAACCACCCACGCCAAGGTCGTAATCATTGGCTCCGGCCCGGCGGGATACACGGCCGGGATCTACGCGGCCCGAGCCATGCTTGAGCCGATCCTGATACAGGGCATCGCTCCCGGCGGTCAGCTCACCGTTACCACAGACGTGGAGAACTATCCGGGCTTCGCCGACGTGATCCAAGGCCCATGGCTGATGGAGCAATTCCAGAAGCAGGCGGCGCACGTCGGCGCCAAGCTTGTGGCCGATCACGTGAGCAAAGTCGATCTGGCGCGGCGTCCGTTCCGTGTCGAATGCGATTCCGGCGACGCGTATGTGGCCGAAGCGGTGATATTGGCCACCGGCGCCCAGGCGCGCTGGCTCGATATGCCATCCGAGGAAAAATTCCGCGGCTATGGCGTGTCGGCGTGCGCCACCTGCGACGGCTTCTTTTATCGCGGCAAGGAAGTGCTGGTGATCGGCGGCGGCAATACCGCGGTCGAGGAAGCACTGTTTCTCACCAATTTCGCCGCCAAGGTTACGCTCGTGCATCGGCGCGACAGCCTGCGCTCCGAGAAAATTTTGCAGGACCGTCTGTTCAAGAATCCCAAGGTAGAAGTTCTCTGGGACACCGTGCTCGACGACATCATCGGCAATCAGGACCCGCTCAAGGTCACGCACGCGCGCCTGAAGAACGTGAAAACCGGCGCCGTCAGCGAGCGTGCGATCGACGGCATCTTCATCGCCATCGGTCATTCGCCATCCACCGAGTTGGTCGTCGGCCAGGTGGAGATGAAGCCCTCGGGCTACATCAAGACCGCCCCCCACTCCACCGCGACGTCGGTGCCCGGCCTGTTCGCGGCCGGCGATGTCGCTGACGAAGTCTACCGGCAAGCCGTGACGGCCGCCGGACTGGGCTGCATGGCGGCGTTGGAAGCCGAGCGCTTCCTCGCCGCGAATGCGCATTTCCGTGCCGCGGCCGAGTAAGCGTGGCTGAAAGTCAAAAATGGATTGGGATAAGCTGAAAGTATTTCACGCCGCCGCCGAGGCCGGCAGCTTCACGCACGCCGGCGAGCAGCTCGGGCTGTCGCAATCGGCGGTGTCGCGCCAAGTGAGCGCGCTCGAACAAGAACTGACGGTCTCGCTGTTTCACCGCCACGCCCGCGGCCTGATCCTCACCGAACAAGGCGAACTGCTTTACCGGACCGCGCACGACGTGTTCATGAAACTCGAAGCCGCGCGCGCCAAGCTGACCGACAGCCGCGAGCGGCCCAATGGCGACCTGCGCGTCACCACAACGCCGGGCATCGGCGTGCATTGGCTGACGCCGCGGCTCGGCGAATTCGTCGATCTCTACCCGGACATCCACATTACGCTGCTCACCACGGACGAAGAGCTCGACCTCGCCATGCGCGAGGCCGACGTGGCGATCCGCCTGCGCCAGCCGACGCAGCCCGATCTCATCCAGCGCAAGCTGTTCGCCGTGCACTTCCACGTCTACGCGTCGCCCGAATATCTGAAGCGCTTCGGCACGCCGCGCACTTTCGAGGATCTCGACAGTCACCGCGTCCTGGTGCTGGGCGGCAATGTGCCGCCCTACCTGCAGCGCTCACGCTGGCTGGTCGAAGTCGCGCGGGACGGCAAAGGCCCCCGTATTCCACATCTTGTTATCAACAACATTCTCGGCATTTTGCGCGCCTGTCAGCGCGGTCTGGGTATCGCGATGCTGCCCGACTATTTGGTCGAAGAGAACGGCGGCCTTGTGCAGCTGTTTGGCGAGGCGGAAGCAGTGGCGCTCGATGCCTACTTCGTCTATCCGGAAGAGCTTAAATCTGTGGCGCGCGTGCAGGCTTTCCGCGATTTCCTCGTCGCCAACGCGCAACGCTGGAATTTCTAAGATCAATCGTCGCGCGCACGCGACGCAATCACGCGCAGCGCTGCGGCGAGCTGTCGCAACGCGCACGAATATATCCCACGTAAATTTCGCCGATAAACGCGCACATTTTTCGCATGGCTGACATGTAAAGCTTCGCGTTGTGCAACAAGCCTCTGCCTCGCACAGTCGTGTTGCTGCGAGGCGAGTCGGTTGCCCCATCCTCCCAGATGGCGACCACAATGCAGGCAGCAGTTCCCCTCTGGAAGGTGATCGCTGGCGCCCCCACGCCGGCGAACTGAACCGGGCCCCCGTCGGGCCCGGTTTTCTTTTTTGGTCGATCCCCACATATAGAACGCAGACGCGAGAATTCGCGCCACGATATACACCCTGATCTATGTCCCTCCTCCATCAAGGCGATGTTGACATATGGACATATTAATAATATGTCTGGACATATGAATGAACGAACGACCGTAAGGTTGCCTAAGGACTTGCTTACTCGGGCCAAGCGCAAAGCGCTGGCCGAGCAGCGCACTTTGACCTCCCTTATCGAGGAAGGACTGCGACTGGTAGTTCATCAAAGACGGAAGCTTTCCCGCACTGATCGCGGCCCCCTGCCTCTGAGCACTGCAAAGGGCGGCCCATTGCCCGGCATCGACATCTCCGACTCCGCCGCGCTGCAGGAGATGGACGATCTCGAATACATCGACCGGCTGAAGAATGACTTCAAATGATCTTGCCGGACGTGAACGTGCTCATTAATGCGTTCCGTCCCGAGATGGTGGAACATTCCCGATGTCGCCGATGGCTGCAAAGGGTGGTGGATGAGGGCGGGCGCTTTGGTATTTCGCCGCTTTCACTAGGCGCCGTGGTACGCGTAACAACAAACAGGCGAACTTGGAAGGCACCGAGTTCGATCGAAGACGCTTTTCGCTTCTGCGACTACCTGCTCCATCATCCAAATTGCCAGACAGTTGAGCCGGGAGAACAGCATTGGCCGATTTTCAAGCGCCTATGCGTCGAGACCAATACCCGCGGTCCCACGGTCACCGATGCCTGGTATGCGGCGCTTGCCATCGAGTGGGGCTGCGAGTGGATAACACTTGATCGGGATTATTCGCGCTTTCCGGGCTTGCGCTGGCGGGCCCCTGAAGGGCCCTAATGTGGAATGAGATCGGTCGCCTGATGAAAATCTCCATCCTCGACGATTACCACGACACGCTGCGCACCCTGCCCTGCTTCAGCAAGCTTGCGGGACGGGACGTTACGATCTGGAACGACCACGTGCAGGACGTTGACGCGCTGGCGGAACGGCTGCGCGATACCGACGCGCTGGTGCTGTTCCGCGAGCGCACCCAGATCCGCGCGCCGCTGCTCGAGCGCCTGCCCAAGCTCAAGCTCATCAGCCAGCGCAGCGTCTATCCGCACATCGACATTGACGCGTGCACGCGCCTTGGCATCGTCGTCTCGTCGAGCCAGCACCCGGGCACGCCATCCTACGCCACCGCGGAAATGACGTGGGGACTGATCCTCGCGGCCATGCGCCAAATCCCGCAACAGATGGCCGCCCTCAAAGCGGGCAAATGGCAAATGGGCGTCGGCACGACACTGCGCGACAAGACCCTCGGCATCTACGGCTATGGACGCATCGGGCGCGCGATCGCCGGCTACGGACGCGCGTTCGGCATGAACGTACTGGTTTGGGCGCGCCCGAAGACGCTTGAGGCCGCGCGCGCTGAAGGCTACGCGACCGCGCCAAGCAAAGCGGCATTCTTCGCCGATTGCGACGCCATCACGCTGCATATGCGGCTGGTGGACGCGACCCGCCACATCGTCACCGCGGCAGACTTGGCGCGCATGAAGCCGACGGCGCTCCTGGTGAACACCAGCCGGGCGCCACTGATCGAGCCCGGCGCGCTGGTCGATGCGCTCAAGCGTGGCCGGCCCGGCATGGCCGCCATCGATGTCTATGAGCACGAGCCCGTGCTCGACACCGCCAATCCGCTGCTCAATATGCCGAATGTAGTTTGCACGCCGCATATCGGTTACGTGACGCGCGACGAGTACGAGGTGCAGTTCATCGATATCTTCGATCAGATCATCGCCTACGCGGCGGGCACGCCGATCAATGTGGTCAACCCGGATGTGCTGAAGGGCAAGATGCGTTGAAGGCGAAGAAGCCCAGGATCGTCACCGTCAACGACAAGATGCAGAAGCGGTACTGCTATGCGCTCACGACGCCGGTCGGGCGCAACTTCGATCTGGAATTTCGTCCTCAATTGACCCCGGCCGAAATGCTGCGGCTCGGCGTGTTCTGCGGCAAGTACATGACCGATTGCATCAAAGAGTTTCCGGCCAGCTGGTTCACGCGCGCCAAGCTTGCGGCCAAACATCGCGACTGTTCGCTGAACTTTTTTGGCGTCCACGCCAGCCAGCCGCTATCGGTGTGGCGCAAGAAGGGATGGATTCATCCCGACGATCCGCGCGGCTGGTTTCAGTGGTATTGCCGCTACTATATGGGCCGGCGCATCCCGGCCGAGGATGCGCGCCAGATCAAACGCTGGAAAGCGATCCGCCGCCACGTCCGCCAAGTGCAGCGCAACTGCGAACCCGGCGACGTCACGTGCCGGCCGCGGCAACGCCAGGCGCTGCTGCACTGGGCCTACGACAGCCGGAAGATCTAAACGTCAAGCCGGATCGAGGCCCTTCGCCTTGATGACGGCCTTGGCGGCCGGCGCGGTGAGAAACGCAATAAGCGCCCTGCCCTCTGCGGCATGGCTCGCGTTCGCCGGAATGGCGGCCACGAACGGCGTTATCATTTGAATCTCTGCCGGCAGCGGCCCGACCACGTCGATGCCGTCGACCGCCATCAGCTCCGCCATTTGCTGAATGCCGATATCGGCCTCACCACGCAGCACGACGAGGCCGGCGAGCCCCGCGGCGCCGCCGGCGCCATATTTCACCTTTGCCGCCATCGCTTCGGCGATGCCGAGGTCGGCAAACACCTTGGCGATGTGCACACCGCTTTGGCCACCACCGACCGGTTTAGAGCACGCGATCGACTTTGCCGCGAGCATCGCGCGCTTGAAGCCTTCGACCGAAGAAAGGTCCGGCTTCGGCGCCCCCTTTGGCACCGCGACGCCGATCGACGATTTGGCGATTTCGCTTACGCTGCCGGAAAGCAGCCTGCCCTGTCCGACTAGGTCTCGTGCGCCAGAGGCGGAGACGATGGCGACGTCGGCGGGTTCGCCGTCGCCAAGTTGCTTCTCGAGCCGCAGCGATGGACCGAGCGTTACGTCAAGCCGATGGCCCGTTGCGCGCTCAAACGCCGGCGACAGTTCCTCGAACACCGTCTTCATGGCGGTCGTAGCGAGCACCTTGATGTCGGCTTGGGTCAAATCACGATCTCCCGGCCTTAAGTAAAGGAACGCTGTGGGGCTTACGCGCAATAATAGCCCAGTGCGGCCGTGCTCAAAACGACGCCGCGAGCTTTTTCGGAGCGCCCATCAACTCCGCGTGAAATTCAAGCGAGGCTGCATCAAATAGCGCTTGGCCCCGTAACTCTTGCAGGGAAATTGAGATACAAGAACGCAACGCAGTACGCGCAAGCGCGAGAAGGGGACGAACATGCTCACACGCAGAGGTGCTTTATACGCCGGCGCCGCCGGGCTCGCGGTCTTCGGGCTCGGCCGTCTGATGGGGCCGCGCACGGTCAATGCCGCCACCCACCCCTACGAGGTCACTCACACGGACGCGGAATGGCGCAAGCTTCTGACGCCCGCGCAGTATAACGTTCTCCGCCAGGAAGGCACCGAGCGGCCGTTCACCAGCCCGCTGCTCGATGAACACCACAATGGCACGTTCGCCTGCGCCGGCTGCGACCTGCCGCTGTTCTCCTCAAAGACCAAATTCGAAAGCGGCACCGGCTGGCCAAGCTTTTGGGCGCCGCTTGATGGCGCGGTCGACGAAGTGGAAGACCGCTCGTTCGGCATGACGAGGACGGCGGTCTCCTGCCATCGCTGCGGCGGCCATCTCGGCCACGTCTTCAATGATGGACCGAAGCCGACCGGGCTCCGCTATTGCATGAATGGCGTGGCGCTGAAGTTTGCGCCAGCGCCCGCGGGATCGAGCTAAGGCCTTTAGCTGACGCCCTCCTCCCGCCATTGCCTAGCGGAAAAAATGGATAATCGGCGCGTTTGGCTGGTCTAGGACGTATAATCCTAGACGCGGCAGCCAACGTCCGCTTTGGGGTAAAGCGGACATGAGGCAGACCTCCGAGATTATTCGCTAATGACCTAAAAGGCGACGCGCCGGCCGACGGATTGCTGCGGAGCGAACTCGCAATGTCCTCCATTCGCCGCTCGCATTGCTTTGCTCCGGTGTGGATCAGCCGAGTTACGGCAAGGGCGATGAAAATAGCGGGAGTTCCGTCTGCCGGCACTCCCCGCGAGAACCGTCACACATGGTCTGATGCCCAGATTGACCGGGTTTGGATGGAGTTCCGTCGCGCGGCTGCGTTGCAGGTATCTGTGGATAGCGGCGACTCTTACCCTAAAGATCACGGGCATTGGTTATTCGCCATACTATTGTAACAGGGCAAAATACCTACCGAGTGACCGGGCGCGAGCGCCCCGAGTACGACGTGGCAGAGCGTTGCGTGAACACGCGCGACATTGACGTATTGGTTCGCGTCAGTCGGTTTATCCAAAACAAGTGCAAAATCGCGAGAGCGTACCGGGTGTGCGTACGTAGCGCACAGTCGATTTCAATATTGCGTTGAGCACACCCAGTCAGCCGTAACGCGTACAGAATGTCGTGGGCGGGGGCCCGATGACTAGGCACGCCTGCCGCACCACGCGGCGGAGCATCGTTGCAACTTGGATATTGAGCGTCGGCGCGCCGGCGCCGAGTGGATTCCCGTTTGGATCAAGCGCACGACGCACCGGCCGTTTCGGAGCCGAGTTCCAAGGAAGCGGCGAAAACAACCCAAAGATAAGATTCGGGCAAATTTCCTGGCTTGTCGCCGCTTTCGCCCTTGCGCTGCTGGGCGGCGCCTCGGACGCCTCAGCGCAAAGCTGCGTTGGCACCTTCATGTATTCCGGCAGCATCGTAACATGCACGGTTCCAACTTCCGGCAATTACAGCATTACAGCGTTGGGCGCCCAGGGTGGCACCGGCTCCGCGGGCGTCGGTGGGAAAGGCGCCGAGATCGCTGGCGTGGTGGGCTTGACCGCGGGGGAGATGCTCGAACTCGCCGTGGGCGGCCTCGGGGGCGCTGCCACCCGCGGCGGCGGCGGTGGCGGCAGCTTCGTCGTGGAGGTAGGCCCCGGCCCCACTTATACACCCCTCATCATCGCTGGCGGCGGCGGCGGCTCAGCGCAGTTTAGTGCCAACGCGGCAGCCAGCACCAGCACGTCGGGTGCAAACGGCGGGTGCAACGGCTGTACCGGCGGCGCCGGCGGAACCGGTGGAAGCGGCGGCGCCGGCGTCAGCGGCGCGGCGGCTGGCGGCGCTGGCTTCTTTAGCAATGGTGGCACCGTCTCCACTACCGTCACGGGTGGGCACGA
>Ga0181522_10001913_pt1 | contig 12217 bp, 8 predicted proteins | sample PEATcosm2014_Bin_27_FD_121103 | JGI IMG/M metagenome (GOLD analysis project Ga0181522, IMG submission 121103) | Peatland microbial communities from MTU Mesocosm Facility, Houghton, MI, USA - PEATcosm2014_Bin05_10_metaG | ecosystem: Environmental > Terrestrial > Soil > Wetlands > Peat | place...
TCATGCCAGAGCAAGCCCGCATACCCGCCGGCCAACGCACAAAGCCCGATCCCAACGAAAAGCTCGTAAAAGTGTTTGACAGCGAACAAGAGTCGGAGGCGCTGGTGGTGAAAGGTTTGCTCGATTCGGGGGGAATCGATAACGATCTCGCCTCCGCGCAGTTTTTGCAGGATGCTTTTCCGGGACTGGGTGGAATGATCATCCTGGTGCGCGAAGAAGATGCCGAACGCGCTCGCAGCCTGATTGCCGAATCCCGGCGTCCGGTACCCGACGAATTGGGTGACGGCTCGGATGACGACGCTACTGAAGAGCAGCCAGCCAAGGCGTGACCGACTTGCCGTCGAGATAGAAGGTTACGGCGCCGTTCACGTCAGTGCGGTACACGTGGACACCGAAATCCTGCAGTCGCCGCAAAACCTCGGGTTTTGGCAGCCCGAATGAAGTTCGATAACCCACGGAGATCACGGCAAACTTCGGCCGCACCGATTCGAGAATCTCTGGAGTGGTTGAGGTCGCGCTGCCATGGTGCCCGACTTTCAGTAAATCCGCCTTAGGATGCTCGAGGCTCGCAATGCGCCGCTCCACAGCTTTTTCGGCATCGCCTTCCAACAGGACTGACGTTTCTCTGTAACTCACACGCATCACCATGGAATCGTTGTTTTTCGGTTCCAGACCGACGGGCCAATCGCGAGGCGGAAAAAGCACCTTCACTTCCGCGCCGCCCATCTCCACCTCGTCGCCCTCCCAGTGGCGCACGACTTTAATTCCCAGCGTGTGCGCTTCTGCGATCAGACGTTCGAGTGCCCGGCTGGGCGGCAGCAGCCCTACCCACAACTCCTGCGGACGAAAATCCTTGAGAATCGCCGGCATGCCGCCGATGTGGTCGGAGTGGCCATGGGAAATGGCAACCACATCGAGCCGCGAGATGCCGCGCGTCCAAAGATAAGGAGCGACCACGTCTTCGCCGAAATCGAGTTGCGATCCCGCGCCCCACACTGGCCCGCCGGAATCAATCAGCAGTGTTTTTCCCTGCGGAGTGACCAGCAGGATGGAATCTCCTTCACCCACATCGATCGAAGTGACTTCCAGCACCCCGGGCTTGACTTGCGGCGGCGGGGGAATAAAGGCGATCGCAACTGCAGCCAAAAAAATCGCGGCCACTCCCGTGAACGCAACCCAGAGACGGAGGCGGGCCAGCAGCATGGCGAATATCAGTGCGAGACATACCATGAGCATCATCACAGCGGACGGCGTCGGCAGGCGCAGATCAGCGAGGCGCAGGCCTCCGAGACCGTGAATCGTGCCCGTAAGCGCCTGCAGCGCCAGCGTTGTCAGTGCAGTGAATGGCTTGGCCAGCGTGGTCGAGACATATCCAATGGCCGCGCTGAGAACAGCCGCGGGCATGAGCACTTGGGTAAGCGGAATAGCCGCTATATTTGCGGGAAGGCCGATGGTGGTGGCGCGGTGAAAGTAATACGCCATCGGTAGCGCGAGACCCATCTGCATGACGGCTGAAACCAGCAGCAGTTCGAAGGCGCGGAGAAAGAATATCGTGATGCCGCGCACCAGCCGCAGAGACCATTTCTCGCCGGCAAAGCGCGCCAGCCGTTCTGCAATCATCCGCAGGTCGGCTCTGAATTGCGCTACTCGCGGGGGCAGCAGTGCGCCGTAATCGTCCGCGTCCCAGTGTGCGAGTGCGCGGCCGTATTGACCCGAGGTACGCTCCTCCAGCGGGATTCCGATGGCGGCGACGATAAGCACGCACAAAAAAGTCATCTGGAAACTGGCGGTGAAAAGCTGCCTCGGATCGAATACCAGCAGCGCCAGCGCGGCGACTCCAAGGGCGTTCAGCTTCATGCGGTCGCGGTAGAGGAGGCGCGTGCACAGGTAAATCGAGCACATCAGGGTAGCGCGCCACACCGGCGCACCTACCTGCGTGAGAAATGCGTAGGCCACGCACCCGAGAATGGTCAGAACGGTGGCGGCGATCTCGTTGATGCGCATGCGGCGCAAAGTCCAGAATGCAACGAACGCCAGGATGGTCACATTCATTCCCGAGACCACCAGAATGTGATAGGTGCCCGAGCGCTGAAAATCTGCCCGCGTATCGCGATCGATAAAAGCCTCATCTCCGATCACCATCGCATCGATCAACGCGGCCTGGGGCTCAGGCCAGAGTTGGTGGATCTTGGCAATGATGCTTGAGTGCATGCGGCTGCGCCACAACTCCACGCGATTGCCTACAAAGTCGGGAAGAATTTGCACGTCCTCAGCCTTAGCGGACGCCAGAGCGGCAATTCCATTACCGGCAAGGTAGCCCTGATAGTCGAATGCCCCCGGATTGCGGAAGTTTCTCGGAAGCCGGAGCCTCACGGGAGCGCACAGTCGGCTGCCGTAGCGCAAGGCGGGCGCGATTGCATCGTGCGCACTTCGCTGCGGATCTGAAGATGCGGGGGCACGTGCGCCGTAGATACTCAAACGTATGCCGGCAGCGATCGGGAAACGCCGGCCATCATTCGAGATAACCTCTTCGGTTTCGACATCAACCGTCTGTCTGGCTTCGCCTGCATCCCCAGGGCGGACCCGGCCGTCGCGTGTGACGTGCGCCGCAATTTCAACGTTTGGGTAATCGTAGAAAGGCAGCAAGCCAGTATCGAGAACACTGACCGGCCCACACAACTGAATGTGCAGCGCACCAATCAGCGCAAACGATGTGATGGACAATGCCGCGGCCAGCCAGCTTCTTTTTTGAGTAAAGTAAAAACCGGCGGCAAGAAATGCCAAAGTAGCTGCAATCCACCACGGCGCGGGCCGCCAGGCGTGAGCGCCATAGACAATTCCGGCGCCATACGAAACAGCTGCCCAGAATAGGGGCTGGCGGGTGGGTTTTAACTGAAATTCAATCGGTCCCGGATTCGGCTGCTTAATGTCGATGGCATGCGCACTGGGCATGGGTTGGGAACCGGCAGAGTGTTGCCCACAGACGGCTGGTAGCAATTCGCGCACTGCAGTTAGCGCACTGCGGTTAGCGCGATAAGTGCAGCACGCTTTCCAGGTGGTAGGTTTGGGGAAAAAGATCCAGCAGGTGGGCTCGTTCAACGCGATAGCCCGCGGCTAGCAGAGGCAACAGATCGCGAGCCAGGGTCGCCGGGTCGCAAGAAACATAAGTAAGCTGCTGCGCCCCGAGTTGTGCAAGTCCACGTGCTGCGCGTTCCCCCAGGCCGCTGCGTGGCGGATCTACAATCACCAGATCGGGCTGACGGCCAGACTGCAAAGACTCTGTCTTGCCGCCTCGCCCAATCTGTCCCAGAAACTGCTCTACCGTCGCATGCACCGCTTTTCCGTTCGGAGGGCGATTGTATGAAAGATCTGTTGCAGAAGTCTGTGACGATTCGACCGAAATGATGTGACGGAAATCACAAGCTAAGGCTGTGGAAAACAAGCCGGCGCCGGCATAAAGGTCAAATGCCAGCTCGCCCGAGCGCTGTTGCGTAACAGTACGAGCCAGCTGATCAATCAGAAAACGGTTGGTCTGGAAAAATCCGCCTGCGCTTACGCGATAGGCTGCGCTCTCCGAACGATACGATACGGCCGAATCGCCCGAGGCCAGTAATTTTTCCAGCCCGCCCTTTGCCGGAGCGCGAAATGCGACTACGCCTGCGATCGCCGGCATCACAGCCCGCAATTGTTCCGCACAATCGCGCACGGCAGCCCGCCTGGCTTCTGGTGCGCAAGACAATTCCACGAGCAGTCGCGTGTCTTCGGCATCGGCGAAAAATTCGATTTCCCGCACGCCTTCCGGCACCTTTCCCGCGCGGCCAAGCTCCCAAACTGTGGCGATGCCACGGTTAATGAGAGGCGAGCTGATCGGGCACTGCTCAACCGCCAAAACTTCATGCGAGCGCATTTTGAAATAGCCGGCACAGAACTCAGGAGCGGCCCTTACTTGCAGCCTGGAACGATTGCGATAGTTCCAGGGCGGCGACGGATGAACTTGGATCGCGCTCTCCAGTTCGAGTTTGGCGATGCGGCGCAGGCTTTCGCGCAGAATTTCTTTTTTGATCTCAAGCTGATGCTCGTACTCGACGTGCTGGTAGTGGCATCCTCCGCAACGCATGAAATATGGGCATTGCGGCGCCACCCGATGTGCAGACGTTTCCAGAATCCGGTTGGCGACGGCGCGCACAAACCCTGGTTTCTGTTCCGAAACCTCGACTTCGACTTTTTCTCCGGCCAGGGTGAATGGCACGAACGCGGTTTTGCCCCGCCCGCGTTCGTCGGCGGGAAAATGGGCGAGTCCGTCGCCGCCATAAATCTGCTTTTCAATGGTGAGGAGCAACAGTGATTCTACGGTATGCGGCAAAAACCGACACGGAAGAGGAGCCAAAAAGCTAAGGGATCGCGCCCTATTGGCTGTATTGCGAAGTCTGCAAGCTGAGCGAAACATTTGCCTGCGGCTCCCGGAAACGCCTTACGCGCTCTCGGACAGCAATCAATTGTTCGTGTTCGTATAGAATACGATTCATTTCCGCAATAATGAGCGTTAAAGTTGCGGCGTCCGGCGCCTCTTGTGCCATCTGCTGAAGACGCTGCCAATCCCTGGGTTCATCGGGCAAGTTCACGAGTATCCCTCCTCAGTAGGAAGAGCGATTTTGCCAGATATTTCTATGAAACGAATACGGCAAATCCTGTATGGCCAAAGTTCGCGTTTCCCAATTTGGGAACCAAATAGCCATCGAGCGATCGTTGGCCATTTTGCACGCGGAGTCGAGGGACGCCCATTAGATCGCCCTTCCTGCCGCTGCGCCTGATGCCCATGCCCACTGGAAGTTAAATCCGCCCAAATGCCCAGTAACATCGACCACTTCTCCAATAAAGTACAGGCCATCAACCCTGCGGCACTCTATTGTTTTTGCAGAAAGTTCGTCGGTGTCGACGCCACCCGCGGTTACCTCGGCTTTGTCGTATCCCTCGGTTCCGGCGGGAAATATTTCCCACGCGTGAACTTGTTGCTCGAATGCCTCAAGGGAGTGATTCGAAAACGAGGCCGGGATGTGCGCGTCGAGCCAGCGATCGGCGAAGCGATGCGGCAGGTGGTTGCTTAGTTCATTGCGAAGAGCGGATGTATTGCGTGGAATCTTCGGGTCGTTAAATACCGCCGTGATTTGTTGCTCAGGGGCAAGATCTATAGCGAGCGAATGCTGCGGTCTCCAATACGAAGAGATCTGCAGGATTGCCGGCCCGCTCAGGCCGCGATGCGTGATCAGCATCTTCTCACGAAAACTTTGCCCTGCGCTGGTTGCTATCACGGGTGCGGAAACTCCTGCCAAGTCGCAATATCGTGAGCGGTCTTCCGCGTTCAGCAGCAGCGGTACGAGAGCGGGCCGCGGCTCGCGGATAGCGAGTCCAAACTGCCGCGCCAGATCGTAGCCGAAGGAAGTCGCTCCGATCTTTGGAATCGAAAGGCCGCCAGTGGCGACCACCAGCGCCGCGGCTGTAAACTCTGCCGACCCAGCCCGAACCGCGAACTCGGATGTTTTGTTAACGGCGTCGACTTTCGTGTTCAGGAAAATGCTCACGCCGGCATGGGCGCATTCCAGTTCGAGCATGGAGACGATCTCTCGTGCCGACCCTTTGCAGAAAAGCTGGCCGAGAGTTTTCTCGTGATAGGCGATGCCATGCTTTTCGACCAGGGCGATGAAGTCGGCAGGCGTATATCGCGCCAGTGCCGAGCGGGCGAAATGCGGATTCGCCGAAATGAAATTTTCCGGCTGACAATGAAGATTGGTAAAGTTGCAGCGGCCGCCGCCAGAGATTAGGATCTTTTTCCCCACGCGATCGGCCCGCTCCAGCACGGCGACCCTGCGCCCGCGCTTACCCGCTTCGATGGCGCACATCAGTCCAGCCGCGCCGCCGCCGAGAACAATCGCATCGAAGGAGTTTTTCATTTCAGCCCTAAGTGTGTGGGTCCGCAATTCACATGTAAAACAAGCTGAGGCGTGGAATGCCGTATTTCTCCAGCAGGCGCTTGTGTACGTATTGTTTTAGAAGCTGATCGATTTGAGCGGAAACCATCTTGCTGCGGTAGGGAGACAATTCGCGGTCCGCTTGCGCCCGGACCGCTACGATTTCTTCGTCGGGAACAGACGCCAGCAGCGCCGCGAATAATTTTTCTTCCATCACAGTCAGGCGGCGTTCCAGATCCTCCAGCTTTGGATGAGCCTTTTGCTGTTGAATTTCGGTTGCGAGAATGCGCAGCGTAGCCGCGGACTCTGAGGCGAGTTGTTGTACAGAAATCCCATGCGCCTCCGGCAATTTCGCTGCTTCCAAGAGATCTGCATTGTGCCGCAAGAAACTTGCAATCGCCTCCGGCTCAAACCCCTGTCCGGCCGCGGCATTGCGCGAGGGCGTTTGTTCAGTAACTCCGACTGAAGCTTCTTTCATGTCTTCTGCGGCAGTGAGTACTTCTTGCGAACAGAATCCCAACCCGTTGATCTTGCGGGTTTTTGCGGGACGCCGTTCGTGGCGTGCGAAGGTGAGGTCAATGCCGCGCAGCACGGCTTCGAGCGGAATTCCAGCATCTTTCCAGGTCTCGATCAGCGCCCAATCGAGCGTGCTGAGCAACAATCCGCCGCCGCGCCGGCGCAGATAGTGGTCTTCGATTTCGGTGAAGTAATTGAAGTAATTTTCCACGGCTAGTCAGCGAGGGATCGATGGATTGGAAGTTGCGCGCTCCCCTGTTTTCTTGCCGGGCGAACGCGATGAGCTCTGATTTGCCCTTTCGGCGGCGGATTTCGGTATCGGACGTGAGGCCGTATTCCGTTCCCAGATGATACGCAATCCATCGAGGGTCAAAAATTCGTCCACGGTTTTGATGTGCTTTGATCCCTTGCCGATCATCGAACCCAGGCCGCCGGTGGCGAGGACTTTTGTTTGCTCGCCCATCTCGCGCAGCAGAAGTTCCAGAATTCCGTCGACCAAGCCGAGATACCCGTAATAAAGCCCGGACTGCAGGCTGCCGACGGTATTGGTTCCTATGACGCGCGGCGGCTTGCGAATTTCCACGCGGGGCAGGCGCGCGGTACGCGAAAACAGAGCGTCGGCCGAAATACCGATACCTGGGCAAATCACACCACCCATGTATTCGCCGTTCGCGGAAACGCAGTCGAAAGTGGTCGCAGTACCGAAGTCAACGATGACGCACGGACCGCCATATTTTTCGTGGGCCGCGACGGCATTCACGATGCGATCGGCCCCCACTTCCGCCGGATTCTCATATTGCACCGGCATCCCCGTTTTCACGCCCGGTTCGATAAACAATGGCTTGGAATTAAAGTAACGTTCGCAGACCTGCCGCAGCACGGGATCGAGCGGCGGCACGACGGAGGAAATGACAATGCCGTGAATTCCGCTGGCTTCCAGACTGGCCATCGAGAAAAGATTGCGGAACAGCACTCCGTATTCGTCGACCGTGCTGCCCTGACGCGTCGCTACCCGCCAATGCGCGAGCAGTCGCTCGTACCGAGGGGGATCGGTGGAATCGCCCTCGGGGTGCAGATGCGCAACTCGGGCGTAGACTCCCAGGACCGTATTCGTGTTGCCGACATCAATGACGAAAAGCATGGTGTTGTCGCTAACAGCAATTGGCAATTAGCACTTAGCATTTAGCCGGTAAAGGGTCGGTGATAAAAAAACCTATGCCGCAAAAATGCCGGATGCCAAGTGCGAAGTGCCAAGTGCTAAGTGCCAAGTGCTAAGTGCCAAGTGCCAAATGCCAAGTGCCGTGTGCCAAGTGCTAAGTGCTAAGCGCCGCTTCCCTCACCGTCCCGCTCAAAACTGTTCGCACTCCCTGGGAAGTTCGCACCAGCAGAAATCCGCGATCATCCAGCCCCTCGGTGATTCCTTCGACAGTTGAACCATTCTCTTCTACGCGAACCGGCTTGCCACGGACCCAGGAAGATTGTCCGCCGAAGCGCTGCAAAATTAATTTTCGTGCGTCCGGCAACCCGAGAAATGCGCGATATTCTTGATCGAGTGATTTTAACAAAGCGCCGGCCAGTTCCACGCGCGACCACTCGGTTCCGGTTTCCATACGCAGTGAGGTCGCCTGATTTTGCAGTTCTGGCGGAAATGTAATCTGATTCACGTTGATCCCGATTCCCACTACGATATGGCGTACTCGGGTGGCTTCGGCGTTCATCTCAGTCAGGATGCCGCAAACCTTCCTGCCGCCGATAAGCAGGTCGTTCGGCCATTTCAGGTCGACTTTCACTCGTGCATAGACTTGTTCGATGGCGCGGCGCACCGCCAGCCCTGCGGCCAGCGAAAGCACCAACACTTCTGAGGGCGACAACTTCGGCCGCAACACCACCGAGCAGTAGATTCCCGTGGAAGGCGCGGAATCCCACGTGTGCGCGCCCCGTCCTCGGCCTGAAGTTTGCTCTTCCGATAAAAACACGCTGCCCTCGGGCGCGCCCTCCGATGCAGCCGCCATTGCGGCGGTATTGGTCGAGCCAATTTTGTAGAAATGATGAACCTGGTCGAAAATAGTTCCGCGAACCAAGGGCGACAAAATCTCTGGCAGAAGAAGATCGGGGACCGCTTTAAGCTGATATCCAGTTGCAGGATGACCAGCTACCTCGACACCCAGGGCGCGCAGCTGCTGGATCAAGCGCCAGACTTCGGAGCGGCTGGAAGCAATTTCCTGGGCGATTTTGGTTCCGCTCATGACCACAGTCGCGTGTTCCATTAATAAGCGGACGATGCGTCCCAGGCGAATGTCGGTGGCCTGACCGTGTGGAATCGAAGCGCTGGGCAGGGCGCGCCTGCGGCGATTTGGCTTAGCTTGGGCGATGCGGGAATTATGCGGTATTACGCCCCGAAGCACAATCGAACCTGGCAGTGGCCAGAAAAGGCAGGCCGCAATGGCGCCTGTGAATTTTGATTATGCCGGCGCTACCCTCATGCTCATATCGACTGCCTGCGCGGAATGCGTCAGCAGGCCGATAGAAATGAAGTCAACGCCGGTTTCGGCATAGGAGCGAACATTTTCCAGGCGAATTCCGCCCGAGCACTCCATCACTACCCGGCGGTCGAGTTTGGCACACCGCTCGACCGCCTGCCTCACCTGCTCGGGAGTCATGTTGTCGAGCAGAATCGCTTCTGCGCCATGGCTGAGCGCCTCTTCCAGTTCTTCCAGAGTGCGCGCCTCAACTTCAATCGGCTGCTCGCCGCGACGGTTGCGCAGGGCGCGCTCAAGCACCGGTACCATTCCTCCGGCGAGCGCGATGTGATTGTTTTTTATTAACACGCCGTCGGAGAGATCGAGCCTGTGATTTTGTCCGCCACCGCAGCGCACGGCATATTTATCGATGATGCGAAGCCCGGGCGCGGTCTTGCGCGTGTCGAGAATGCGGGCTTTGGTGCCGGCAACGGCGTCGACGAACTTGCGCGTGAGCGTGGCGATTCCGCCCATGCGCTGCAGGAAATTTAAAATCACACGCTCACAGGAAAGTAGCACGCGCGCGTTGTCGCGAATGACCGCGATCGACTGGCCTTTGTGCAGGCGCACGCCGTCAAAAATTTCCGGATGCGTGGTTACTTCATAATGCGAAGTGACGGCGCCATCGAGCGCGGCGTAGATATCGAGAATGCGCGCGATGACGCCGATGCCGGCAAGAATGCAATCCTGCTTGGCAAGAATGGTCGCGGTGGCCAGCTGATTGGGATCGATGCAGGCGTAGCTGGTGGCATCGCGAGTGGCGCGGTCTTCCACCAGCGCGTTCTCAATGATGGCCGTGATGCGGCGTGAATTCCAGTCCATAACAGTTGCCGGTTGCCAGTACCCAATTGCCAGTAAGACAAAACCCATGCGGGGACAGCCGCCCCTTCGACAGGCTCAGGGCAGGCTCTCGGCTGCCCGGCGGGCGAAGCCCGCTTCGTTGTTCTCAGATTCTTACGTGTAGCAGTTCAGTTCCTTCATCTTGCTTGTCATTTTTTCTTTCAGAAGCGCCAATTCCTGCTGCTGCTTTCTCAACCCCTCGACCACATCGGCCGGAGCCTTCGAGAGAAATTGTTCGTTGCCCAGTTGGCGCTGGCCGCCGGCGATTCCTTTTTCAATCTTGTCCAGTTCTTTTTTCAAGCGCTCGCACTCGGCCGCCACGTCGATCTTTCTTTCATACACTACATGAACGTCGAAGCGAGCGGTGCTGCGCGAGTTCGGCTGATTGCTTAACGGTCCTTCTGCTAAAGTGATCCTGTTGACTCCGGCGAGCCGCTCGACTGCACCAGCATTCTGCTCGAGCATTAAACGAATGGTAGAATCGGGCGCGAATAACTCGATAGGGACTTTCACTTTCGGTTCAACTTTCGATTCCGCGCGAATGTTGCGGACGCTCACGATCAAGTCCTGCAAAATCGCCATCTCGGTCTCGGCTTCAAGATTGATCTGACTTTCATCCGCCCGCGGAAATGGTGCGAGCGCAATCGACTTCAAAGCCGGCTTCCCGTCGTAAATGGCTTGCCAGATTTCTTCCGTGATGAATGGCATGACGGGATGAAGCAGGCGGAGGGCGGCATCGAACAGGTTGACTAGATTGCTGCAGGCCGCTCGGGCCTCTTTCTTGTCGGCGCCTTCATCCAGACTCAAGCGCGGCTTAATCAGTTCGAGATACCAATCGCAGAATTCGCCCCAGAAGAAGTCGTAAATGCGGTTGGCGGCTTCGTGAAAACGATACGTGTGAAGCGCTTCGTTTACATCTTTCGTGACGCGATTGAAGCGGGAGAGAATCCAGCGGTCTTCGAGAGTCTCCCTCGTGAAATGTTCGACGCCCAGGGTCGGCTGTCCCCACATGGGCATTGCTGGGTCGGAGAGACGATCCACATTCATGAACATGAAGCGGGCGGCGTTCCAAACCTTATTGGCGAAAGCGCGGTAGCCCTCGGTGCGGCTTTCGTTGAAGGCGATGTCCGTTCCTGGCGCAGCCATGGCGGCCAAAGTAAACCGCGTGGCATCGGTGCCGAAGCGGTCGATAATCTGCAGCGGATCGATAACGTTCCCCTTGGTCTTCGACATTTTCTGGCGCTCGGCATCGCGCACCAGCGCGTGAATGTACACGTGGCGAAAAGGGACGCTGTCGTTTTTTTGTGGAGGTTCAGCTTCGGCTTCGGCGGTGGCTTTTTTTATTGCTGGATCCTGCTGGTGCCCCTGCATGAAGTGGCAGCCGAACATGATCATGCGCGCCAGCCAGAAGAACAATATGTCGAAACCGGTGATCAGCAGGGTGTTCGGATAAAACACCTCGAGATCGCGCGTCTTCTCGGGCCAGCCGAGCGTGGTGAATGGCAGTAACCCAGAAGAAAACCAGGTATCGAGTACGTCGGAAACCTGCTCCAGCTTTGAGCCGCCGCATTTCGGGCACGTCGCCGGAGCTTCGCGCGCGACGATCACTTCGCCGCAATCGCACGTCCAGGCAGGAATGCGATGCCCCCACCACAACTGGCGCGAAATGCACCAGTCATAAATGTTGGCCATCCAGTTCAGATAAACCTGGCGATAGTTTTCGGGGACGATGGTGATGTCGCCGCTTTCGACCGCCTCTTTCGCGCGATCGGCAAGCGGCTTGATCTTGATGAACCACTGCTCCGAGAGGCGCGGCTCGACCACGGTGCCGCAGCGGTCGCACTTGCCGAGCGCGAGCGTGTAATCTTTTTCGGCGACGAGAAACCCTTGTGTCTGCAAATCGGCCAGCACACGCTTGCGGGCTTCGTATCTATCTAAACCCATGAAGCGACCTGCGTTCTGGTTCATGTTCGCGTGCTCGTCCATGATATCGATCTGCGGCAGGTCGTGACGCTTGCCGGCCTGAAAATCATTGGGATCATGTGCCGGCGTCACCTTGACCGCCCCCGTACCGAACTCGGGCTGCGCCAGTTCGTCGGTGATGATAGGAATCTCGCGATTCATCAACGGCAGTAGAACCTTCTTGCCGTGCAAATGGGTGTAGCGCTCATCTTTCGGATTCACTGCGACCGCTGTATCGCCAAGCATGGTCTCCGGACGCGTGGTCGCAACGGTGATGAACTCGGAACTCCCGACGACCGGATAGCGAATCTCCCACAGCTTGCCCGCAACTTCTTCGTGCTTCACTTCGAGATCGGAGATTGCCGTCTCGCAGCGCGGGCACCAGTTGACAATGTACTTGCCGCGATAGATCAA
>Ga0181522_10001914_pt1 | contig 12214 bp, 7 predicted proteins | sample PEATcosm2014_Bin_27_FD_121103 | JGI IMG/M metagenome (GOLD analysis project Ga0181522, IMG submission 121103) | Peatland microbial communities from MTU Mesocosm Facility, Houghton, MI, USA - PEATcosm2014_Bin05_10_metaG | ecosystem: Environmental > Terrestrial > Soil > Wetlands > Peat | place...
CTTCTTGCGATTTTCGCCACAGCCAGTAAACCGGCACTCCCGACAATATCAGAATCAAACCCGGCCAAGTGTACTGCGGCTTGTAGCGCAACAATTGCACTTCGATGAACGACGCGAGCAGCAGATACATCGCTGGAAGTACGGGGTAACCAAGGACTCTGTACGGCCGCTCCATATTTGGCCGCTGAAAACGCAAAAGAAAAAGACCGAAGATCGTCAGGATGTAAAACATGACGACTGCAAAAACCAGAAAGTCGAGCAATTGCCCATACGTCCCGGAGAGACACAAAATGCAGGCCCACATGCATTGCACCCACAGCGCGACGGCAGGAGTGTTGTGCCGATTCACGGTGCTGACACTCCGGAAGAACAGACCGTCCTTGGCCATCGCGTAATAAACGCGCGCTCCGGCCAAGATCAGCCCGTTGTTGCAGCCAAATGTGGAAATCATCACGACGAAGGCCACCAGAATCGCGCCGCCGGGGCCGACGATTGCTTCGGCGACTGCCGTGCCCACGCGATCGCCGGCGGCGAACTGGAGTCCTCGAGCCAGCACCGATCCGCCGCCTGGAGTTCCCGCCAATGGCAGCACCCTTAGGTACGCGAGGTTGGCCAGAACGTAGAGCAGCGTGACAATTCCCGTGCCGAGGGCCAGAGCGAGCGGCAGATTGCGCCTCGGGTTCCGCACTTCGGAGGCGATGTAGGTGACGTTGGTCCAGGCACTCGAGGAGAAGAGAGCGCCGACCATCGCTAGACCAATCAGCGTGAGAACGCTGACCCACACAGTGTTTTGGCCGACTTGATATTGATGTAATCCGGAGAAATTTGCGTGGCGCCAAAAATCGCTGAAGTTGGATTGGCGCGCTGCTCGCGTCGCAAAAACCAAGCCCAGCAGTGTTAATCCCGCGAGGGCGGCGATTTTTGCGAACGTGAAAATATTCTGCACCACCGCGCCGACGCGAAGGCCGCGGGTGTTCATCCACGTGAGAAAAACGATCGAGGAAATGGCCAGCAGGTTCTGCGTGTTCAGCCCGACATTGTACGGCCCCAGCGCGCCGAACCACATTTGGTAGGGGCCGAATGTCCCCAGCTTCCAAATCCAGGCGGACGACGAGACCGCCGAGAACAGAACGCCAGTGAAGTTTGCGAAAGCAATGGCCACGGCTGCAATGGTGGCCGTCTGGATGACAAGGAGCGTGGCCCAACCGTAGAGAAAACCCCACATCGGGCCAAGAGATTCGCGCAAGAAAATGTATTCGCCACCGGCGATGGGCATCGCCGCGGCGAGCTCGCCGTAGCAAAGAGCGGCCATCGTGCTCATCAGGCCGCTTACCAACCAGACAATCAGCAGCAACGCGGGACTGCCAACTTGCCGCGCGATGCCGGCGGAGACGATGAAAATTCCGGAGCCGATCATCGAGCCGGCGACGATCATGCTGGCGTCGAGCAGACCCAAACCCTTGATCAGTTCGGGTTCGACGGCGACTTGTGTAGAGCTGTGCGGTTGAATTTGCGCGGACATGGGCTGCGAAGCGCAACATTACACCGGATGAACGAGTTTTGAGAAACGGCAATCCAAGGGCGGAGTGATTCGCCTGAGAAAGGGCAGGTGAGGGATGATTGGTGATTGGTGAGTCGTGATTCGTGGAACGTGACGCGTTTATGGTGGGCGAAAACATCGTTATATCGACCGATTAGAAATCGGTCCCGCCTTTTGTTTTCAGTGAGACGGAGCGATTTCTAATCGCGGAGGCGCCGATTAGAATATGCGGGAATCGTGAGCAGTGATGAGCGAGTGGCCATTCCAGATTCGTGGCGTGCGAACCGCGGGATGCGTTGAGAACGCGCGAGCCGGCGGCCAACGGTGCTGGGCGGCGGCGAGAATTGCGCGAATTCGATTGTGGTTTCATTTTTTCGGTTCCCCTTTGAGGCTAATACAATGGCCACGCGAAAACAGCTCGGAGTTGGGACAGACGTGGTACAGAACCAGGAATAGCTGTACAAAATTCGAATGTGACGTGTATCTGTTCCGAGGAGCGCGGGGAAATTGGGGCGGTCGAATCCGGCGCAGCGGGCACGGCATGCCGTGCCCTACGGGCCTTCGGTTAGGTTTACGGCTGGGCAAGCCGGGGGAGCCCCTCACCGATTATTTTTGTTCGCGAATCTGTTGGAGCGCACGTCCAGGGGTGCTTGCCAGAGGCAGGGTTGCGGTACGACCGAAAGTGGAAAAAGCGAAAGAGCGGGCGAGACGCCTGCCTACCGGCAGGCAGGCTGGCGCTACGAAAGGCGGCGGCTCAGAGTGAATTGCTCCCGCGGAGCGGGAGCAATTTACCACGGGAGAAAATGGCGGGGACCGAGCTTGCGTTCTACTTGGGTGACGGCTATCGAGATGACCGCAACCAGACCTAGCATCGCCAGGCCGAAGTAGATGTCTATGTAAGAGAACAGTCGGCTCTGGGTGATGACGTTATTTTGAAAGAGCTGCAGCGCGCCTTGTGAGGGGATGCTGGTAGCGCCGCCGTTGCGGTGAATCAGATTCGCGTATTGGGCCAATGTGGAGCGAGTGGTGGCGTCCAGGCGATTGGAGACGTCCAAGAGGCGCGACGAATGCAGGGTCATGCGCCGATCGAACAAGACGGTCGCCGCGGTGACACCAAAAGTGTTGCCAAGCTGGCGCACGAAAAAGTAGGTGGTGGAAATATCGTTGACCTGGGCTACCGGCGCATTGGCAGAGACTACGGTTCCTGCGGCGAGGATTACCGGCCCGATGCAAAATCCTTGCAGGAAAATTACGGGCGCCAAGACGATGGTGGGGGTGGTTGGCGTCCAGATATAACAGATCGTGAGGTAGGCCGCGACCAGGATCAGCAAGCCGCCGGCCAGCGTGCGCAGGGGACCCAAGCGCGGAATCAGCAGATGCAAAGCGTACTGGAGCCCCAGCCCCAGGCCGAGCGTGTACATCGAAATAAAACCGCCCGCTTGCAAGGCGCTATAATCCTGGACGAAGCGGAGGTATTGCGGCACGACATAAAGGCCCGCGCCGAAAAACGCTCCGACGATCAGAATCACCAGGAAGTAGGTGCGCAGCGCAGCATGGCGAACGATCATGCGCAAATGCAAGATCGGCGAGAGGTTCTGCGGGCGATAATCCCACCAGAGAAACGCGATAAAGAAAATCACTGCAGCCACCAGAGCCAGGGTAATCCAATTCGACTGGAACCACAGGTCGCGCTCACCGCGACTGGTGGCAGTTTCCAGGCAGGCCAGCGAGGCAATCAGTAGAAGCGCGCCCCACAGGTCAACCTGGCCGTCTTTCCGGCGCTCGTACAAAAATCCTGGCGGGACAAGCTTCCAGATAAGAAAAGCGCCGATCGCCAGAAAGGGAAAATCAACCAGGAAGGCATAATTCCAGTGAAACGTATCGGTGACCCAGCCCATGACCGTGGGATAAGGAACTTCAAACGCAGCAAGGACGAGGTAAAGCTTGGTAGCCGCCGCCGCCCTGGCTTTTCCGGGAAACAGCAGCCCGGTGAGAATGATCACGCGCACCAGAAACGCGCCGCCGCCGAAACCCATAATCAGGCGCGAAGCCAGCAACTGGACCAGACTGCCCGTGCTGAGCACGCAGCCCATCGCACCGGTGGCATAGATCGCGATGCTTAACAGCATGTGACGCCTGGCGCCAATGACGCGCGTCATCCATGAGGCCATGGCGATGGAGCAGAGGTAGCCGACGTTATAAAGAATAATCACCCAGCTGATTTCATCGGAGCTGGCGCCTACGTTGCCTTGCATGTCCGGGAGGAACACGTTGATGGAGAGGCGGTTGGAGATTTCGATGGCGGCAACCATGCCGATCGTGAGGAGGACGGCCAAGCGCCGATTGTAAGACAGGCTCGGCACAATGCTGTTGAGGAACTGCTCCTGTTCGACCTCCCAGGATTCTGGCGGGCTGCTGCTTATATAACTCATTCCGCTTCTTCTCCGTCAGCGAGTGTAAATCGTGGCTTCGACGTTCATGCCGGGCCGAAGGACCAGACGCGGATTTTTGTTGGGCTTGACCAGAATTTTCACGGGAATGCGCTGCACGACTTTGATGAAATTTCCGGTGGCGTTTTGCGGCGGCAGCAAAGCTTGGCGCGAGCCCGCGGCTCCGGCAATGGAATCGACCACGCCCTCGAACTCCGTGCGGTAGGTATCGACGTGGATGCGAACCTTCTGGCCGGGGGCGACGTCGTCCAGCTGAGTTTCCTTGAAATTCGCGGTGACGTAGACCTGATCCAGGGGAACGATGGTGAAGAGCAATTGCCCCGGGGAAACGTACTGGCCCAGGTCCACGGACTTCTGCGTGACCTGGCCGGTTATGGGGGCGGTGATGTGGGTGTAGGCGAGATTCAGCTCGGCTTGTTGCAGCAGGGCTTTGGCGCGTTCGACGGCGGCGAGCGCGGATTTGTAGGTAGCTTCGGCGATGGGGACTTGTTGCTCGCGCGCTTTGGTCTCCATGAATTGAGATTCGGAGCGGGAGACGCGGGCCTGCGCAGATTTTGCATTCGCGCGGGCGATGACCACGGCTTGTTGCGCGGCGGAAAGCTGTTGCTGGGCCGCGGCCAGATCGCTTTTCGCGACGCGCGCGGTGGCTTCGACGGCATCGAATTGAAACTTGGAGACGTCGTCGGTGCCGAGCAGCGGAGTGAAGCGGGCGAGATCGGCCTGGGCGCGTTCGTTGGTGGCTTGTTTGGCGGCGACGTTGGCCTCGGCTACCTGAAGATTCGCGGTGGCGGACTGTTCGAGTTGCGCCTGAGAGCTGAGGTAATCAGCGGCGTCTGATTCCTTTTGCGCGGAAGCGCCACTGGTGCTGTGGGTGGTGGTCTCGCGCGTGAGGCCGATTTGGATTTTTGCGGAGTTTGCCTGGGCTGCGGCGAAATCGAGATTCGCTTTGGCCTGATCCACTTCATCCTGGTAGGTGCGGGGATCGATCTGCACGAGCAGATCGCCGACCTTCACGGGCGTATTGTCGTCGATCTTGAGGTCGACTACATAGCCGGGAACTTGCGGAGCCACGGCGGTGATGTGGCAATCCACTTGCGCGTCGTCGGTGGTGACGCGACCGGTAAAAATGTACCACACGATTGCGAGCAAGATGAGAACGACGACGAATCCGCCCTTCACGATGGGATTCAGATTTTGGAACCAGCGCCGCAATGAAAAAGATTCCTGCGGGATCTGCGGCGCCGCGTCAGGAGCCACAGCGCTCGGTTGTGGCGTTGGCGTAGGTGGTGTGGAGCTCATGATCTAGTTCACCTTTCACTTCGAGTACATGGCTTCGATCTGGCCCGTGGCGCGTGCGAGTGATGCGCGAGACAGATTGAATTGATACAGAGCGCCGATTTGATTATCGCTCGCGCGAGCCAGCTCATCCTGCGCAGTGATGACTTCTACGTTGGTGGTGACACCGGCAGCAAAGCGGCGTTGCGCCTGGGCTACTTCCTCCTGGGCCAGCTTAAGGCCTAGATTCGCAACATCCACGGAATTGCGCGCGGCCGTCAGTTCATCGAGAGCGGATTTTACTTCATCTACGATTTGCGCTTCCAGCTGGCGGCGGGTTTCCGCCACGTGCTGTTCTTCGAGCTTGGCGCGTGCTTCTTCGGCGCGAATGCGGCCGCCGGTGAAGATTGGAAATTGCAGAGAGAGCGTGTAGTTGTAGGCCGGAATGCCATTGTTGAAGCGGGACCCCTGATAGAACCAGAAGCCGGAGAAATCTAATTCTGGAAGACGCTGCTCGCGGGCTGAGTCCCTGTCGAGTTTGGCGATGCGTTGTTGCGAATTCAAGGAGTGGATCTCCGGGCGCGCGGTTAACGCTTGATCGAGCAGCGTTCGTTTGTCGAGCTCCGGAAGGTCGTAGAAGTCGAGATGGTCGCTGACCTCCAGATCCTGGTCACGAGGTAGATCGAGCAGTGCGGCCAAACCGTACTTGGTGGTGTGGGTCAGCGTTTCAGCGTCAATCAGATTTTGGCGCTCGTTCTGCAATTCGACGTTCGCGCGCACGGTGTCAATGTTCAGTCCGATGCCGGTTTTTTGCAATTCGGTAGCCTGGTCGTAGAGGCGCCGTGCGAGCACGACACGCTCATTGGCCGCATCGCGCGTCGCCAGGGCGCGGAGAATCAGAATGTATTGGTCCACGACGGCGTTTACCACAATCTCACGGGTGGTTTGTTCGTCGGCGCGCGCCAGATGCGTGCCTTCGCGGCCGATCTGGTATGCGCGAATCTTCGGGAAGTCCAGGACGGTTTGCGAAAACGTTGGACCCGCCTGTATGAACTGATAGGGTCCAGCCTCTGCGCGGCTGGGGGCGCGCTCAATGGTCACGATATTGTACTGATTCAGCACGCCGGAAGCGGCCACGCCGGCCTGGGGAAGCAGAGCCGAACGCGCGATCTGGCTATTGCGATCGCTTTCGGAAACCAGGATTTGAGCGATGACGCGCTGCGGATTTTGTTTGAGCGCGAGCTGCACGGCTTGTTTCAGCGTGAGTTGCAACGGTGCGGGCGGTGCGGCCGGCTGCTGCTGCGCGGAACAGACGTGCGGCAACGCTGCGTACAGCATTGAAAGCAGTGCGACGAATAATTGCCTAAAACTCGCTGCCATTGATAAACCTCCCAAAGGCTCGATGGAAGCAGAGCCGAATTCTATCCTTAATCGCTGCAAGTTCGCCTACTCGAAGAACGCTGCGGCTAGCGCCGGAGGAAGAGGCCGCCGCGGGTGCGCACGTTGCTGCAGCTGTGTGCTCTGTCTTCCGATTCAGTTGTCGGAGGCGAGGGCGTGGCGCATACGTCACTGTGGCGGCAGTTCCAAGCTCATCAGATTTCGGAAAGTGATAAAAACAAAGCAGTAGTTCTGAAACAGCCGGACCTGGGACCACCTCTCGATTTGGGCGCTCGCTACAGTTGTGCTGACGCTCAATCCTCCCAAGATGTAACCCCCTTCAACGAACGCCGGAGCCCTACGCACCGCTGTGCGCATGGTGTCGCGCGCTGATTTTTGGCCGGTGTCAGCCGGAAATCGCGGGCGGTTCACTGAATGCAACGCGCTCAGGGAGCGCAGCGGGAGAAACGCGTCAGTCCCGCAGTCGCAGCAGCTTGGCGTTGTTTCGATCACGAAATCAGAGCGTGCCAGGACAAAAAGTGACGAAAACAAAAGCACCGCGACAGAATTACAGAGGTACGAAATTCTCGATTGCGTCGTCCAATAGCGGCGGCACCGAAAACTTTCGAATTGACGCGCTGGAGTGCGCCACGCGAAGGATCCTGATGCGTGGCTGCATCGCGCTGCTAGTCGCTGTATCGCTGGCCTTCTCTGCCCGAGCACAGAACCCTCCCGAAGATCTTTCCAAGTTGAGCGTCGAGGATTTGATGAACGTCGAGGTGACTTCGGTTTCAAAGAAGGAGCAGAAGGTATCGCAGACGGCCGCGGCGATTTTTGTGATTACGCAAGAAGACATCCGCGGTTCGGCGGCAAACAATATTCCCGACTTGCTGCGCATGGTGCCGGGCGTAAATGTGGCGCAGAGCAGCTCACACATTTGGGAGATCAGCATACGGGGGTTCAACGGGGAGTTCAGCAACAAGTTGCTGGTGATGGTGGACGGACGCAGCGTTTACCTGCCCGGTTTTACCGGCGTGTTCTGGGACGTGCTGGACGTGCCGCTGGAGGACATCGCGCGAATCGAGGTGATCCGAGGCCCGGGCGGAACTACCTGGGGAGCGAACGCGGTGGATGGGGTGATCAATATCATCACGAAGAAGGCGTCCGAGAGCCGCGGAGGAATGGTGGTGGCCGGTGGCGGGAATCTGGACCAAGGATTTGGCACTGCGCAATATGGAGGAGCCGCAGGACAGAACACCGATTATCGGGTGTATGCGAAGTACTTCAATCAGGAGCACCAGCCAAGCCAATCGGGTGCGGATGGTGGCGATGGCTGGCGTGCGCTGCGCGGAGGATTTCGCGCCGACAGCAAGTTGTCATCTAACGATGAGTTGACGGTGCAGGCAGACATGTACTCGGCGCGGGTTGGCGGCCTCAACGCGTATGTTCAGTCGTTCGCGTCGCCTGTTCCGCAATTGACTTTCTTGTCGGTCAATGCGACCGGTGGAGACATCCAAACGGACTGGCACCATCGCTTCTCCGAGCGATCCGACATGAACTTGCAGGTGTCGTACGACAGTTACGATCGCCACGAAGCGGTAAGCGAAATCCGCCACACCTGGAGCGCAGACTTTCAGCACCACTTTGCCTGGGGCAGCAGACAAGACGTGGTCTGGGGAGTGGGCTACCGCTATTCCAGATCGACGACGGCAGGAAGCGCATTTATTTCGCTCGACCCTGCAAATTTAAACACGCAGCTGTTTAGCTCGTTTATTCAGGACGAGATTGCCCTGATTCCTAACAAGTTGTCCCTGACCGTGGGTACGAAACTGGAACACAATTACTACACGGGTTTCGGCGTGATGCCCAGCGCGCGCATGGCGTGGAATTTGGATGAGCATCAGCTGGTGTGGGCGGCAATTTCACGGGCGATTCGAACCCCTGGGAGTGTGGATATTTCCGAACGCATCGACCAGGCGGGCTTCGTGGAACCGAATGGCACGCCGGTGATTGTCCGGGCAATCGGCAATCCCAACTTTCAAGACGAGACGCTGATCGCGTATGAGGCAGGCTACCGCTCGCAGTTATCCACCCGGCTCTCGCTGGACATCGCGGCTTACTACAATTCCTACAATCGTCTGCAGACGGAGGAGCCTGGCGCCCCCTTCCTCGAAACATCACCTTCGCCTCCGCATCTAGTGTTGCCGGTTGTGCCAGAGAACTTGATGCACGGCGAAACTCATGGAGTCGAAGTGTCGGCGAACTGGAAAGTTGCAACGCGCTGGACGATCACTCCGGCATACACGTTCGAGAACATTCATCTCCACTTGGCGCCGACGAGCCTGGACACGACGTCGGTAGCGGGGGGCGAAGGTGACACCCCGCATCAGTGGGCGCGCCTGGATTCTCACGTCAAATTGCCCGGCAATTTGTGGTGGGATGCCAGCGCCAACTTCGTGGACCGTCTCGCCACGCTCGGCGTACCCGCGTATACCAGGCTCGATACGCAGCTGACTTGGCAGACCCGAGAGCATCTTTCCATTAGCGTGGTTGGGCAGAATTTAGAGAGCGACCGTCACCTGGAATTTATCAACACGGCGGGAACAGGAATCTCGACGCTGGTAAAGCGCAGCGGATACGTGAAGCTGACGTGGCGATTCTAGACGAGGAAACTCAGTGGATCGTGAAGGCTTCGTAAATCGAATCGAAGGCGCTGGCCGCCCGGCCATGAAATTCGGCTGGATAGCGCAACGCACGCATTGTGCGTGGCCGATTGCGATTTTGTCAGCTCTTCTAGCCATATCGCTGGTGGAAAACCCAGGCATCGCGCTGGCGCAATCGCAAGCGGGTGAGTACCACGTGAAGGCGGCCTTTCTTTATCATTTTGTGCAGTTGGTGGAGTGGCCGGCGAATTCGCTGGGAAGTGAATCAAGTCCGGTGACGCTTTGCATAACCGGCGAAGATCCATTTGGCGGGGACCTGGAAGCCACACTGGCGGGCAAGACCGTGGGAACTCGGTCATTGCGCGTCCGGCATTTGAAGGAAGCGGAGGATTTTCAGGGATGCCATGTGCTTTTTGTGAACGGACATGAAGCGGCTCACCTTGCTCGCCTGCTTCAAGAACTTAAGGACGGACCCGTCTTAACCGTGGGCGAGTCGAATGGGTTCGTGGAACAAGGAGGCATGATCGGATTTCTGGTCGTGGATAACAAGGTCCGCTTCGAAATCAACCTGGAAGCAGCGGAGCGGGCCAAACTGAAAATCAGTTCGCGGCTGCTGCTGCTGGCGAAAACGGTAGTCGGAAATCATGGGTAACGAGGAAGCGAATGTTTTTTGACGGCGCATCCATACAAAGAAAACTAGCGCTGCTGGTTCTCTCCGCGAGCTTGTTCGCGCTGGTCCTGGCTTCGGTGGGATTTGGAATCTACGAACGCGCCAGCTTCCGCTCCGAGGTCGCCCGGGAGCTTTCCACTCTGGCGAACACGTTGGGCGCGAACACGGCGGCGTCTTTGGCATTCGACGACCAGAAGACCGCGCGGGATATGCTGGGAGCGCTGCAAGCAGACCATCGAATTCTGGGCGCTTGCCTCTATGACAATCAAGGAACCATCTTCGCCGAATACCGCCGGGCCGGCCTGGGACGCGATTTCGAAATGCCGGCGTCGCGCACGGACGGCGAATATTTCGGGCCAGAGTCTTTTACGCTGTTCCGAGCGGTTTCTTTGAACGGGGAAAAAACCGGCTCGATCGCGATCATCTCTGACTTGAGCGGCTTCCGCGCCACCATGTGGCAGTACGCTAAGATCGCCAGCCTGGTGCTGCTGGTTTCGATTTTTGCGACGTCCTTGATCTCCACCCGTTTCCTCCGCGTCATCACCGGCCCGCTGCTGCAATTGGCGGACGTGGCAGGGAGAGTTTCGCAGGAGGAAAACTACACGCTACGGGCTACACCGCACGGGTCAGATGAAATCGCGCAAGTGATTCGCTCGTTCAATCAGATGCTCGATCGCGTTCGGGATCGCGACGCCGCCCTGCAGGATTCCAACATTAAACTGGAAGACCGGGTGCAAGAGCGGACAGTGCAATTGCAGGCACAAGTCAGCGACCGAGTGCGGGCGGAGGAAACGCTGTCCGAGGAGCGGCGCATGTTGCGCGCGCTGATTGATAACGTGCCGGACTTCATGTATGTGAAAGACGTGAAGTCGCGTTTTGTGGTGGTCAACGCAACCTTGGCACGTTCTATCGGAGTGCCGAACCATGAACAGGTGGTGGGACAAACGGACCACGATGTCTACCCGAAAGAGCTTGCGGACGCCTACTTGCGAGACGACCAGGACGTGATGCGCGCCAAGCAACCACTATTCGATCGCGAAGAAGAATGCGTTAACGAAAAGGGCGACAAAATTTTCCTGTTGACCACCAAGGTTCCACTGTTCGACAGCCGCGGCGAGGTGACGGGTATCGTCGGCGTGGGCCGGAACATCACCGAACGCCTGAAGGCCGAGCGCGCGATGCAGAAAGCACGGGAAGCCGCGGAGGCGGCCAGCCAGGCTAAGAGCGAATTTCTGGCCAACATGAGCCATGAAATTCGCACTCCGCTCAACGGCATTATGGGCATGACCGATCTGGCGCTGGACACGGAGCTAACCACGGAGCAGCGGGAGTATCTCGATACGGTCAAAATGTCGTCCGATTCCCTACTCACGGTAATCAACGACATTCTGGACTTTTCGAAGATCGAGGCGGGAAAGATTGACCTGGAAGCAGTGGATTTCAATTTACGGGATTGTCTGGAAACGATGCTGAAGACGATGGCTTTACGCGCCGAGGAAAAGGGATTGGAACTGCTTTGCGAGATTGCGCCCGGAGTTCCAGAAGTCGTGCGAGGCGATTCCAGCCGCTTGCGGCAGGTGCTAGTAAACCTGGTGGGTAACGCCATCAAGTTCACTGACAAAGGCGAGGTGGCTCTGAGTGTCCAATTGCAGATCAAAGATGGCGACGAGAGTCTGCTGCGCTTTACGGTTTCCGACACCGGGATCGGCATCCCTGCGGAGAAACAAAAACTGATATTTGATCCTTTCACGCAGGCCGATACATCCACGACTCGCAAGTACGGTGGAACCGGGCTGGGACTGACCATCTCATCCCGCTTGGTGAGCATGATGGACGGCAAGATCTGGGTGGAAAGTGAAATTGGCCGGGGAACACAATTCCACTTCACGGTGCAGTTCAAGCATGTTGGTGGGAAAGCGCCGATAGCAACGATCGCTCCACCTGAAATTCTACGCGGCGTCAAAGTGCTGGTCACCGATGACAATGCCACCAATCGCCGGATTCTCGAAGGGGTGCTGAAGGGTTGGGCGATGAAAGCGAAATCCGTGGAAAGCGGTGAAGAGGCTCTAGCGGAACTGTGTGCCGCCAGCAAGGCCGGGGAAGCGTACGCGCTGATTCTCACCGATATGCACATGCCGGGAATGGACGGATTCGAACTCGTCGAGCGAATCCGGCACACGCCGGAATTATCGACTGCGGCCATCGTGATGCTCACATCGGCCGGGGCTCGCGGAGACGC
>Ga0181522_10001915_pt1 | contig 12206 bp, 10 predicted proteins | sample PEATcosm2014_Bin_27_FD_121103 | JGI IMG/M metagenome (GOLD analysis project Ga0181522, IMG submission 121103) | Peatland microbial communities from MTU Mesocosm Facility, Houghton, MI, USA - PEATcosm2014_Bin05_10_metaG | ecosystem: Environmental > Terrestrial > Soil > Wetlands > Peat | place...
AGAAACGGGCCGCGAGACTCCGAAGATGATTCGCTTCGTCATTGGCAATCCCCTCATCATGAAGGAAATGGTCAAGCATGTCCCAGATGCAGGCTCTTACGCTCCGGTTACCGTTCTTGTAGATGAGCGCGCCGACGGCGTCCATTTGTCATATGACAGGATGGCGAGCTTCTTAGCCCCTTATGGGAATCGCGACGCGCTAGAGGTCGCCCGGAATCTGGATAGGAAAATCGACGATCTCTTACGACAAGCCGCAGCGTGAGCATACCTGATATTCCGCGCGAGTCAGAGCCCGAGTGCCCACCTTAACTGGAACTGTGATTCGATTGCCCAATCGAAAGTGGTAAGGCGACATTGAATGTCGCTCCGCCAGATGGGTCATTCTCGGCCCAGAGACGGCCGCCATGTGCTTCAACGATGGAACGCGATATCGCAAGGCCCATCCCCATACCTGTTTTCTTTGTGGAAACGAAAGCATCACAGATTCGTTCAGGGTCCTCGACTCCGGGGCCGTTATCAATAACCTGGATTAATATCTCGCTCGTCCCCTGCTGCGCTGCTCGAATCTGGATACAAGGCAGAACTGACTTTCCTTCCATCGCGTCGATCGCATTCGAAATCAGGTTGACGAAGACCTGCTGAATTTGGATAAAGTCCACAAAGAGGCTTGGAATGTCTTTATCGAGGTTCCAATCGATTCTAACCTCGCGTTTGTTCGGATCCTCTTGCACGAAACGAACTGCGCTCTTCACCACTTCTAGTACCGTTACGTCAGCCTTATCGTAGGGCCCCTGTTTGAAAAGCGCACGAATATGTTGCATCACTTCATCGGCCGCCTTGGCATCTCTGATAATTCGGTCGATTGAAGCAGACGCTTCCTTCAAATTTGGCGTAGTTGCCGCTAACCAGCGCTTGGCCGCCTGTGCATTGGCCAATACGGACATTAGCGGTTGGTTTAACTCGTGAGCGATCGAAGCCGACAGCTCTGCCAAGGTCGCAATTCGAGCCGCCCTACTAAGCTCAATGCGTGTATCCCGAAGATGATCTTCGGCTCTCTTCCGCTCATCGATGTCTGTGGAAAGCCCGTACCATTGAATGATCTTGCCATCGGAACCGCACAACGGCTCGCCTCTCGCGTGGTGCCAGCGATATTCCCCGTCCGCGCGTCGCAAACGGTGAACTACGTTAATTGACTCCCCCGTTTCCATCGAATGAAAAAACGCCTTCGCTGCGTCCTCAAAATCATCTGGATGAATAAACTGCTTCCACCCCAAATTGAGGAAATCGTCGAAGCGCAATCCACTATATTTCAGGGCTGTTTGACTGATATGGGTAATCTCTCCCGTTGGCGACGAAGCCCAAAGCAGGGAAGGAATGGTGTCGATTATGCCCTGCAGTTCATGCTCTCGCTCCTGAAGCGCCCTTTGAGTCTCCTTCAATTCATCGATATCGAAGAGAATCCCGTACCACTTAACAATCTTGCCCTCATCATCATGCAGTGGCAGACTTCGATTCAGAAACCAGCGATAGGTTTGATCCGCCTTTCGGCAACGTAGTTCCTGCTCGACTGGTGCTCCCGAAGTTAATCCTGCCTGCCAAGCGGTCAATACTCTATCCAGGTCTTGCGGATGGATCGCACCGGCCCAGCCCCAGCCCATTGCCTGCTCTCTGCTCATGCCCGAGTAGTCAAGCCAGCTCTGGCTCAAGAACTCAACCGTTCCGTCAGGGGATGACGTTCCTACATAGGCGGGGATGATCTCGACGAGGGTTCGAAGCTCTTTCTCGCTCTTCCTAAGCGTCTCTTCGGCTCGCTTTTGGTTTGTGACATCGACAGTCGCGCCGGTATATTCCGAAAGATCGCCTTCAGGCTCTGATAAGGGTGTGGCCAGAACCCGAACGTACTTGATGCGCCCATCGGGAAAAAGCAAACGGTGCTCAAGATCGAATGCGCTATGACTGCTCGCGGCGCGCCGCACTGCCTCGCCCACTAAAGAACGGTCTTCTGGATGAGTCCGCTGGATGATGTTCTCCATCGTGATCGTCGTCGAAGGCTCGTATTCGAAAATTCGATAAAGTTCCTCCGACCAAACGATTTCTCCACTGTCGGGCTTCCACCCAAAACTTCCTATATGACTTAGTCGTTGCGCCTCTTTTTGATACGCTTCATGCCGTCGAAGTCGCCGAACCGCTGCTTCGTACTCGGTGACATCAACGCCAACGCCTATTCTCTTTAGTACGCCTTTGTCGAGTATGGAATTCCCGACACAGCGAACGTACCGGGTCTCGCCGTTTGGACGCAAGATGCGTTTCGTGACATCGAATTCAGGCAGCCCCCCTCCATGCATCTGCCGCATTAGCGATCGCATGAACTCACGGTCATCGGGATGGATCAGTGTTAGATACTTCTCGGAAGTCGGTGGTTCCGAGCTCGGGTCAAGACTATGTATTTGGAATAGTTCCCGCGACCAGTATTCGAATCCTTTGGCGGGGCTAAAAACCCAACAGCCGAGACGGCCGAGTCGTTGAGCTTCGGCTAAATAGAACTCGCTTCTTTCCAGTTCTTCGACGCTTTTCTGCGAAATGGTACCCACAGGGTCAGTTGACATCTGGTTTCGGCGGCCGGCATACGGAGCAAATGAGTTCGACAAGGGTGTCGCCGTCGACGGGTTTCCTGAAGAAGCCAATCGCACCGCGTTCCCGATAAAAGGCTTCTGATCGGACGGACGGCTTGCCGGTAATGAGGATCATTGGCACGTCCCACTCGCTGCCTTTCAAGTGTTCTAGCAATCCCAAGCCGCTCATCTGGGGCATCTCGACGTCGGCGATGATACAACTGCATTTCCTTGGTCCGCCAGCTTGTAGAAACTGCTCCGCCGAGATATAGCTCTGAGCCGAATATCCGTATGAAGCAAGCAGGTTCACAAGCGATTCGAGAACGCGCGGATCATCATCAATCACCGCAATCGTGTGAGCCTGAAAGTTCATCTCAACTCCAGTTCTCGCTTGCACTCTACAAGAAATCCCGCAAAATGTTTCTCATGTGTTCCTGTTAGCTGTCCGGGTCGGCTCAAGTCTGAGCTTGGCTGCGAGCTTGACTAAAGTGGCAAAAGAATCAGCTTTCAGTTTTCGCATGATGTGTCCCCGGTGAATTTGAACTGTGTACTCAGTAATCCCCAGCTCGAATGCCGCTTGTTTGTTCAGAAATCCATTGGCCAAAAGCGGCAGTACCTCCCGTTCGCGAGGCGTTAAAGACTCATACCGAGTGACCAACCGCGCTTGTTCGATTGCGTCTTTGCGATTCGCGCGATCCTGCTGTAACGCTTTTTCAATGGAAGCGAGTAGCGCAGATTCGTCAATCGGCTTCGTCAGAAAGTCAATCGCCCCTCCTTTCATTGCAGTCACGGTTGATGGAATATCACCGCGCCCAGTGATGAAGATGACGGGGATCGAAGTTTCAGAAGCGATCGATCTTTGCACCTCTAGTCCGCCCAGTCCCGGCATCTTGAGATCCAGGATCAAGCAAGCGCACGAATCCTCACGTTGAAAATCAAGGAAGTCTTTCCCTGAAGTGAAGATCCGGACGCTCTTGCCGGTCGCACGCAAAAGCGACGATAAGGCCTCCCTCACCCTAGGGTCATCGTCGACGATATAGACCGTCTCTTTTATGGGTTCCATGGCGACCTCTGCGGGTCTCGTGAAGGCCCCCTCCGCGCCAAGCACCCGAAGATCCGCCGGGCTGCGCAGCATAGTCAGGCGCCGTCGAGGCGAGATTGCACAAATCCTCGCTCGCGAAACCGGGTCCACCATCTCGTTCTCCACGTTCCAGATGGATCTAGTTGCGGCGACGCTGCAACAGGTCGCCGGTTGGGTTTACCTGCCCAAGGGCGAGGTGCTCGAAACTAACCAGGCTCATACCCATTCGATCGGTCTAAGACGCCCGTTGGGTGTTTGCGCAAGTTTTACTCCCTGGAACGGCGCGAATATTCTTTCTTGGCGAGCCGTCATATCGCCGGTAGCTGCGGGCAACACGGTGGTTGTGAAGCCATCTGAATTTGCGCCGGTCTCCGCGGGAATCATGCTTGCCGAGGTCGCCGAGGAAGCCGGGTTTCCTGCTGGGGTAATCAATGTCATTACACATGCCCCAGGAACCGCCGGCCCAATCGCCGACGAATTCTTTGACCGTCCGGAAGTTCGGATCATCAATCTCATTGGCGGAGTAAAGACCGCTCGGATGCTTTCGGAACGCGCGGGTCGCACATTGAAGCGGACTGTGATGGAGCTTGGCGGCTTTAATCCGCTCCTCATTCTGGACGATGTGGACATGGATTATGCAGTCCGCACCGCAACCTTCGGATCGTTCTTCCATCAGGGCCAGATCTGCCTGAACACTCGCCGGATCATCATTCAACGCAAGATCTATGAGGAATTTCTCACCAAGTTTGTTGCACGTACGGGCACTCTTCCCGCGGGCGACCCGCTTGACCACAAGACGATCATTGGTCCGATTATCACTCGCGATGCCCTGAAGATGATCGATAACCGCGTCAAAGGCGCTGTTGCCAGGGGAGCCAAAGTTCGAGCTGGCGGCAAGAGCGACGGCCAGATCTACTTTCCAACCATCTTGACGGATGTTCCTCCAGACGCTGCCATCGCTAACGAAGAAACCTTCGGACCGGTCGTCATCGTTGAGGCAGTCGATACGCCAGAAGATGCCGTCGCCGCTGCGAATCGGACGATGTACGGCCTCACCTCGTCGATTCTCTCGGGCGATACCTATAAGGCATTTGAACTAGCACCGAAAGTCCTCGCGGGCATCGTGAACGTGAATTCACCAACCGTCAATGACGAGATTCACGCGCCAATGGGCGGAGTTCGCGACAGCGGCTGGGGACGTACGGGACCTCGTAGCTTGGAGGATTTTAGCGACCTCATTTGGATCAACTCCCACAGCGGCCAGCGTCAGTATCCCTTCTGATTTTCGGGCCGTTCATCAGAGCGGATTTTAGGTTCCGGCTTTAGGAGGTACAAGATGAGCAACGTAGTGAATGACAAAAAACGATATGACTACATCGTCGTAGGAGCAGGCGCGGCTGGGTCGGTTCTTGCCGCGGAATTGTCCGGGTCCGGCGCGCAAGTTCTCCTCGTCGAGTCGGGGGGAGCGGACGACGCGCCGACCATCCTGAACCCAAGCATCTGGTTCTACAATCTCGGCGGCCCGCTCGATTACCACCTGCCCATCACTCCCACGCCGCGCTTGGACAACCGCAAATTCAATATGGCCCTCGGCCATGTGGTGGGCGGCGGTAGCACCATCAATGCGATGGTGTGGATGCGCGGCATGCAGCGTGACTACGACGGCTGGGCAAAGAACGGAGCGAAGGGTTGGGCCTTCGCCGACGTGCTTCCGGTCTTCAAGAGTCAAGAAGATTCGGAAGGTGGCGCGAATGAATGGCGCGGAACTGGCGGTCCAATACACATCCGCCGTCCAAAAGATCCGCATCCCACCGCGCCAGCATTTCTCGAAGCAGCCCGCGAGATGGGCATGCCGATTCTTGATGACGTGAACGGACCGATGCGTCCCGGCGCTGGCTACATCAACATGAACATAGTGCGGATGGAACTCGCGTCAGCGCGGTTCGCGCTTTTTTGCGTCCGGCGTTGCCGAGGCCGAACCTCACGCTGTTGCTAAACACCAACGTCGTGAAGCTGAATTTCAAAGGTACTCGTTGCGTGGGCGTCAATGTAATGACCGACGGCACCATGAAAGATCTCGCGGCCGACAAGGAAGTGATCCTCGCTGCTGGTTCCATCCATAGCCCCAAGCTTCTGATGCTTTCGGGAATCGGGGAAGCGAAGACGCTTCGCAGTCTTGGAATCGATGTCGTCGCCAACCTGCCTGGAGTTGGCGAAAATCTGCAGGACCATGTGCTCGTTTCCGGCGTCGTATTCAAGTACAAGGGCAAGATGCCCGATCGGCCGGCCGACAGCAGCGCAGTCGAGGCGGAGGCTTACTTGTCGAGCAGTCCTTCCGCAGACACAGACATCAGTCTTGTACTTCATCAACTGCCAGTGGTTACGCCCGAGGTAGCTGCGCGTTTTGGTGTGCCTTCGGCGGATACCTTCACAATCGCGCCAGCTCTAGTACAGCCGACGAGTGTAGGTTCCATCCGTCTAGCGAGCACCAACTTTCTTGATGCCGCTGTGATCGACGGCAATTATCTCGGCACGGATCAGGATTGTGCCGCCGTCGTAAGCGGGATTGACGCAGCGCGCGAAATCGGAAATCAGCACGCCTTCGACAGTTTGCGCGAGAGCGAACTGATACCAGGACCCAAAGCGAGTACCGAGGCGATCAGGGAACTTGCCAGACTTGCCTCGGCGAGCTTCGGACACGCAATTGGTACCTGCAAGATGGGCGTGGATAAGTTCGCCGTTGTAGACCCAGAGCTTCGGGTACAAGGCATTTTGGGTTTACGCGTGGCGGACGCTTCCGTGATGCCACGGATCATCACGGGGCCGGGGACAAACGCGTCGGCTCATATGATTGCGGGTCGCGCCGCGCAGCTGATTCTCGGCTAGAGGCAGGGATCGCATGACCAATGCTCAAGACAAGTCGTTGACCATCGACACCCATCACCACATTTTGCCGGATTTTTTCTGGGAGGAAACGGAAAACGCAAATGCACCAATCGGAGGACTTGCGCCCCTTCGCTGGTCCAGGGAAGCAAGCATCTCGTTCATGGACGACGCGGGCATCGACGTTGCCGTTGTCTCTCTGAGTACGCCCGGCGTGCATACGGGAAACAACGCCAAAGCGCGAGCTTTGGCGCGCCGATGCAACGAATTCTCGGCCGACCTGATCCGTTCACAACCAGATCGCTTTGGAGGATTCGCCTGCCTCCCCTTGCCAGATGTCGAAGCCTCCCTTGAGGAACTCTTGTATGCACTCGATGTCCTTAAGTTGGATGGGTTCGTTCTTTTCACGAACTCCAACGGCGTCTATCTGGGAGACGCTCTCTTGGAGCCGGTTTTCGAAGAACTCGAACGTCGCAAGGCAGTCGTCTATGTGCATCCCAATCCTTCACCGGACGCGGTTGCTCATTCGTTGGGACTGCCTGACAATCTGCTGGATTTCCCAACCGACACGAACCGTGCTGTCGCTCAAATGCACTACACGAACAGGTTCGCACGCACGCCAAACGTAAAGTACATCTTCTCTCACGCCGGGGCTCGATCCCTTATCTTGCCGCGCGTTTCGCAATCATTGATGAGATGGGATTCATCGCGGGGGGAGACCAGCGAGGCACCTTTGTTAATTGAGAGTTGTCATCAGCGCGCCTAATCAGAGATGTTTGCAGGAGTAGCGACTCGTCAAATAGAGCCTTTACCGCAATGCCTTTCGCATGAATCTCTTGGGCCAGAGGTTCAGAAAGGATCGCCACTCCCAGACCTTCGGAGACTAGATGGGTCGCCTGCCGCACTCCCATAATGTCATGCGCCTTTTTCGGGATTACGCCTTGCCGACGTGCCGCATTGAGAATTGCGTCATGAACCGTCGGATGAACCGGTCGCGAAAATAAAATCCAGTTATCTTTCGCCAGATCAGGTAGTACGAGTCGTTCGCTGCGTGCAGCCGGATGCGTCTCTAACAGAACCGCATACATCTGCGCTTGCGTGAATGGTGTAACAATGATGTGATCATCTTCCGTGGCGCGGTTACGATGGCAAGATTAAGCTCGCCTGCGAGAACGCTCCGTACCAATTCCATTGCGAACATCGTCATCGTCCAGACTTGAAACTTGGAAAACATGTGGAGACGGATGCCAAGAACTGCAGAGATCCAGGCTTGATCGGCATAAGGAGAGTGCCCAACGATCAATGTGCTGCCGTTCTTCTCGTGGGCAGTTTGCGCGAGACGAATGGCGAGTTCAATGTGCGCCAGGGCGGATCGAGCCTCTTGGACGAAAGCCCGCCCTGCATCTGTCAGGTCCACAACACGCTTGTTCGGTCTATGGAACAAGAGAAATTCAAAACGTTTTTCAAGTCCGATGATCTGTTTTGTGAGCGCAGGTTGGCTGATGTTCAGCTTATGAGCAGCCCGCGTAAAACTCAACTCCTCGGCCAAGGTAATGACCGCTCGCAGAAGACGTGTTTCGACGTCGAAGTACACTGCTCGCGCTCCGTTCCTGGGTGTTGGCGTGTGAAAGTGTTGGCAATTCTAGCGCCACAGATGGAACGCCTAATACCTTCGAGCGCGAAGCAAGTTACAGTGAATTCAGGAATTGCAGCAGTTGGTGCTTTTCTGATTGCGTCATGTGTTCGTACCGTTCGCGGACTTTAGTTGCCTCGCCCGCGTGGCGTTTGATGGCGGCTTCTGTGCCAGGCGAGTCTCCGTCGTGCATCAGGCCCCGGCGAAAGCGCAAGCCCCAGAGCGGGGCCGTACGAAACTTGTTTGCGGTGGATTGATCCAGGTATTCCGGCTTGGCGGCTTGCGGGATACCATCTCCGGTGCCGACATCGTGCAGCAGGAAGTCGCTGTAGGGATGAATGACGGAATTGCCAAGGAACTTCGGCACTTTGTAAGTGCCGCCGTTGATTCGTGTGCCCGGTTTCACGGTCTTGTAGGTCGTGACGTGGCAAATCGCGCAGCCGATCTCGGCAAAGAGCTTTTCTCCTGCCTGTGCGTCGGGAGCTGCCGCAAGTTGGGCGTCGCGGGGCGGTGGGCTGGTGTGGCGGATTTCATCGACTAAGCGTTCCAGTTCGGTCTTGTGCGTTCTGGGGTCGGGAGCGTCGAAGGGGGTGGGTCCGTCGTTAGCCGCGTGCGTAGGATATTCGTTCGGGTAGAGGCGGTTGCGGATGCCGAGTTCGTTGCGCAGCGAATCCGCGCAGGAGGACATCAAGCTGCTGTGCTGGCTCTTCCAGCCAAAGCGGCCAACTTCCATGTCCGTTGAAGGCCCACCTTCTTCAAGCACAGGAGCGAGAACGAGAGTGCCCCCGATCCCGATATTAGATCGCTGTCGTTGCTGGACGTGCTCGATATCGCGGCTGGCGATGGCCTCGATGAATCCATCCCCCAAAAGATTGAGAGCAATTCGCTGGCTGGTTATCCTGTTTTCTACGCACCCGCTTTGAATGGATTCGCCATTCCGATGGTGAATCCCACCTTCGGAAGCTGGAAGGAATTTTCCTTCGGAGGACACCCCTATCCGCTGAACAGTCATCGCGCTTGCGCCGAATTCCATGGGGACGCTGTGGCAGCGCTCACAACTTACCGCATTGTGAGGATAAGGGCTCGATTGACCAAACGATTCGGCAGCCAGCAACAGCAGAAAAAAAGGAAGCATCGTTGGGCTCAATGGAAATGTTGTTTCCTCGCAATATCTAGTAGGGGCTATCGTCGGTAATGAGCGCGACGGGCGGTTGCGCGTACACCTATACAACGTCGCGTCCTCCGAGAAAATCAACTATGCACCCGGAAGGGCTCACGTCAATGATACGTAAAGAGAAGAAACCACATTACCAATCCCGCAATCGCGCAAGATGAGGTGTGATCCGGCGCACCAACAGCGGTCCGCCTCCTACGGCGCGCCAGAACCATCGACAAGACGCAGAGCGGTACGCCTAACGTTGCAAACTTAATGGAGTAGTCCATCGGCAGAATGTCCCTCTGCACAAGGAGAATGAATGTTACCTGGATCAAAGAACGTGAGCGCTACGTCAAGCGCAACCCAGGCGGGTGTGGCTCTCCGCCTGTCGATGCTCGATCAGTATCTGTATGCCAGTACCTTCCTCCAGGGCTTACAAACGATTGACCTGAATCAGGCGGTCGCGGAATATCAGCAGGTATACTCCACGAACCCAACACAATTTGGCCAGGCGGTCTCCACCGACGGCGACGGTTTTGCCATGGACGCGATCGTAAATACGATTCCCTTGCCGATTAATAGTACCGGCGGCACTGCGACTGAGTTCGGCCTGAAGGCCGCTTACTTCACCACCAGTTCGGGCGGCGCGACCTTCACCCAGCCCCTCATCGTTGCGACTGGGGCCTTGCCGCTCGTCGTGGCGGATCCGTTTGCCGGGACGAAGGGCGTGCTGTATCCCCCCTACACATCGTCGGCGGCAGGGGCACCCTTAACTTACCCGGAGACCGTCCAAATGACCAGCGGGGCGACCGTCTACGCGCTCACCAACGGCGTGGCTGTGGATGTAGGCACGATCCCAGTTACCGTAAACGGGGCCACAGTGAGCAAACAGTACGCGGTTCTGGTTGGCTTGGGCACCGTCAATGGGGCGAACGCGCCGCTACTGGCAGTGGTGGATATCAGCCAGCCCTATGTGCCCAACTCCACTCCTCCGTATACCTTGGGAAGTCCATATCTGCCACAGCCCGTTGGCTTCTTCCAACTGAGCGCCAATCCGAGCTCGGTGATTCTCGATGGCACATTGGCCTTGGTGGGCACGGGATCGGATGTGCTGGTCGTAGACCTGACGGATCCCTCACAGCCCTCCGACGGCGGTGTGGTGTCCGGCACCTATGGTAGCTTCCTCGCGGTGGACTCGGAGGGAGTTCTCATTGCTGCCGGTAATATTCCGAGTACTTCAGTCCAGACCGCTTCGCTGGGCTCGGCCTGCTCTACCTACCGGGCGACATTACTGAGTAATCCTCCCAATACGAATCCGATCAGCATTACTCCAAGCGGTGCACTCGCTTGGAGCTTTTCGGCAGGCGTGTCCATGGCGTCGCCAGTAACCGGCACGGTCTTGAACCAGGACGGCCTTATTTTGACAAACGTGCAATTGGGCCGCCGCCAGATGGCAGAAATGATGTCGCTGCCCTACATGTTGTTGTTAAGAAGCAACGACGCGAATTCCTCCAACCCGGCCTTGGACCCGCACCAGTGGCCACGGTGCACTCTGTCCGCGACCAGCAACAGCGCGTGCGCCGGACTCGGGTCTGGATACCCGGGGCGGAGCCAACTGTTCAGCCTCAATACGACGACGAATAGCACCTCCGTGACAGTGCAAGCAAAGTATTTCATCGATCGGCTCGACGCACCCGACGAAACAGATCCCAACCTGCCCGATAGTTGCGTTGTTCTCACGCAGAACTACCAGTTTACGCAGGAGGGTCTCACCCCCTTTGAGCCAAATGGAAAACTCGCCACCGGACGTTTCTTGCCGACTATTCAGTACAACTACTTCACCACTGCTGGCGGACCACAGCTGGTTTCTTTGACCACTCCGCAGCGCTTCGAGTTCGACGCCAGGTCTAATCTGCCCGTGCCCAACGTTCCGACTGAGGCCAAGGCATCCGCGAACGCGACGTTGTTAGCCTGCGATCACGATAGTCCGACAGACCCTTCGGGGGTGCCGTCATGCGCCTTCACTGGGGTGACTCTGATCCCGCCAGATTTTGACGACGTTGGGATTTTTGGGGGACACAACAATAACCCAATGAGCACGGAGCAATACCAGACCATCATTCAAGGAGGAAAGGAAACACTGGCCTCCCCGGGCAGCCCGTATGCGGCAACGATTATTGACAACCTCCATTGGGGCCCGTCGCCCGCGAATAACCCCAACCAATTTATTGAGCTCCCCGTGCTTGGCCTTCCCGGATGTCCGGGCTGCATCCACGTCCATTGGAGGTGGAGCACTGCCCTTGAATCGTATTCATTTGCCGGCCTTGGCCAAGCCCTCCTAGGCGCGCCGGTTGACCCGAACTTTCAGAACAACAACGGATTGCTCTTCATCCCGTTGGGATCCAATCAGGATGTGTCGATCGCCATCGAGGCATCCGGTACGGAGCACCCGGCTGCACCGAACTTGGTAAGCGATCTGTTAGCCGGAAGGTCGATTCTCCCATCCAATCTCACTCAATCTCCAACCTTCTGGTATGTGTCCACGGGCCACCAACCCTCCGACACTTTCTTCGTGCATGGAGGAGCATTTTCTTCGATATACGCGAACAGCAGCTACTATCCGTCAGGTGGGCCACTGACGGTGAATGTCGAGCATTCGCACGACGTGAATTATGTCATTCAGGTCCAATATCAGCTTTCCTTGGAGGGAGGGACCCCTTCGCCGATTACACAAGTCTCCGGCACGGTGACCGGCACCGCTGATAATATTGTGACCAGTGGTACAAGTCTCTCCAATCTGGCCTACCTCGGATTCTCCTATCCTTTCGTGCTTACGGTACA
>Ga0181522_10001916_pt1 | contig 12204 bp, 7 predicted proteins | sample PEATcosm2014_Bin_27_FD_121103 | JGI IMG/M metagenome (GOLD analysis project Ga0181522, IMG submission 121103) | Peatland microbial communities from MTU Mesocosm Facility, Houghton, MI, USA - PEATcosm2014_Bin05_10_metaG | ecosystem: Environmental > Terrestrial > Soil > Wetlands > Peat | place...
CACCGTGCGGTCGGTCCAATGAGGCTGAAGCGCCGGGCAAGGATAAGCAAAATGAGTAACAGAAGCTGAAAGCTCCTGTTCCAGCCTGCGCTTTGCTTCCGTCAATTCTCTCCTCATCTGATCATCCGGTATATGGGCCAGATTCGGGTGCGTCAAGGTGTGCGAGCCGACAATGTGCCCACTGCCGGCCAGGGTGCGAAGTTCGCTCCACGTCATCATGGACTGTGTTGAGGAATAGTCGATTGCGGAATCTAATTCTTTCTCGATCGAGGCGACATACTCATGCTGGCGGTCTCCCGAAAGCTGACAGGCAAGCTCAGCAACGCGCTCAAAGGCCCGGTTCCTCTCGTGCTCCGCGCCTAGGGGCCAGATTTTGCCAACCGAAGTTTTTCCGGGTACAGTTTTGCCCTCGCCTTCGCTCCAGCTTTCTTTCTTCGAGGTCAGAAACGAATAGCGAAGACGAGCAGTCCAGGGCAGACGCCGAGTGTCGATAGAATCGACCGTCACGTAGAAGGCGGCCGGTACGCCAAGAGGAGTGAGAATCTGGGACGCGGCCTGGTAGTTATCGGCATATCCATCGTCAAAAGTGACAGCTACCGCTCTTTCCGGAAGTGTCCGCTTTCCCGTGAGGAACAGATAAACGTCCTGCATGCTCACCGGATGGAAATCGCGGGCGATGATCTCGATTTGCGCACGAAAAATTTTCGTACTGTGAACGATCCCGCCCAAAGCCAACTCGGCTGTAACCGGATCGTCCATCACCGAGTGATACATGAGAATGGCGACCGAGGAGGACCTGAAGCGGGACGCCAGACGCAAAAACTGGGTTTGTAATAGCGCTTTTTTAATCCAGGGTGTGAGCATTATGAGCGATCGTCGCCAGCCGCTGCGCGCTCAGCATAAAGGCAGCCGTCGTACGACGGGAAAAGCTGCATGGTAACAGATGAACGGCGATCACACCGCATGCCGGCGTTCGGTAGTGGGCCGCTGCTGGAAGCTTAATTGCTGCAGTGACTCCGGCGGAAAACCCTAATCAGGCTGGCGGTAAAGCTTTTCAAAAAACCTGGGATGTGCAAAACATTTCTCAAAGTATGTCATTCCCATGTGCTGCGTAACGGCCCACCTGATTAGGCTGCAGTAGCGACGCGCATTTTCGCGTCTGCCAGGCTGGATTTAACTTGAAATTCATATCCGGCTGGTATATTTTCCGAACGCTGTGGGTATGGTCCGGTCGTGCTGTAAGCCTTCGGGGGACGCTTAATGGGTAATTTTCGTTCGTTCGTAATCGTTCTAGCGGTTTGCGTGGCAGCAAGTTTGTCCGCAAGTGCGCAAGAACTTGCACAAATCTACATTTCCAATGAGTGGGCTGAGAGCCTTCAGCAGCTGAATTTCAGCACAGGCGAACTGACAACGTTGTATGACATTGGCGGACAGCCTGACGATTGCACGCTGGGCCCGAACGGTCAGATTATTTACGACGTTCCGAACGCGGGTACGATCGACATGTTCGACCCCTCAACCGGCGTCAATACTGTGTTGACCACCGGCATTTTTGGTTCGCGTGATCTCACGCTGGAACCCGGCGGGCAGACTTTGCTTATATCAAAAGTGAGTGGACCGGCTGAGATCTATCGTTACAGCTTCGTTACTAACACCGCGACAGTGTTCTTCCCCAAGACAAAGGGAATCACGGGGTTTAGTGGCACCGCTTACGATGCCTACGGGAACCTTTACGCGATCGCCAGCTTTAATACCGTCATTCAAATCAACCCCGCGACCGGCGCCATTATCAACACGCTTACACTTCAACCGCACAATGGCGGGGCCGGCGGTGACGGCCTCACTTATGACAGCTACAGCAATAGTCTATGGGCCACAACGGTTGGCAGCAGCGTGAATGGATGGGGACTGGTTCAAATTCCCGTGCAGCAGTCGGGCTTCGTCTCCACTACTGACTTCAGCTTTTACCCGCTCGGCAAAGCTGGCGCCGTCGACGGAGTCAAATCAGACGGCAACGGAAATCTGTATATCGGCGCAATCCACACGGCCCTGGTGTACAACATCCCCTCAGGCATAGTGACCAAAAACATCGTCACCAAGGGCGCGGACGGAGTTGCCCTGGTCCCCGGAACTTATCCTGCGACCAAGCCGAGCACTGCGCATTAGCGTTTGAGGTTTGTGGGCTCAGATAACATGGGGTCTGTTGGCACAAATAGGGTCGTATTCACAGGCCCTCGGAGTGCGGATAATGGCTAATTTTCGTGCATTCGGAATCGCTCTGGTGCTCGCGGCGGCAGCGAGCCTGTCGGCAAATGCTCAACAGCTCGCACAAATTTACATTTCCAATGAGTGGGATGAGAGCATTGAGAAGCTGAATTTCAGCACAGGCGAACTGACAACCTTGTACTCCATCGGCGGCCAGCCCGACGATTGCACGCTGGGACCGCACGGCGAGATTATTTACGACGTTCCGAACGCGGGAACGGTCGACATGTTCGACCCTGCAACCGGCGTCAATACGGTGTTGGCCACCGGCATCTACGGTTCCCGCGATCTCACGCTGGAACCCGGAGGGAAGACCCTGCTTATATCAAAAGTGAGTGGTCCGGCTGAGATCTATCGCTACAGCTTCCCTGGCCACAGGGCTGAAGTGTTCTTTCCCAGCACGAATGGAATCACATCGTTCAGCGGCACCGCTTACGATGCCTACGGGAACCTGTACGCGATCGCCAGCTTCAATACCGTCATTCAGATCGATCCCAAGACCCACGCCATTATCGATACACTCACACTTCAACCGCACAATGGGGGCGCGGGCGCTGACGGCCTTACTTATGACAGCTACAGCAAAAGTCTGTGGGCCACAACGGTGGGCAGCAGCGTGAATGGATGGGGCCTGGTGCAGATCCCGGTGCAGCAATCGGGGTTCGTTTCCCCTACGGACTTCACCTTTTACCCGATCGGTGGCGGCGCTACCGATGGAGTCAAATCAGACGGTAACGGAAATTTGTATATCGGCGCCATCCACACGGCCTTGGTGTACAACATCCCCTCGGGCAAACTGACTCAAAGCGTTGTCACTGGCGGGGCGGATGGAGTTGCACTTGTACCAGGAACTTATCTGGACAAGCCGGGCACTGAGCAGTAGCGTTTGAGATTTGTGGGCTCAAATGAGCGACATTGGGTCCCACGAGATTCGGCACGTTCGTCGATTCATTTGGCGGTCCTGTCCCTCGCCAGGCAAACAAGCCGCTTTTGGCCCAATCTAGCCCCTCCGCGGTTCATTCCACATTTCGTCGAAACCGATTATCGTATGTGCGAGAGCATTCGTGCCAAAGCGGATAGATAAATTCCCGTGGCAATCCTGCCGCGCATTCAGTTTGCTTGGATGCCTGGGATTGCTAACGTCGACCGCCATGGTAGCCCAGTCCCAACCGCCATACGAACAAGTCTCAAAAAAAAGCTGCGTCATGGCGCCTGCCGCGGGCTACGTGGAGTCACCCAGGGAAGTACGCAGCCACAACGGCGTTCTGAAAATCGATCTGACATTGCGGAATTCGCCCGGCCCAGACGGCAATATGCAATTTTGCTACCTGGACAAAAACGGCGATCGTTCTCCCACCCTGCGGGTGAGTCAAGGTGATTTGGTTATTTTAAAACTCAGGAACCAACTGTCTGGGAGTTCGAAAGATCGAGCCAAGGCAAGACAGATCTCAGGTTGCAACTCGATCGCGATGGGCCCGGAAGTTACTAATCTCCATTTTCACGGCCTCAGTATTTCTCCATCTTGTCATGCCGATGACTCGGTGCGCACGTCCATTCCGCCTTCTGGAAAAGCTTTTGTGTATCGCTTCCGCATCCCCGCAAGTCAGTCGCCCGGCCTGTATTGGTACCATCCACATGTTCATGGGCACACCGAAGACCAGGTGCTGGGTGGAGCATCAGGGGCTCTCATTGTGGAAGGAGCTGCAAATGCAACTCCGGCTCTTGAGGGTCTTCCAGAGCGCGTAATCATCATTCGCGATCAGAAGCTGAAGTCCGTAGCGCAACAGGCAATCGGGAATGATCCCAATCTCCCGGCGAAGGACCTTTCCATCAACTTCATACCCATTCGGTACCCTGAATACAAAGTACCCACAATAAAAATGCGGCCGCTCGCCCGCGAATTCTGGCGCGTTCTCAACGCATCCGCAGACACCTACTTAACTCTGGCGGTCGTGTTCAATGGGGAGTGGCAGAAGACCAGACTCGTTGCAAAGCACCCATCCTGGCAACGGTTAGGTCTGGTTGCTCTCGATGGCGTACCGGTGAGTGAAGCGAGCTCGAACCCAGAGAAAATAGTCTGGAAAACCGGAATCCTGGTTCCTCCTGGCGGTCGCGCCGAGTTCACGCTCCAGGCTCCTGCCGAGGGAGTCCAGGCTGAGTTGCTCACCGTTGGGGCGGAAATAACTCCTCCGGATGAGGACGATAAGCTGTTTGCGCCCTCGACGGGGAACAACGCCTCGCCAAATGATAATGACGATGTGACGCCCCCACGCCCGCTGGCAAGAATCGTTGCATCTGATGATGCCCCCGAGCCGCCCGCTCTGGATAGAATTCATGTTGCGATAAATCGCGACCAGCTTCCATCTCTTGCCACAGTTTCACCGGTGCGCTCTCGCAAACTCTACTTTTCCGAGTTAATTGGAGATGTGAAAAACCCGGCCACTTCCACTTCGTTCTTCATCACGGAGGAAGGCCAGGTACCCAAGAAGTTCGATCCATCAGCCTTGACTCCGAACATAGTTGTTCATCAAGGCGATGTAGAAGATTGGACGATTGAGAATCGGTCGCGCGAATCGCACGTATTTCACATACACCAGAGCCACTTTCTGGTGCTGGAGCGCAATGGCGAGCCGGCTGACGACAGCTATCTTCTCGATACTGTAGACGTGCCCTACTGGGATGGCCGTTCTGCGCAGTTCCCCAGCGTGAAACTGCGCATGGATTTCCGAGACCCGGAAATTGTGGGTACCTTCCCGTACCACTGCCACATCTTGCAGCACTCCGATGGTGGAATGATGGGACTCATCGAAGTGCGCCCGAAGTGAAATCCGAAGAGATTGATTGCAGTTGGTCAGGGCGATCACACCTTCCGAGATTTCATTTTGGCAGTGCTGCAGATGGTGCCGTTCTCCCGGGCCCCACAGGCGCGATGGGCCTTGCACGCATTGAGGTCCGCTTTGTTTTTCGCGGCCTCTTGCCGGTCATCCTCGCATTCGGCAACCGGCGAAACCGATTAATCGCCGGTGCCCGACAAACTCACCGTCTGCGGGCTATTGGGCGCGTTGTCGCTTACGCTCAATGTCCCGGTCGCGCTCCCGGTCGCGGTCGGCGTGAACGTAACGCTCACCTTGCAGCTCTTCCCCGCCGCCAGCGTTGCTTGGCAAGTGTTCGCCGAGATCGCGAACGGTCCACTGGTGGTGAGGGAGCTAAAGTCGAGCGTGGTTGTGCCTGTGTTCACATTCTTAATGCTTATGTTCCTTGGCTTACTTGTGGCGTTCACCTTGGTCTTGCCGAAGGTCTGCGACGCGGGCGTGAACGTAGGTCCCAGCGCTACGCTGAGTGACAATTCATAAATTACACCGCAGCCCGGCTGACAATGGGGCATCGCACCGATTTTTCCACCGTATGATGTGGTTCCGTAAAAATTGCCGTTGCCGGCCTGTACCACCGTATCCGGCTGCTGGCCATTTGCGCAGTCCGGCACGCAGAACTCGTATAAGGTGGTGGGCGCGCCACCCGGCACTAGACTGAACAGTGTGCCGCAGCCCCCGACGCACTTGCGGTAAACACGGCCGCCGGTCGCCGTAGTCCCGTAGAAGCTTCCGTCGGCACCCTGGATCAGCGAGTTAGGCCCGCTGCCGTCGGCACAATTTGTTTCTACGCAAAAACTGTAGAGCGTAGTCAAAGAACCCAGGGGAGTAATCTGAAAAAATGTGCCATAGCTGCCGTTCGCGCCTCCCGCGGAGGTTGTCCCATAGAAATCTCCATCAGTACCTTTGATCAACACATTCGGCCGCGCACCGTCGGCACAATTTGTTTCTGCGCAAAAACTGTAGAGCGTCGTCAAAGAGCCCGTGGGAGTAATCTCAAAAACCGTGCCATAGCTGCCGTTTGCCCCTCCTGTCGAGGTTGTCCCATAGAAATTTCCGTCATTACCCTGGGTCAATACGTTAGGCCCCATGCCATCGACGCAATTTGTCTTGGCGCAAAAACTGTAGAGCGTGGTAAGCACGTTCGCCGGCGTGAGCTGATAGACCGTGCCGCCATAGTTGGCGCCGCCACCGTAGGTCGTTCCATAAAAGTTGCCGTCCGTTCCCCGTATCACTCCGGCGACGGGTGAAGAGCCATCTGTACAGTTCGGCTCTGCGCAAAAACTGTAGAGTGTGGTCAGCACGTTCGCTGGCGTCAATTGAAATACCGTGCCATTATCGTTGGCGCCGCCGCCGGAGGTGACCCCATAGAGGTTCCCGTCGGTGCCTAGAATCACCCCTACGGGGAACGACCCGTCAGTGCATTTGTACGGGGCTCCGCTTTGGATGCAAAAAACGTAACGGTCGGTAGAAATCTCTCCAGACGAAGTCACCTCGAAAACAGTCCCCTGACCCGGCAGCGCCACCCTGTCCGTCCCGCCACCTCTCGTCGTTCCATAAAAATTGCCATCTGACCCGAGCACGAAGGAGCTTGGATATCCGCCATCGGCGGGAGCGAATTCGAAAAGTGTTTGATAGGTCTGCGCATGAGTAACGATCGCTGAAGCGAAACCGAACGCCACGATCATAGAAATGGTTCTGAGTGAGCTGCGCATAAAAACCTCGGGAAGGAAGCCGGGAAAAGAACCACTGCTGATTGTAACGCAGGAGGAAGGCCCAATACTACGGGCCGATTAATGGTTTCCGTGGAGGTGAGACAGCCTGGGTGCGCTTGCCCCGAGGAGCTGCGCCACCCGTGCCAAGTTTTGCCGGACAAACCCGGGGATTATCCACGACAATGTGATGCTTTGGAAGCGCCTCGTCGGAGGACTCATCGAAGTCCTCCCGAAGTGACGCAACTAAGTCAGAGAGATTGATTGCTTTAATTCAGCCCGCTCGCACCTTCCTGGATTCCAGCCACATGCGGCTCACTGCACGCCGTTGATCGCGCTAAGCACGGCGTCTACATCGGCCCCAAGATTCGTGCCATCGCTGGCTGCGCCTATGGCCGGGCTGGAAGGCAGCAGGTGATAATCGCCGCCATTGCCATTGTTGTAGTTGACGAATCCGATCGTTGATGTGGAGTAATAGAAATTCCCGCGTGGCCAATCCGAGCGCGCGATAGGAGAGTCAAGGATAGCGTTGTACGAAAATGTGTAATTGGCAAAACATGTTGGTACCGCTCTGATGGGAATCTGGTAATACGCGCAATTGGAAAGCCCCCCCGGATCGCCAGTGGTCGTGACCGGAGAATCACCGGCACCAACAATGCTATTGCCGAAAATGAATCCTGGTATCTGCACCGTAGTCGGCGCTCCGAGATTAAACATTACGTGGTTAGGAAAGGCAGTGATGTGGTTGATTTCAACATCCTGCAACAATGGCTTCGCAAGGCTGCCGATCTGAGCGAAAGTACCGCGTCCGTTGTAGGCCTCGCCATTCAAGTCATCCACAATCACGTCGTGCATACTGTAGCGCTCTCCCGCCCGCGGGACGCCGCCGAGGATATTTTTGTCGTTCCCCATAACGACCGCCCCGGCAACATGGTTGATCGTGGAATATCGTATGGTCACATCCGTAACCTCACATAGCGGACACACGCTCACCCCGTCACCATCCTGATTCTTCGGCGTGAGCAGGATCGAATATCCGTGCTGGCTAAAGCCGCCCCAGTTATCGTCTAGTATGTTCGAATCAAACAGGACGCGCTGTGCGTTCTTCAGCTCGAAATGATTTTTTACGATGAAGGCGGGAGCCTTAAAACCCGGCTGGCCCTGCATCCAGAACATGGGCTTGAACAGATGATTGAAACGGATCTCAATATCCGCGGGAGTTTGGGTTGCGGCATCTCCTCCGAAAAGAATATTTTCGCCCGATGATTCCAGGAAGTTGTCGTCAATCTTGTACGGCCCCCCCGGCAATATGCCGGTTCCGCCGGAAACTGCCTGGGCATCGATGCACGTGCCCATTACCGAGCAGTGCAGATCAGAAATGTAAGAATCCTGCACGGCCACGCTGGTCCCACCGCTGAGTTGAACCCCGCGCCGGGTTTCGTCGCTGGGTGTGCCGTGGATGTAGAGCCGATCCAGGACGATCTGGTTCATGGCCCCACCTTTTACGTGAGCCACCAGAGTAACGACAGACATTCCATCGTTGGCAACGCGTGTAATTTCTAGACCGATCAGACGGTAATGATTGGCGCCGTTCGCGAATTGGATCGGCCCGTCTCCAGTGCCAGGGTAAGAAATCGTCGCCAGCAGCTTTTGCGGTGAAGTGCAGGTATATGCCGGCCGGCCGGGCAGTGAGGAAACTCCGGCATAGCACGGAGTCATGCGCGTGCCTTCAGGAGGCAGACTGGAATCGGAAGCGCTGGTGCGAATGATGATCCAGTGTTGGCTGTCGCACGATTTCGCCGGCAATATGTATTTGCCGGTAAAAGTGGCGCCTGCCTGCAGCTGTATGGTATCGCCGCAGTCAGCATTGTTCACCGCAGTTTGCAAATCTCCGCCGGCGCGTACGTTAAAGGTAGAGCCGGGCGCGGGCGTATCAGCCATTGTGGTCTGCAAATATACGCAGGGCAACTCGGCCGGCCCATCATAACTGCCACAGGCTGTTGCGCCCGTCACGCCCAGGTTGAGTACCTGCGTAGCGGAATTTGACATCGAATCTGTGACTTTTGCCGTGAAAGGATAATTTCCCAGCTGGTTGGTTGTACCGGCAAGTGAGCCGGTCGAAGCCTGCAACGAGACGCCCGACGGCAACGTTCCCGCGGAGATCGCCCAGCTATAAGGCGGAACTCCGCCGGTGGCGGAAAGACTCGCATCGTAAGGTGTGCTGACGACTGCTCCCGCCAGCGATGATGTCTCAATGGTGAGCGGCACGTTCCGAACGCTTACCAAACTTTTGCCCAACTGCGTGGGATTTGCCACGCTCGCAGCGGTGATAACGACCGAGGCCGTCTCTGACGCGGGAGCTGTGAAAAGGCCGGTGCTGGAAATTGAACCCGCCGACGCTGACCAGGTCACCGCCGTATTGCTCGAACCCACAATCGTGGCGGTGAACTGCTGATGCGAAGACGGCGCCACCGTGACAGTGGCGGGACTCACAGCCACCATCGACGGTGAGGTTTGACCTTGTGAGGATTGACTTGGCCCGGATTGGCCAAGGCCGGTTGAACAGGATGTTCCGAGAAGCAAGAGCGCGCAAATCAGCGCAAGGGACACTATTGCATAGCTGAGCGAAACAAAATTACGCTGCGCGATCCGGAAGTTGGGGGATGCTCCTGAAAACATGGCATAACCTCGGATTGACGTTCGTTCCCGGCCATTCAGTCGGGTAGCTCGTGTTCGACTGTAAGAAAGCTTTGGTAACTGAACTAGATCACGATGGGGATGGCCCTACTGGCCCACAGAAGTACATGCGTTCGGGCATAAGGCCGCCACACTAAAGAGTGCGCAAAGACAGGGGTTTACCAAGAAACGTCAAGAATTCGCACCGGGGATTTCGAAAAAATCAGGTAGTTACTCTTTCGCTTCCTGCGAGAGAAATGATTACCGACGCGAGTTGAAACTGAAGCTCGGTTTCAAGCAGGCCAACCGGAGCAGATCAATAGAAAATCGATCGCCTGCGAACACCGCTGCCGCGCTGGTTGACAACCCGCATTGCCCAAGCGAACATGAATACTACCTGCAGTGCCAGGCGTTCGCGCTTGTGAATCTCCAGGCTTCAGCAGCCAACAATGACAATGGATGTCCTGTGGTACGGAATCAGTCTGCTTGTGGTGTGGTTGGTGGCCATGCGACTTCGCTCCGTCACCGCCCGCCAATGGCTTTATCTGGTTTCCAGCTGGATCTTCTACTTCAGTTGGGGATCGTGGTTGATCCTGATCCTGGTGTTTAGTTCGCTGATGAACTATGCGCTGGGCGAGTGGTTGAAAAAGCAGATTACATCAGGGCGGCTATGGACTGGGATCGTTCTCAATCTCGCGCTGCTCAGCGTTTTTAAGTATCTCCCCCTGCTGGGGAATGCCGCTTCGGGTACGCCCCTGGCTGCGCTCAAACACATTGTCTTTCCCTTGGGAGTTTCCTTCTGGACGTTCCAGGCTTTGAGTTATCTGCTGGAACTGTACCGGGAAGAAGAGTTGAATCCCACGCTGCTGGAATTCTGCCTGTACATGGCTTTTTGGCCGACGGTGCTGCAAGGGCCGATCTGCCGCATGTCGAGCATGCTGCCGCAATTCCGGCAAGATTGGTCAGTCACCGAAGACGATCTGAAGACGGGTGTGCGCCGGATTGCGATTGGCATGTTCATGGTGGTTCTAGCCGGCGTGATGGCGGGAGGCTTGTACGCGGGAGCGGGAGTTGACGCAATTTTTGACAACACCAGCGCGCGCCTCGGCGGGGCCGATGTCTGGTTCCTGATTGTGGCTTACGGCTTCGAGTTGTACTTCAGCTTCTGCGGCTATTCGCATATCGTGATTGGAGCGGCCCGCCTGTTCGGCATCCAACTGCAGGAAAATTTCAACCGTCCCTACCTCTCGACGACGCCCTCCATGTTCTGGACGCGTTGGCATATGTCGCTCTCCTTCTGGATTCGCGATTTCATTTTTCTCCCGCTGGCAACCGCGCGGCGGGAGGTTTGGTGGCGGAACCTTTCCCTTGTGATCGCGATGTTCATTTTTGGCCTCTGGCACAAGGGGACGCTTCTGCTCATGATGTGGGGCACCTATCACGGAATTCTGCTGGTCCTGCACCGCCAATGGCAGGAATTTCGCAAACGGATAGGGTTCGAATGGTCGGGCGTTTTCGCCACGGGAATTTCCTGGCTGCTGACGTTTTCTGCGGTGTGCGTGGGCTACATCTTTTTCGCCTCGAACAATGTGCCGCAGGCGTTCGGCATGTTGAAAGCGCTCGCTTCGCCGCATACTTACGGACATCTGACTCAGGACCTCAGCTTTTACGTCATGACATTCGTGGCCGCCGCGGGTTATTTCGTGGTCATCGGTGCTGGAGCTCTGCTCGATCGACTTAAGGAATCCGTGGCCTGGGTACGAATTTTGCCTCGCGGCCTGGGAAACCTGTTCAGCGCCTTCCTCGACGAACGCTGGGTGTGGATTACCCCGCTGATTCTGGTATTAACCCTCTACCTGAGCGTGATCTTCCAGCCCGGACACGCCGAAACCGGGCCCGTCATGTACGCTCTGTTCTGATTTGAAAGTGGAGAATTGCTGCCGTAGATTTACCGCCGAAGTTTAGAATCAGTAGACCGTGCCAGGTTTGATAACGATTTGGCAGCGGCGTGGGAGGGCGACAGTTTGTGCCATTGACCAGCAACGAGCACATTGTGGAGAGTCAAACCGAATCCACGACGCAGTACCGATCTCTTCTGAAATCTTTCGCTGTCCGCCTCTGCGTTGCCGTGACCCTAGGTGTGATTTTGATGGCCGCCGTCGAACTTTTTTCCTATATACGTTATCGCCATTATGGACAGAATGAGGTCTTGGAACCTGGCGTCCAGTTAGACCTCGCTGAGAAGGGAAGCGCCCAGGATCACGAATATTGGAGGGAATTCGATCAGTCGAACAAAGTGGTTTACCAACAGTATGTGCTCTGGCGCAAAGCTCCTTATCAGGGAGAATTGATTTCCGTCAATCAGCAGGGTGTTCGCCGAACCTTGCACACACAGTGCGATGGTGACGAAACGACGATATGGATGTTCGGCGATTCGGTGATGTGGGGCTTTGGCGCTCCAGACGCAGGTACTATTCCATCGTTGATAGCGCACGATTATGAAAAAGCCGGCAAGCCGGTTTGCATCGTGAACTACGGCGAAAAGGGTTGGTTCAACACGCAGGAGATGATCGGGCTCATCGAGTTGCTGAAGCATGCCGCGCGCAAGCCCGATATCGTCCTTTTTTACGACGGCGGCAGCGAGGCATTTACCGCCTATCAGAGCGGCCGAGCGGACACGC
>Ga0181522_10001917_pt1 | contig 12201 bp, 8 predicted proteins | sample PEATcosm2014_Bin_27_FD_121103 | JGI IMG/M metagenome (GOLD analysis project Ga0181522, IMG submission 121103) | Peatland microbial communities from MTU Mesocosm Facility, Houghton, MI, USA - PEATcosm2014_Bin05_10_metaG | ecosystem: Environmental > Terrestrial > Soil > Wetlands > Peat | place...
CAGGAAATGCGCGGCCTCATCCAAACCGACGCCGCAATCAACCCCGGCAATTCCGGCGGCCCGATCGTGGACCGCGACGGCCGCGTGATCGGCGTGAACGCGGCGATCGTCTCCGGCGCTCAGTCGATCGGCTTCGCGATCCCCGTGAACGCGGCGAAGCGCGACCTCGACGACATCCGCCGCTACGGCCGCATCCGGCGCCCGCTCCTCGGCGTCCGCTACATCATGGTGGATGGCGACCTCAAGAAAAAAATGAAGCTCTCCGTCGATTACGGCGCGATCGTGATGCGCGAAAGCCCGCACGACGCGGCGGTCGTCCCCAACTCCCCCGCCGAAAAAGCCGGCGTCCAGGAAATGGACATCGTCCTCGAACTGAACGGCGAAAAACTCGACCGCGACCATCCCATCCAGGACTTCCTTGAAGACATGAACGTCGGCGACGAAGTGAGCCTCCTCATCCTCCGCGGCACCAAGCACATCCCCATGAAGGTGACGCTGACTGAAAGAAAGTAAAATGATCGGCAATTAATATTCTTTTTAGTCTCCTTTCACGATTGCTCTTGAGGGGAGTCACGGAGCCGCGAAGGCGGCGAGTGCTAGGTGCGCGGACACCAGGCCGCGACACCGTCCCCGAAAGAGCAATGCGAATGAGACTAAAACGAATATTGATTCACGAGCAGCCCGTTCCTGTCGAAAAGATCCACCGTGTCGTGGTATTGCCCGATCACGTTGCCTCCCATCCACACCCACACCTGGTTGCTCAAAAAGTTGGGATCGGAATCATGTTCGTCAAAGCATGACTTGTAAGTGAAGTTATCATTGAGGAAATCCTGGCACGCGTAATCCGTCTGCGGCACGAGCGCGTTCGGAAGCTTCGGCTGCGAGCAGCCGGAAAGCGTCTCCACATATTCCTGGCAGCCGCCGGTGAAGGCAGAAACCTGCGATTCATCGGGCTTTGCGCAGCTTTGCGGCAGCGCGGGCTTGAAGTTCGCTTCGTGCGCGATCCAGCCGATGCACTCGTTGAGGCGGAGGTTGAACGGCGCCGAAGAGGAGTAAAGGTAGGCGGTGTCGCCGTTCGCGAGCCGGATATCGCTCGGCGGCGTGAGGCCGGAAGGATCGTACACGTCGATCGCCTGCGGGATGTACTCGCCGCTGCCGCGCGTCTCGATGTGCCATCCCGTGATGTCGATCGTGCCCGTCGCGTTATAATGGGTGAATTGCGCATGCAGGCCGATCGTGCCGTACGCCACGGCATTGCCCGCCGACACGCCCGCGAACTGGACTTCGCGGAAGTACGGCGAAAGCTGCGCCGCGGTGAATCCCGTCGGGATCTCCGATGCGGGAATCGTGCTCGGATCGATCGTGATCGAAGGCGCCGAAGCCGTGCCTGCGGCCGAACCGGATCCGCCGCTTTGCGTCGGACCGATATACGTCCCGCCGCCGCCGGATGGGCCGGCAGGCCCCTGCGGCCCGGTTTCCGTCGAACGGAAAAGCGGAATGAGCGAAAAGGGAGAGGAAGATGACGATGACGAATTCGGGAAAAGGCTTGTGAATGTAAGCTTGCCCGACGCGCCAAGGTGGTAGACATACAGACCGGCCGCAAGGACAAGGATGATAATGATGACGATAAGGACTTTTCCCATGATCAGATGACGATGTTCACCAGTTTATCTTCGACCCAGATCACGCGCTTCGGCGTGGCGCCTCTGCCAGCGGCATCGATGGCGGTGCGCACTTTTTCGCTCGCGAGCGCCATCTCCTTCGCTTCGGCCTCGGGCATCCCCTGCCGCACGGATGCCGTGTCGCGCACTTTGCCGTTCACCTGGAACACGATCGTGACGGCGCGTTCCGCGACAAGCTTTTCTTCGTAGCGCGGCCACGCTTCAAAATCGAGATACGTCGGCGGCGTGCCATTCGCCATGCGCGACCACAGTTCCTGCGCCATGTGCGGCGCGAACGGATGGACAAGCTTCACGAATGAAGCGAGGTCGTCGCGGCCGAGCGGCGCGGGCGCCGCTTCGAGTTCGTTCAAAAGGATCATAAGCGCCGAGATCGCGGTGTTGAATTTGAACGCAGGAATATCCTCGCCCACTTTTTTGATCGTGCGGTGCAATGACGAAAGAATTTCCGCGTCGCTCGCGCCGCCTTTGCCATCCTCTTGCGCGCCGAGCGCGTAATTCCACACGCGCGACAAGAAACGGTTCGCGCCCATGATCCCCTTCGGATCCCACGGCGCGCCGTCCTCGAACGGCCCCATGAACATTTCATACACGCGCAGCGTATCCGCGCCGTACTCTTTGATGAGGTCGTCGGGGTTCACGACATTGCCGCGGCTCTTCGACATCTTCTGGCCGTCGGCGCCGCGAATGAGGCCTTGGTGGCGAAGCTTCAAAAACGGCTCTTCGAATCCGAGCAACCCTTCGTCATGAAGAAACTTCGCGAAGAAGCGGGAATACAAAAGATGGAGTACGGTGTGTTCGGCGCCGATCACGTAGAGGTCCACCGGCATCCAATGGTTTACTTTTTCTTTATAAAAAATCGCCGCGCTATTGTGCGGATCCGTGTAACGGAGAAAGTACCATGAAGAATCCACGAACGTGTCGAGGGTCTCGGCATCGCGCGTGGCATCGCCGCCGCATTGCGGGCACTTCACATTAATGAATTCAGGGATGCTCGCGAGCGGCGCGACGCCGCGCGGACGATAATCGGCGAGCGGCGGCAAGAGCACCGGCAGCTCGGCATCCGGCACGGGAACGATCCCGCACTTCGGGCAATTGATCATGGGCACCGGCGCACCCCAATACCGTTGGCGCGACACGGACCAATCACGGATCTTGTATTGCGTCTTTTTCGTGCCGCCAACAAGCTTCACGATATCCCACTTCGCCTTCTCGGAATCCATGCCGTCGAACGAGCCGGAGTTAGTCAAAACGCCATCGCCTTCATAAAGATAGCCGCGACCATTCAAAAGTTCAGAGAGAAAACTACCCTCAACGACGGTGAAAAAGCTTTTGAACTCATTTTTTGATTTCCAAACCACCTCATGCAAATCAGCCTCTTTTTTATCAATAGGGTCGCGATCGTCATTCTCTAATTCAAAACGGACATACTGAAAACGCGCCCAACGATTTTGTTCCTTTATGCGATGATAAAACAGGCTATGGATCGCGACAATCGGCTCTCCCGTAAATCGCAAATTTTTATAACCCGTCTCTTCGCGAACTTCCCGCTTCGCAGCCTCGACGGGATCTTCGCCCGGCTCAATCCCGCCCGTCACCATGCCGTTCATGCGCACGCCCTTCCAACTCACGCAAAGATATTTATCCGTCTTGGGATCGTGCACCACCGCGCAGATTGCATCACGCTTCACAAAATCAAGGCCTGGCTTTACGGCAGATTCGCTTTCGGGGCCCGCAATAAACTTCGGCTCTATGACTTGCCGGATCGGCAATTGGAATTTTTTCGCAAACTCGAAATCTCGCTCGTCGTGGGCGGGCACCGCCATGATCGCGCCTGTGCCGTAACCGCCGAGCACATAGTCTGCGACCCACAGCGAGATTTCCTCTTTCGTCGCAGGATTGATTGCGACGACTCCCTTCAGCTCGACGCCGGTCTTGTCTTTAGCACTCTCCTGGCGCATGAGGTCGGTCTTGTGCGATGCCTCTTCGACGTACGCCTTCACCTCGTCCTTATTCAAAAGCACATCATGCGCGCCGTCGAGCGCGAGCGTGACCCAAGGATGTTCGGGCGCAAGAACGAGATATGTCGCTCCAAACAACGTATCGGGTCGCGTCGTGAATATCTCGATGGACGCATCAGCTCCGGACTTTAGAACTTGGCTATTGGAGTTTATTTCGGATTTGGCTTTTGTAATTTGGAATTTGAGCAAAGTGCCTTCGCTCTTGCCGATCCAATCCTCCTGGCGCTTCACGGTCGCCGCCGGCCAATCGAGCACCTTCAATCCATCGAGCAGGCGATCGGCATAGTCCGTGATGCGGAGCATCCATTGTTCCATGAAGCGCTCTTCGATCTCGCTGCCGCACCGGTCGCAGTGGCCGTTCACCACCTGCTCGTTCGCGAGCACCGTCTGGTCCACCGGACACCAGTTCACTTTCGCCTTTGCGCGATAGGCGAGCCCCTTCTTAAAAAATTGGATGAAAAGCCATTGCGTCCATCGGTAATAATCGGGTGATGACGCGTTGATCTCGCGGTCCCAATCGTACGAAAAACCGAACATGCGGACCTGTTCACGGAAGTGGTCCGTGTTCTCGCGCGTCACTTCCTGCGGCGTCTTGCCGACTTTGATCGCATAATTTTCCGTAGGCAAACCGAATGAATCCCATCCCATGGTGTAAAGCACTTCGCGCGGCTTGCCGTCACCACCGCCCATCCGCATGAACCGCGCGTGGATATCCTCGGCGATGTACCCCTTCGGATGGCCGACGTGCAAACCCGCGCCCGAAGGATAGGGGAACGTTTCGAGCTGATAATATTTCGGCTTCGCGGAATCGTCGTGGGCGGCGAACACCTTTTCATCGAGCCACTTCTTCTGCCATTTTGGCTCGATGTCCCGGGGATTGTAGCGATCCATATAAGACCAATTCTACGCTGGAGAAGCCATTTTCTCAACTTTTCCGGGCGTTCTACGGCGGCGTAAACGGTATGGCTCCCCCCTGATCGGCGGCGAAGGTCCGCTTGAGCGACGTGATGATCGCCGGGTTTGTAATTAAAACGCCGAGCTCGCGATTATGGTCGAGCGACGTCTCTGAAAAATTTTCGGAACCAATGAATGCACGCGCGGCGTCCGCAACGATCATCTTTGCATGAATGTAGAGCGCGCTCGCCGTCGCGGGATAGGTATACACATGCGCACCCGCGACAGTGAGTGTGCGGAACGCAGTTGTCCATGAAGGCGATGTGGTCATAATGATCCGCACGTCGACGCCTCGCCGCGCTGCTGCAACAAGCGCCGCAACAACGTCATCATCCGCCATTTCCTCGTTATAGATATCGAGCGAATGCGCTGCACTTTGTATCATATTCAGAATCGCAGCACGGGATCCCGGACTCCACACAAGATCATCCCCAGTCGGCGCCGCATCGCCATCAGGATCTCCATTCCAATCGTCATTAAAAGTGGACTCCATTGCGGCAACATCGGCGGCATCATCATCGATGACGCCAAAATCGCGGCCCGTCGGATAATATTTCGGAACGAGATTGAAGCTCATGATGAATCCGTGCGCGCCGTCCACAACCATCGCCTTCTCGTGCGTGAACGTAAAATCATCGGACGCCCAACGCACGGCGACGTGCGCCGCCGAGAGCGCCGCGAAAGCGCGGTCGTTCGGCGCACGCGCGGATGCGGAAAGAAATTCATCGCCGGAAGAAGGAAATGTGCGATTGAGGATCACGCGTACCGCGACGCCGCGCGCGGCAGCGGCATCGAGCGCCGTCACAACCGCAGGATCCGTGAGCTCATACATCACGAGATCCAACGAATGCGTCGCCTTTTTGATGAGCGCGAGAAACGGCGCGATGCCATCATCGGGTTCGGTGACAAGCAAAAAAACACTGCTGCAGGACGAAGTTGGCACCGATGAAGAGGAGGAAGAGAAAGATGAGCCACTAATTAAAACAGCTTCACGGCTCTTATTGCGGATAATAAAAGAGAGAAGTGCGATGGGGACGCATACGATCGCAATCCAAACGACGGCTGCCCGTTTTTTCCGCGCATTCATCAGCCCACCCTACCACACGACCGATCAAGAAATCCTGAAGACCCGCTTGGCGTTTTCCCAAATCTGTGCCTTCATCTCGCCGGGCGCGACCCCTTTGAGCGCCGCAAGCTTCGCAACAATGTAAGGAATATATGCAGGCTCATTGCGCTTGCCGCGGAATTCGACGGGGGCGACGTACGGCGCATCGGTCTCGGAAATGATCCGATCCGCGGGAATGAACTTCACGACGTCGTCGTACGAACCGCGGTCCATCCCCTTCCGCGGCGGGAAGGTGACCGCCCCGCCGAACGTGAACGAAAATCCAAGATCGAGGAATGCGCGCGCATCATCCACGGTACCCGTAAAAAAATGCACGACGCCCGGCGTGCAACCGCCCGGCCCTGCGGCGCGGAGCATTTCGATCACGTCGGCGAATGCGGCGCGGCAGTGGATCATAAGCGCTTTATCCACATCGCGCGAAAGCTCCATCTGCGCGGCGAACGCCTCTTTTTGCCGTGCGACCTGCGCCTCGCGCGATTCGTCCTCATTAAAATGGAAATAATCGAGGCCGCATTCGCCGATCGCCACCACGCGCGAATGCTCGGCAAGCTTCTTATAATATTCGTAATCGAATGTTTCGCCGCGAGACACAAACGCTTTCGCAGCATCGCCGCCGCCGAGTTCTGCCTCGTCATGGTGCGACCTGCTCGTGTGGATCGGATGAAGCCCGACCGCCGCGTAGACGCCTTCGCCCTGATGCGCTTCGGCGAGCGCGACCGCGGCCGCCGACGTGTCGCGCTGGGTGCCGACGTTGATCATATACACGTCGGCGTCTTTGGCACGCTTCAACGCCGCATCGCGATCGCCTTCGGCGCCGTATGCGGAAAACTGCACGTGTGTGTGGGCATCGATGAAATGGTCCATGCGTCTGACGCTATCGTTAGTGTATCCTTGGGAACAGAATATCCGGCTTCTTCGCGACGATGGAATCGCCATCGGCAACGATCGCCGCCTTGATCTTCCCTGCCGTTTCCGGCATGAATGGCGCGACCTCCGCCGCGATCGCTTCGAGAAGCGCGACGAGATCGGCGAGTATTTCCCGGCGCTCCGCCTCGTCTTTGATCTCCCACACTTTTTTGTCGTTCACGTAGCGGTCGCCGAATGCAATCGCATCCCAAATCGCCGCGAGGGCTTCGGAGAACTTATATGCCGACATCTTTTCGCGCACCGTACGTCCCATCGCATGGAACGCCTGAGTGGATTCCTTAGTCTGAAGGCCCATAGGAAGTTTTCCTTCCTTCTCCGCAAGCGTTAAAACGCGCGCGGCGAAGTTGCCGAGCCCGTTCGCGAGATCGGCGTTGTAGCGTTCTTTCATCTTCAACTCGGAATAATCGCCGTCTTCGCCGTACTGCACTTCGCGGAGCAAAAAGTAACGCAGCGCATCCACCCCGTAGCGCGCGGCGAGATCGAGAGGATCGACGCCGTTGCCGAGCGACTTCGACATCTTTATGCCGTCGACGGTGAGGAAACCGTTCGCCGCAACCTGCCCCGGCAACGGCAATCCCGCCGACATGAGCATTGCGGGCCAGATCACCGCATGGAAGCGCAAAATATCTTTGCCGACCGTGTGCACATCGGCGGGATGATTCTCCCATCCTTCTAAACCCGCCACCGTGATGTAATTCACGAGCGCGTCGGCCCACACGTAGATCGCCTGGTGCGGATCGTTCGGCACGGGGATCCCCCACTCGGCGCGGCCTTCTTTCCGCTCGCGCGAAAAACTCACGTCCTCAAGGCCTTGCTCGACGAACGCTCGGACTTCTTTGAAGCGATTTGCGGGCACGACGAAATCTTCGTGCGCATTATAAAACTCCAACAACTTTTCCTGATACTCCGACAGTTTGAAGAAATAATTTTCTTCCCTCACAACCTCCGGCGCCGTCTTGTGTTCGGGGCAAAGCCCGTCGACGAGATCGCTCTCTTTGATGAAGACTTCGTGCCCTTTGCAGTACAACCCTTCGTACATTCCTTTATAAAGATCGCCGGCAGCTTCAAGTCGTCCCCATATGTCGCGCACCACCTCAAGATGCCGCTCTTCCGTTGTGCGGATGAAATCCGTATACGAGATGCCGAGCGTACGCCACGCCGCTTCCCACGTTTCGGCCATATGGTCGGTGTAGGCGCCAATCTCCTGGCCGGCCTTCTTCGCCGCATCAACCGTCTTTTGTGAATTTTCATCAACGCCCGTCGAAAAGGTCACATGCTCACCTTGCGTGGCGCGCCACCGCGCAAGCGCGTCCGCGACGATCGTCGTGTACGCGTGCCCGATGTGCGGCTTGTCGTTCACATAATAGATGGGGGTCGTGATGTAGAAATCCATGAAGATAGGATAAAGGATTATGAAGAGAATGGAAAGTTCAAAGGGGAGATTATTGTGCTTTTGTGATCAAGCTATTATATTAATAACCAGAAAGAGAAAGGGGTATTTCGTGTCCCAGCAATTGACACCAACCCAGGAAAGCGCGGCATTGAGCCTCATGCTGATGATGCGGCAAATGGTCAGTGCGCTGAACGATGCCATCGCGAAGCGGGAAAAGCCTGACTTCGACGAAGATCTTTTTGCGGAAGTGCAGCCCCTGCTCTCGGACAAGAAACTGCCCGCCGGAGAAGTGTTCGTGAAGGACAGTTTCCCTTACACAACGCTTCTCCTCTGGGAAGATGGAGTACGTGCCATAGGGCTCAGCCCGATCCACACGGACCTCGACAAAATCCTCGATGAAACGCTTCCCATCGAGGAACGCCTGACGCTCATGTGCACGCTTCGCGATTTCTTCACAAACATGGAAACGCGCGCCGCAAACTACGCGACGGCAGGCGTCGTATAAATCCAGATCGCCAGCAAGACGCACTCCATGCGTCTTTTTTTATTGCACGGAATTACGCCGCGCGGGCTTCCTTACGCCGCTTTGAAGACCAATCCTGCACCACTTCCTGGAAGACGGCCGCCGTGGGCACCGCGATGATGATGCCGATGATGCCGCCGATCTCGGCGCCGATGAGGAGCGCGACGATGACAATGACGGGATGAAGGCCGACGGAACGGCGCGAGAAGATCGGGACGAGCACGTTCGACTCGAACTGCTGCGCGATGAGGAAGAAGACGAGCGTCCAAAGGGCGAGCGAGGTGGAGGTGAGGAGCGCCGAGACGATCGCGACCGCGCCGGAGATGATCGGGCCGAGGAACGGCACGAGCTCGAAGATCGCGGCGAGCACGCCGATCAGGAACGCGTACCGCACGCCGAGGAGCGAAAGGCCGCCCCACACGATGAATCCCATGATGAGGCTTAGGAACACCTGCATCCGGAACCATGAGCCGATGAGCGCTTTGGAACGCGCGTAGATGCTGAGCGTCCGCTCTTCATAATCCGGCGGGATCACCATCTTGACGAACTTTTCAACGCCGTCACGATCAAGGCTCAAATAAAACGCGCTGATGATGACCGCGATCGCGAGGCCGAAGCTGCCGAGGAACGCGGAGAAAAGAGTGAATGGCGAAGCGGAAAGGAGTTCGCTCGAAATGCCGCTCACGGTCGACGACGCGGACTGCGTGCCGCTTACAAGGAATCCCCACGAGCCGAGCGACGACGCGTTCACGCCCGAGAAAATGGTATGGAGCTCGACAAGAAGAAGCGGCACGATCGTGTAGACGATGAGGATGAAAATGACGAGCGCCGCAAGGAATATGAGAATGACCGAAAGCGAGCGCGGCATCCGTGCCCGCGCTTCAAGATAATCGACGATGCCTTCGATGCCCGACGCGATGATGATGGCGAGGAACAAGCCGAGCAAAATCTGCCGTCCTGAATAGAGGACGACGACAATGACGGCGAACGCGAGAATCTTCCACAGCGTCCCCCATGAGATATCGATCGTCTTGGTTTCCATAATTGATGAAAAGTTAAATTCCAAGTTACAGAGAATGAAATAGCAAATAATTCCAAAGCTCAAATAACAAGAGTCAAAGAATTATGCTTGAAATCTGAATCTTGATTATTGAAACATATTTGTTATTTCATTATCTGTAACGTGGAGCTTCACCCCGTGGGCAGCTTCATCATCTTCCTAAACTTCTTCGCATCCTTGTAGGGCCCCACGACCGCGAAGTTGAGGCGCTCCGGCTTGATGACCGCCTTCGCGACGGCGCGGACATCCGCGGCCCTCACCTTCTTTATTCTAGCCGCATATTGGCTTGGGGACAAAACCTGGCGGCCAAGCACCTCCTGGCTCCCGTAAAAGCTCGCCAAATCGTCAGAGGTCTCAAGTCGGAGCATCAGGTTGCCCAAAATATGGTCCTTCGACTTCTGGAGTTCCGCGGCAGGCACATCCTCATGTAAAAACCTTGCGCATTCGCTCATGATGACGGGGATCACCTCATCGACTTTCGCATGGTCGATGCCGGCGGAAATGCCGAGGACGCCGTGGTCGAGCGAAAGGTCGCTGCCGGCGCCGACATAATACGCCGCGCCCATCTCCTCGCGCACGCGCATGTAGAGGCGCGAGCTGTCTCCCCCGCCGAGGATGTCGCCGAGGACGCGGAGCGCATAACGGCGCTCGTCGAAGACGCTGAACGCGCGGAATCCCATCGCGATGTGCGCCTGGTCGCTCTTCCGGAAATGCGTTTTGACGCGCGGCGCCGATTGCCGCTCGATCGTTCTCTTTTTGGGCGGACCTTTCCGCTTCGGCAAATCGCCGAAATGCTTTTTGATGTATTCGAGCGTCCGCCGCTCGTTGAAATGTCCCGAAACGATGACGACGGTGCCCTCGGACACGTAGCGCTCTTCCCGATAATTTACGAAATCGCTCCGGCCAAGCCGCCGGATCACTTTTTTCTCGCCGCCGACGTCCCATCCCGCAGGCTGGTCGCCGTACATGAGGCGCCCGAACACTTCCTGCGCCTTCGCGGGAAGATCATCTTCGTACATATTGATCTCTTGGATGATCACGCCGCGTTCTTTTTCGATCTCGGCGGGTTCGAACAAAGGGTTGAGGTAGAGATCGGAAACGATGTCCAAAATTTCAGGCAGCTTCTCGGCGCGGACCTTCGCCCAGTAGCCGGTGTACTCCTGGTCGGTGAACGCGTTTGATTGCGCGCCGAGCGACGCGAGCTCGTGCGCGATCATGCCGGGCTTCGGCCGCGACGGGGTGCCCTTGAACATCATGTGCTCAAGGAAATGCGAGACGCCGTTCGTCCGTTTGGTTTCATATTCGGAACCCGCCTGGACAAGGATAAGCACCGTCGCGACGGCGCTCGATGCGCGCGGCACAAAAACAATGCGCAGGCCGTTCTTAAGCTTGATTTTCCGGATATCGTTCATGGGGATATAGTACGGGATAAGCGGGGAAAAGGAAACAAATCGTAATTTCCAAGCTCCAAAGAATGAAGTAACAAATAAATCTTGGAATTATTTGTTATTTCATTCTCTGTAACTTGTAATTTTTTCTTGAACGTTAACTCGATCCATTAAGAGTCTGGATATCCGAATCGAAGGTCTGGGCCTGTTCCACCACCGCTTCGCCATAGGTCCAAAGATAGCTCTTCCAGCGTGATCCCGCATAGTATTTCGCCGCGGTGCAGCGCTCCTGGTCGATCGTCGCGGTGTACGACGACTGGCACCCGACCATCGCGTCCTTCAAATAAAGGCCTGTCGCGACGAACGCGTCGGAATCGTTCCATGGGGACGGCGGATTGTTGCCGGTGATCTTCGAAACCGCGCTCGCGTAGAGTTCCCACGTCGACGGCTCGAATTGCGCCGGGCCCATCGCGCCGCCGTACACGCCGTCCGCATTCGGGCACGACACCATCATCTCCGCAGGATTCAATCCGAGCGCCGACGTGATCGCGAGGAAGGTCGGCTGCTGCGACGGCGACATCGCCGTCTGGTAATTGCACTGGCCGACATTTTGTCCGAGCGCCGATTCGCGGTCGAGAATCGCAAGGATGAACGCCGGATCGATGCCCGTCGCCGACGACGCGAGTTGCGCGTACTGGTACGCTTGGCCGAACGTCAATTGTCCGCCGCCCAACAGTTGGAAGATCTGGTTGCGGATCTGCGCCGCGGTCGCCTGCGTTTGCGTGAGGAGCGTCTGATACTTCGATTCCTCGCCTTGCGTCGCCTGGAGGAGTTGTGTCTTCTGCGACTTCGTGTCGGATACTTCGGACGCCTGCGCGGCCGCATATGCCGCCGCGGTCGCCGCATCGCTCTTTGATGACTCGAATTGTTGCTCCTGTCCCTGAAGCTGCGTCTGGAGGTCGGTCACCTGCTGAACGGCGAGGCGCAGGTTGTCTTGCAAGAGCGTGATGCCCTGCGTCTCATTCCAAAAATCGGAAAGGCGCGGGTTCGCAAGGAACACTTCAATGAGGCTTGTCTGATCGTTCTGGTATAAATTCCGCACAAGGTCCCCGATGGCAGCCTGCTTGTTC
>Ga0181522_10001918_pt1 | contig 12197 bp, 8 predicted proteins | sample PEATcosm2014_Bin_27_FD_121103 | JGI IMG/M metagenome (GOLD analysis project Ga0181522, IMG submission 121103) | Peatland microbial communities from MTU Mesocosm Facility, Houghton, MI, USA - PEATcosm2014_Bin05_10_metaG | ecosystem: Environmental > Terrestrial > Soil > Wetlands > Peat | place...
CTCGACTATCACTTGAAGAACGTGACCCCGGGCAAAGACTTTCAGTACACGATCGCGGCCGACGTGCGCTGCGTACCGACCGGCGAGGGCTGCCCAAACTGCGGAGCTTTGCTGCGGATCGATACGGCGGTCGAGATCGGGCACATCTTCAAGCTCGGGTATAAGTATTCGCACTCGATGGGCGCGAGGGTGCTCGAACGCAACGGCAAGGAAGTGGAGCCAATCATGGGGAGCTATGGGATTGGCATCGAGCGAATTCTGACGGCGGCGGTTGAACAGTCGAACGACGTAAATGGGTTTTGGCTGGCACCTTCGATTGCGCCTTTTGAGGTGGTCGTAGTGGCGACCAACGTCGGGGATGACAAGATTCGAACAGCCTCCGAGGATGTTGCCAAGGCGCTGGAGCAAGCCGGGTTCGACGTTTTGCTCGACGATCGGGACGAACGGCCGGGAGTGAAGTTCAAAGATGCGGATCTGGTTGGTATCCCTTTTAGAATCAATGTGGGGAAGAAGGTTACCGAAGATTTGGTGGAGGTTGTTCGCCGCTCGACTCTGGTCCGGGAGGACGTTAAGATTTCAGCAATAACCGACTATCTGCGCGGGTTGGTGCAAGGGTGAAGGCGGTTAAGGCGAAAGCCAGGCTGCCGGGAACGCGCGGTATTAGTTCGCTCTCCCTCGAATCGGGCATTTATGGATACATTCAAAGTGGTCTTGACCTTCGCAGTGTTGCTGGCGTTGGGCGTGGTCGGAGTAAAGATTATTCCGCCGTACTATTCCAACTACGAGTTTGAAGATGCCATCAAGAACGATGCGCTCCAGGCGACCTATACCTCGCGTTCGAACGACGACATTCGCGCGACCGTAATTAAACATGCCCAGGAATATGACATAACGCTGACGCCGCAGCAGGTGCATGTGGTGCGAAATGGCAGCGTCGGAACGGGCGTGCTTGAGATCGACGCGCAATACAGCGTACCTCTGGAGTTTCCCGGCTACTCGACTTCGTTAGACTTCCATCCTTCTACTTCGAACAAGGCTATATTTTAAGAGCAACTGCGAGCTGATCCCTGAGCCTCGAGTGACGAGCCTCGAGTCTCGACCTCTTGTTGGCTCGTATCCTGACTCTGTTTTGTTTCGCTCCGGAACGCCCTAAGGCTTGGACTTCCCGCACCACCCCTCCCACACCCTGTATCTCCGCTGACACGCATCTAATCGGTTCAGGGCAACGCTTTGTGATTTAGAATTTATTCGAACCCACAATTTATAGAACCGGCTCAAGTTCCGGGCAGGATAGCCAACACCGCTCGTTGGGACTGGCAATTGCTCGGAAAAGTTGAGATTCACTGAATCCTTGGCTATAAAGCTGAAAATTCCGAAGCCTCGCGCGAATGGTGCGGGCGGTGAAGGGCGCAGGCGGTCGAAAGACCCGCTCGTTCAATACGCATTCCTCGGCTTCCTTGCGGTGTCACTTTTGATCAGCGGAGTTTTTGCGTACTGGTATGTAAAGTACGACCGGATTATCGAGCAGCGCTTTCGCGGGCCGGCGTTTGCGACTTCGGCCAAAATCTACGCCAGCCCGGTAGTGGTGCGCGTCGGATCGAAGTTCACGATTTCCGAGATTGCGGCCGAACTGCGCCGGGCAGGCTACACCGAGGCGGACAGCGGCTCTCACGCTGGCGATTCAAAGGTGGGCTCGATGGGGAGTGCGGAGTCGCCTCTAGGAAGCTATCGCGCACGCGGCGGCAAGATTGAAGTGATGCCCGGCCCGGAGTCCTATCACAGTCCGGAACCGGCGACGATCACGGTTGCGGATGGAGTGGTGAGTGAGGTCATGAGCCGCTCGGCGGGCGCCCTTGAGGCCTACGAACTTGAGCCGGAGCCGGTATCCTCGCTGTTCGATGCCGAAGAACGCTCGAAACGCGAACTGGTCAAGTACGACGACATTCCCAAGATCATGGTTGAAGCCGTTACGTCGATCGAAGACCGGCGCTTCTTCCAGCATAACGGTGTGAATTTTCTGCGGCTGGTGGAAGCGGCCTGGATTGACTTCACGCACCAGCGGAACCAGCAGGGCGGATCGACGATCACGATGCAACTTTCGCGCGCGTTTTTTCTCAGCCGGGAAAAAACGATGAAACGGAAGATGGTGGAAATGCTGATCGCGGTTGAGATGGAGCAGAAATTCACCAAGCAGCAGATTTTTGAGTTCTATGCGAACCGGGTCGACCTCGGGCAGCGTGGATCGTTCACGATTTCGGGCCTTGCGGAGGGTTCGCGCTCCTACTTCAACAAGGATCTGAAAGACATCTCGCTGCCGGAAGCTGCGCTGCTGGCGGGATTGATCCAGGCGCCGAGCCTTCTGTCGCCTTATCGCCATCCGGAGCGGGCGCTGGAACGCCGCAATACGGTAATCGAAGCGATGGTTGAAACGGGGGCTATCACGCGCGCGCAGGCCGATAACGCGAAGGCCACGCCCCTGAAGCTCGCACCTCTCAATGTGGAGGCGAGCGACGCGCCGTACTTTGTTGATATGGTGCGCGATACCGTGCTCTCGAAGCTCAACGAGCGCGAAGTGAACGAGCAACAATTCCGCATCTATACGACGCTCGATCCCGATTTGCAGCGCGAGGCGGCACAGGCGGTCGAGACCGGCATCAAGCTGGTCGACGAGCAAGTAACGAAGATGCGGACAAAAAAGACGAAGATCGCCAAGGGCAAATATGAGACGACTGTTCTGCCGGGACCACAGGCGCAGGTCGCGCTGGTGGCGATGGATCCGCACACGGGAGAGATCAAGGCGCTAGTGGGCGGCCGGAATTACGGAGCGAGCCAGCTCAACCACGCGATGGCGAAGCGTCCGACCGGATCGATCTTCAAGCCATTTGTTTATGCGGCGGCGATGAACACGGCGCTCGACGGGTCGACCAGCGTGATTACTCCCGCGTCGATCGTGAGCGATCAGCCCTCGACGTTCGCTTACGGCGACCAGATCTACGAACCGCGCAATTACAAAGAGGAGTATCACGGCGATGTCACTCTGCGTTACGCGCTGGCACTCTCGCTGAACAATGCGACGGTGAAAGTGGCGGAGGAAGTGGGCTACGACAAGGTGGCCGACCTGGCAAAAGCGGCGGGCATCGCGTCGGTGAAAGCTACGCCGGCGATGGCGCTCGGCGCCTACGATGCCACGCCCGTGGATATGACCTCGGCATACACGACCTTTGCCAATGGAGGAGTCCGGCTCTCTCCGATATTTGTGAATTCCGTGCGCAACTCCAAAGGCGATGTGATCGTGAACTTCGAATCGGAGCACAAGCAGGTTCTCGATCCGCGGGTGGCTTTCGTCATGACGAGCATGCTCGAAGGCGTGGTGAACTTCGGCACGGCTTTCGTGGTGCGGCAGCGAGGCTTCACCTCTCCCGCGGCCGGCAAGACCGGAACATCGCATGATGGGTGGTTCGCGGGCTACACCAACAATTTGCTGTGCGTGGTGTGGGTGGGATACGACGACTATAGCGACATCCGGCTGAGCGGCGCGCAGACGGCTGCGCCGATCTGGGCCGAGTTCATGAAGAAGGCCGTTACATTGCCGGCTTACTCGGGCGTGAAGGCGTTTCGCCAGCCGGAAGGTGTGGTAGACGTTCAACTCGACAAGGTCACGAACCGGCTCGCAACGCCTACTTGTCCTGACGATTACACGATTGCCTTTGTCGCTGGAACCGAGCCGCATGATACTTGCGATCAGGCGGCGGGAGCGCAGGGAATCTTTTCGCGCATCTTTGGCGGGACCTCAGAGAAGGCGTTGCCGCCGCCAACGACCAACGGGCCAGTCAATGGGCAGGCAACGACCGGGCAGGCAACGAATGGGAACCCGGATCAGGTTGCCGGTGTCCAAAGCCAACAGGAAGCTAAAAAGAAGAAGAGCTTCTTTGGCAAGATCGCGGACGCCTTCCGAGGGGATGGCAGCCGCGACAAGAAGGACGATGACAAAAACACTCCGGCAGCGTCTAAACCGGCGTCGAACCAAGCTCCTCCACCCTAACTGGAGCTGAAACAGATCGATTTCTGGAGGTCGCTATGCGGTCTTCGCACCAGGCATTACCGTCGCGTATTTCTCTCTCGCTGTCCGCCTTCGCTTCCCTGCTCACCTTGTTCGTTCTCGCTCTCACATTGCCGCTCTCGGCGCAGAATTCCGAACAGGTCGAGGTCGGCCCTCCGCCACTGCACCGCGTGGAACCGCCCGCGGCCAGCGCCACCGCGAAGGATCTAGAAACGATTGGCGACGAACTGCAGTCGGATAAGAACTATCTGGACGCGATCGACTATTACGAGGCGGCGTCTAGAAAAGACCCGACGAACGCTGTCTTGATGAATAAAGTTGGCATGTCGCAGTTGCTGTTGCGGCGCTATAAGGAAGCACGTAAGAATTTTGATCGCGCGATCAAGGTAGATAAGAACTACGCCAACGCATACGCGAATCTTGGCGTCGTCTATTACCAGGAAACAAACTACGGGAAGTCAATTCACTATTACGATAAAGCCATCCAACTGGATGACAGCCAGGCAGTTTTTTACAACAACCGCGCGGCATCGCTGTTTGTGAAAAAAGAATTCGAGAAGGCCATGGCGGACTACAACAAGGCTCTTCAACTTGACCCTGACATTTTTGAGCGCGCGCAACGCAGCGCGGGGGTACAGGCTAAGCTGCCATCGCCGGGCGATATTGCCCATTACGACTACGTGCTGGCCAAGCTCTTCGCGCGTAACGGATCGGCCGATCGTTCGCTGCACTACCTTAAGAAAGCAATGGAAGAGGGATATCCGAATATCAAGGACGTTTATAAGGATCAGGAATTCAGTGCGCTGCGAAAGGATCCGCGGTTTGCCGAGCTGATGGCGGCGAAGACGGTGGTGGTGCAAAATTGAGCCAGCGAGCGGCTTGACCGCTCCTGATTTGTCACTTCTGGTTTGACACAGCGGGTTTGATGTTCTGATACGTCTGGTTTGATGTCTCTTGTTTGATACGTCTGGTTTGATACACTCCTGTTCGTGATTACGCGAACGGTCTTCCTTGGATTTCTGATTGGCGTCGCTGCGCTTGCTAATGCGCAGGATGCCTCCCGCCCTGTTGTCCCCGAGAAAATTAAAGCTCCTGCCGGCGAGGTCGTGGCGTTGCGCGCGCTCGCCTCGGGCTCGCAAATTTATACGTGTCAGCAGGGGACGGATGGCAAGTATGCGTGGACGCTAAAGGCGCCCGATGCCGAGCTGCGCGACGCGCAGGGAAAGACGATTGGCCACCATTTCGCTGGTCCTAGCTGGAAGCTCACCGATGGGAGTGAGGTCACAGGCAAGGCTGCCGCGCGCGTCGATGCGCCGAATGCGGAAGCAATTCCCTGGCTGCTGGTGACGGTTACCGGGCACTCAGGAGAGGGCATGCTGAGCCGCGTAACGAGCATCCAGCGCATTCGAACCCACGGGGGGCAGGCTCCGACTGACGGGTGCTCTGCCGCAAAGGCGGGCGTGGAGACTAAGATCAGCTACACCGCCGAATATGTTTTCTACTCGCCGGGGAAATGAGGGTCAGGCATCCTGCACACTGGTCCCCTCTTTACCTCGGCCTCGGCTTATCTCCGGTCAGTTATGCCGGGCTCCGTCCTGCGGCGGAAAGAAACAAAAAATCTTGACGCCACGAAACTTTGCACTGGGGGCTGTGTTTGTTCCATTTATCACTCCTGAAAGCACGAATGAGTAGGGAGAAAAACCCACCGGTTGCGAACCCGAGCACGCCCCAAGCAAGCAATCGGTGGGTCAATTTTTAAACCCAACTTTAAGACACGGTCATTTCAGCGTATTCGGACATGTGATCTTCTTCTTGCCCTGAGTTTTTGGGCACAGATCGCTCTTTTCTGTCAGCGTTCTTTCGTGTAGTCAGCCACTACTTTTTTCCATTTTCCCTGCGCTTTCAGGATGAACTCAATCGCGTCGCGGGCTGCGCCGTCTCCGCCGGCGTGCGCGGTCACATGGTGCGCTTCGGCTTTGACCTCCGGACGTGCATTCTTGACGGCAATCGCCAGGCCACATTGCCGCATGACGGGCAGATCGATCACGTCATCGCCGACGAACGCGGCTTCCTCAGCCGCGATTCCCTCTTTCTCGATAATTTGCCGCAAGGCACCGGCTTTGTCGTGGATGCCCTGGTAGACGTGTTCCATCTTGAGGTCACGCGCGCGCAGTGCGACGGTCTCTGAAGTGCGCTTGGTGATCAAGCCCGTCTTAATGCCGCCGAGCCGCGCCAGCGAAATGCCCGCGCCGTCATGCGCGTTGAATCCCTTGGCTTCAACGAGCGTGAAGGGGCGGTAGCTGGTGCCGCCGTGCGCGGTGCCCGAAGAATCCGTTTCGCTCGTGCCCGCATTTTGCGCCGATGAAGCGCCTGCGGATTTTTCGAGGACGCTTTCTTTTCCATCCGATGGTGCGGGGAAGATCCAGATCTTGCCGTCGGTGAGGACGCCGTCTACGTCGAAGAGGATGAGCTTGATTTTGCGGGCGCGGGCCTTGGCGGATGGTTTGGGCATCGGCGAAATTCTAGCAGGGCACCATCAACTCGGGCTTAGCGTGAAGAGTTTAGGTACGGCCGTTCCCTGTGTCCCTGCTTCCCGGATCCTGGTTGCCCGGATCGAAGATCGCCTCGATCCGCTGCTCAAATAACCGCGCGACGCTGAAGGCGAGCGGCAGACTGGGGTCGTACTTTCCGGTTTCAATGGCGTTCACGGTCTGCCGCGAAACGTGAAGGCGCGCAGCCAAATCAGCCTGTGACCAGCCGCGCTCTGCACGAAGTACTCGGAGCCGATTTTGCATGTTGACTAGGCCACCCTCACCGGCTGCAGGGAGGAGGGCTCGGGTAGCCGGGCGAGTCCGATAAGCGCGGCCAACTGCTCCGAGGTCGCGTTGCCAACCAGCCGGTTGTCTCCGACTTCTACCACCGGCACGGCGGAAATTCCCTTGCTGATGAGGAGCTGCGGCTTCAAAGTCACATCAATTTTCTGGAGTGTGAAGTCCATTTCCTTTTGCAGGGCTTCGAGGCGCTGCCACACGATGGGACAAAACGGACAACTGAAGAAACTGTAGAAGGTGACCGCGACACGAGCGGGGCTGAGCGGTGCTGGCAGCACGTCGTCGACTCGCCCATATCCGAGGAAGCGCGAGATGCGGGGGAAATATCCAAACAATACCCATCGTACGCACGGCACGAGAATCAGCCAGGCTAGAGCGCCGGCCCAGTGCCGCTCCTGTGCCAGAAGACCGATGACCGCGAGGTATACGACCCAGGAAAGAATGAGTCCCGTGACCTTGCACTGCTGTTTTTTGGCCGTGAATGGCTGAGTAGTCATCGGTACCTCGAGGCACAAAAGACGTATGCGCCGCCCCAGAAGAGCATCATGTAACTTCCGATGTCATCGGCAGGAGTGCGGTGAATTCCTATGCGGTCGAGGCCGGCGAAGACGAACGTCAGCGCCAAGGTTGCCATGAACGCAATGAATACCGAGTCAAGCCAGATGCGCTTTTGAAGCTCGTCCATTTTTAGAATTGTTCGCACCAGAGACACCCAAAAAAGCGTGACTGGAACGAGCGGCAAGAGCGTCAGTGGGCGGGGCACCTGCGGGTACAGCCCATGGCTCGGGAGCCACTCGACGAGGAGATCCGTGAGAAGCGCGACCAGCGCCCAGAGGAAGACCGGTCGGGTGAAGCGAGATTGGCACGCGGGAGCGTAAGTCATAAAGCAGAGTGTAAACCATACTTGTCATTTTGTAAAGTTTAATTTACTCTGAAGGAAAAAGAGCTTGGGATTAGAAGGCGAACATTTTACGAAGATGCAAATTCCCGCTACAATCTTTTTATGCTGTCCTCGGCGCCCCCTTCCCTTGCCTGGGCCCATCCACTCGTACAGGAATGGTTCGTCTCGCACTTCGGCACCCCCACCGAGCCGCAGGAGCAGGGCTGGCCGCACATTCTGGCCGGACACACGACGCTGATCGCGGCACCCACGGGCTCGGGCAAAACGCTGGCGGCTTTTCTGGCCTGCATCGATCGCCTGGTGCGCAAGGCACTAGCGGGACAGCTCACCGACCGCACGGAGGTGCTTTACGTCTCCCCGCTGAAGGCGCTTGGCAACGACATTCAGAAAAATCTGGAGATTCCGCTGGGCGAGATCGTGCAAATGGCGGCGGAGCGTGGCCTGCTGATGCCTGAGATTCGGACCGCCGTCCGGACGGGCGACACGCTTGCCAAAGATCGCCGGCTGATGCTGAAGCGCCCGCCGCACATTCTGGTGACAACGCCTGAATCGCTCTACATCCTGCTCACCGCCGAAAAGAGCCGCGCGATTCTGCGCGATGTGGAAACGGTGATCGTCGACGAAATTCATGCGGTCGCCGACGACAAGCGGGGCGTGCATCTCGCCTTGTCGCTTGAGCGGCTGGAGGCGCTGACCGAACGCGTTCCGGTTCGCATTGGACTTTCGGCGACGCAAAAACCAATTGGTGAAGTGGCGCGATTCCTTGCGGGCAACTCGGATGAGCACCGGCCACGGCCGGAACCAGTGATTGTCGACGTCGGGCACAAGCGAAAGATGGATCTGGCCGTCGAGGTTCCGTCGTCCGAACTCGGGCCGATCGCCTCGAATGAAATGTGGGACGAGATTTACGGCCGCATCGTCGGGCTCGTCAATAGTCATCGCTCGACGCTGCTGTTCGTCAACACGCGGCGGCTGGCAGAGCGGATTGCGCACCAACTTGGCGAGCGGCTGGGCGAAGAGAATGTCGCGGCGCATCACGGAAGTCTCTCGCGCAAGCTGCGCCTTGAAGCGGAGCGTCGGCTGAAAGAAGGGCAGATCAAGGTGCTCGTGGCAACGGCCTCGCTCGAACTGGGCATCGACGTCGGCACGGTGGACCTGGTCTGCCATATCAGCTCGCCACGTTCGATTGCGGTCGCGCTGCAACGAGTAGGACGCAGCGGTCACTGGCGCGGCGCGATTCCGAAGGGACGATTTTTTGTTACTACGCGCGACGACCTAGCGGAATGCGCGGTACTGGTGCGCTCTATTCGTTCAGGCGATTTGGACCGGCTGATTTTTCCCGAAGGCTCGCTGGATGTGTTAGCGCAGCAGATTGTGGCCTGCTGCGCAGTCGCGAGTGGGAGCGCGTCGGCGGCCGCGAGCGACAGCCCGACAAACGATGGTTCAAGCAACGGCTGGGATGAAGACGCGCTTTTCGCGCTGGTCAAGCGCGCATATCCGTATCGCAATCTGTCGCGGGTCGCATTCGATTCGGTCATCGAGATGTTGTCCGAAGGAATCGCGGCGCAGCGCGGGCGCTATGGCGCCTATCTGCACCACGATCGCATCAATCGCAAATTGCGCGCACGGCGTGGAGCGCGGCTGGCCGCGATCACGAGTGGCGGCGCGATACCGGACAATGCCCTGTTCACGGTTGTGGCCGAACCTGATGGCGCGGCCGTCGGAACGGTCGACGAGGACTTCGCAGTCGAGAGCATGGCGGGCGACATCATGTTGCTCGGGAACACGTCATGGCGTATTCGACGCGTTGAGGGCAAGTCGTCGCGCGTGCTGGTCGAAGACGCGCATGGATCGCCTCCGACCGTGCCGTTTTGGCGGGGCGAGGCTCCGGCGCGCACCGCTGAGCTTTCGCGCCAACTTGGCGAACTGCGGCAGGACGTCAGCGATCGGCTGAAGGGCGTTGCGCCGGTTGAGCGTTGGCGCCATTTGCCGGTGGTCGCGGAAACGGTGGCTTGGCTGGGAGAGGAATGCGGCCTCGACCAATCGGGCGCGGAGCAGTTGATCCAATATGTGATCGAAGGACGTGCGGTGCTTGGGCAAGTGCCGACGCAGACGACGATCATTGCCGAGCGATTTTTTGACGAGGGCGGCGGAATGCAGTTGGTCATCCACGCGCCGTTTGGCGGCCGCATCAATAAAGCGTGGGGACTGGCACTGCGCAAGCGCTTCTGCCGCGGATTTAATTTTGAATTGCAGGCGGCAGCGACGGATAACGGCCTGAATATCGCGCTCGCCGAGCAACATAGTTTTCCGCTGGCCGATGTTTTTCAGTTTCTGCATTCGGAGACGATGGCGCCGATTCTGGAGCAGGCTGCGCTGGCCTCGCCGATTTTTGGCACGCGCTGGCGATGGGATGCGACGCGCGCGCTCGCGCTGCTGCGGTTTCAGGGCGGGAAAAAGGTTCCGCCGCAAATTCAGCGCATCCGATCGGACGATTTGCTAGCGTCCGTCTTTCCTGATGTTGCGGCGTGCGGCGAGAACATTGTTGGGGATATCAAGATTCCCGATCATCCGCTTATCGCCGAAGTGATGAAAGATGTGCTGACGGAGGCGCTGGACATCGACGGACTAGGCGATGTGCTGCGCGGCATTGAGCAGGGCCGCATTCGTTGCGTGGCCGTGGATACGCCGGTGCCATCGCAGTTTTCGCATGAGATTCTGAACGCGAATCCGTATGCGTATCTTGATGACGCTCCGCTAGAAGAGCGCCGGGCGCGAGCGGTTGAGATGCGGCGCGTGTTGCCGGCATCGGTGCTGGAGAAGGTTGGGGCGCTTGATCCGGCAGCGATCGCGCAGGTGCAGGCGGAGGCGTGGCCCGATGTACGCGACGCCGATGAGTTGCATGATGTGCTGCATACGCTGGTGGCGGTGCCTGAGCTTAGTTCTCAGCTGTCAGCTGTCAGCTCTCAGCCCTCAGCTTTCAGTTTTCAGGAAAAGAGGTCTCAGACTTTAGGAGTCAGATTTCAGGAAAATCAACTGCCTGGCATTAGTTTGCCTGGCATGGATGACTCGGTTGATGCGGGAGAACCTGCGAATCACAGCTCGACCGCTGCCGATGATTGGCAGATTTTCTTCGAGCGTCTGTTGGCTGAGCGGCGGGCGTTTGTTGCCGAAGATGCTGGAAGAAAATATTGGGTTGCGGCCGAGCGGGCTGAGATGTTTGCTGCGCTGCATCCGGACGCGCGGCTCGAGGTTTCTTGCGAAGCATCACCAACGGTCACTGAAGACGTGGCGAGCCGCGTCTCTACGATAAATTTGGACGATTCGTTACTGACAGCTGTGCAGGGATGGATGACGCATCTCGGACCGACGACCGCGTCTGAGATCGGTGATGTGATCGGAGTGCCGGCGGCGGAAGTTGAGAAGGCTCTGCTGCGCATCGAGGCTAGTGGTGCCATCTTGCGCGGCAAGTTTCGGCCGCAGCGGTTAACGTCCGAATCGTTTAGCCAGTTTAGAAGCACGGGGACAGGAGTCTCCTCGCCGCAGGAGACGGCGCCACACGAGGCAGAAATTGAATGGTGTGAGCGGCGGCTGTTGGCGCGCATCCATCGGCTGACCGTCGCCACGCTGCGCAAACAGATTGAGCCTGTCACCGCCTCGCAATTCATGAATTGGCTGCTGCGCTGGCAGCATATCGCTCCCGGTTCGGAGGTGCGTGGCGAACATGGCACGCTTGAGGTCATTCGTCAGTTGCAGGGATTCGAGGTGCCTGCGAACACGTGGGAGCGGTTTGTGCTCGGGCGAAGAATCCTCGACTACGAGCCTGCCTATCTCGATCAACTTTGCCTGGCGGGGATTGTGGGATGGGGACGACTGTCGCCGCATCCGGTGACGCTGGAAGTGAGCCTGGCTCCCAATCGTCATGGGCCTGGCGCAGTAGTTGATGAGAATGGCGAAGCGAACGCTCCGCACAGACAACGGCGGGTGATACCGACGCGGGTCGCGCCGATCGCATTCTTTGTGCGCGAGGAGTCTGAGTGGATGACCGCGCATCCTGCGCACGCCGACGATTCACCTATGTCATTTCTCAGTCCAGTGGCTCGCGAGTTGTATGAGCTCATGAAGCATCGCGGCGCGCTGTTTTTCCCGGACATGGTGCGCGCCACGGGCCGACTGAAAGCGGAGGTCGAAACCGGACTGTGGGAGCTCGTCGCCGTCGGACTGGTAACGGCGGACGGATTTGAAAATTTGCGGGCGCTGGTTGCACCGAAGAGTTCGGTAAGCAGCGCGGCGGGCTTGCGGGTGGCCGGTCTTGGAAAGACTCGGCGGCCTCGGCATGCGGCGGGGCGCTGGTCGCTATTGCACGTCGATGGGCTGCACGTGAATGGCGCGGAGCATCCCTCGC
>Ga0181522_10001920_pt1 | contig 12180 bp, 10 predicted proteins | sample PEATcosm2014_Bin_27_FD_121103 | JGI IMG/M metagenome (GOLD analysis project Ga0181522, IMG submission 121103) | Peatland microbial communities from MTU Mesocosm Facility, Houghton, MI, USA - PEATcosm2014_Bin05_10_metaG | ecosystem: Environmental > Terrestrial > Soil > Wetlands > Peat | place...
TCACGACGGCCGGCCGCCAGCGCGTACACACGCGGTCCCGCGTAACTCCGACGTGCCAGATCGCTCGACCGCCATGGCGCGTGCACGAACCGTCAGCCGCGGACCAGACGATGCAACGCCGCTTGGTCGCTGAGCGGTCCAACTCTCGTAAGTCCCGTTGAGTTGCATAATCAGATCCATGAGTCGTAGCGCCTGAAGCTAGGCCCTCGAGGATTCGAGCTGCTGGGATGTTGCTTCCTTGTTCACACCGGTGCGTTCACGGTATCTGCTCTTCTGGCACATTCGTCGTCGAATGCTTTGGAAGGAATTCGCGGAGTAAGTTTCCACCCACACGTCCGGCAAGCCCGACGGCGGCGTTGCTGTATACCAGCCGCGCCCCACGATTTGCTTGCGGATAGTACAGATTGGAAAGCGCTCCCGAGCACATGTCGCCCAGCACATAAGAATAGTTGGGTTCGGTGCGCCCATCATCGCCGCGCGTCAAAAATGCGGAGCCGATCGCATGCAGCAGGCGGGATTTGACGGTGCCGGAGCCCTGATAGTAGTAGCGCGGATCCTGGTGCAGCAGCGAGGGGAAAATCGCATGAGTCAAATAATCGCTGCTTCGTCCGTCTGCAAATTTTGCAGCAAAACGCTTGCCGTATCCCTCAGCGCCTTGCCCGTACCCAGGAAATGCGTTGGTGGCTTGCTCCACGCCGGCAGCGAAGCCGACGCCAACCATCGCAACCGGATCGAATGTGCCGCGCGTGGCCAGCGAAAATTTCTGCTTCCATGTGAGTGGGGCGGCGTCAGGAACGTAGCTGGTATAAAAGTTTGGCAGGAAGCCGACCAGCCGCTGTTTCTCTTCCGACCTAATCTGTTCCGCGGCGATCACGTCCGTCGGGTGCACCGTTACTTCTGAATTTGTCCCAGCGAGAGCTAGCGAAATGCCAGGGACCTCGTAAGCCTGCTGTGCCGCAAGGACGAAGTCTGCGGAAGTAAAGAGCGCGAAACCATGGGCGCTCACGACCACAAAGTACGAACCCGGAAGAATGTCTATGAAATTGAATTCGCCGTTCGCGGCGGAAACCATTGTGTGCGATTGCGTTCCGCCCTTGGGTATCAAGCTGACGTCTGCGCCGGAAACACTAGCTCCGCTCACGTCCAGCACAGTGCCCGCGACGGTGCCCGTTCCCTCCGTAGCCGGCAGGGTGGCTAAAGATACTTCGGGAAGGGAACCGCCGCGAATCCCTGGCGTGGCAGCAGCTTGCTGAGCGAGCGTGCCCGCCGGGATCATAAACAGCCGAAGCAAGGCGCAGGCGAGAACAAGATAGAGACTGCGGCGGACGGACTTTCTCAAGACGTGCTTCAAAATCGAAGAAGAAGCCACAGCGCGAGACTCGCCCACGCCCATCAGGCTCGTGCTGCTCGCGCGCAGGAAAGTAGGCACACAGATCACGAAATCACGGTAGGTTGGCCTGCGCAGGTTCGACACTTGTTGCGTCGCGGATCAATCGCCCAGGGAATTGCCGCGCCAGGACCCGTCTACTTTTTCATTAGGGCACAGGGCCAATCGAGAAACTGTTCCGTATTGCACACTCCGTCGCACGTAGGCGAAGCGTACAACCCGGGAGATATATGGCTGAATCTCAAATCCCAGCTACAATCGGAAGCTCAACGTTTGATGCGAGGCATCCCATGAGAAATTGCAATCGTGCGGCAGTCGTCACCCTCGGCCTCTGGTTTTGCTCGCGGCGCTGCTTCCTGCGAACGCGCGCGCCCAAGCGCAAGCCAATCCCCCGGCCGACGCGGAAATTGTCGCGCGCGTAAACGACCAAGTGATCACGCTCGCCGCTTACCAGAAAGCCGAGCAGCAATTGCACGACGAAGTGGCCCGCGATTGTCAGGGCTGCCCGCAGGATCAGATTGCCGCGCAGTTCAAAGAACAGGACAAAGACCTATTGCGCGGCATGATTGATGAATCACTGATGGTGCAGCGCGCCAAAGATATGGGCGTGACCGTCGAATCAGACCTCACCAAGCGCCTCGACGAAGTCCGCCAGCAGAACGGCCTGGCCACACTCGAAGATCTGCAAAAAGGCGTGGAAGCTTCCGGCCTCAGCTGGGAAGAATACAAGACCACGCTGCGCAACGGACTGCTGCAGAAGGAAGTGGTGCGCCGCGAAGTCGGCTCGCACGTGGATATTTCCGCCGACGAAGTGAAGCAATATTACGAAGCGCACCCGCAGGAATTCACGCTGCCAGAGCGCGTCGTGCTTTCGGAAATTTCGCTGAGCACTGACGGAATGAAACCGGAAGATTATGACGCCGTGCGCAATAAAGCCGAGGGCCTGCGCACCAGCGTCCTCAATGGCGACGATTTCAATCAAGTCGCTCGGCTTTATTCCCAGGGCAGCACTGCCAAAGAAGGCGGCAGCCTGGGCACGTTCAAAAAAGGAGAACTGGCGCCGCAGCTGGAAGCAGTTGTGTTTCAAATGAGCAAAGGCCAGATCAGCGACGTGATCCAGACCCGCACCGGGTTCGAAATCCTGAAAGTGGAAGATCACCTCCAGCCGGGTTTGCAGCCGCTGGAAAAAGTGGAGCCCGATATCCGCAATACGCTGCACGCGCAAAAAATGCAGCCCCGGATGCGCGATTACCTGGCGGAACTTCGCGAACAAAGCTACATCATCGTAAAGCCCGGCTATAGCGATAGCGCCCTGCTCTCTGGCGCCAACGTCCCGTCGCCGGACAGGTCTCACTTGTAAACGCGCCTATCGAAATCCAATTGGCGTCAGTTTTAGCGCCTATGCCGTCGCAGCTTTTGCCTTCGCTGCGGCCTCTACAGTGTAAATCAGAGTCGCCTTTTTCCCGCCCTTCGCGGCCGTGGCGCAGATCGAATTTAAATTGACGCCTTTGGCCGCAAGTTTGTCCAATTGCAGCGCCAACGCACCGGGCTTGTTTTGCAGCTCAATTTCCGCCGCGCCAGTTTCCTGGTATGGCAGCCCGGCCGCGTCGAGCGCCTTCTTCGCGCGCCGCGCATCCTCGACGACAAGCTCAATCGTGCCGTTCGTCCCCTGCGCGGTACCCAATAACGCAAGAATGTTCACCTTGGCGTTCCCCAATGTCTTTGCGATCTTCGCCAGTGCTCCCGGTTGATTCTCCACAGTCATTGTGAATTGCGTCGTCTTGGCCATTTCGGCACCTCCGGCAAATCTGGCAGAATTATACGCCTCGCCCGGCTTCCGAGGTTGCCCAACATCCGCCAATGCCGAAACACTTTGCGAACGATGATCTACGCGGCCAGCGGAACTTCAGCCTGTGTTTCGAGCACATCGCTCCAAAAGGACGAAGCGGGATCAACTGAGCAGACGCCAATCTGGCCGCGTCGCTCAGTGCTTGCTCCGCCAACCCATGCGATTCGGAACTTCTCGACCTTATTCAGGCGAGCGAGCGAAACCTGGTTCCCTACCTGAAATTCGCCGCGGATATCTTTCAAATGGGCTCCCCCCTTGCTGATGTCGACCGTTTTAACTTCGTGCTCGTGAACCTGGCCGTTTGCGTCGGTGGCCTTCAGCTTCAAGGGCAGTACGATTTTGTATCGCGGGTCGCTGCGCTCGATTTTGAACTGCTGCATAAGCTGGCCGAGCTGTGCCGCGATCGAGCTTAATTCCTCCGCCGCCTTTTGCGATTCTTGCGCGCGCAACAGAGTACCGTCGGCAGCCTGCGCTACTCCACCGATGTTCACGGAGATGCCGTTGGCTCCGCTGGCCGCTTCGCCGGCGTTGCGGGTCATTTCGTTGGTCGTCGCGCTCTGCTCTTCGACCGCGGCTGCGATTGTCGCCGAAATGCTGTTGATCTGATTAATGACGCCGCTAACGGTCCCGATCGCCGAGATCGCCCCCTTGGTGTCCGTCTGAATGGCGCTGATTTTGCGGCCGATCTCCTCCGTAGCTCGGGCGGTCTGCTTAGCAAGCTCTTTCACTTCGTTAGCCACTACGGCAAAGCCTTTTCCGGCTTCGCCTGCGCGCGCCGCTTCGATGGTTGCATTTAACGCCAGCAGGTTGGTCTGCTCCGCGATGGAGGTGATGACCTTTATGACCACGCCAATTTCCCCGCTGGACTGACCCAACTTCGCCACCGTGTTATTAGCGGCGTCCGCTGCCTCCACAGCCGACGACGCTACCTTGGCCGCTTCCTGAGCGTTCGAGGCGATGCTCTGGATGGTTGTCGTCATCTCTCCGACCCCCATGGAAAGGCTGTTCAGATTCTGCGTGACCTGCTGCGTGACTTGGGAAGCGGAATTCGACTGTGTGGCCGTCTCGCCGGAATTGATCGTAATCTGCTTGCTGGCCTCCAGCAGTTGCTGGCTGGCCGACGTCAGCTTGCCGGTGTGCAGCACGACTCCGCGCAGGATTTCCTGCAGCTTGTCCATGAACCGGTTGAAGAGCCGGCTGACCTCTCCCAGTTCGTCGTCGCCGAAGCCGCTCGCCACTTCCAGACGCCTGGTAACATCGCCCTCGCCCTCCGCGATGTCTTGAATCATATGCGTCAATCGATTGAGCGACCGGGTGATCCTGAGCACCAACGTGACGCTGCCGAAAATCATCATCAGAAGAGAGAGCCCGCAGATCGCCAGGATTATATGAGCAGCGCGCGCTGCGCGCACGGCTGCGCTGAGTTGCTCTTGTTTTCCGCCGGCTTCCAATTGCTCGGCGGTGTCCTCAATCTTTTGTTGTAGCGCCTGGTAGAGCTGGAAAACTGCGTCGCCGTCGGGAGTCGCCGAAGGATTGCTTTGGGTCGCCTTGGAGAACGTATCGATCGCGCCCTGATACTTCTCTGCCAGCGCGACCTCTTCGTTCAGGTCGGCCTTCAGGTCAGGAGCTGTGGCCGCGTCACGAGCCGCGCTGATGCGTTGTCCCAGGACTTGGGAGTGCACGGTGAGATTCTGCAAACTGTCTTCGCGGTCTTGACCTGTTTTGTGCACGACTCCGGAAAAGTCGTCGCGCGTCATGTCCACAAACGAGGGGGCCTCCGCGTGACTGCGAATCGCCTCTCCCGTTGCAGCTACCTCGATTGACGTCTTTTCAACCATGGTAATGCCCCAATAGCCAGTCGCACCCACGGCCGCCAGGAACGCTAGTGCCGTCGCGGTCAATCCGTACAACTGGGTCTTAATTGTCAATCGCATGTGAGATCTCTCCTCCATCCGGTACCGCGCACTTGTTCGGCATTGGGTATATCTGACGCGGTGAAGTGGCAGGCACGCGCCATTCAAGACACGGCAAGCGCACGGGTTCACGCGCGGGTTCGCGCCAAGCCGCACATCAACCTGCCTGTTTGTCGAAGGGGTGATTGCCGTCTACATTAAGTTCGGCAAAGGCATGATGATTCGTGAATGCAATGTTCGGAGGATGTACCAAAAGCGAACCACTCCGTCAGTATCAGTTTCAACCCCTGCAGCGTGGTAATATGGCGCCCATCGAGGTGAAGAAAGCCGCGACGCCACTGGGAGGCTAGGGATGGCGAGAATGGAATCCGCGCAGGTGCCCCTGGCAGTCCGTGTCCCAAGCTCCGCCTCGGCTGTCCCACCCACGACGGCGCCTCTGCGACACTCTGCCCTCGTCCGCGTCACTCACTGGATCACTACTCTTTCTTTTCTCGCCCTGCTCGTCACCGGAGCTGAAATTGTGATCTCTCATCCACGCTTCTATTGGGGCGAAACCGGAAATGTATTAACGCCAGCGCTGTTTCAAATTCCCATCCCTGCCTCCAGGCACCTGGTGCAGACCGGCTACGGGTACGTGCTGCCGGACCAGAACGGCTGGAGCCGCTATCTCCACTTTCAAGCAGCTTGGGTTGCGGTATTGACCGGCTTGCTCTACGTCATCTCCATGTTATTCACCGGACACTTGCAGAAAGACTTGCTCCCGGATAAATCCGACCTTTCCTGGCGGAGTTTCTCGACCACAATCGCAAGTCATCTGCGTTTTGCAAGGCCGAGCGAGGCGGAGGCCTGGTCATATAACTTGCTCCAGCGGCTCAGCTATCTGTTCGTGATCATCATTTTGTTCCCGTTTGTAATCTGGACGGGCTTGGCGATGTCCCCAGCCTTCGTCTCCGCGTTTCCGGCGACCGTGAACCTGTTAGGCGGCCAGCAATCCGCGCGCACGCTTCACTTCTTCGTCTCGCTGGCTCTCCTGCTCTTCCTGCTCGTCCATGTGGTGATGATTTTTGTTGCAGGATTCAAAAGCCGCATGCGCGCGATGATCACAGGCCGAGCGGGTACACATTTGGAGCGAACATGAGCGATTCTTTAAGCCGCAAACTCTCGCGCCGAAAATTGATCGTCCGCGGACTCGCTGCCACCGCAGGAGTAGCCGGCTTGGGCGTGGCCGCACACATCGCGCAAAAGTATGGACTCGTCCCGCCCGATCACGGTGGCATCTACGGACTCGGCGAAACGCTGACCTACGCTTCGCAGCGTCTGCTGACCAGGCACTCGATGGCGCGTGAATTCTCCAAGAGCCAAATTTCGAAGCGTCCATTAGCCAACGAAATCGAGCCTCCCGGTGACGAGTTCAAGCGCCTCCAAGCTGGCCGGTTCGCTGACTGGAGGCTTTACGTCGATGGCATGGTCGCCCACCCTACCTCGTTCTCGGTCGACCAGCTGCAGAGCTTCCCGTCTCGCACGCAGATCACCATGCTGCAGTGCGAAGAGGGTTGGTCATATATCGCCGAATGGAACGGCGTGCCCTTGTCCCACGTGTTGGATCTTGCGGGAGCCTTGCCGCAGGCCCGATACGTCTTCTATTTCTCGATAGAGCCAGACACGTGGGAGAGTATTGATATGGCCGACGCATTACACCCGCAGACTCTTCTAACTTATGGAATGAATGGCGACGAACTTCCCGTGGGTCACGGCGGGCCACTTCGTTTGCGCGTCCCTCGCCAGGTCGGCTACAAGAACGTGAAATTCATCAACCACATCACGGTCACCGACAATCTGGGGGGCTACGGTAAGGGATTAGGCTCCGCGTCTGCAGACGCAGGCTACGCCTGGTACGCCGGCATCTGAAAGCGCCCGAACAACCGCGCGTATCCTGGCTCGCATTTGATGGGCAAAACGGAAAGTGCAGTTAGAAACTCACACGCGGAAAATCCAGGAATGGCTTGGTACAAATCAGCATGAGTCGTAGTCCGAGTTCAGGAGCACGCCCGTGCCATTCTTGCTGCTAGGACTTGCCGCCATGGCCTGGGCGGGCTTTACTCTGATCACAGGAAAGGGCCACTACAAGGGCTGTCCCCCCGGCGGCTTCGATCGCCTCGAAGATCCTCTGAATTTCTGGGCTCCGACAATAATAATTTTAGCCATCGGCATCTGCATGATTCTGATCTTTCTCGGAGTAATTCCGCTGCCGTCGCGGCCCATTCAACATTGACCGCCTTCGGCGCTCATCACTTGTTATTCATCACGTTTCTTTTACTCCTCGCGCAACGCTACCAGAGGATTCACCCGCGTGGCGCGCTGCGCCGGTATGTAGCAAGCGAAAAATGCCACGCCAGCCAGCGCGACGGAAGCCGCAAGAAACGTAATCGGATCGGAAGGCGCCACGTTGAAAAGCATCGCCTGGAAAAATCGCATCATAACCGCAGCCCCCGCCAAACCAGCAACCAATCCGATCACCACAATCCGCATCCCTTCCACCAGAGCCATGCGCAAAATATCCAGCCGCTGGGCGCCCAGCGCCATGCGGATCCCCAGTTCGTGCGTGCGCTGGCTGAACGCATAGGACATCACGCCGTAAATCCCGATCGCCGCGAGCAGCAGCGCCACCGCCGCGAAAACACCCAGCAGTTCCAACGCAAACCGCCGGTCCGCCACGGATCGCGAAATGATTTGATCCATCGAACTGATGCTGTGCACCGGAACATTCGGATCAACACTTTCCACCACATGTCGCACCGCTTCGCCCAGATGTTCCGCATCGCTCCGGCTGCGCAGAAACAGCACCGCGTTGATCGGCGCGAATTGCCCGAGCGCCACATAGATATGCGGCACGCTTGCAGCCTCAAATCCGTCCGATTTGATATCGCCCACCACGCCGACAATCGTCACGCCTTTGGGCCCTGGTCCAAATGCAAATGTGACCTGTTGCCCAACCGGATCCTGCCCCGGCCAATAACGCCGTGCGAGCGTCTGGTCAATCACCGCCACCGCCTGAGTCTTATTCGAATCGCTGACGGTGAAATTTCGCCCGGCCATCAAAGGAACTTCCATAGTCTGAAAATACCGCGTGTCAACGATGGCAATATCCGCCACCGGGCTGCGCTCGGAATCCACAGCGCGCCCCCGAATCGAGAACGGAGAATAGTTTCTCCCCGAATTCATGGGCAAAGTGTCGTTCCCGGCGATCGCGGATTGTTCCACGCCCGGCAGCTCCGCCACGCGCCGATAGATTTCCAGCAGAAAAGCGGCGCGCTTATCCATGTCTGCGTAAGGATCGGTCTTGGGATCGTTGGGTTGCGGAATCCAGATTTGCACGGTTGTCAGATGGCTGGGATTGAATCCCGGACGAACCTCCAAAACCCGCCAGAAGCTTCGCAGCAACAGTCCAGCCCCTGCCAGCAGCACAATCGAAAGCGCCACCTCGGAGACGACAAGAATCCGCGAGAGTCGCGTATGCCGCCGGCTCGCCCCCGACCCGCGTCCACCCTCCCTGAGATTTTCCACTTGTTTGGGATTCGAAGCCTGCAGCGCAGGCGCCAACCCAAACAACACGCCCGTAAATATCGAAATCACAAAAGCAAAAAACAGCACCCTGCCGCTGACGTCTACCTCGTTCAGTCGCGGAATATCCGCCGGAGCCAGACTCACAATCGCATTCTTCAAAAACAGAACCGTGACCAGCGCAACCACCCCCGAAATCACCGCCAAGAGCGTGCTCTCGGTCAAAAGCTGCCGCGCCAGGCGCGCGCGACTCGCTCCCATCGCCAGCCGGATCGCGATCTCGCGCCGCCGACCCGAAGATCGCGCTAACAGCAAATTGGCAATGTTCACGCATGCAATTAACAGCACAAATCCAACCGCGCCGAAAAGAATAAACAGTTCCGTACGCTGCGGCCCCACCAGATCCTCTTTCACCGGTACAATCCGCAGCGCCCATCGCGCCGCCGCCGGATACGCAGCAGGGTACTGCCGCGCAAGCTGCTCCACATAACCATCCAGCTGCGATTGCGCCTGCGCCACCGTCAGCCCAGCCTGCAACCGCCCGATCGCCGCGGGAATAAATCGCAGTGTCCGATCGGCTGGTACAGGAAACGGCTGCCCTTGGAATTCGGTAGCGAGCCACACTTCCACGTCCGTATCCAGAGTCCGCCCCGGATGACGAAACCCCGGCGGCATCACGCCCACAATCGTGTACACGTCGCGGTCGAGCGACATTTTTCGCCCGATGATCTTCGAATCCGAACCGTAATTGCGCCGCCAGAACGCGTCGCTGATCACGACCGGCTCCGAAAATCCCGGCACCGTATCCTGCCGCGTGTAAACTTGCCCCAGTTCCGGCTTCGCTCCCAGCAACTCGAAATAGTCGGGGCTGGTGATCAATGCCTCGGCGCGCACTGTTCGCTCTCCGCCGCCTATCGCGGAATTGCCCGGTGCCACCGCCGAAACTTCCTGAAACACACCAGAGCGCTGTTCCAAATCCCAAAGCTCCGGCGCGGACATGCCCACATCCTGCGAGTTCGGCCCATTCAAATCGTCGAAAATGCGCACCAATTGCTCCGGATGCGGGAAGGGCAACGGCCGCAGCAGCACTCCGTAAACCACGCTGAAGATCGCCACATTCGCGCCAATCCCCAGCGCCAGCGTCAGCACTGCCACAACCGTAAATCCGGGGCTCTTGAGCAAAGTCCGCAGCGCATAGCGGATGTCTTGAATCAAGGTGAACACGGCTGCCTCCTCGGTAAACACCCCTTACGCGGTTGAAGCGATTATTTCTGTTGCTGTATGGACGAAGAGAGCCGCGGGATTGTTAGCAGAAAGATGACAATAGAAGAAAACACAGTGAAGAATCGCCCGAAGAATCGAAATCGTCGTAGTTGCGGCAGCTGCCAAGTGCCCGCGCCGTCGCGTAACCGGACATTCGAATCGAGATTTCGCGCCTCCGCACACCGCGTTTGTCGCACGCGCGAAATCCCCGGCGCATCCAGCTTCTCAATAGGCGCCCTCGCTTCGCGCTCCGCTGGAAACTCCAACATGAAGTGTGCGCTTGTGAACAGATTCCCATGTTCGCCAGGCCCAGAATCGAAGTGCTCGGTGTGTATACCCAAGAAAAATGGAGCCTAATATATGAACAAATTCAAATATCTTGTAATGGTTGCGGTTGCTGGAATTTTCTTCACCGTAGGCGCGCCCAAACTCGCGGCCCAGGTCAGCGTCGGCGTCAGCATTGGAGCCGCCCCGGATTGCCCGTACGGCTACTATGACTACGCTCCGTATTCCTGCTCTCCCTACGGCTACTACGGCCCAGAATGGTTTTCCGGCGGCACCTTCATCGGCGCCGGCCAGTGGTTTCATGGCCCGGACAATTTCCAAGGCCATGTAAATAACCGTTACGACGTGCAACGCGGCTACCGAGGCGCAAGGCCGAACGTCGGCGATAAGCAAGAGCCGAACAAGCGCGTGGACAAAGTTTCCCATTTCAAGGGTAATGAAATGCGCGATGGACGCGGTCACGTAAGCAACGGAAAGAAGTAAGAATAGCCGCGAGGAATCATCCAGCCAGTCCCGAACATGGGTTCCAGGTGGCTCCCGGCCATCTGGAACCAGTCTTCGCGCTCTACTCGTATCGCAAGGCCTGCGTCGGCGCAATCCTGCACGCGCGCCGCGCCGGCACGTACGCCGCCAGCATCGCCACCACAAATAACGACGGCACCACGATCAAATAAGCCACAACGTCCACCCCGCCAGAATTGAACAGCATCGAATTCATCAGCCGCTCCAGCGCGAAACCCATCACCAATCCCAGTCCCGTTCCAATCCCCACCAACACGAAGCCCTTGCCCATCACCAGCCGCAGCACATCCGCACGCAGCGCTCCCAGCGCGATGCGTATTCCGATCTCTCGGGTTCTGCGGCTCACGTTGTAAGCCACCAGTCCATACAAACCGGCGACGGCCAGCAGCAATCCCACCAGCCCCATCGTGCCCACCAGATCAATCGCGATTTGCGGCCCGCGCACGGCCTGGTTCAGGTAGAACTCCTCGTAAGCTTGCGTGTGCAGCAGCGGCAGGTTCGGATCCAGGCTGCGGACCGCATCCTTCACCGGCTGCACCAATTGCAGCGGATCGCCGCTCGAGCGCAACATCAAAACCATGCGCGCCACAGGATGCTGCGCCAGCGGCATGTACACGAAATCCATCGGGTCTGACATTGTTTGATACTTAATGGTTTCCGCGATGCCTACGATTTCTACCGGCGCCCCGGCGCTGTTATCCAGGCGGATGCGTTTGCCCACGGCGTCGCCGCCCGGCCAATAGTGTTTCGCGAAATGCGCATTCACGATGGCGACGCGCGGCGCATCCGCGGTATCCGTCGCCAAAAATGCGCGCCCCCGCAGGATCGGAACTCCCATCGTCTGGAAATATCCTTCGTCAATCGTATCCATCGTCGAAGTAAAATTCGCGCGGTCCGGAGGCATCGTGAAACCATCCGGCACGAACGTCACCCCGTCAAATTCGTCCGTTCCCATTGGAATGTTCTGCGTTAAGGCCACGCTCTGCACACCCGGAGTCTCCCGCATGCGTTCGGCCAGCAATCTGTAGAACTGCTGCGTCTGCGTCGCGTTGTACTGAATCAGCCGCGGATCGAAACTGGTCATCAGCAGATGGTCTTTCGTGAAACCAGTGCCCACCAGCAAGTCGTGTTGAAATGCGCGCGCCATTAGAAAAGAAGCGGTCAGCAGCATCAGCGACGTGGCAACCTGCGCCACCACCAGCATATTGCGGCCCCACAGCCGCTTGCGCCCGGGCACGTCCACGTCCGCCGACTTCAGCGCATTCACCAAATCCACGCGTGTGCTCTGCAGCGCCGGAGCCAGCCCGCAAAGAAATGCACTCAAAACCGCCAATCCCACGCAGAGCAGCAGCACGCGGGTGTCCATCTGGAACGGCACGGCTACTGGCAATTCCGTCGCA
>Ga0181522_10001921_pt1 | contig 12170 bp, 13 predicted proteins | sample PEATcosm2014_Bin_27_FD_121103 | JGI IMG/M metagenome (GOLD analysis project Ga0181522, IMG submission 121103) | Peatland microbial communities from MTU Mesocosm Facility, Houghton, MI, USA - PEATcosm2014_Bin05_10_metaG | ecosystem: Environmental > Terrestrial > Soil > Wetlands > Peat | place...
AAGCGCGGATCGTGGCCCGCGCGGGAATCGGCGGGAATGCCCTTGAAATAGCGGTCCGTCAACACGCCCTTGGCCAGGGGCGAGAAAACAATGCATCCGATGCCTTCCTGTTCCAGGGTTGCGAGCAATTGCGGTTCCACCCAGCGGTCCAGCATGCTGTAACGTGGTTGGTGAATCAGGCACGGCGTGCCCAACTCGCGCAAGATTTTTGCCGCGCGGGCGGTCCCGGCAGGGTCGTAATTGGAAATACCGGCGTACAGCGCCTTGCCGCTGCGCACGGCGTGGGCCAGCGCGCCCATGGTTTCCTCCAAGGGCGTTTCAGGGTCGGGCCGGTGGGAATAAAAAATATCCACATAAGCCAGACCCATCCGTTGGAGCGATTGATCGAGGGACGCCAGCAGATATTTGCGCGAACCCCATTCGCCATACGGACCGGGCCACATGTCATAACCCGCCTTGGTGCTGATGATCAGTTCGTCGCGCCATGTCCCGAGATCTTCGCGCAGGATGCGGCCAAATGTTTCCTCGGCTGAGCCATACGGCGGACCGTAATTGTTCGCCAGATCAAAATGCGTAATGCCCAGGTCAAAGGCGCGGCAGGCGATGGCCCGGGCGTTGTCGAACGAATCCTTTCCGCCGAAATTGTGCCACAGCCCCAGCGAAATCAGCGGGAGCCGGACGCCGGAGCGGCCGCAGCGGCGGTAAAACTGCGGCGAGTCATAACGGGTTGCAGCAGGTGAATACATATCGGGGTTCTAGGTTAAACCTAATTTCTTAAACCGGCTGTTCACTTCCTTGAAATGGAATTCCAGCGAACAGAGCTTCTCCAGTTCGCCTTTCTTGAAATGCTTCGCCACGGCAGGATCGGTTTTTAGGACGTCAACAAAGTTGGCGTCGTCGCGACCGGCGTGCTTCACTTCCCAGGTTTTCATCGCGGCATCTTGGACCAGCTTGTAGGCGTCTTCGCGGGTCAGGCCTTTTTTGATGAGCGCCAGCAGGATGGTCTGTGAATTCCACATTCCCAGGCTCAAGCCGAGGTTGCGCTTCATGTTCTCAGGATAAACGTTGAGCCCGTCCATCAGGCGCACCAGCAGCCCGAGCATGTAATCGAGCAAGGTGCAGGAATCGGGAAAGATGATGCGCTCGACGCTGCTGTGGCTGATGTCGCGTTCATGCCAGAGCGCGACGTTTTCGAGCGCGGCCAGGGCGTTGCCGCGGAGCACGCGGGCGAGGCCGGTGAGGCGTTCCCAAGTGATGGGATTACGCTTGTGCGGCATGGCGCTGCTGCCTTTCTGGCCCTTGGTGAACGGTTCCTCGGCTTCGAGCACCTCGGTGCGCTGGAGATGGCGGAACTCGACGGCCCAACGTTCGATGCTGGCGCCGGTGAGGGCCAGTGTCGTCATAAACTCGGCGTGGATGTCGCGCTGGACGACCTGGGTGGCTATGGGCGCGGGGCGCAGGCCGAGTCGTTTGCAGACCGCCGCCTCCACGCCCGGGGACAGGTGGGCGCTGGTGCCGACGGCGCCGGACAATTTGCCCACGGCCACCCGCTCCCGCACCGCCACCAGACGCTCAAGCGCGCGATTGAATTCATCGTGCATCAGCGCGAGCTTGAGACCAAAGGTCGTCGGCTCGGCGTGGATGCCATGACTGCGGCCGATGCAGGGCGTGAATTTGTATTTGCGCGCCTGTTTGGCGATGGAGGCGCGCAGGGCCTGTACGTCCTGAAGCAGGATGTCCGTCGATTGCACCATCTGGACCGCAAAGGTGGTGTCCACGACGTCGCTGCTGGTCAGACCGAAGTGGAACCAGCGGCTGGCACGATCCTTGATTTTTTCGGCGACGGCGGTGGTAAAACCAATGACGTCGTGGTTGAGGACCTTCTCCAGTTCCTTTTGGCGCGCGACGAGGCCGGGGAGATCGGCAAACCACTTGTCGGCCCCGGATTTCATTTTGGCAAAGTCGGCCTTCGGCACAACGCCTTCAGCGACGAGCGCTTCGGCGGCGAGGAGCTCGATTTGCAGCCAGAGGCGGAGCTTGTTTTCGTCGGTCCAGATGGCCCGCATTTCCGGCCGGGAATAGCGCGTAATCATGGGGACAGCTTAGGAAGTCGAGGCTCATGTGTCGAGAGCGGGCGAAATCTGATGTGTGAAACGCGGCTGACCGCCGCTGCCGAAGTGCAATTCACGCATCACGTTTCACTTTCCTCACCGCTTCGCCATCCGGGAGCGCGCCCGTTCAAGGGTTTGGCGCTCGCGCTCGGTCAGGCTTTGAATCCCGTGCCGGGAAATCTTATCGAGGATGGGATCCACCTCGCTCTTCACAAATTCGTCGGTGGACAACCCCTCGTCCGGCTCGCTGGCCGCGGAACGCCAGAACGGAGTTTTGCCCGGGCGGGTGCCGGCAAATTCGCCCGGCACGGCAGGGTCCGGATTAAACTCCCAAGGCAAGCCGCGGCCCTGGATGAACTGGCGGATGAAAATCACTCCCGTCAGCATCCCGCCCAGATGCGCAGCGTTGGCAACGTGGTCGAAGGGAAACACAATCCCCGCCAGCGCCAGCACCGCCGACAACAGCAGCAGCATTTTTGCGCTTAACCGGACGGGAATGAGGAAGAACAGCAGCAGCACCAATTCGCGCTCCGGGAACAAAACCGCAAACGCCGCGATCAGGCCAAATCCGCCTGCCGACGCGCCGACCACCGGCCCTCCGAAAAAATCAGGCCAGAGCATCGCCACCAGCACCTGACAAATTCCGCCGACAACGCCACTGCTCAGAAACAGGATCAGAAATTTTTCCCACCCGAGCATTTCCTCGATGGCGCGGCCGAAAACGTAAATCGCCCAGCAGTTGAACACCAGATGCCACAGGCCGGCATGCATGAACTGGAAGGTAAACAACTGCCAAACAAAACCGCTTTCCAGCCCTTCCTTGCTCAAGGCAAAATAATGATTCTCGACATACAAACTGCGCGGGTAACCGGACACCAACAACTCGAAGACAAAAACGATCGCGTTGACAATGATGAGCGCCACGGTCAACGACAGGTGCCGGCCGTATTCCGGCTGACGCATGTAATCACGATCTTCCAGCATAACCGAGGCAAGTTAGTCGCCAAACCGTTGTTTTTCAACGGGTTTTTGGGTGGCGCCGCCACCAGAACATCCGCTCGCGGCCGGTGCGGTTGGCATAAGAACGCGGAACCCAGTCTTCCACCAGCTCAAAATGCGGTGAGAACCGCCGCAACTGTTCCTCCCGCGTCGTGGGAAACGGCGGACCATCAGCGTCTTCAATGATGAGGTAATTAACCGCGAGGAATTGGCCCTCAGGCTTCAGCCAGCGCAACACGGCGTGGACGTATTCGCCGCGTTCTTCAGGTTGAATGGCACAAAACAGGGTGTGCTCGAAAAGCCAGTCGAACTGATACGGGGGCTCATCGCCCAAAAAATCAGCGGGTTCAAATCGGGCAACCAGTCCGGCCGCCTTGGTCTTCTCCGCGGCCATTTGGATCGCGGCCGGCGCAATGTCGCAACCGACGGCGTTGAAACCCGCCTGCGCCCAGGCGCGGACATCATGGCCCGTGCCGCAACCGGGCACGCCAACCGTCCCGCGCGGCAAATCGGGATGCGCGGCCAGAAAATCCACCAACCCCGGCGACGGCGCGCCCTTTTCCCACGGCATGCCACCGGATTGATAACGTGCCTCCCAGTATTCACGACTCTTCTGGTTCATCGCACTGATGTTTTTACGCCCACAAATAAAACGTGAAGATTGCAGGTCAGGTTCACGTTTTACGTTTCACACAATCTGCCCATCCACCAGCTCCACCACCCGTTCTGCGTGCGCCGCGACCTTGGGGTCGTGCGTCGCAATGACGAGCGTGGTTTGCTTTTCGGCGCGCAGATTTTTGAGCAGCCTGATGATTTCGCCGCCGGTCTGCGAGTCCAGATTCCCGGTCGGTTCATCGGCCAGCAACAGTTCCGGTTCGTTGACCAGCGCGCGGGCAATGGCCACACGCTGTTGTTCGCCGCCGGACAGTTCGTAAGGCTTGTGATCCATGCGGTCCTTGAGGCCAACCCAGGCCAGCAGGTCGCGTCCGCGCGCCCCGGCCTTGCCAACCGGGGTCCGGGCCATGCGGGCCGGCAAACAGACGTTTTCGAGCGCATTCAGTTCGGGCAGCAGGTGATACGCCTGAAAAACGAAGCCGACGCGATGATTGCGGAAAAATGTCAGCTCACTATCGGAAAATGCGGCGAGGTTCTGGCCGGCGAAATGGATTTCGCCCGCGTTGGGCGTGTCGAGTCCGCCGATGAGATGGAGCAGCGTGCTTTTGCCGGCCCCGGAGGCTCCACGCAACGCCAGGAATTCGCCCCGCGCCACGTCCAGACTGACACCGCGCAACACCTCGAGCGAACGTTTGCCCATGGTATAGGTTTTGGCCAGGGCGCGGGCGGAAAGGAGCGGCTCGCTCATGGCAAACCTCCAAATAAAAAAATGGAAACATTCAACATTGAACATTCAACTCCCAACGCCCAAGCGTAAATCGTCGGTCGGATCATTCGACATCCGGTGTTGAATGTGGAACGTTCGATGCTCCCCCATTTCCTATTCATAGCGCAGCGCCTCCACAGGTTTCAGCCGCCCGGCGCGGATGGCCGGCAGCACCCCGCCGAGAATGCAAATGACAAACGAACTGCCGCAGATCAGCGCAATGTCGCGGGTATCAATAATCGCCGGCAACTGGTTAAAACCATAGATTTTGGCGGGGAAAAGTTCCCAGCCGGTCATGCGGTTCATGAAATGCAGAAACTCGTTGCGATACGTCAGCGCGAGGATGCCCAGTCCATAACCGGCCAGCACACCAAGAACACCAATGATCGCGCTCTGGCCGAGAAACACGCCGGAAATCTGGAGATTGGTCGCCCCGAGCGCCTTGAGCATCCCGATTTCGCGCGTTTTTTGCACGACGAACGTGATTTGCGCGCTCAGGATGCAGAGTGCGGCCACAATCACGATGAAAAACAGCAGGTAAAACATCACGTTCTTCTCCACGATGAGGGCATTGAGCATGGTGGAATTCTGTTCCATCCAGGTGGCGACATAAAAATCGCGGCCCAGCGAATTGGTCAACTGCGCCTTGACCGCCTCCGCCTGATACGGATCGCCCAGCATCACGTACAGTCCGTGCACCGAATCGTCGAGGCCATACAGATCCTGCGCGTTTTCCAGCGAGACGGTGATGTACCGGGCATCGTCCTCATAATAACCGACATCAAATATTCCGCGCACCTCGTAATCGTCCGGCAAAATCGCCTCGTCCTCCTTGCGGTCGTGAGCTTCCTTCATCTTTTTGATTTCGCTGGCGGAATAGATCGAAAGGTGATCCCCGACCCACAGGTGATTATTGTCGGCAAAAATCGAGCCCACAATCACGCCCCGTCCGCTCAAATCAAACTCCCCGGCGATGATGCTGTGCGCCAGGTCTCCCATTTTGCTGCCCGCCTGCGGATCGATGCCGCTCATCATGGGCGCGTCCTGCATGGGCGGGCGATTGGTGCCACCCTGGGTTTCCACCAGGACCGGGCCGAGAATGAAGGGAGCCACACTGCGGACATTTTTATTCCGGGCAATGATTCCGGCCAGCCGGGCATAATCCTTCATCGGGGCTCCACCTTCGCCCACGGTGAGATGCGGATTAAAGCCGAGGATTTTTTCCCGCAAATCATGGTCGAACCCGCTCATGACGCTGATGACGATGATGAGCACCGCGACGCCGAGCGCCACGCCGATGATGGAGATGAGTGTGATGATGGAAACAAACGTCCGTTTGGGCCGCAGATAACGCAGGGCCAGAAGGAGTTCAAACGGCAGTTTCGACATGGATGCAGGCTAAAGACGCATGACGCCGGTGTCAATGAATCGGCGGCGAACTGAAGGGATTGCCCGGGACCGGCCTGGAATCCAGCCGAGGCAAAAAAAACTGGCTGAGCGGCAGATAAATCCAGCCCAGCGCCACATGCGCGCCGAAGAGAAAACAAAATTGGATCAAATCTAGCGCGCCAAAATTATAGAGCGCAATGGCAGCGGTGAACACCATGGCCCCCGGGAGCAACGCCGCACCCGCCAGTTTCCAGCTGCCGCGGAGATTCAAACGGCGGTTCGCCAAAAAACCGAACAGCCACGCCGGCAAAAAATACACCGTCGCCAACACCGTCCACGACAGCATCAAACCGGCGACGACGGCCAGAACCATTATACCCAGCCATTCAGGCTCCCAAGCCCCCCAGAGCGGTTCCAGTTCAGTACGGTTGAAGGCAATGGTCCAGTCAGACGGATAATTCCATTCGGCGTAGCCGAGCAATGAAATAACGCGGACGGTTTCCCGGCCGAATTCGATTTGCACATCCGCCGACGATTGAATCTGGCCCGTGTGATTGGGATCGACGAGGAACGCCAGAAACCTGCCCTCGGCGAGGAGCCGGGGCGCACTGTCGGGCCAATCCAGCCTGCCGGCCCCAAGAGCACCCGTCGCCGGTAAATTTCGGATGGCTGCGCGCACCGTTGGGAAACAGCCGTTGGAGAGAAACCAGACCACCACCGCAGCCGCCAGGGCTGCCAGGACGAATTGCACGAGCAACAGGCGGCTCAGCCGGGCGGTCGCAAAGGCTGCCACGCCGCGAGGCGTCAATGGTTCCCATGCACAGGGTGAATCAGCGGATGCACTCATCAAGCCGCAGATTAACAAAAACCGGGGACGGAAGAAACCAATCCCCGCCGGACCGAAACCGGGGCCATCAGGCCTTTTTTTCCTCCGGCGGCGGGGGATTTTGATTCGGTGGCGGCGCAACCACCAGCGGCACGGGATAACGGAGTTTCATCACATCGTCCACCAACACCTCCACGAAATAGGTCCCGGCAGCCTTGAATTCGATCTGGCCGAAGACCATTACGTTGGTTGAGTGGAGTCCGGGATCCCGCAATTCAAATTTCATTTCCCCCTTCCGCAATACCGTCATCTGGTCGGGCGCAATGAGCCGGATGGTTTCCGTGAACTTGCCGATGCCCGCCGTCCAGCGGTTGAAGACGCACAACCGCCCCGCCACCACCGGCAGTTGCGGGACGCGAAGAAAATTGATGACGCCGAGGATGAAAAAATTGCCGTTGGCTTCCTGGCGCACTTCTTCGCACAGCAGCGAGGCCTGCAAATCGGGGAGAATCCGGGTGGCTTCCATTATAATGATGAGTTTTTGAGTTTTGTAATGTTATTCTGCTTTCCAAAGCCAAGTGGAGAATTCCTACGCCGTCTCCGGCAAAACACTCGTTTCCGCCGCGCGGACGGTGTTTTGCATCAGCAGGGCAATGGTCATCGGCCCGACCCCGCCGGGATTCGGCGTAATCTTGCCGGCCACCGGCTGCACCCCGGCAAAATCCACGTCACCCACGAGCTTGCCATCCACGCGGTTCACCCCCACGTCAATCACCGTCGCCCCGGGCTTGACCATGTCCGCCTTCACAAATCTCGCGACGCCCAGCGCCGCGATCAAGATGTCCGCTCGGCGGCAGTGCGTCGGAATGTCGCGGGTGCCGGAATGGCAGATCGTAACGGTGGCATTTGCGCCTTTGGCCTTTTGGCACAACATCGCCGCCATCGGTTTGCCAACGATGTTGCCGCGGCCCAGAACCACGACCTCCACGCCGTCGGTTTTCACGTTTGAGCGCGCGAGGAGTTCGCGGATGCCCGCCGGCGTGCACGGCTGGAAACCGGATGGGTCGCCGAGCATCAATTTGCCGACATTGACCGGATGGAAACCGTCCACATCCTTTTGCGGCGAAACTGTCGCATAGACAACCGCCTCCCGGATCTGCTTCGGCAAGGGCGCCTGGACCAGTAGCCCGTGCAGCCGCGGATCGGCATTCAATTTTTTCAACAACGCGAGCAGTTCGCCTTCGGTCGTAACCTCGGGCAAAACATGCGTTTCGGAAAAAATCCCGAGCTCGGCGCAGGCCTTTTCCTTGCGGCCGACATAAACCTTGGACGCCGGATCTTCGCCCACACGAACGAACGCGAGGCCCGGTCGGACCCCGCGTTGGTTCAATTCAGCGACGCGCTGCGCCAGCTCGCGCTGGATTAGCGCGGCGATGGCGCGGCCGTCAATGACGTTGTGACTGTCTGGGTGTGCGCAGGATGACGCGTGGTACGGCATTTGTGGAAATCACCTGGATGCTCTGGATGTTGATGAGCGGCGTGTCCTTCCAGCGCGGATCAAGGCCTTCCTCGCCGGTGACAATAATCCGCATGTTATCGTATTTGCTCAGGTCGAGGCTCGGCGAAGTCGTGTAAAGATAATTGATGTTTACGTCCGTCGCCGGGTCATAAAGCTCGTATTTTGTCGGGGCGGCAATGCTGCCCACACCGCGCACAACTCCTTCATGGGAAACCACACGCGGCTGCGGCGGTTGCGGCACGGCCGGCTGGGCGATGGCCGGTTGCTCGGGAACCGGCGCGGGCGCGGGTGCCGGGGTGGGCGCCGGGGCTTCCTGCTTCAAATACATCGCGGCCACAAAAGCGTAGGTGCTGGCGGGTGGATCGATTTGCATCCAGCCCTCCTTGCTGGTGATTTCATTCACCTGCGTGCCGTGCTCGATGACGCCGAGGACGCTGTAATTTTCGCCGGGACCGGCGCGGAGATTCAACTTCTTGCTCGAAACCGTCTTGCTGGAGGGATCAATGTAGGAACTCTTCACCCACACGTGCGTGCTTGAAGGCAGGGCGATCTTGGCCCATTGGGCGGGTTCATTGGCCTTGTGTTTGTCCAGGTTGATCTGTTCCAAAACCGTGACCGTTTCGCCCTTCTTCAAATGGGTGACGACTTCACCTTTGAGACCGGCCTGCCCGCGGGCATTGATGTTGGCCAGAACTTCCGCCGCACCGGGAACGAGCGTGACCGTCGGCTCACTGATGGGCTTTACCGGGGCGGCCTTGTGCTTCTTCTTTTTGACCGGCGCGGGAGCCGGCTCCGCCACGGGCGCGGGAGCAGCCGGTGCGGGGGCGACCGTCGGGGACGGCGCGGGGATGGGCGGCAATGTGTTTGTATTGTTCTGCGCGACCGCGCTCGTTGCGATCATCACGCCCAACATCAACCAGCAATTCATTTTCATATTTCCTGAAGTAAAGTTCCAATCTCGGTTTCTGTCAATGTCCGCCAACGGCCCGGCTTCAGCTCGCCCAGTTTGATTTTTCCAATCTGCGTCCGCTGCAACCGTTTCACCGTCAGCCCCTGCGATTCAAACAACCGCCGTACTTCACGGTTTTTGCCTTCGCCCAGTTCCAGTTCCACCACGCTTTTGGCGCGGCTGGCCGAAATGAGCCTTACCGCCCGGGCCTGTAGTTTTTCACCTGCGTGCCAAACACCCCGCAAGAATCGTTCCAACATTGCCTTATCCACCCGGCCTTCAACGCCCACCATGTACTTTTTATGGACGCCGTAGCGCGGATGAGTCAGGCACAGGGCGAATTGTCCATCATTGGTCAGAAAAATCAATCCCTCACTGTCAAAATCCAGACGGCCCACGGAATGCAGATTTTGCCACTCTTTGGGCAATAAATCATGGATGGTTGGGCGCCCCAGCTCGTCCCGCTCCGAACACACACAGCCGAACGGCTTGTGTAGCGCCACGTACAACTTGCGCCTGGCGCGCACGGTCCGGCCATCCACCGTCACCGCATCGTGGAGGGGATCCACCTTGGTTCCCAACTCGTGAACCGGCTGGCCGTTGACGCCGACGCGCCCGGCCAGAATGATTTGCTCGGCGGCCCGGCGCGAAGCCACGCCAGCCTCGGCCAGAAATTTTTGCAGACGAACGTTCAAAGCGCGGAGCGGGGAACGCGGAGTGCGGATTCAAACCACGCGCGGCTTTTCATTCCGCACTCCGCATTCCGAATTGTTCACGCGTCGGGCTTGGTCTTGCGGAGACCGGTGATGCGGTCGCCGTCCTTCCACTGGCCGCGTTTCTTGAGTAGTTCGGTGCGCTCGAAGCGCTTGAGAACGTTGCGCTTGCCACCCAGGGTGGACGCCGCGCGCAGACTGCGATGCTGTGACATAAATTTTCTTCGGTTGAATTATCGTTGAAAAACGAGCGGTGAGGATACCACATCTCACCGTCCCGGCAATGACGAAATTTCACCGATTCAAATCCGGCAGGCATCACCCAACTCCGGCCGGAATGCCGGATCCAGCCCCGGGTTCAGCTGCGCTCCGCCACCCGCACCACTTCGCCGCGCAGGGTCTCCAGCACCACCGGCTTGCGCAATGCCGGCAGTTCAATCGTATCAATGAACTTCTGAAACTGCGGGCCGTCGTCCAATCCGGTGATGAAAATAAACCGCCGGGCCAGCGTGGGATTCGACCGCTCCACCGTCGCATACAACAGGTCACCTTCCACCCGGGACATCTGCAGATCACAAACCACGGCATCCAGTTGATGCTCCAGAACGAACTTCAACGCCAGGGCGCCGTCCGGCACAATCGTGGCATCGTAGCCGTCGCTTTCGAGGGTTTCTTTTAGGGACCAGGCGAGAGGAATATCATCGTCCACGATCAGGACGTGTCGTTTTCGAGGTGTGCCATTGTTGGTATCCATGACGACGGGCCTCGCCCGTGATAATGCATTTAAATGCAAATAATGCAAGACTTTTAAGCGGCGCCGGCACACTTCAGGAAACCGGAGCCGAGGCAAAGCGGTCCGACCGAATTTACGATTGACGATCTACGATTTACGAGTCCGCTCGTATTACCTCGCGTAAATCGAAAATGCCCCCGTCACGTCATTCCGGCCAACGCCTGCTCCCGTTCCAGCAACGTGGGATGCGAATAATAAAATCCGCTGTAGAAGGGATGCGGCGTGAGATTGCTCAGGTTCTTCTCGCTCAACTTTCGCAGCGCGCCAACCAGGGATTGCGCCCCGCTCATCACCCGCGCGGCAAAGGCGTCAGCCTGATATTCGTAACGCCGCGACCACCAATGGAGCAGCGGGGAAAGCCAGAATGTGACCGTCTCCGCCAGCAGGCCAAACAACAGCAACGCCGGGGCGACGGTTCCCGGCTCGAAACCGAAGGCGCGATAAAACCATTCCTGCCGGGCCAGAACGGCAATGAAATAAAAGCCGGTGAGCAGGCCGGCCGCCGAGAAAGCCAGCATTTTCGGGATGTGCCTTTGCTTGAAGTGGCCGATTTCATGCGCCAGCACCGCTTCCAGTTCCGGCTCGGTCAGTTGCTGGACCAGCGTATCGAAAAGCACGATTTTTCGAAACCGCCCGAAACCGGTGAAGAATGCGTTCGAATGTCCGGACCGTTTGCTGCCGTCCATTAACTGGATGCTTTGGGCACGAAATTGGGTCCGCCGCGCCAGGTCGAACAGCCGTTCCCGCAGGCCGCCTTCCGGCAGGGGTGTGAATTTGTTGAACAACGGCAGGATCAAAACCGGCGCCAGCACGCTCATCAGAAGTTGAAATCCGAGCACCGCGCCCCAGGCCCACAGCCACCACCACGGCCCGGTCCACTGGACAATTTTCAAGACGAGCGTCAACAGCGGATAACCAAGAGCCACCGCGAGCAGCAGGCCTTTCAAACGGTCGGACCACCAGATTTTCGGCGTCGATTTGTTGAATCCGAATTTTTCTTCCAGCCGGAACTGCGCATACCAATCGAACGGCCAGCCCGGCAGGGACATCGCCAGCCCGGACGCAAACAGAAACGCCGCCATCGCCCAGGCCGACGGGCCCAGCCCGCGGGCGAACAGCTGAAAGGCCCAGGGCAGAACGCCGCTGAACAGGACGACCAGCAGCACCGCCGTGCTCCAAACTCCTTCAAGGTTTCCCAACCGGCCCTTGGCCAGCGTGTAGGCAACGGATTTTTTGTACGTCGGCTCGTCAACCACTCCGCGAAATGCCGGGGGAATTTCCCCCGCGTGAGCGAGCACGTGACGACGGTTGAGAAATGCCAGCCAGAGTTCCACCGCCAGCCGGCTGAAAACCAATCCCAACGTGATCCAGACAACGATGTTCACAAATTGCAGTCCATCAGACTGGCGGCTGATTGGAAATGATTAATTTCTACGCGTAGCGGCTCCTCGGCAGAGAGCCGCCATTTGAAAAAACGAAATTTGCGGCTC
>Ga0181522_10001923_pt1 | contig 12164 bp, 11 predicted proteins | sample PEATcosm2014_Bin_27_FD_121103 | JGI IMG/M metagenome (GOLD analysis project Ga0181522, IMG submission 121103) | Peatland microbial communities from MTU Mesocosm Facility, Houghton, MI, USA - PEATcosm2014_Bin05_10_metaG | ecosystem: Environmental > Terrestrial > Soil > Wetlands > Peat | place...
CAACGAACTGCTCCAATAACTATGGGGCTTTTCAGTTTCCCGAGAAACTGATTCCACTGATGATACTCAATGCGCTCGATGGCAGGCCGCTTCCCGTCTATGGCGATGGCGCCAACGTGCGCGACTGGCTCTTTGTGGAAGATCACTGCACGGCGATTCGTACGGTACTCGAAAAAGGCCGCCTGGGAGAGACTTATAACATCGGCGGAAACAGCGAGCGTAAAAATCTCGATGTAGTGAATACCATTTGCGATCTGGTTGATGAGATGAGCCCCAACACCGCCCTTGCTCCGCGCAGAAATCTCATCACATATGTCAAAGACCGTCCCGGACACGATCGCCGCTACGCCATCGACGCCTCGAAGCTCACCCGCGAGCTCGGATGGAGCCCCGCTGAGCGCTTTGAAACAGGTCTTCGTAAAACGGTTCGCTGGTATCTCGACCATCCTGAATGGGTCGAGAGTGTGCGCACCGGCGCGTATCTTGAGTGGATCAGGCAAAACTATACGGAGCGTGTCGCGCGATGAAAGGAATTATTCTTGCCGGTGGATCGGGAACGCGCTTATATCCGGTCACAAATGTCGTATCCAAGCAGTTACTGCCCGTCTATGATAAGCCCATGATCTATTATCCGCTCAGTACGCTGATGCTGGCCGGCTTGCGCGAGATACTTATCATCACAACGCCCCAGGAGAGCGGGCGCTTTCAAGAGTTATTGGGCGACGGAAGCCAGTGGGGGATTCATCTCAGTCATGCCATCCAGCCAAGCCCCGATGGGTTGGCTCAGGCCTTCTTGATCGGCCGCGAATTTATCGCAGGCGACGCGTGTTCGCTGATTCTTGGCGATAACATCTTTTACGGCCAGGGCTTCTCTCAGCAGTTGCAGCAGGCGGCCAAATTGAAAGAAGGCGCCACCGTCTTTGCCTACCAGGTTGAAGATCCGGAGCGCTATGGCGTCGTTGAATTCAATAGCGAAGGCCGCGCTATCAGTCTTGAAGAAAAGCCGAAGGCGCCTAAGTCGCGTTATGCGGTTACTGGGCTTTACTTCTATGATAATAGCGTTGTCGACATCGCTTCCTCGCTCAAGCCATCGCCCCGCGGAGAGCTTGAAATCACTGATCTGAACCGGTGTTATCTCGAACGAGGCCTCTTGAACGTCGAGATCATGAGCCGTGGCATGGCCTGGCTCGACACAGGAACTCAGGACTCATTGATTGAGGCAGCGATTTTTGTTCAGACCATCCAACGGCGCCAAGGTCTCAGTATCGCTTGCCCCGAAGAGATTGCTTACCGTCAAGGTTTCATCTCCGCGTCGGAGGTGCAGTCACTTGCGGAAAAAGTGAGCAAGAGCCGCTACGGGCAATATCTACTTGACCTGCTTCATGAACAGAAGTTTGCCCCGGGAGTTATGAAGCCATGAAAATCACTGAAACATCGCTGCCCGGAGTTTTGCTTATAACTCCCACGATCTATCGAGATAGCCGCGGCGCATTCCATGAAACCTTTAATCAACGCCAAATGGCTGAGGCAGGTTTGCCGACCGAGTGGCCGCAAGATAACTTTTCTATCTCAAAGAAAGACGTGTTGCGCGGCATTCACTATCAAGTGATCCAGCCGCAAGGTAAATTGGTGCGAGTTACACAAGGCGCGGTGCTCGACGTAGCTGTCGATCTACGCCGCTCTTCTGCTAACTTCGGCCGCCATGTCGCCGTTCATCTTGACAGCGAAAAGTGCGAGACACTGTGGATTCCGGTAGGTTTCGGCCATGCGTTTGTTGCCCTCACCGATGTTGTTGGATTTTCCTATAAAGTGACAGATTATTACTCTCCCGCCGGAGAAAGAACCATTCTCTGGAACGATCCTGATTTGGCGATCCCCTGGCCGATCAATGTCGACAACGCAATCGTCTCCGACAAGGATCGCCAAGGCGTCCTGCTGCGGAATGCGGAGGTCTTCGCATGACTAGCCAGCCGCGAGTTCTCATTGTCGGCAACGCTGGGCAGGTTGGCGTCGAACTGCAACGCAGCTTCGCAGGCTTCGGCGAAATCATTGGCGTCGATCGCGAAAGCGTAGACCTTGCCGATGCGAAACAGGTTCGCGCACTGGTACGCCGCATCGAGCCTGCGATCATTCTGAATGCCGCTGCATATACCGCAGTTGACCGCGCGGAATCGGAACTGGAACTGGCCCATGCCATAAATGCTGAGGCTCCTCGCATCCTGGCCGAAGAGGCGCTGCGGACTCATGCGCTGCTCGTGCATTACTCGACGGATTATGTCTTCGATGGTGCGAAGCAGGGCCCTTGGACTGAGCAGGACACTCCAGCCCCGCTCAGTGTTTATGGAGCAACCAAGCTGGACGGCGAAGAAGCCATTCTCCAAACTGGCGGCAAGGTCCTTATCTTTCGCACGAGTTGGGTCTACGGTCCCCACGGATCGAATTTTCTGCTCACCATGCTGCGCCTCGCTCGCCAGCGTGATTCCCTCTCCATCGTCAGCGATCAGGTCGGCTCTCCAACGACCTCGATTGAGTTGGCCCGCGCCACGCACGCAATCGTAAGCGCAGTGATGGCGGGACAGTACGGCGAGACGGAAGAGTGGGCAGGGCTCTACCACATGACTTGTTCCGGCTCGGTCTCCTGGTGCGGATTTGCGCAAGCTATCTTCGCCCGCGCTGGGGAGTTACTCGACGGCAAAGTACCTGTGGTCACTCCGATCACTTCCGCAGAGTATCCCACAGCTGCAAAGCGCCCGCAGAACTCTGTCTTATCGAACGCAAAGCTTGAGGCACGGTTCGGCGTCAAGCTCGCATCGTGGGAGGCCGCGCTCGACACGGTCATCGAGGCTCTGGGTTAGGGCCGAGCAGACTGCGAAATCTCGATTCCCGTACAATCAAATCAGGAGAAGATTTGCCGGTGAAGCGTGTCTATATGGACGCCAATGCCACCACGCCTCTGTTGCCAGAGGTCTTTGAGGCCATGCGCCCGTATTGGATGGAACGCTTCGGCAACGCATCTTCGATTCATCTTGACGGGCAGCAGGCGCACTCTGCCGTGGATCGGGCCCGCGCGACGATGGCCGAGTTTTTCAACTGCCACGACGCCGAGGTAGTCTTCAACTCCGGCGGCACCGAGGGGGACAATACTGCCATCTTCGGGTTGCTGCATCCTGGCGACCACTTTATTACCACTGCGATTGAACACTCAGCGATTCTGGCCGCAGCGGAGCGCATGACCTCGCATGGAGTGGAGACGACTTTTGTTGCCCCGCAGTCCAGCGGACTGATTGATCCAGCGGCGATTCAGCGCGCTCTGCGGCCTGAGACGCGGCTGATCAGCGTGATGCTGGCCAACAATGAGACCGGCGTTCTGCAACCGGTGGAAGAGATTGGCAGAATTGCACGCGAAGCTGGTGTGTTCTTCCATATCGACGCCGTGCAGGGCGCGGGTAAGGTCGCACTCGACGTACGTCGCTTCGGATGCCATCTTTGCTCGGTCAGCGCGCACAAGATGCACGGGCCGAAAGGCGTTGGAGCGATGTTTGTAAGGCGCGGAACGCCGATTGATTCGTTGATCGTAGGAGGCAGCCACGAGCGCCGCCGCCGCGCTGGAACCGAAAACGTGCCGGGCATCGTGGGGCTGGCCAAGGCCGCGGAACTGGCGATGCTCTCGCTGGAAGATGGAACGATTGATTGCGTGGCCGCGCTGCGCGACCGTCTGGAAAAGGGAATTCTTCGGCTTTCCGGAACGGGCGTCAATGGAGCATTGGATGGCGACAGGTCCATTCCTCGCGTAGCCAATACGACAAATATCTGGTTCGATCAACTCGAGGGCGAGGCGCTGGTCATTGCCTTAACAAAGCACAGTTGCACGCCCAAGAAAGCAGCTACTTGGATTTCTCCTGCCATTTAGAACTGCTGCAATCAGTGATCTTTCCTTGATTTATCCGATTCCTAAGTGTCGGGTGGCCAATGCCCGTTGAAATGGGGCAACTTTTGGGGCACCTTTTCTCTATATTTTCCGAACGGCTCCAATAAATAAAGGATTTGAACGACTATTCGGTAGCGTCTCTGGCCACCGCATTCTAAACAAGTTAGACGAAAACAGAACCAAGCATTCTCAGCCGCGAGAACAATACTGGAACATCTCACGCGATGTGTTCCTCCTTTATGGTTTCGCATTCCCTCCTTTGTTCCCCTGTTTCCTGATCCAGCAATTTCCAAAGTTCGCGCGCCGTGTTGCCTGTACTGGCAATTTGGCCGCGCCCCAGCTTCGCATAGCGCTAGGTCATCTTCATATTCGAGTGGCCGAGGATCTTCGCCAGCTCGCAAAGATCGCCGCCGTTCATCATGTACCAGGACGCGGAGGTGTGCCGCAGGTCGTGAAAGCGAGAATTCGAGATCCTTGCCCGTCTGAGCAAATCCTCGAAGCTCCCCTCCAGCCTGCGCCGATTGCCATTTGCCCCTTTCCGCGGCGGGAATAACCGGTCGTCAGAAGTCTCTGGCGGATAGTGACGCAGATCGCTGGCGACCTCGGGTAGCAACGGAACGTACCGCATCTTGCCGCCCTTCAGCTTCGCTCGCACCGCCAGCAGCCCTTCGTCGTGCAATACGTCCGGCCAGCGCAAGCCGAAAACCTCCGATGCCCGCATCCCCGTCGTCAGAGCAATCAGCACAATCAACCTCATCCGTTGAGTTGTCCGGTTGGCATCTTTCGTGCCCTTCCGCAGTCCCTCTCTTCAAGCGCAACTTTCAGTCTGCGAGGCTCCGTTTCCGACAGATAGATGAGTTGAGAGGTCGCGGCGACGACACCGATGCAAACCTCAGAAGCAAGGTGCACATTGGGCATCACCGCGATCTGTTGTACATCCGGGGCACGCCGGAGGCGCTCAAGCGCCTCCGACACATCAGGGTGTGAGCGCCAAGCCTTTCCACCATCCGAGGTACGGAAGAGATGTGCACCTCCATCGTTGAAATGCCACCCGATGAGCCATTCGTCGGAAGCGTTTAGAAAGAATAAGTCTCTGATTTCCGCTAGACCGCTTTCGGATGGGATCTGACACGAATTCCAGGTTCGTCCTCCGCCCGCTGTCCGCAAAACAAATGCTACTCAGCCATTAACGTATATCGTTCTCCAGTGTCAGTTGGCCGATCTTGGCGTGCAGCGACTTCAGATCCACCGCTTCCGTCGCGGCCTACGCCTTGGCTTCGCTGCCATAGACCCTGACAACGCCATCCAGAAGCTGGCTCTTCCACTGCGTAATCTGGTTGACATGCACATCAAACTCCTCAGCCAACTCAGTAAGTGTCTTTTCTTCCCTGATGGTGGCCAAGGCCACTTTCGCCTTGAACATTGCTGTGTGCTTCCGACGCGGACGCCTGCTCATCTGCTTTCCTCATCCCAGCCTTTTTAGGATGCGGAAGAACAAAACCTCCACTTAACCCCCTGTCCGAATTCGCGGAACCGGCTCTGCATACTCCACAGTAACTACCGTGATGTCATCCAATTGACCGAATGCGCGCGCTGCCTCGGCGATCTGCGTGGCAGGTTCGCGGCTGATCGAACGGGTGCGATCAAACCCGAAAAGCTCTCCTGATTTGGCTTGAGATTCGGGCACGCCGTCAGAGACGAACGTCAGCCGGTCGCCAGGCTTGAGCGTGAAGGTGGCGGTTTCGTACTGTGCATGAGCGATGATGCCCAGTGGAAGCGAGCCCGAGACAGCGATCTCCGTGCCATTCAAATAGGGCGGCACGTGGCCGGCGTTGGCGACCGTCAGCAGACCGTCTGCGGCGATGTGCGCGGCCAGGCAGGTGGTGAAGCCATCGCGCGACCTTCCCATCATGCGGTCGTTGAGCGAGTCGAGCAAGGCGGCTGGACGTGCGCCATGCGCTGCCTCGGCGCGAATGGACCCCACCAGCACAGAGACCAGCATGGCGGCCGGCAAACCTTTTCCGCTGACGTCGCCAACAACCAGCAGCATGCCGCCCTGTCCGTCGCCGATTTGCTGAAAGAAGTCACCTCCGACCTGGTCGGCAGGCCGGTAGACGCACTCGACATTGAAGCCGAGACACTGATCCAGTTTGTCGGGAAGGAGGACCTGTTGCACCTGCCGGGCAGCCTCGAACTCACTGGCAAGCCACGCCTCGTTGCGCCGTGCACGGGTGAAGCGAAGGACCAGGAAGACCACCATCGCGAGCAGAAAGACCAAATGAAACAGGATGCCGATTTCCATCGAGAAGGGTGGCAGTGGCAGTCGAACCTCCAGCACGTGCGGCGTCCCGGTCCATCCCGCCTGGTTGAATACGATGGCCAGGTTGTCGGCAAGGTAGTAGCCCATATCGAGAAAGGTGGGCAGCAGAAGCAGGCGGGCGTCGATGTTGCCGCGCACGGTCCAAACCACTAGCAGGCTTAGAATCCACCACACCGCGGGAAGCAGGCAGGTCAGTTGGATTGCACCCGAGGCCGGGGCTGAGAACCAACCCGGCAAGTAAAAGATTGCCGCGAAAGGACTGAAGGCCGCCAGCAAAATACAGACCCTGGTCAGCATTCCGGTGTGAGCGTTGAGGATTCGCGAGAAGAACAGCAGCGCCGCGATGATCGTGCTTGCCGCCAGCACTCCGTCGAGAAAATCGTAGAGAGGCACGGGAAGCAAGGAGAAGATTTCCTGGGCGACGGTCAGTGCGTGCTCTGCCGCCTGGGCCAGCAAGATCACGGCAAACCAAAGATACTCGCGTTCCGCGTGACGAATGAGAAAAAGGCACAAAATAGCGAAGCCAACCAGGCCGGCGGTGATGCTGTAGGAATACGCGTCGACATAGCGGATGTTGCGAGCAACCTGGCGATGTTGCTGTTCGAGAGCGAGAAGTGCCGGATCGCCTGCCAGATGGCCGGATTGAAAGGGCCCGCCGCCAACATAACTCGCCCAGATTGGGGCATGCCACACGCGAATGGCCACGGTGACGGTACGTTCGGAGGCGCTTCCTGCGGAGGTCAACGGGAAAAGGTGAAAGCTCATTTGAGCCGTAGGGATCAGCGTGGGAGGCATCTGGCCCGAAACGCCTGTTCGCCTGCCCTCGGCATAAACTTCAAACGAGGTCATGATCGGCGCCAGCAGCAGCGAAGTGGCTTTTTCGCCGGCAGGAACCTTGACCCGGAACCGGTACCAGCCATAGCCGCTCATGGCCGGAAAGCCCTGCTCGGACCATGAGCGATTGCTCTCCAGCAACGCCCAGCCGGAGTCGTCAAAGGCTGGATCAGCCCATTGCGGCGCAGAAGAGCCGGGGCTTGCCGGTGAATCCCCAGGGTGAAAACGCCATAGCCCATCGAGCGACACCACTGGCTGACGGCCCCGGTCCAGATCGAAGGACTGCGCAGGCAGCCAGGCCGCGAATACGGCCAGGGCGAGCGACGCAAACCGGCGAAGAGCAGAACTAAAGCGCATATCGACGCTTCCTTGCGGGGAAGGAATCAAAGCGTGGATTGATGCTATCGCAGACCAGGAGGTTTGCGCTTCGGGGAATGTCAAAGAGAGAAACGCAGTAAATCGAGACAAGGATGCGCGAAGAGAGGCGCGCAGTTTTGTAGTTGGGCAATACCGGTCCAATTCTGACCCGCCCTCGCAATCAATTTCCTCATCCAGTCGCCGGATCTGTGCCTCTTACAGCACGAATCCACAGCCTGTGAGCGATGTGTCTTTCGTGCCCATTGACACCTGGGGGAGAGTAGGAGAAAAATGGCGAAGTCGATCCAATTTGAAATGTTTTGCACGTCATGCGGAGGGAAAGTGAAAAACGCAGCGAAGATACTTGTTTTGGGGATGTTGAGTTTTCTGGGCGCGGGATTGCTCTTGAGCGGCTGCAAATCGGCCCCGGAGTTGACCAAAGCCGAAGCGCAGGCCATGATCCAGGCCAAATATGACCAGACTCCAGCCGCCGGCGCCAACATTTCGGTGGACCAGCCGGGACTGGCGCGGGGCGTGACGGCGAAATACTGGGAGAGAACCAAGCTCTATCCCAATAAATACTGGGCGGACTTTACCCTCACCCCGGAAGGCAAGAAGGTGCTCAAACTGCAAAAGGGCGGCGATCTGATCGAGTGGCACCCGGAGAATGCCGGCGATAAGAACTTCACGTTCATTGTGGTCACTGTGGCGGCCAACCATTTGAAGGCGTTGGAGGTTAGCGATCCGCAGGATGATATCGGAGGTACCAAGACCGCTTCGTTTGCGGAGACCGTGAGTCTGGACGGTGTGCCGGCCGATTTGAAATACATGTCCGATGCTCCCGGCAACAAGCTGAGCAGCAAGCACATTGCGACCTTTGCGCTGGACGGAGGCGCCTGGAAGCTGCAGTCCATCAACTAGGATCAGAGAGAAAATCCAAGGGGTGGGGCAGAAATGATTGACCCCGCCCCGATTTCTTGTTATCTTTAGAAGGTTGCGCAAGAGCGCCTCCGTCAGTGTGTCTTGACGGCGGAAGCGTAAGGGTGGCCCGGCCGGGATGAATCTGGCGGAGCCGAACCTCATGGCCAGGAGCATTTAGCCGGCCTGACAAGCCCAGGAGTCCGCTCTTTTCTTGCAAGGGCAGGGGCAGAAATCGCATCGGCGTCCGCGCGTTCTCCACCTTGGAGGGCTATGCGGGCCGGAACTGGCGAAACGGAGTTGGCTTTCCAGAGATTTGGAAACGCCCGGCCACCGTCCCGGTTCTCGTCTGAGTTTTGGAACGAAGGCAGACGCGAAGCAGCAGAGTAGGGCTTCCGTGCGCGTGTGCGACAGCTTTTGAGTCGTGCGCATACACAACGGAGGGCCCAGGGGAATTTGTGCGGCGTTCTAGCTAGGTTGGGTCAGCACATTAGCTGGCGGGTTTTTCACGGGGTAAGGAGTTTCAGTTTGCCTACTTTTAATCAGCTTGTCCGCAAGGGGCGCACCGCCCCACGTTACAAGACGGCGTCACCGGCCTTGCAGGCTTCGCCTCAGAGGCGCGGCGTTTGCACCCGCGTCTATACGCAGACGCCCAAGAAGCCGAACTCGGCGCTTCGTAAGGTTGCTCGCGTGCGTCTGACGAATGGGATTGAGGTCACGACCTATATTCCCGGCATCGGACACAACCTGCAGGAGCACTCGATCGTGCTGATTCGCGGCGGCCGTGTCAAGGATCTACCCGGAGTACGTTATCACGTGGTGCGCGGAACGCTGGATTCGGTTGGCGTGGCCAATCGCAAGCAGAGCCGCTCGAAGTATGGAGCCAAGCGCGCCAAGGGCGGCGCGGCTCCGGCCAAGGGCAAGAAGTAGCTTTTGAGGTTCCGGGACGGAGTTGTGGACCCGGACTTGGGTAGTGAAGCTGGCGCGGATTTGCGCTGAGGATTGAAAAGGATTATGCCGAGAAAAGGGCACGTATCGAAGCGGGAAGTGGCGCCGGACCCGGTTTACGGTTCCACGCTGGTCACCAAGTTTGTCAACTCGATGATGTGGGGCGGCAAGAAGTCGACCGCCCAGGGCATCTTCTATGCGGCGATGAAGAATCTCGAAGAGAAGGGGGGCGGCGACGATGCCCTCAAGCTCTTCAAGAAAGCGGTCGAAAACTGCAAGCCGCTGCTCGAGGTGAAGACCCGCCGCGTGGGCGGTGCAAACTACCAGGTGCCGATCGAGGTCCTTCCCGACCGGCGCACCTCGCTGGCCATCCGCTGGATCCTGACCTATGGCCGCAGCCGCGGCGAAAAGGGCATGACCGACAAGCTGTCGAATGAGTTGCTGGACGCGGCCAATGGGCGCGGCGCAGCAATGAAGAAGAAGGAAGACGTGCACCGTATGGCCGAGGCCAATCGCGCCTTTGCCCATTACCGCTGGTAGGTGCGCGGAGAGAGTTAGAGTTTAGGTTTCCCAGGTCCGAGAATCCGGACATGGGGTACCCAGGGTTCATAAGTTGTTTGAAGCATCAGAACCGCGGGCAGGAAGCGCTCGCAAGGGATAAATGCCGTGGCTCGCACCGTACCTCTGAATCGTTGCCGGAACATCGGAATCATGGCGCACATCGACGCCGGAAAGACGACAGCGACAGAGCGCATCCTGTTTTATACCGGCATCACGCACCGTATCGGTGAAGTGCATGAAGGCACTGCAACCATGGACTACATGGAGCAGGAGCAGGAGCGCGGCATTACGATCACTTCGGCGGCTACGACCTGCACTTGGCGCGATTACCGCATCAATATCATCGACACGCCCGGCCACGTGGATTTTACGGCTGAGGTCGAGCGGTCTTTGCGTGTTCTGGATAGCGCGGTGGCTTTGTTTGATTCTGTCAGTGGCGTTCAGCCTCAGTCGGAGACAGTCTGGCGCCAGGGCGACAAGTACAAGGTTCCGCGTATTTGCTTTGTCAACAAGATGGACAAGAACGGCGCGGACTTCGAGCACGTTCTTGACACGATTCGCAAGCGCCTGGGCGCGCGGCCTGTCGCGTTGCAGATTCCCATCGGCGCAGAGGCTAATTTCAAGGGCGTCATCGATCTGATCGAGATGCAAGCCATCGTCTGGCACGATGAATCGATGGGCGCGGAGTTCTCGATCGAGCCGATTCCCGCCGAGTTGCAAAAGAAGGCCGAGGCCTTCCGCTTGCAACTGATCGAGGTCATCGCCGAGACCGACGACGTGCTGCTTGAGAAGTTTCTCGAGGGCGAGACGCCATCGATCGCCGAGATCAAGGCCGGCATCCGTCAGGCAACGATCGATCTGAAGATCTTCCCGGTGCTCTGCGGAAGCGCATTCAAGAATAAGGGCGTTCAGACGTTATTGGACGCGGTGGTGGATTACCTGCCTAGCCCGCTGGACAAGCCTCCGGTTGAGGGACTCGATCCCGATCACCCTGGAAAGACCGTTATCCGCAAACCGGAGGATAGCGAGCCGCTGGCTGCGCTGGCGTTCAAGATCATCAACGATCCTTTTGGCAAGCTGGGCTTCATTCGGGTTTATTCTGGTTCGCTCAAAACGGGCGACACGGTGCTGAATCCTCGCACCGGCAAGACCGAGCGGGTGGGCCGGCTGGTCAAGATGCATGCCAACAAGCGTGAAGACGTGACTGAGGTTCTGGCCGGCGACATCTGCGCATGCGTGGGCATGAAGGAATTAAAGACCGGCGATACGCTCTGCGCGCCGCATCATCCCATCGCGCTCGGCGCAATCACCTTCCCTGAGACGGTGATCTCTGTCGCAATTGAGCCCAAGACCAAGGCCGACCAGGAGAAGATGGGTGTTGCCTTGGCGCGGCTGGCCGACGAGGATCCCACCTTCAAGGTGCGGACGGATGAAGACTCCGGCCAGACGATCATCAGCGGCATGGGCGAGTTGCATCTCGAGATTCTGGTCGACCGCATGAAGCGCGAACACAAGGTCGAGGCCAATGTCGGCGAGCCCAAGGTTGCCTTCCGCGAGACGCTTCGCAAGAAGGCCGAGGCCGAGGGTAAGTACATCCGCCAGACCGGCGGCTCGGGCAACTACGGCCACTGCAAGCTGCGCGTCGAGCCCAACACGCCGGGAGCGGGCTACGAGTTCATCAACGAAATCAAGTCCGGTTCGGTGCCCAAGGAGTACATCAAGCCCATCGATCAGGGCGTGCAGGGCGCGCTCGAGTTGGGTATCCTGGCCGGCTTCCCCATCGTGGACGTAAAGGTGACGCTTTACGACGGCAGCTATCACGAGGTCGACTCCAACGAAATGGCCTTCAAGTTCGCCGGCTCCATCGCTTTCAAGGAGGCTGCGCGCAAGGCCTCGCCGGTTCTGCTTGAGCCGGTGATGGCGGTCGAAGTCACTGTCCCCGAAGAGTTCATGGGCGTCATCATTGGCGATATCAATTCGCGCCGTGGACGAATCGAGGGCATGGAGCATCACGCCGGCTCGCAGGTGATCAAGGCGATTGTGCCGCTCAAAGAGATGTTCGGCTACGTGAACGACATTCGCTCGTCCACCCAGGGACGGGCGTCGTATTCGATGCAGTTTGCGAGGTATGAAGAGGCTCCGCGCATGATCGCCGACGAGATCATCGGCAGGGCGCAGGGCAAGTGAGACGAGCTTTTAGCTACTAGCTTGTTGCTGCTAGCTAATGCTCGGGACAATTGAAGATTATGGCCTTCGGCAAGAAGAGCTGGAAGCTAGCAGCTAGAGGCTGGAAGCTGC
>Ga0181522_10001926_pt1 | contig 12158 bp, 5 predicted proteins | sample PEATcosm2014_Bin_27_FD_121103 | JGI IMG/M metagenome (GOLD analysis project Ga0181522, IMG submission 121103) | Peatland microbial communities from MTU Mesocosm Facility, Houghton, MI, USA - PEATcosm2014_Bin05_10_metaG | ecosystem: Environmental > Terrestrial > Soil > Wetlands > Peat | place...
CGGTCACGCTGGCGGCGAGCGGCACCTACACAGTGCTGGTGGGCGACTGCGGCGATACCGCCACCGGCGCCTATGAGATCTACGCGCAGAGGGTCAACAACCCCGGGACTCCCGTAAGCGCGCTGACCTTCGGCCAGGCGCAGAGCAACACCATCGCCACGGCGGCGCAGGACAACACCTACACATTCAACGCCAAAGCCAACGACGTGGTGGACTTCACGGTCACGACCACCAGCGGCAGCGTGAGCCCGCGCATCCGGCTCTACAGCCCCACAGGAGCGCTGCTCGCCGACCAGGCCAACCGTAACGCATTCGGGGCTTGCTCGGGCGGCTCCGTGATCGAGCTGAACGCGGTCACGCTGGCGGCGAGCGGCACCTACACGGTGCTGGTGGGCGACTGCGGCGATACCGCCACCGGCAACTACACGCTTACGACACAATGCAGCCGAGCAAATTCGTCCGGCAAATGTACCGATCCCCTGTTCTTGCCGAACACAAAGTACTTTCACGGCACAGAGGTCTTGTCTTGGGTACCTCCATCTGTGGGCACCGCATCCGCAAGCGCAAGTCTCACATTATCTGGTCCGATTGCTCAGACTCTGGGAACAGGTCTCGGGACGATCTCCAGCTTTAGCTGGGATACCACTACAGTGCCCGACGGACATTACCAGCTCACGTTAACATTCTTGAGCGCAAACGGGGTTGCCGTTGCGACCGCTACAAAGAACGTACTAGTCAACAACTCTGTCGTTTGGCACTCGGGCACGTTAACGACCAGTCAGACCTGGACCGCCGACAAGGTACAGGGGATCGATGGAAATCTGATTATCCCGTCGGGAGTCACAGTGACAATAGAGCCGGGCACGATTTTGAAAGTGGTGCCAGGCGTCAATATCACAGTTCAGAGTGGGGGAGTGCTGAATGCACTCGGAACCGATACCGCCTCCATTATCTTTACGAGCATTTATGACAGCAGTGTTGGCGGCGACACGATGCTCGACGGCGGCACAGATAACCCATCCAGCGGGGAGTGGGACGGAGTGACGGTTCAGGGGACCGGCCAATTTAATACGAACAGTGACACTGACTTGAATTACTGGCAGTCAGTTCAGAGTGGGACGATAGCCGCCAGTGAGATTTGGTCAGGCACTCAGGTTTATGAGGTGACTGCCAATGTTGTCGTACCGAGTGGGGTCACCCTGACCATCCAACCCGGCACCATCATAAAGTTCAATGCAAACACCGGAATCACAGTCCAGTCAGGCGGTTCACTCATCGCCAATGGCACGGTTGCGCAACCGATTTACTTCACATCGATCAACGATGATTCTGTCGGCGGAGATACCAACGGCAACGGAAACCTGACCTCTCCCGCCGCCGGTGATTGGGGTTCGATCACCATTGAGGGTGCCAATGCATCATTTAATCACGTGCAGATGTCCTACGGTGGCGGTCCTGTCAGCACTACGCCGCAGGTAATCGGCGTGATTCAGACGAACGGCGCGGCTCAGGTCACAATCGCCAATAGCTTCATTACGCAGTCGTTCTGGGACGGAATTCTGACTGGCTATCCTTCCGGCGGAGATGTCGTGACCGTGAGTAATAGTGTGGTGGACGCAGTCGAGGGACGAGGTGTAAACGCCTGGCCAGGTTCGACAGTGCACGTCGTCAATGACACATTCGACAATGATGGTGTCGGCGTATTTATTCATGGCGGCACGGTTAACATCGCCAACACGATCATCTCCAGCACCACAGGAACGAATGGATGGGGTGCTGTTACTCTTTGCTGCGGAGGAAACCTCTCTTCTCTCAGCTACTCGGATGTTTGGGCTAATACTGCGGGCGTTGCGAATTACGATGGCGTGGCTGACCCAACCGGCAGCAACGGGAACATCTCTGCCAACCCGGTTTATGTGAACGAGGCGCAGGGCAACTATAGACTGAATTATGGCTCGCCCGCAATCGACGCTGCGGACGGCCTGGTTGCCAATTACTCCTTCACAGACATCATGGGGGATGGGCGCTATAGCGATCCCGAGGTTCCTAGCAAGACGGGGATTCCTGATTCCAATGGAAACTACCCCGATATGGGGGCGTACGAGTTTGTTCAAAACGCTGTCTCCACTATCGACTTCACCGTTACCTCTGTTACTGGTCCAGAGAGCGCGATCACCGGTAGTCAAGTGCAGGTGACATGGACCGATACGAATATCGGATCCGGCACAGCGGTTGGGCCGTGGCACGACAGCGTCTATCTTGTGCAGGACCCCGATACCAACCCTGTGGAGCTGTTTGCAGCGCAAGTGCTTGTCGGCAGCGGTGTCAATATGGGGCCAGGCGCCAGCACTACAAATACGGCTACGATCAGGGTTCCGGGAAGCACTGTCGGCAACCAACGCTGGGAGGTCAGGACAAATACCGCGGGGGATATCTTTGAAGGCCAAAACACCGCAAATAACATGGGTCTGTCTTTGGGCTACGTCGCGATTGATTTGCCGGAATTGCAAGTGAATGGCCCTGGCGTCTCGAATTCGTTTGCCGCGGCGGGACAGTCCTGGTGGTATAAGCTCGTTCCCGGCGCCGGCAATACGGTCGCAGCCAATCTCGGCCTCACAGGCAATAGCGGCAGCGTCCAGCTATTTGTGGGGCAGGGTTACGTACCGACTCCACAGCAATTCGATATTCAACAACAGCAGTGGAACTCGCCAAGCGTGAGTGCCGAAATACCGAACACCTCGACGCAGATTTATTATGTGACCGCGTACGCACAGACGCTGCCGAGCACTCCAGCGGCATTCTCGATTTCGGCCGTATCGCAGCAGTTCTCGCTCACCTCAGTCCAGCCCAATTCGATTGTGAGCGGCGGTAACGCTACGATCGAGTTTATTGGAGCGGAGTTGACCGCGAGTGCCTCCTACCAGATCGTCGCTGGGAACGGAGCAACATACACTGCCAACACCGTGGATGTCAGCGATTCTGCGCATGTCTATGCAACATTTGCCGCCTCGGGACTGGCCACGGGCACTTACAACGCCCAGGTGACCGAAAACGGGAGCACGCTGTCGCTGAAGAATGCGATCACAGTCACGGCTGCCTCTTCGCAGCCCGTCACGTCCGGCCAGATTGCCTACGATATTCAGGTCCCGGACGCAGTCCGTGCCGGCTACGGCGGTCTGGTCACCATCAATTACCAGAATACTGGCAGCGACGATGTTGTTGCGCCCCTGATGGTACTCACCACGACCGGAGCGGCGACGACTTTCGTCGCGCCTCTCACTGGTGCGCTTTCGCCAAATTTCGCCACCCAATACACCGCCATAGCAGGGCAGGGCCAGTTGCTCGGAATCAACCAGACTGGAGGACCGGTGGGCGTTTTGCCGGCAGGCGCTTCCGGAAGCATTTCAATGGACTTCACAGCCGGCACTGGGAGCGACGTGCAGTTCGGTCTCTATACGGTGACCGATCCTGCCGCGATCATTAACTGGGCCAGTGCCAGCAGCAGCATGCAGCCGTCCTGGGTGTCCTCCGGCGCCTGGTCTGCGATCTTTGCCAACTTCACCGCTAATGTTGGCGCAACCTGGGGGCAATACAACGCGACCCTGGCCAATGATGCAACTTATTTGGGCCAGCTTGGCATTCAGGAGTATCGCGTCAGCCAGTTGCAGTCGTTCGAGCTGATGAAAGCCGGCCTGAACACAATTTCGCAGCGATATTTTCTGGGAGCATTTGGATACGGGGCCAGCCATCCCTTTGACATCTGGGCAGAGAGCACGGGTGGGAGTTATCTGGTCCATTATCCGAATGGAGCCGTACGTGCCTTCATTCCCAATCCGAGTACGCCGGGACAATTCATCGGCGGGATAGGGGATTATGCCACTCTTGCATACAACTCCACGAATGAAAGCATTCAGCTTACGGAAAAGAGCGGGATCATCTATTACTTCCTCCCAGATCCAAACAATACGCTGCATGTGCTGCTCGACTACATCCAGGATTTGAACGGCAACCGCCTTACCGCAGCTTACACCCACGACCTGGTGACGAGTGTAACGAGCTCCGACGGAGATACTCTCAGCTTCACCTACGATGGCAATGGACGCATTACGCAGTCTGTCGATCCGGTCGGCAGAGTGACAACGTACACCTACGATTCTGCCGACCAACGTCTTCTGAGCATTATCAACTCAGCCGGAACGACCAGCATGGCCTACATCACTGGTCAGGGAGCAGCGGAGGAAAACGCGCTTGAATCGGTTACATGGCCGGATAATACGCACACTTACTACGGCTATGATACGCAGGGACGCCTGATTAACATTCAGAAGGATGGCGGCGCCCAGCCGCTCAACCTAACATACGCCCCAACGGGCGCCATCACGATCACGGACGCCTTCAACAATTCGTGGCAGCTTTCGCCCGACGAGAGCGGATCGCTTGCGCAGCTTCTGGATCCTCTGGGGAGCCTAACGCAAATCTTTTATGACCCCGAAGAAAAGCTGATTCGTGCCATTGGGGCTGATGGATCGAGGACATCGTTGACGTATGACTCCAATGGCAATCCGACGGGAGAGGTCGATCCGCTCGGGAATCAGCTGACCACCTCCTTCGCCGCCAATGGCGATCTGCTAAGTCTCACGGACGCCCTCGGCGATACGACGCAATATGGCTACGACAGCCACTACAATGCCACGAGCATCACCTACCCGGACACGCGAAAGGTTCAGGCAACATACGACTCTCGCGGAAATATCCTCACCTGGACCAACCGCCGCGGACAGACAATATCGTACACCTGGAACAGCAACAACCTGCTCACGCAGGAAGTCCACTCCAGCGGAGCCACTTCCAGCTACACCTACGATTCCCACCGCAACCTGCAAAGCGTATCCGACGCAACGGGAACGACCAACTTCAGCTATGACTCCGCGGACCGTATCACTCAGGTGACCTATCCGAGCGGCCGCTTTGTCAAGTACGCCTACAATTCCGGCGGCCAACGCGCAAGTTTGAGCGATCAGACGGGATACACGGTCAACTATTCGTACGACAGCGTGGGGAGGCTATCGCAGCTCACTTCCGCCTCCGCAGCACTCATTGTTTCGTACACATATGACAGCGATGGCCGCCTCAGCCAGAAAAATCTCGGAAATGGGGCCTATACAACCTATGCGTATGATGCCGCCGGCAACGTGCTCCACCTGATCAACTACTCTTCGTCAAGTACCATCAACAGCCGCTTCGACTACACCTACGATGCAACCGGCCGCAAGATCACGATGACCACACTGAGTGGGCAATGGCAATACAGCTACGACGCCGACGGGCAACTGACTTCGGTCGTGCCGCCTGCAGGCAGCTCTGTGCAGTACAGCTACGACGCTGCTGGTAATCGTATTACCACGATTACCGGCGGCGCGACGACGAATTACAGCGTCAACAATCTCAACCAGTACACTACTGTCGGCGGCTTCCTCTACAGCTACGACGTCGACGGCAACCTGATCTCGAAGCAGACGAGTGTTGGAACCTGGACCTACACTTACGACGACGAGGGCCACCTGCTGACTGCGTCAGGCCCCGGTGGAAACTGGACGTATCAGTACGATTCTCTCGGAAACAGGATCTCGTCCGTCAACGGCAGCACAACAACCCAATACCTCGTCGATCCAACCGGCATCGGCAGCGTGGAGGGGGAGTTTGACGGCAGCGGAAACCTCGTCAGCCACTTTGCAAACGGTCTTGGACTTGAGAGCACGGCTCCGGCGTCAGGCAACGCCGATTTCTACCAGTTCGATGACTCGGGGAATACGGCGACGGTGACCGGAGCGGGAGGCTCCGTCCTGGACGCTTACACGTTCCTCCCCTACGGGGAAAAGTTAGCCACGAGCGGCACGGCATCGAATCCGTTCACCTACGTGGGACAATTCGGAGTGGCCGATGAAGCGGACGGACTGTATTACATGCGTGCAAGGTACTACGACCCGAGCGTCGGGAGGTTTGTGAGCGAGGATCCGAATGGGCTTGCAGGCGGGATCAATCTCTACAGATACGCGCGAAACAGTCCCGCAAATCGCTGGGACCCATTGGGCCTCAAGGACACGTCAAACGAGTGCACCGATAATGAAGAGGGACTTGCCGTCGCGCTCGACACGGAATTCTTTGTTGGTGGCAGTCTGCCGCAAGGAGGATTAGTTAGCAGCCTTAGCCTTTTACGCGATATATTGAGCCTCGATAAGGGCGGCTTTCAACCCTACGTTAATGTAGGGTTAGATACACTGGCGATGCGGCTCGGTGGCTTGCCCGGGTTCGTTATCGGTTTGGAACAATACTGGGCGAATAACGGACCGACCATCACTAATTGGCTGGCAAACCAAGACCCCGACCAAGGAGACAAAACCAGCGATAATCAAGTGATTACGAGCAGGGAGTTTTAGGGATCCAGGGGGGCGAGACAAAGTAGCAGTGATAGTTGTGAGGTAATTATTGTTGTAGGGCGAAGGAGTATTTACGGATACTGGATGGCAAATGTAATGAAAACTGTCAATGCCAGACTCGGTGTGCAGGCGCTTCTCATCTTGTCGTGCTATCTGGGATCGGCGCAGACTTGCCCTCTCACGATCCTACCAACGCAGCCGACGAACCCCGGTTGTTTGACCGGAGCCTCTTGCACCTTGCCGTTCCTGCCTCCAGGTGGCCCGACAGTGACCCAGAATCTCCCCATCGCCAGATCCGCCGACCCCAACGGCAAGATCACGACCGGCTACGGCAATCAGGGCTATATTCCGCCCAACGCCACAATTACGTATACGATCTACTTCGAGAACCAGTCGAGCGCGACCGCTCCGGCAGCAGCCATTTCCGTCACCGACGTGCTCGATCCCAACCTCGATCCCTCCACCGTTCAGCTTTCGCAGATGGGCTTCAACAATGTGACGCTCAGCATTCCGGGCGCCCTGCAGAGCTATACGACCCAGACCAGCGTATCGACAAGTCCGTATCCGGTCGCGGTCAACGCATCGCTCAACCCCGGCACGGGAACCTTGACATGGACGATGCAATCCATCGATCCCACGACCGGCGCCGCGCCAGCCGATCCGCTGGCGGGATTCCTGCCCCCGGACAATACTTCGAAGCAGGGCGAAGGCTTTGTCATATTCACCGTCCAGCCGAAAGGCGGCCTGGCTAACGGTACGACGATCCAGAACACCGCGAGTATCGTCTTCGACAAGAATGCAGCAATCAACACCAACACGGTGACGAACACTATCGACTCGGTTTATCCGACGAGCAGCGTCAACCCGCTGCCGGCCACGACATCCACCGCTTCATTCACAGTGAGTTGGTCGGGGAGCGACCCGGCAGGCGCCGGCATTGCCACCTACGATATTTATTCCGCGACGGACAACGGCCCCTATACCGTTTGGCAGTCGGGTACTGCAGCGACATCGGCGACGTTCGATGGCGCACTCGGGCACACTTATTCCTTCTACTCGATGGCCACCGACAATGCAGGGAAGCGGCAGCAGACACCGGGGCCCTCGCAAAGCACAACCACGCAGGGCCAGCAGACCAAGGTACCGCCGACGGTGGTAGTGACCCCATTGCCGTCGAGCATCGCCGCTGCGCAATCGCTGTCAGTGACGGTAACGGTGAGCGGGGGGACAGGCTACCCGATTCCGACCGGGTCTGTGACATTAAGCGGCGGCGGCTATACTTCGGCAGCGACGACGCTGAATGCCGGATCGGCGACGATGAATATATCGGCTGGATCGCTGGACCCGGGGAGCGACGCACTGACTGCCATCTATTTGCCGGACACGAACAGCGCCGCGACTTTCACCATGGCAAGCGGGTCGGCTTCGATCGCGGTGACCGGGGATCTGGTGTGGATCGTCGATGGAACGGGAGGGAGCAGCGAGTTGAGCGGGACGGGCGGCGGCCTTACATCCGGCGCCTCGCCGGGGCTGAACATGGGCATGGCCATCGACCGTGGCGGCAATATCTGGTCCATCGGGTCGGGGACGCCGCCTTTGGAAGAGACGAGCACGGGCGGGGTTGTGGAGAGTCAGATCGCGACTGGAACCGGCGGGCTTGACCTTCCTGTCGCGATAGCTATCGATGGCAACAGTAATATCTGGACCGCCAACGGGAATAACAGCATCAGCCTGATTTCGAATGCAGGCGCGGCGCTGTCGCCGGCGAACGGATTCACAGCTTCGTCGCTGTCGACACCGAGCGGCATCGCCATCGACCTGGCGGGAAGTGTGTGGATTGCGAACAAGGAAAACAGCAGCGTGACGCGAATCCTGGGCGGAGCAGCGCCCGTCGCGCCGCCGGCGACGGCCATTGTGAACGGCACCACCGGGGCGAAGCCGTGACGAGGCGGCCCGGGACGCCTGATCGTCAGACTCTTCGGGGGCTGGTGACAGGCTTGAGCGGTTGCGCTCCTGCGGGGAGCGGGAACCGCCGGCCGAGACTCATGCGCACGACGAAACCTGACGGCACGCACTCCGCATTCTCGCAAACACACCCCAGACACCTGGGGCTGCCCTTGATGACTGACTAGATGGATGTCGGAAATGCGGAAGTGTCGCGTTGACCACCCGCCCCAGCGCTTGTAGGCGAATTTGTAGCAGCCAGGGCCTCCTGGAACGACACAGAGCTATAGCTTTGAACGGTGCGACTGCAACAGGTTCACTCCAAAGCAGTTGCGAGTGCCAAATATCAACAGATTTCAATAGGTTCGGGAATACGGTTCGGGACCGCATTCCCTAGCCTCATCCACCGAGGGAATGAAGTGACGCGCGTCGTACGAAATCAACGGGCGGGGGTCGGATCGACCTCTGCGTGTGCCGAATTTCTCGCGCATACATCTCAGGAGCGGCTCCAGCGACAAGGCTCGTTGGCAGGTTCGATCCGCAAATGCACCGAGAAAGGTCCTCGAAGTGTAGTCGATTTTGTAGCTGTCAGGGCACAAGCAATCCAGAAGGATCAACAGAACTGGGATCACGGCTGTGTCCATGTTCAATCTAAAGTACTTAAAGGCACCAAATTTCAATAGTCTCAAATAACTCGTTTTACCTGCTTTGGGAGCAGAGGTGTTGATCTCTGTTGAACCCTGTTGAAGTCTAGTGTTTCCTATCCTGCAAAGAGCGGGCGCGGGCACAGGGAGGCAGCGGACCGAGGCGCCTACCGACGTCCTTGCGCAGGATCGGCCGATCAGGATTTTGGAATCGCGTGCTCCCATCATTTTCAGCCCCGAAATTTCCGCATAGTCGGTGACACGGACGCCACACCGCCGTGATGACGCACATTGGTGATCGAAGGGTCACCCCATCAACGAGTGCGGATACTCGCCACTGGCTCGTGTCGCAGAGAGGGTGACTCACGCCAGACCGTCAGCCCGCGACTGTCGCGCCAGGCGCCATGCCTGTACCGGGCAATCCCGACACCGCAATGCTGGCAAGCGTTGCGGGTGACACTTCTGAATCGGACAGGCATCGCTTAAGCGGCTTCTCTCCCCCGCTCGTGGACCGGATGGATCGAACCGAATGGAACATCCCACAGGACATGCTTCGGACTCTCCCATAGTTCGAGTTTGCCGACACTGCCTACCTTGTCCACCTGAACCACGACGAATGTACCCTCATGGTCGTTGACGTGGACCCTCTCGCCCCGGCGGGGAAAACATGCACACCCACGCTCGCCCCTCTCTCTTTTACATTGACCACCGCATGGCGACCATTTCGGTCATGACGCCACAGGATCTTCACCCTCATCCGATGGCGCGCCTCCAGATTTCAAACCCACCCTGATTCACTATGGTCCGCAAGGCATGCACGCCGTTGAAGATTTGGGAGACACTCCCTTTCATGCCCTACGCGTCGAATTGAAACACCCAGGGTGCAGTCTTTCCGGTGCATTTTTCCAATGTCCATCCTTCGATCCAATCGGACGCAGAGACGGATGACCTCAAGGCCGCTCCAAAGGTTTACACGCTGCTTTACGAGGATGACGGCATTACATAACGGACAAGTAACGGTCCGGGGATCTTTAGTAAACGATGGCAATCGCTAATCCCTTCAGGAGCCCCGTAATCTCGAAAATGCAGCTGTTAGCCTCGGGACGCCCACATTCGTGACGTTTCGCGTTGCTGACAATTCACGCCAGAAGCCGCCAATGGGGGCATTAGCCTGTTAGCACCAACCGAGATACGAAGACAGCAATTGCCCTCGCAGTGATTCTTGTCAACTCTGGAAGTTCGCTTGATCCTTCGAGCTCTTCGAGGACCCGCAGCCAGCAGTCTGCCACACCGTGAGCTGCATCGTCGCCATAACCAGTCTGTACACACCGGTAGAGAGCAGCGAGCCAGCGTTCCGCGTCCAATGTGAAGTCCTCGAGAGCGCAGAGCCTCTTTGCATCCGAACTAGCGAGAATGAGATGCCTTTCCATGACAATCTCCAAGAGGGCATGCTCTGTCCGTCTTACGCTGCAGCTTGTCTCAATAGCTCTTCGACTTTAGCATCCAAGTCGCGAGCCACGCGCAGCGCATCGCAATTTCCATAAGGGACCAAGAGGCTCGCCATCCTGTCATACGAAATATGCACGCCATCAACGCGCTCATCCACAAGGACAGTAACCGGAGCATACGAGCCGGCATCTGGAACATGCTTGGCCATTTCTTTCATGATGAGAGGATTCCCAAGTACCAAACGAATGATTCTGGAGGTGTGATGCTCCGTCCCCTTGCGAACAATCATCCCGTGATCGAACTCGAGAAATTGCATCAGGCCGGTCTCGCCTAAGACAGGTTGTATGGCGGCCTCTAGTTGGGCAGCAGTTGTCGCTCGCTGCGTTGCTTGCCAAAGCTCGGCCATATTCGGGTGACCGATCGATGCCTTGATGGCTGCAACGACCACGTCGAATCGCTTCGAGGAGACCACTGAAAACCGTTCCATCTCAACTTTTCTGATCATTCGGACTCCCAAGCCTTCGTTTGCAATATTGAGTGACAACGACGGCTGCTGAAAATAGCGGAGTTGCCTCTGTCGACTTGATAGCCTCCTATGATTGTCCGGCAGTCATCGCAAATTGGCGACTCAGGAATTCGCTCGTTCGACCGTTGGCAAGGTGAGCCGCGGCGGCGTTGTAGTGCTTTCCGTTATGGCGGGAGAATGCGTGACTTTGCCCGGGGTAGCTGTACACCGTCGCATTTGGTCTCGTAGCAATTGCCGCCTTAATCTCTGCTTGGGCAGCCTTGGAAATGAATTCATCCTCCTCGGCCAGATGCATGAGGATGGGCGCATGAAGCCCCTCAACCTCTCCGAGATATTTATCTGTATCGGCGCCGTGATACCAGATCGCGGCGTCGATGCCGTCCTTACGCACGGCTGTCATGAAAACCATCAGCGCGCCGAGGCAATAGCCCAGTAAGGCGACCTTGCCGTTGCATTCTGGGAGATTGCGCACTGCGTCGATGGTGTCCTTGATGTCCTGTACCCCGGCATCTCTGTCATAAGCCTGATAGAGGCGAAGGCCGTGATCCCAATCAGCTTGGGACATAACGTTCAGGTCGACGCCCGGCTCCTGCCGCCAGTACAGGTCTGGAGCCGCCGCGAGGTAGCCTTGTTCCGCCAATTCGTCGCAGTGCTTGCGGATGTCGGCGTTCACACCAAACAGTTCCTGCAGGACAACAACGGCGGGAGCTGGCAAGGTCTTCGGCCTTGCGATGTAGGCGAGGAATGTGCCGCCCTGCCCTTTTACAGTGATGTGGTCCATCGTTTCGCCCTCCTGGGACGTCTATATCCGCCCAGAATCTCCGCAGCGGGATCAGATCGGCGGAGATTATCTTGTCCACACTCGCAAAGTTATCCATTGACGGAAGTGGCAGCCTCTTCAATAAGTTTGGCCGCTTCCTTCGGGAAGGCCATGTAGGCCACATGGCTGGACTTGACTTCGACCGTCTTCGCCTTGGCGCGCTTTGCCATCATGCGCTCCTGTTCCGGATTGAGCGATCGGTCTTCGCTTGCCACCATGTAAAAGGTCGGCTTGTTTTTCCAGGCGGGATTCTTGACCTGATGGGTGAACGCGTCAGTAGAAATCGGCACCTGTGCTATAGCCATGAACTCCGCCTCATCCCGTGGGATGTCCGCTGC
>Ga0181522_10001930_pt1 | contig 12141 bp, 15 predicted proteins | sample PEATcosm2014_Bin_27_FD_121103 | JGI IMG/M metagenome (GOLD analysis project Ga0181522, IMG submission 121103) | Peatland microbial communities from MTU Mesocosm Facility, Houghton, MI, USA - PEATcosm2014_Bin05_10_metaG | ecosystem: Environmental > Terrestrial > Soil > Wetlands > Peat | place...
ACTTCGGGGAGCGGCAAAGGGACTTTCTATCTGGTTGGGCCTGGAGTCTCGCAGAAGCGCGATGTCACTCTCGGAGAGGACATTCACCTGCAGGGCAATGATTCGCAGTATGCGGGTGAATACACGGTTATGGTGTGCTCTTCAGAATGCCAGAGTGGTAGCTTTTTTGTGAACCCGGCCAAGACCGCGAATATCGCGTTTCTGGTGCATCCATCGCGGGTTCCCGTGGCGCTGGGGGACGCGGTGAGTGGCGTCGCTTTTCCTTATGACAAGTACGGGAACCTTGTGCTGACGCCGGAGACAGTCGAGTTCCAGTTCGCCGCGAAGAATGCGGCTTCTTTTTCAAAATCGGTGCAGACGCGTGGTGGCATCGCCTGGTTCCGGACGGCTTCGGGCAAGAGCGCTGGGACTGTGAATGTGATTGCCTCCATCGGCGACGTCAGCAGTAAACGTGCCTTGCAGCAAGTGGCCTCCGAACCTTGCAATTTACGAATTGAAGGGCAAAGAACTGCAAAAGGAATTGTGGTGCAGACCGAACCGGTGCACGATTGCTCGGGAAACATTGTTCCTGACGGGACGATCGTTACCTTCACGGCTTCCGATGCTGAGGGCAAGAGCAGTGTGGATGCGCCGATCAAGGCGGGAATTGCACGGGCGCAGATGGATACCGCGGGCCCGGCGACCGTCACGGTAGCGTCAGGCGTGGTTATGGGAAATGAACTGCGTATCGGAGGGCAGCCATGAGCTTGCGTGGATTCGTGGTACGCGTGCTTCCGTCCTTCGCTTTTTTATGCGCCCTAAGTTTGCATGCGGCGGATACCGATGTGCAGGTGCAGATCGATTCGCGGCACGCCGGGCCGCGTACGATGGAGCCGCTCTCGGAACGCGGGATTCTGCGGGATTACAAGTTCGCGTGGGGGAGCATTGCGCAGGCGCTCGAATCGAATTCGCTCGATCCGTTGAATGGCCCGTTTGCCGGCAGCGCGGAAAAGTGGCTTAAGCAGACGGTCACCAGCCAGCAGCACTCGGGAATAAGCCAGAGGGTCCTTGATCAGAATCATCACGTGGAGACGGTGTTTTATTCGCCTGAGGGCGACGTGATGGAGCTGCACGATACGGCTGAGTATCAACTGCAAATTCTCGACGGAAGCAAAACGATTTCCGATCAACACGTCACGATGCACTATGTGGTGCTCATGACTCCGGCTGCGGACCGCTGGGTGGTCCGGCAGCTACAGGCGGTGGCGCGGTTTTGAGGGCAGCGCACAATTTCTGGAAGCGCGAGAGCGGCGAGTTGTCGAACCCGTTGCTTAGCTTGTGTCTGGGCTGTTTCATCCTGGCTGGGGGGTGCACCACTCCCGGAATGCATAACGGGCTCATGGCCAAGGGGCAGCCGCCCGCATTGGGACCTAAGCTGCTGGCGGTCTACATGCCATGGTTCGGGGCTCACGACCACATTGATGTGGGGTATTCGAGCAACGACCCTGCCGTGCTGCGCAAACAGATTCAGGAAGCCAAGCACAGAGGGATTTCGGCTTTCGTCGTCGACTGGTACGGGGACGCAAACACTTACTCCGATCATAATTTTGCCTTGATGCAGGCGGCAGCCAATGAAGCCCATTTCAAAGTTGCGCTGCTGTACAACGAGCCCTCGGACGCGGATGAACAATCGACCGACGCAGCCATTGCCGCGCTCGACAAAGCCTACAAAGATTACATTGGGCCGACGGCGAAATATCGCGACGCTTATCTGACTTACAACGGGCATCCGCTTTATTTCATTTTTCCAAAGAGCGGGCACATCGACTGGAACCACGTGATGGAGCATTGCAGCGATTGGGAATCGCCGCCGCTGCTGATTTACAAGGATGAGATTCCGGCCAAGTTCAACAAGTCGTTCGCTGGAGCATATGCGTGGGTGCAGCCCGGGTCTGGCGGATGGGCGCCTGACGGAAGCAATTGGGGCGATCAATATCTGAAAGATTTTTACAAAACCATGCGCAATGACCATCCGGACAAAATTACGGTGGGCGGTGCGTGGCCGGGATTTGATGACACTGCGGCCTCGTGGAGTCTGAACCGTCATATCCGCAATGATTGCGGCAAAACCCTCGATGACACGCTCAATCTTTACCAGAGCTATTTCGACGGCTCCGATCCGTTGCCTTTCATGCTGATCGAAACCTGGAACGATTACGAGGAAGGGACCGCCATCGAGCGGCGCACGGCCACGAATTGCGGCGGCAAGAGTGATGCTGCCACACATGATGCCGCGATACGACAGACGGGCTCCCGCTGATTTTTCTGAAGTTATCCTCATTGCAACAAACTTTTAACGTAATTTTCACATCTGAAGTACCGCCGAAGACAGGTTGGCACTTTGGTCGGGGACACAGTGAAAACATATGGAAGGCGCCAAGAATTCGTCATGGTCTCTCTCGCTTCTTTCCAGCCTGGTGCTGGCAAATGAAGACAACTTCGTCAATCTTCCAGATAAGCAGATCTCGTCGAGCAACAGACAGACTCTGGCCAGTTGCGGTCCTCAGGACTTCGGGGAAATTTGGGGCCTTGCCACCGCGCACCACGTGATCATGCGGGCATTTCCCGCCCTGCACCGCCTTATGGTGGCGCAGGGGAATGACCGAGCGGAATGGGCTGAGCGCGCAGTGGTGAAGGAAGAGGCGCGCATTCAGCATGCGCTGACATTTTTGGCACCTATTTGCGAAGCGTTGGAGAAGGCCGGCGACGTGATCGTGATGAAGTCTCTCGACCACTGGCCCGACCTGGGTAATGACCTTGATCTCTATACAAATGCTAAGGCCACAGATGTCGTCGCCATCATGCGCGAGAAGTTCAAGGCGAAACTGGAAGATCGGAGCTGGGGCGACCGTCTGGCCAACAAGTGGAACTTTATCGTGCCGGGATTGCCCGAACTGGTGGAAGTTCATGCGGGCCGGCTGGGACAGACCGGCGAACAAGTCGCGGTGACCGATTCGCTGGTGGCACGCGCCAGCGTGATGCCATTCGATAAGTACCAGCTGCGGGTGCCTGCGGCGGAGGATCGGCTGATTATCAGCACACTGCAACGCATGTACCGGCACTTCTATCTGCGGCTGTGCGACATCGCCGACACGGCGAAGCTGGTGGATTCTGACGCCATCGATTACGGCTACCTGAAGGCACTGGCGAAGTCGGCTGGGCTGTGGGATGGGCTGGCGACGTATCTGGTGATCGTCAGCGATTATGTGAAATCTTATCGCGGCGTCGAGTTGCCTTTGCCGCCACTGGTAACGCAGGCGGCGCACTTCGGTAATGAGAGCATCAGCTTCCGGCGACGTTTTCTGCGCATTCCAATCTTCCCCGAGGCAGCCCGGTTCTACGTTACAGAGCTCGAGCGCCTGCTGCTGAATGGAGAACTGCGCAACATGTTCAGACTGTCGCTGTTGCCGGGCCTGGCGGCCGCGGCGGCGCTGGAGATGAAGTTGACGGGAAGCGATAAGGGAATCTGGTAAAGGTGGATCGAAGGGTCCAGCGGATGAAACGACGAGCAGATCCTGCGCTCCGCGTTGCCGAAACTCTGCGCTCAGGAAAGCTTTTAGATACTACGGGTTTGAGTGTATTGCGAGCGGGAATGCACAACCCTATCGTGAGTAGATAAATACGCATCCAATTGTTGCTTACGGTTCCTGAATCGCGCACGAGATCAGACGATCACGAGATCGGGCGATTCAGTGACTCCACTAATCAGGGGCCAAGAGGTGCTGTTGTGGTGAGAATTTTGGTAGTAGATGATAATCCGGCGGTTCGGCACTATCTTCGCTCGTTACTGGAGCAGCAAAGTACCTGGCAGGTGGTGGATGAAGCCAGGACCGGGGCGGAAGCTTTGCAGCGAGTGATGAGGAATCCTCCCGACATGATCCTGCTGGATTTTCAGATGCCCGATTTGAATGGGCTCGATGTGGCGCGGCAGATTTCGGCAGTCTTTCCGGAAATTCCGATTTTGATGGTTACCATTCACATGTCGAGGCAGCTTGCCGATGAAGCGCGCCGCGCTGGAATTCGCGGAGCGTGCGCTAAATCGGATGTGGGTTCGATTGTGGAAGCGGTAGACGCTCTGCTGCATGAAGGCACGTATTTCCCGGCCGTGGTTTAGGGAAACTGGGGCAATACCAATGAGCCCTCGAATACAGGATTCCCTGTATTCGGTACGGGATGCCAGCGTGTTAGGTTAGTGGCTCGGCGAAGGTAGCTGTCCGCCAGACGCAGGAAAGCCATCGCAGGCCGCAATACAGGGGATTCAGTCGAGGCGGGCGTGAACTTCGCAAATGGATTAAACGCATTTCAGAGAGATAACAACACTATGGCGGTCCGCATCCTGTTGGTGGATGACCATCCCATCGTAAGACAAGGGTTGCGGACTCTTCTAGAAGGCCGGCCAGGTTGGGAAGTCGTGGGCGAGGCCTCAGATGGGTACGAGGCTTTGGAAAAAGTGACATCGCTGCAGCCGGACGTGGTGGTGCTGGACGTGACGATGCCGCGCATGAACGGGCTGGAAGCCTGCAGGTCAATTCAAAAAAGAAAAAATGATGGGCTGGAAGTGCTGTTTGTTACGCAGCATGACTCGCCGCAGATGATGCGTGAAGCTCTGGACGCCGGAGCCAGAGGATATGTAGTGAAATCGAATGCGGCGCGCGATCTGCTGGAAGCGGTCGAGGCCGTGAGCCAGCATCGCGTGTTTACCGCATTGGCAAAGAGCATTCAGGTAACGAGCTGAAAGCGGCTGGCGAAACGCCCGGCCGACCCAGGGAAAGAACGGGAGGATTACCGTGAAATTGCGAATTCTGTTGGCCGATGATCACGAAATTGTGCGCCGCGGGCTGTGCGCGCTTCTGCAAAAGCACGAGGGGTGGGAAGTGTGCGGTGAAGCCAGCGATGGCCGCGAGGCCATCGAGATGGCCAAGCAGTTGAAGCCAGACGTGGTGATTGTCGACATTGGAATGCCGCACCTGAACGGTCTCGACACTACCCGGCAATTGTTGCAGCACGATGCGAATTTCAAAGTGATCGTGCTCACCATTACCGATTCCGACCAGGTGATTCGCGAAGCGCTGGACGCCGGGGCGCGAGGATTTGTGCTGAAGTCCGATGCCGCGCGCGATCTGGTCTCAGCGGTGGAAGCGCTGCAGAGCAAACGCATGTTCTTTACGCCGCGGGTGAACGACCTGGTGCTGGCTGGCTTTCTGGATAAAGGTCACGCCATTTCGCGCGATCAGCCGCCAATCCTGCCAACGCTGACTGTGCGCGAGCGCGAGGTCACGCAGCTTCTGGCCGAGGGCAAAAGCTCGAAAGAAGTCGCTTCCCTGCTAAACCTGAGCACCAAGACGGTTGAGACACACCGCAGCAACATCATGCGCAAATTGAGCCTGCACTCGATTCGCGATCTGGTGGTCTATGCGATCAAGAACAACATCATTCAGATCCAGATGCCACCGCAAATTCATACTCCGACGGAAACGACGGTGGCGTGAAACGAATTTACCTTCCCCGTTAGGAACCGGCTCTGTTGGGCCGGTTTTTTATTTTGGCTGGACCGAACAAAATCTTGGACCACGGAGCACACGGGGTTCACGGGTAAGTCTTTGGGATAAGCAGATTAGTGCGAACCTTCGGGTGGGTAATAGCCGGTTCTGGTGCGGACGGTTAACTGGCTATACCCGGGCGCATGCGCCTGCACTTGCACTGACTCATATCCTGGCTTCGCGTTCTGGTTTGTCGGCTTATAGGCGATGATGTACTGGCTGCGAATGTCGTGCGCGATGGTACGCGCGATATCATTGACTTCATCGAGAGTGTCGGGGAAATAGGCGACTCCGCCAGTTCCCTGCGCGACGGATTGCAGGGCATCGCGGCCACGGCCCTGCACTCCCAGCAGACCGATGGCGTACAAGGTGGGGCCATTGGCTTGCTGCAGCCGGCGCTCGGCTTCCTGCAAGGTTTGCTGGCTCATATTGTCCTGACCGTCAGTAATGACGAGCAGGACTTTTTTGTCGAGACGAGTATCGTTTTTCAGATGAACGGCGGAGGCCACGACAGCATCGTACAGCGCCGTGCTGCCGCGGGCCGATACCTGGTGCAAGGCTGCCTCGAGCAGATGCGGATCAGAGGTGAAGTCCTGATCGAGATAGGATTCCGTGCCAAAATTCACGACGAAAACTTCGTCCTGGGGATTGCTGGCGCGGATCAGATCCATGACAGCCTGGCTCACTTTGTCGCGCTTGTCGCGCATGGAGCCGGAATTATCGATCACAATGCCCATTTCCACCGGAATGTCTTCTCTGCGGAATGAGGTAATCGCCTGCGGCACACCGTGCTGAAAAACGCTGAAATCGTTGCGCGCCAGCCCAGTGACCAAATGCTGTTCCGCATCGACCACGGTGGCGTGGAGAACTACTTCTTCCACTTGCTTCTTGAAGACGAACATGCCGCTCTGGTCTTCCGCCGGCGTACCGGTGATTGGCTGCTGCGCGGCGGGCTGTTCGCCATCCTGTTGTGCGGGTGCCGGCTGCGGCGCCTGTTGAGTAATTGGGGGCGGTGTGGAGCGGGGCGGCAACTGTGGCGCCGATTGTGCGAGGGTGAGCGGAACGGATGCCAGCACAACCAGAGCGAAGAGCGGGAGAACGGAAGTAACCCGGCAGACCGTTCCCGAAGCGCGCATAGACATGAATCTCCTCCGTCCCTTTGATGCCGTTACACCGCGGAGAGTACAATCCGGTTAATAAGGTTTATCGTTCTTTTCTCGTTCTACAGCAAACACCTGAGGTCCTGCGGAAAGTCCTTGCGCTCTAGCAACCTGCGGTGGCAAGGAACGCAACTATCTTGCGACACGGTTTCCCGAAGGATTGACACCGGGATCTCATTCGTCCGCGAGGTGAAGCTTGGGCGCGCTTCGAATCCTTATTGCAGATGATCACGAGGTTGCCCGGCGAGGTATTCGCTCGCTGATGGAAGGTCATCCCGGCTGGGAAATCTGCGGCGAAGCGAAAGATGGCCGTGAAGCTGTGGAGCTGGGGGCCGCGCTAAGGCCGGACATTTTTCTTCTCGATATTGGAATGCCGAACCTGAACGGGCTGGACGCGGCGCGGCAGATTCTGGCGCTCTATCCTGACGCGCGCATTCTGATTCTCACCATTCACGATTCCGAGCAGGTGGTGCGCGAGGTTCTGGCGGCTGGGGCCCGCGGGTTCCTGCTGAAGTCCGATGCCGGCCGCGATCTTGTGGCGGCAGTGGAGGCTCTGCAGCAGCGCCGCACCTTCTTCACTCCACGCGTCGCCCAGATGATGCTGGATGGATACTTACGCCCACAAACGGAGCACGATTCCGGCAACCAGACGGTGCTCACTCCGCGCGAGCGCGAGGTCATTCAACTGGTCGCGGAGGGGAAGACCACCAAAGAGATTGCCACTACGCTGAATCTCAGCGTGAAAACTGCCGAAACCCACCGCACCAACCTGATGCGCAAGCTTGATCTGCATTCCGTGGCCGATCTCACGCTTTACGCGGTGCGAAACGGGATCGTGCAGATTTATTAATGGTGCAGATCGGTAATCGTGCCGATCTTTAGTCGTACAGATCTAATAATCGTCAGATCTAGGGACCTAAGCTCCGTCACCTCAGGTCTTTTCCGTGCAGTGAACTTAGAGCGGGTTGCCATTTGAAATAGATAGTTCACTGGATACCTGCATTGTTGCCCCGCGCATAAACTCCGGTCAGTTGCTGGGTAAGCAGGACGACCGAAACTTGCCGGAAAGGAATGCCGATGCTCTGGACGATAGCGGTAATACTGTTGATCCTTTGGCTGTTGGGGATGGTGAGTTCGTACACGTTGGGAGGGTTCATTCACATTCTGCTGGTACTGGCTGTGATCGTGATCTTGATCCGCGTGATTCAAGGACGAAGCCCTGTGGTGTAAGGAAAGTCCATTAAAAACTGGGAGGAGATAACTCGTGAACAAGGACCAAGTAAAAGGGAAAGTGAAAGACATGGCGGGACGTGTGGAACGCCAGGCCGGGGAGTGGACCGGAGACAGCGAAGCGCAGGTCCGGGGCGCGGCCAAGCAGGCGGAAGGCAAAGTGCAAAATGCCTGGGGCAATGCCAAGGAAGCGGTCAAGGAGTCGACGGACAAGACAAAAACTGATCGTGTTGATAGCGGTGACACGGTCGAGGTGGAAGAAGTTCGGACGACACGGCGTAAGGCTAGCTAGTGTTGGGTGGGTTGGAGCAGGGCGCTGGCTGCGGCCGGCGCCTAATTTTTTTGTTTAGGGCTGAGTGGGCTAGACAGTCTGCTCAAGAACTCATTTCCTTGGCGACGACATCCGGCTGCAGCTAGCCGCGACTGATTCTGCGATACTTGCGGCATCGCTGAAGCGATGCCCTGATACGAATCGTGATTTTTTCGCTGTAGAGCAAGATAGTCTTGGCGCCGGGTCGCGCAATCCGTGTCCTGCAACAACGCGGGAGACGCGCGCAGGCCGGGACTATACCTTCCAAAGCTGGGCGAGAGCGCGAGCTGCCTCTGACAGTGCGCGCTTTTCGGCGTCGGCTTTAGACAGTCCGAGAATCTTGGCGCGGGGAACGATCGGGATGCGATATCCGGGCATCTTGCCGGCTGCCACATCGGCGAGATGGATTTCGCGAACGGCGTTTTCGAACTCGCGTTTCAGAGCTTCGGGAGATAGAGCAAGCGGGGCTTCAATTCGATGCGCTGACATTTTGTAACCCACCGGGACGATTTACCTTTCCGACTGTGGGCACTTTAGATCAGTTGAAAAGCGTCAACAATACGGTGCAGCCCCGGTTGCAAGTCAAGAGTTGCCTTACGTTCGCTAAGTGTGTGGTTTAGGGTGAGCTTGAGGGAGGTACAGCTTTGGATGATGAGATGGCTCTGGGGACCAGGACACACTGCAGCCGGAACTGGGTCGCGGACTACTTTGACGGCGGGCCGCAGCGATCCCCCGCTGGAAAAGCAGATTCCTCGCGCCAAAAACAAGGCGCTCGGAATGACAATATCCGGGGGTTATGCAGCCGCGCGGAAGTCCAGGCAGTTTTGCAGGGCGCGCAAAGCGTACAAAGCGTCATCCAGCGCCTGATCTTCTTCGATGGTGTCGCTACCGGCGGAAAACAGCTCGCGGGCGCGCGCGACAATGGCCTTTTCGGCGTCGGCGATCCGGATGGGAATTCTTTCTTTTTCAGTTTCAAACAGAGCAGCGGTGTACAGCTCGCGCCATGAGGGCAGCGACGGGGAGGCACTTGCTTGACCGATCATAACGACCTCTTGCAGTACGGAAATTGCTTAGCAGTCGACTAAAAACACCTTAGCAGCCTCGGGGGAAAACCTCCATACGGTGAATTCCGTAGGCTTTTGAGTGTTTAGTACGTGAACTCTTACCCCTGAAGAATGCGTATGCCCCGGGAATGGCTTGCCAAAAATAAGCCCCGGTCTTAGACCAGGGCTCGTTGTAGGGCCGTAATGTTTCGATGAAAACTACGAAGCGCGACGTTGACGGTCACGATTCGCATCGTCTTCTTCTTCATTCTGTCCCTGGCCGCCTTTTTTCTGCGGGTTCTGGCCGGTCTGTCCCTGGTTGCCGGTTTGACCCGGCTGACTGGGGTTCTGACCCGTCTGACCCTGTTGGCCTTGTCCGAATTGATTACCCTGCTGACCTTTCTTCTCCATATCGTCCGCCATATTATTTACTTCCTCCTAAGAAAGCGCGGGAGAGCCCGTGCTTTCTGAATTTTCAAGCGTCATCAGGAAAGTTAGTTGCGGAAGGGGAACGATGGGGTTGGGAGTAGCAGGAACGCTTGCGTATCGAGTGCGCAACCATCGCTATAGCGGCCAGCGCTATAGCGGCCAGCCGATTCGCACACGATGGGGAGGGGCTTTACTTTTTGTTTTGTTTTTGAGAAGGGAGCAGGTGCCTGTCCTCCCAGTGAACTGGCACCTGCTCGATGGGGGCGTTCGTCGAGTAGGCCTTAAGAGTAAAACAACAATTCCAAAATTGCATATACAGTAAATCTTGTATTTACCAAAGAAAATTAACCTCACCTGACTCGCGGAAAATCTGCCGAAATACGCCAGGGCCCGATGCGGGTCTGAGCTGAGCCGCTTCATCACCCCTCTATTACGGAAAAATGTGTATAGATTGGCAGCTCATTGACGGCGCAAAATCGACTTACCAATGGGATGGAGTGGTTCTCGTCCCAAAGTCGCCAGCATCTGGCTCGGCCGTTAGGGCGACTTATTAAGAAGGCCGCTCGTCTGTGGGAGGTACATTGTGAAGCGCGATAGCGGCCGGTTAGCGTGCCTATTGTTTTTGTTAGCGAGCGTGCCTTTGATATTTGCGCAAAATCTGCAGCCTGCTCCGGAACCGCCTTTGCAGTTGCTCGGACCTCAGTTGATCGCGTGGTCAGAATTGCAAAAACCGCAGCCACTGATGGAACAAGGTCAGCACGCAAGTCAAGCCGCGCAAGAAAATCGTGGGGCGACGGAACCGACAGGTACAGGCCCTGAGACTCGCACAGCAAAACCGCTGAACTTTACGGGAGCAATCGAGCCCGGAGAAAACGCAATTCCTTAGAGGACAGCACAGGGAGAATAGTGACAACTCACCGCATCAGGTCAAAGAGCGCCGTATGGTGGATCGGGATCATCGCATGTGTGATTGTAGGCGTGTGTGCTGCCCTTGCGCCTGCAGTTTCCACCGGAGCGGTAAGCTTTTCCGGTGCCGGCGTGCAGCAGCAAACGGCGCGGCCTGAGGCTTCAGCTGCATCGCCAATTGCAAGTTATGAAGGTGTGATCAGCGACACACACTGTGGCGCAAAACATGCGGCGTCCATCAACGAGTCGGCAGCCGATTGCGCTCGCAGGTGCGTTCATGCGGGAGAGCAGTTTGTCTTGATCGATCGCGATACATCGTATGTGCTCGAGGGAGACTTGCCTGCTCTGAAAAAAATGGCGGGGGAACGCGTGCGGGTAATTGGCACACTCGAGGGCAAAACCATTCGCGTGGAGAATGTGGTCGGACTGTGAGGAAAAACCGCCTGCCTGGGGCTGGCGGTTTCGCGGAAGCAAGTGCTGCGGCCCGATACTTCCGGGCCGACGGCGGCCGTCCCCACATGGCCGTATTTAGCTGTCCCTCCATGGCCATATTTAGCGGCCAAATCGGTGAGTGTCCCCGCATGGCCGCGTTTGGCGGCTGTCCTCAATAGCCGTAAAGCCTCACTGAAACCGGTATCCCGGTTTCAGCTCGCAGCGATACACTTTTGTTTGATCGGGGCGAGTGGCGGCGCTGCAATTGGCCCAACTTAAGAGCAACTCGGGGCCAAGCGGAAAGATGATGGTTTGGCCGGAAATGTCGGCCTCCAGGCTCACGCCTTCGGATTGCGGCGGCAGGGTGAAGCTGAGTGCGGTGCCGAAGATCACCGGATAAGACTGATAATCGATCTGACCCGCCATGGTATGAAACACTTCGGCTTCCAGCAGAAACGTAGTCGTATCTGACCAGTTGCGCACGGTGGCAGTTATCTTTTGCGCGGGAGTGGCGAAACTATCGGAGTCGATTTTGGTGAAAGGGCATGGGCCGGCAATACAGGAGATACGGGCATCTTGAAATTCATTTCCCGGACCGGCATCGAGCGTGATGGCTCCCAGCGCGGCTTTCCACTTGCCGTCCGGTGAGCAAACAGGATTGCGGCCGCAGGGCACGTTGGCAGCGTTCTGCACTTCGAAGGTTTTTGCTTCGCTTCCAACATTGATTGATGAACGGGTTTTGGTGGTGTAGCGTGCGCGCACGTTGGTGATCGCCGTTGACGGGCGCGATGAGACCACCGCACGCCTGACCAACGGAACCATGTGAACAATATAAAGGTCATTCTGGGCGGTGGTGTTCAGATCGAGAGGCTGATAGTTCTCGTGGCGGAATTGCAAAGTGATTCGTTCGCCCCGTCTGACTTTTTTGAACAAGCGCAGCGAGAACAATCCGGAAGCATCCGATGTGGCGGGGCCTCTCGCTAATCCGCTCTTGAGCGATACCTCGACGCCTGCGATCGGCAACTGCTTGCGCACATCCGCATCCCGCACAA
>Ga0181522_10001931_pt1 | contig 12137 bp, 16 predicted proteins | sample PEATcosm2014_Bin_27_FD_121103 | JGI IMG/M metagenome (GOLD analysis project Ga0181522, IMG submission 121103) | Peatland microbial communities from MTU Mesocosm Facility, Houghton, MI, USA - PEATcosm2014_Bin05_10_metaG | ecosystem: Environmental > Terrestrial > Soil > Wetlands > Peat | place...
AAGGCGGACGCGGGTCCAGGTGCTGTCGGGGTCATATACTTTGATCGCCGCGGCAAGTTGCGTTGTCCTAGGTCCAAGATCTTTTTCGAAGATCCACCGGTCTTGACTGACAACGAAGGTTTTTGCGCCGGAGGAGCGATACGCAGAGGGAAACGCAATGATGGCGAATCCACCGGTCATCTTTCCGTTGACCACATAATCGCGCGCGCCACGGTGTGAATGCGGACCTTGCGCCGTGAGAATGCGAAAGAAATAACCATGGAAGGGCTCGCGATCGGAGCGGTCGTAGCTGGCTCGAGCGAGAGAGAGACCTATGGCGTTGCTGTCTTCATCGGCGACGCTGTCTGGGGAGAAGAGGCCATCATGCTGACCGTGGCTGCAAGTGAGATGCTGAGCGTATTGCTCGGCGTTCGAGCCAGCTTCCGCAGAATTCGCATAATATTGATTCTCAGCGTCGACTATAGCGCGCAGGGTGTCTAGGGTGCTCATTTCATTTTGGCCGATGCGGCGGTACATGATCTCGCGCCGCCCAAGAAGGCAATCGAAATAAAAATTGCCATCGCGCTCGACGATGGGGATAGGCAAGGGCCAGTTTTCGGCGCCGACGTACAGAGTGGTTTCGTTGTCCGGTTCTTTCACCAGCCGGTGCATTTGCTGGTATTTCTTGGCGAACTGATCGTCTTGGGCATTGCGATCGTCAGAGCTGTCGGTCCAGATAACTATGTCACGGGCGTCGGGGCCGAAGATGGCGATCATGGCGTTCTCGTCATGACTGCGGGCGGCATTATAGAGAGCTTCGGCTGCTTGTTTCGGAGAGGAAAAGGTCTCGTGCTGGATGCGCGGGCGGGATTGGGGTTTGGCCGGCGGAGATGAGGATTGAGAGGCCGGCAAAATTTCCGGGGGGCCCTTCCGCGCCTGAACTCGAATCGGAAAGACCGCAACGGTAGCGAGCAGCAGGGCCCCTATGCTGCTCAACGAGAAGAACCGAAACATTTGCATTGAATCGCGCGACATAGTTTCTCTTCCTTTACCAAAGTTTCTCCGACCGCAAGGGCGGCGTTCCGAGAGATCCCCAAAGTGTTGGCGCGCAACCATCTCGGGCCACCTTACCGACGGCCACCGCCGCCGTGAAATCCGCCGCCACCGAAGCCGCCACCGTGGAACCCGCCGCCGAAGCTCTCTTGCCCGCGGGCGGAAAAACCTCTCGTTGCGCCTCCGTGGTCGAAGCCGCTAAAGGGACCCGAGCGCACCCCAGGGGAGCGATCGCCGAATCCGCGAGCGCCGCGTTCGTCCGGCACATTGCGATGACCGAACCCGGCATCGCCATGATAGAAGCGGTCACGATCAAAGAAAGCCGGACCGCCGCGCCAGTACGGAGCACCATGCCAGTAGATGCCACGTCCCCACCAGTCCACGCCCCAGTAGGGCCATCCCCAGCCGAATCCCCAAAAGGGTCCGAGATCAAAACCGATACCGAAGTAAAGTCCGGGGCCATCCCACCAGATGCCGGGAACTTCCACCCACTCAGGCCAAGGAGTGATGGGATAACCGTAGGCGACCCAGGGATCGTAGGCCGGGACGTAGACGACATGATTGTCGGGATCCTTCGGCTCGATGGTGATGTAGCCATGCTTGTCGGTCACTTTGATTTGGTCGTTGCTTTTCAATGTCCGATGTTTCTTCGCTTCGCGGCGCATCTCCTGGATCGCGTTCATGACATCGGTGGGCTGATTGTAGTAAGCATCGCCCAGTTCGGAGGTCCAGGAGAGGTTTGAGGCCAGATTTCGAATCACGGAAGGGAAAGCCAGCAAGGACTTGACCGCGGCAGCCCAGGACTGTTTGTCCGCATCAGCGGCAATTTGCTCCGGCGTGAAATTCTGGCGCACCGCAAGAAAGTCGTTGGCTTGAGCAACCTGCGACGGATAGCTCGATGCGGCCAGGACGGACGCGACAAGCGAATCCGGATATAAGGCGATGGGCGCAACGAGCTGTTGCAATTGTTCGGGATTTTCCGTCTGGTACGACGGGCTGGACCGAGGCGCTTGCGGTGGGGCTTGCTCCTGCGATGTGAGAGATGCCGGTTGCTGTTGCTCCACCGGCTGCTGCGCTCCCGCACCGAGCATCGCACATGCAACCAGAGCAACCAGGCTGAGGATCAAAATGCGTCCATTCGATCGTCTCATTTCATCACCACCGATGATCTAACTTGGAAGGTTTTTGGGGGATCGCCATTCCGTTCGACGCTTTTTCAAGGTCGAAGATTCATTTTTCCGTTTCTTGTCTTTGCCATGTTCGTTTCGCATTCCGATGCGGCCAGCACTGCGTGTCTCCGACGTCCTCGCCCTCAAGTTGAACGACCCGGACATCACCGACCAACTCATCCGAGTGCGGCGCGCCCATGTCGAAACGCCCTCTCGGTCAGCCCAAATCGAAGGCATCGAAGGCTCCCGTACCTGTCCATCCGTTACTGACCGCGAATCTTCTTCCTTGGCGCAAGGAGACACTCAAGTCTCGAGGCAAAGACTTCGCGTTCCCCGGTCTTCGAACCGGTACATAGCCAACACTTTCGGGCCGAAGGATTTTCGAGCGGTTCCAACACAAGCGTCTCCAGATCGAAGTATCCTAAGTCATAATCCATAAAAAGTCATAATCCATAAAACTGACCTGCCAGATTTCGTCGTGAACTTCTTTGGTGCCGACGACTTGGCGGGCAAAGAGCTGGCTGAGGTTGGCGAGTGGTCGGTTCCAACCGGCACACAACTTTAGACGTGGTTTAGGAGTTGGGGAGGGCAACCGTCGTCGAGGCGTGAGAATGGTCACGATGATTCTAGCAACGAGCACGGGGCATCATCCTCCGAAGGTCGTCATTGATCGTCTTTGATCGTCTTGGTGATGCCGCAGCGCGGTCGGAACCCTTGTGGCGCGCTATAGCAGCCTGCGTCCTCTTCGTTTCTCGGCGCATTCGAGAGTTGCGGGCTTGTCTCATATCGCCCAGGAGTTCTGTCTGGAGCGCGAGATTCCCAGTCTCTGCATGTGAAAGTATAGAGTGGAGCGTCTCATACCCAAGCGAGCCGCAGCGCCATGCGGACCGGCGACAACCCCCTTCGTCTGTTTCAACGTTTTGCGGATGTGATCCCGCTCGGCCTCTTCCAGCGTGATGGCTTCCGGAGAGCCATTTTCACATTGCCTCAGTCCTTCTAGACGAGGACGTAGTGTATTCCCAGTGGTCAAGATGACGCTGCGCTCGATGAAGTTCTGCAGCTCCCGAATATTTCCCGGCCAGGAATGACCGCGCAGTGCATTCATTGCCTCCACCGGTATCTCATCGATGCGTTTTTGCATTTTTCCGGCGTATTTACTAACAAAGTGCCTTACCAGCAGGGGGATGTCCTCCGCGCGATTGCGCAGGGGTGGCACGGGTATCGGAAATACATTCAGCCGGTAGTAAAGATCGCTGCGAAACCGTTTCTCGGAGACCAGCTTCTCGCAAGCGCGGGACATACCGACGTCAGTTTCAATCTCGTCGACTTCTATCACAACTTCTCCAGGCTGCTCGGAGTCGACAGTTATGGACTGACGTTGCGACAGATTGCGGAAATCACCGACGAGCTGCGCCCTGGTTTTGAAACGGGAGCGTTGAAACCGCCGACGATTGAGATCGTTCCATTTGGGCAAGCTGTCGACGCGTATAGGCTCATGGCAGCTCGACAGGTGAAAGCGAAGCAGGTGCTCAGTTTCGGCTGACGCGATGGACAATAAGGAATCTCCAGTGAAGATAGGAATAATATCGCTTGAGGGGAGGCTGGAAATGAAAGCGCTGCTCATCTCATTCGTGGTCGGCCTGTTTGTGGGAGTCGTATATGGGGTCATTCGCGTGAAGAGCCCCGCACCGCCTATCGTTGCTCTACTTGGGCTCTTGGGGATGGTATTAGGCGAGCAAGCTGGCGGATGGCTTCTCCCAAAAAAGATCAAACTCCAAACGTGTGTGCTGCTCCCATTGTCAGTGAACTCAAACATCAGCAGCAACGTCCGAACGCGCAATCTGTAATTTCGGCCGTGTTCCTAGGAGTTGCTAACGAAGCCGGATTTCCAATTTGAACTTTTCTCATGAACCTTCGGACGTTCGGTGGCCGAGGCGCTGTGCTGCCTCGACCTTGCACTGGTGCGGGACCGAGTTGCTGACCAGGGGGGAGAATCTGAACGGCCTGAAGGTGTTGAACCGGAGACGCCGGGTAACTTGGTTGCACAGCCTGAATTCAGAAGCTTGAATTCCTGGCAAAGTTTAATCGCAGCACCGGGCCGATGGCCGGGATCCGGCTTTTGTCGCAATCGAGCCCGTGGGTGAAGGAGGCACATGTCCATCCCTCTCGAAGCTCTGGTGAGACCGGCGTCCGCATTTCTGCCCTTGGCTTGGGGGGAATCACTTCGGCGCAGGTGAGGTCCGTCCTGCGGCTCGATACAGTTCTCTCCTCATCTTTACTTAAATCTGTCATGAACATGAAGAATGGCGGAACGAATTTCGCGAACGTTCGCAGGAATTCAGTTGTAGACTGATTTCACATTTTCAATGCAGGCAGGTTGCCAGGAGGCGTAGAAATGAATGCGACTCGACGGAACTTTCTTAAAGCCGGTGCGGGTGCTGTGGCCTCGACATCCGCCGTCATGCCAAACTCGAACGAGAGCCTCTACTCTATAGCATCAGGGAGATCGGCGGCAGCGCCCGCGGGGGACGAGGGCAATATGGTCTATCGGAGATTTGGACGCACGGATGTGCACATTTCCGCTATCGGAGTGGGTGGTCATCATCTCGGCGATGTGCCGACATTGGACGAGGCGGTGCAACTTGTCCATGAGGCAGTAGACGCCGGCATTACTTTTTTCGACAATGCTTGGGAGTATTACAACGGCAAGACCGAGACCATCTTGGGTCGAGCGCTCCGGGACGGGCGCCGGGAAAAGGTGTTCCTGATGACAAAGGTCTGCACTCATGGGCGAAGCGGCAAATTAGCCATGCAGATGCTCGAGGACTCGCTGCGGCGGTATCAAACCGATCATCTGGACCTCTGGCAGATCCACGGCATCGTTTACGACAACGACCCGGAGCTGGCGTACGCCAAAGGCGGCGTCCTGGAAGCATTTGATCGAGCCAAGAAAGAAGGGAAGGTCAGATTCGTCGGCTTCACCGGTCACAAGGATCCTGAATTTCACCTGAAGATGCTCGAACTCGGTTATCCATTCGACTCAGTGCAAATGCCGCTTAATCCCTTCGACGCCAGCTTTCACAGTTTTGAGAAGCAGGTCTTACCCGAGGTCAATCGGCGAGGCATGGCGGCGCTGGGCATGAAGAGCATGGGCGGTACGGCGTGGGGGATAAAGGCCGGCGTTGTTCAGGCTGAGGAAATCTTGCGTTACGCGATGAGTCTGCCGGTCGCGACCACTATTTGCGGCATGGACTCCCTGGACGTGCTGCACCAGAACTTGCGGGTCGCGCGGAGCTTTCAGCCGATGAGTCAAGGCGAGATGGAAACGTTGCGAGTGCGCTGCGCGCCGACGGCTGCCGACGGGCGCTTCGAGCCGTACAAAGTCTCGCTGCGGTACGACAATCCAATGACTCGAATGCCTCATGGATTTCCCTTCGATCACACTCAAAGAGAGGTCACGGAGATGCTGGAGAAGACGGACGGCCCCTGGTTGGTGCCAGAGACCACGCCGGAGACTTCGGGGAGGTAACAATGCCAGATCAGCGTCCACAGAACGAGCAATCCCAAGCGCCTCAGGAAATCGAGCGGCGCAACTTCATACAAACGGGCCTGGCGTCGGCCGGGGCAGTGCTTGCGACCTCAGTTTTGCATAGCCGAATCGCGTCGGCTGCGCTACCGCCACAAATCACGAACAGCGCCGCCGAGCAAATTCCTCGCAGAGCGTTCGGAAAAACGGGCGAACAAGTCTCGATCATAGGCCTTGGCGGATATCATCTGGGGACTGTGCAATCTTCCGATCTAGCGGTACGCCTGGTTCAGAAGGCGGTGGACGCGGGTGTCACTTTTTTCGACAACGCGTGGGAGTACAACGACCACCGCAGCGAAGAATGGATGGGACTTGGACTACAGGGAAGGCGCCATAAAGTTTTCCTGATGAGCAAGGTTTGCACGCATGGGCGGGATAAGAACGTCGCCATGCAACAATTGGAGGAGTCCCTCAAGCGATTGGGCACCGATCATTTGGACCTGTGGCAAATTCACGAGGTCATCTACGAGAACGACCCGGACCTGCATTTTGCAAAGGGTGGTGTGATCGAAGCGCTGGATGAAGCAAAAAAACAGGGCAAGGTTCGTTTTGCTGGTTTCACGGGGCACAAAAACCCGGCGATACATCTGAAAATGCTGGCGCATGATTATCCATTTGACTCCGTTCAAATGCCACTGAACTGTTTTGACGCGTCCTACCGTAGCTTCGAACAGCATGTGCTGCCCGAGCTTCACCGGCGGGGCATTGCCGCTCTTGGCATGAAGAGCCTGGGAGGCGACGGCCAGCCGGTGCAATACGGTGTTGTGAGGGCGGAAGAAGCGCTGCGCTACGCGATGAGCCTGCCAGTTGCGACCACAATTTGCGGTATCGACTCGTTGGAGGTACTGCGTCAGAACGTGGGGATTGCGCGCGGCTTCAAACCGATGTCGCCCCAAGACATGCAGGCCCTTCGTGAGCGATGCAGACCTGCTTCGGGTGACGGCCATCACGAGCTGTTCAAAACAACAAAGAAATATGACGGTAAAGTTGGGCGGGAGCAGCATGGTTATCCGCCGTCGGAAATACTACCGCTGTAAGCCAATCGGATCAGCCAATGTTGATGCGACACATGCTCCACTTCACGGTCCGCTTTTTCCCGGGACAGATGTCCGCATTTCGACAGGCAGTTCGAGGTGCCGCGCCGGTGACACCCGAACCATTTCCGTCATGCCGTCGGCGATTGTAACGCTTAAATGAGGGCAAGCGTCTTATTGGCACGGCTCTACAGGACTGCCTGACTTGCTTGACTTAGGACCGCATACACGACGGCACGCTGATGACGATTATGCGCCCCGTGCCTTTCGCATAAAGAAGCACTTTCAGAACAGCCGCACGCTGATTGTGAAGGAAATAGTAGTACCAGCGCCACTCCACGAGCTCCGGAACAAGTACGGCAATCGGGTCGTCCGGGTGCTTGCGCTCCATCTCCAGTACATATCGAAAAATCGGAGTTGTGACCAACCGATACGGAGAGTGCAAGATCACCAATTCGGGCGCCTTGAAACCAGCTTCCCGCGCGGGGTTTGTCGATGAAGTCCTCCCACACACGTGTCAACTTACCGGTAAAAGGTACTCCATCTTGGTTCTCGGGAGCGATGTGTACGACGACCAGGTCTCGCGATAGCGTGTAGGCAAATTGCAGCGCTTTTTCTGAAACTCTGCCCCAGCGCTGCAGCGGCAATATCACGATCGGGCGCGGAATATCTCGATGCGCTGGACCCTGGCTCTCGGCTTCCCGCTCGATCCTCTCGCAATGTTGATAAACTGCAGACATTAACCAGACCAGCGCGGGGATAGCTTATACCGTGATCCATGCGCCCTCGGTGAACTTCGCCAAAATCACGACGCATATGGTGCATCCGGTAGTCAGTGCGCCCGCGCATTGATCAGCATGCTGCTGAACGCAGCACGGCCTCCAGTTCGTCGCCAATGCGACCATCATGCCGGCCTGCGAAAGCGTGAACGCCATAAATGCACCAATCGCGAAGAGCGGGATCAAACGATCGGTTACTCCTTCGAAGGCAATGAGCAGAGACGCGGCCCGGAATGCCAATACATAGACGCCGAACGAAAACACAAGTCGGCGACCACGGGTCGTGAACAGATCCGGCAACCATCGGTCTTCCGCGACGGCGCAACAAAGGCGGGGAATCGACAAAGGAAGTATTCGCGGAAAGCGCCAGCACTGTGAGGACTGCAGCCATGGTGATGAAGTAAAAGACGCCTCGGCCAGTCACCGCAACAGGACGCTCTGATATCCGCGCTGCCCCAGTGGAGTTGCGGCGATGTTGTAGGCGCGACAGAGATACGCGATTCCGGCGAGCAGAAGAATCAGGGTTGCGATGATGGTCGTCAAGGTTGCTTGCGCATTCTTGACTTTGGGATTGCGGAAGGCTGGCACGCCGTTGCTCACTTGCTTCACACCCGTCATCGCAGTACAGCCACTGGAGAACGCTTTCACCAGCATCCATGCACTGACCGCAGCGACCCCCGGCTCCGGCCTTGGGATCGGCGCGACCAAGCCCACGAACACGTAAGTCGGAAGCATGAATGCCAATCCAGCTTCGCGAATACCACGCGGATTCACGAGAGTGAGCACCAGCAGAATCGCAAGACAAAGGTGCAGAGTGTGTGGCTGGAGCGCTGGAATGGCCGACACCATCGCGCCCACGCTTGCGGAAATTCCCACCGCAACGTTGAGAATATAGTCGATCATCAGCGCGGCACCGGCGAACAGAGCGACGCATCGGCCAAGATTAGCCGAGGCCACGATGTACGATCCGCCACCGGTCGGATAAGTAGCGATCGTCTGCCGATAAGAAAAGAAGACAATATTGAGCAGAACGATGATGGTGAGGCTGATGGGAATGGTGTAGGCGACGGCAGCAAGTCCGAGCGGCATCAGAATGGTCAGCGCGGCTTACGGCCCGTACCCGGCGGAACTGAGGGCGTCTAGCCCGAACACGGGAACCCCGACCGAAGATCGGATTTGTTCCTCGCCGCCCTCATCGGAAGAAATCGGACGGCCGAACAGGAAATCAAGAACCGATTTTTTTTCTGGTGGAGTGGCGTTTTTTCGATGATTCGCAAACAACCTCATGTGGGATCCGGTATGAAATGAGTATCCGCGCCTTCCTTGAAGGCCACGTAAGCCCGCTCCCATGGCTCGTCGTTGACTAAACGCCATTTGTGGCCGGAACTGGTGTGATCCACTGCAAGCAGGACCTCACCCGGATGGATCGTGAATGTCTCGCCGCCTGCGGTTGTAAATTCGAGTACGCCAGCCAATGTGATGACGTATTGAGGGATCGGATCGTTGTGCCAGTCAAACGACGAATGCGCTGGCGTTTCCTTGAAAAGGATCGATTCCGCTTCCACCAATTCGTTTCCACTGACACTCCCACGCACCACATGGGAATTTCCGTCAGAACCGGTGTAGAGACGATAGGTTCGAATCATTGCGTGACCTCCTGCATGCTGTTGATGTTCAATACTGCCGCCGTCTCCGCCCGCACCTGCTGGCAAAGGACAACATTGTCGGCAAGAGATTGACCGGAGGAGGGAATAATCTTCTTTAGTTTGGCTGCCCATCCCCCGGCCTTCAGTTTTTCTTCGAAGCAGTGCTCAATGACCTGAATCATGATCGACGCTGCCGTGGAGGCACCGGGGGAAGCGCCCAGCATCGCTATGATGGAACGGTCGGAGGCCATGACCAGTTCCGTGCCAAATTGCAGGATTCCGCCGTGGGTTAGATCCTTCTTGATGATCTGCACTCGTTGTCCTGCTACTTCGGGTCTCCAATCCTCCTGTTTTGCATTCGGATAGAACTCGCGGAGTGCGGCGAAGCGCTCGTCCGAGGACTCGATAACCTGGCCAATCAAATATTCTGTGAGAGCCATGTTATCCTTGCCGACAGCCAACAGCGGCAGTAGGTTCTCAGGATCGATGGAGCGGAACAGATCGAAATAGGATCCATGCTTGAGAAACTTCGTGGAAAAGCCTGCATAAGGACCGAAGAGCACAGAAACCTTTCCTTCAATGTGGCGTCGATCAAGATGAGGTACTGACATGGGAGGTGACCCAGTCGCGGCTTTGCCATAAACCTTCGCATCGTGACGAGAGCCAACTGCAGGATTGTCGCAGCGAAGCCAGATACCACTAACCGGAAAACCAGCGTAGCCATGTCCTTCGGGAATCTTGGATTTTTGCAACAGCGGGAGGGATCCGCCGCCCGCTGAAAACGAATTTGGTTCTTACATCCCGCTGCTCACCGGTTTTTTCATCCCTGATCTGCACATTCCACAGATCCCGATCACGGCGCAGATCCTGTACTCGACTGAAAAAGTGAATGCCGAATCCATCCTGATCGCGTAAGGAATCGAAGAGATCCTTTGTGAGGGCACCATAATCCACGTCAGTACCGTTTGGCATTCGCGTCGCCGCAACCCGCTCGTCAGGATCGCGCCCTTCCATGACCAGCGGGAACCATTCCTCGATCTGCGTCTTGTCATCGCAATGTTCCATCCCCTGATAAAGGGGATGAGCAGTGAGCGCCTCGAAGCGTTTTGAGAAACGCGACATTCTCCGACCCGCGCACAAAACTGCAGTGGGGTACGGGATGAATAAAGGATTGGGGGTCTGCGATCGCTCCCTTTTTCACCAAATAGGCCCAGAGTTGACGGGAAAGATCGAACTCGGTGTTAACCTCCAGAGCTTTGGAAATGTCGATGCTGCCGTCACTTTTCTGCGGGGTGTAGTTCAACTCACACAGTGCGGCATGACCGGTGCCAGCGTTGTTCCATGCATTCGAGCTTTCCTGCGCCTCGCTGCCCAGGACTTCGTAAATGTCGATTTTCAGGCGGGGATCCAGTTCTTTCAGGATCACTGCCAGCGTAGCGCTCATGATTCCTGCACCGACAAGAACGACATCGGGATGGTTTGTAGAGGTGACGGTTGCCATACTATTTCTCCCTTTATCAGCCGTTGAAAGTGCCCGAAATTGCTGTCTAAAGGCCCTGCGAAGGGTCGGTGCAATTTCATCCGGATGCTGAATTCGAAGACCGGTGGCGCCGAAAGCTTCGGCGTACTTCACGTAATCGACTGGACCGAAATCGACTCCCGACCTGCGGCTGTACTTGATTTGCTCCTGCACGCCAACCATGTCGTATTGACCATCGATCCAGATCATGTGAACCAGATGGGAATTCGCGGCGCTGTCGCCGCTTCTTCATCGTTCGCCACTTGCCGGCGAATCCGCTGAGTTGCTGCGGTTGATCGCTCGAGACAGAAAACGGCTGATGGCTGAGGCAGCGGCCAAGTCTGGCCTTCCGATTCATCCGCTGCGCCTGATTAGGGAGCTGCAGAAAATACTGACGCCCGACGTGACCGTCTGCTCGGACATCGGCAGCTTCAGCCTGTATTTGTGCCGCTATCTTTTCAGCTTTCGCGCACGCTTTCGAAAGTGCCGACGCCGAAGTCACCGTGTTCCAGGAGCGCAGAGGACGAGGCGGAACCCGAATACACGCCTTCGACGAGAGCCGTGGAGGTCGAAATCTGGTAAATACGGCGCACGCGAGACCGCAGGTATTCGCTCAGTGCCGCGCCCACAAGACTGTCAAGTGAACTCCTGCGTTGCGTTGAAAGGTCTCGCGCGGCGGCTTCAAGAGGTGACGGTATTGTTACTGCAAGATCTGCCATGTCTCCTTCTCCATCCAGAGCTTCCTTGTTCGAATGGATTTTCTGGTGTCGTATCGGCAAAAGGCGCGATTGTTCTCTCAGCTGGCTTTCGCCACGTACGGACGAACCATCTTCGCCGGATCGACGACCCGGTCGAACTCGTCTTCTGTGACAAATCCGAGCTTCAGTGCCGCTTGCTTGAGCGTGAGGTCGTTATCCAGCGCGTAGTGCGCAATCTTCGACGATTTGTCGTAGCCAATCACTGGCGAGAGAGCAGTCACCAGCATCAGGGAACCGTCCACGTACTCCTTGATCTTCTTCAAATTCGGCTTCGTCCCCTCGATCAGGAATTTCCGGAAATTAGTGCATCCGTCGGTCATGATCGTGACCGAATGGGTTACATTAAAAATGATGAGAGGCTTATAGACGTTCATCTCCAGGTATCCCCCCGCCCCGCCAAAGCCGACGGCAACGTCGTTGGCCATCACCTGAACGGCAATCATGGTCAGCGCTTCGGCCTGCGTCGGGTTCACTTTGCCCGGCATAATGGATGAGCCGGGCTCGTTCGCGGGGATCACCAACTCGGCGAAACCTGCGCGCGGCCCGCTGGACATCAACCGAATGTCGTTGGCGATTTTGTAGAGCGAGACCGCGAGAGTGCGAAGTGTGCCCGA
>Ga0181522_10001932_pt1 | contig 12132 bp, 3 predicted proteins | sample PEATcosm2014_Bin_27_FD_121103 | JGI IMG/M metagenome (GOLD analysis project Ga0181522, IMG submission 121103) | Peatland microbial communities from MTU Mesocosm Facility, Houghton, MI, USA - PEATcosm2014_Bin05_10_metaG | ecosystem: Environmental > Terrestrial > Soil > Wetlands > Peat | place...
GGAGGTTCAGGGTCTTGCCGGGTTGGGCGAGCTGTTCGACACCCTGGTGGTGTTTGAGAACTATCCGGTAGACCGCGGCGGCCCCGCGGCCGGCAACGGCCTGCGCCTCGCCGACATCACCGGTCATGACGCCACGCATTATCCCTTCACCCTGATGGCCATACCGGGCGAGAGCCTGCAACTGCGGCTCGACTATCGCCCGGACTTGTTCGATCGGGGGAGCATCGAGGCGCTGGCGCAGCGGCTCATTCGGCTGCTGGAGGCCGCGGTTGCGGACCCCGAACAGCCGATCGGCGGTCTCGACATCCTATCGGCCGCGGAGCGCCACACCATCCTGCGCGAGTGGAACGATACGGCGCGTCCGATTCCATCCGCGACGTTGCCTGAACTATTTACCGCCCAGGCGGCCCAGAACCCCGATGCGGTGGCGGTGGTGTTCGAGGACGCATCGCTGACCTACGCGCAACTCGATGCCCGGGCCAATCAGCTCGCCCATCACCTGCAAAGCCTTGGTGTCGGCCCCGAAGTGGTGGTTGGACTGTGCGTGGAGCGCTCGCTGGAGATGATGGTGGGGCTCCTCGGCATTCTCAAGGCCGGCGGCGCCTACCTGCCGCTCGATCCCAGCTACCCGAGTGAGCGCCTCGCCTTCATGCTCGACGATGGGGGCGCTCCGGTGCTGCTCACCCAGTCCGCACTGCTGGAGCGCATCGGCCAGCATACGCACACGGGCGCCACGGTGCGGCTCGATGCCGATTGGCCGATCATCGCCAAGAATCCCCCAACGGCCCCGCGCTCGGGCCTGCAGGCTCAAAACACCGCCTACATCATCTACACCTCGGGCTCGACCGGCACGCCCAAGGGCGTCGTGGTCAATCACCGCAACATCGTGCGGCTGGTCCGCGAGGCGAACTACGTCGATCTGACATCCGGCGATGTCTTTCTGCATCTGGCCCCGCTCAGCTTCGATGCCTCGACGTTCGAGATCTGGGGCGCGCTGCTCAATGGCGCCAAGCTCGTGGTCTATCCCGACGGCACCATCGATCTGTCCCGCTTAAAGCAGACGATCGCGCAATCCGGGATCAGCGTGATGTGGCTGACGGCGGCGTTGTTCCATCAGGTGGTGGACGAGGACGTTCGGGCGCTGGCTGGGCTGAAGAAGCTTTTGGCCGGCGGCGATGTGCTGTCAGTCCCCCACGTCCGCCAGGTGAACGCATCGCTTCCCGGCTGTCGGCTGATCAACGGCTATGGACCGACCGAGGGCACGACGTTCAGCGTCTGCCAGACGCTGACGCAAGCGGGCGATGCTGCTACGTCCGTGCCGATTGGCCGGCCGATCTCGAATGCACGCATCTATGTGTTGGATGGGGGCTTGCAGCCTGTCCCCACAGGCATCGCCGGCGAGCTTTACATCGCGGGCGAAGGTCTCGCCCGCGGCTACTTAGGGCGGCGGGCACTGACTGCCGAGCGGTTTGTGGCGAACCCGTTCGGGCCCGCGGGCAGCCGCATGTACCGGACCGGCGATCTGGCGCGCTGGCGCCCCGATGGGGTGTTGGACTTCGTCGGGCGCGCCGACCAGCAGATCAAGCTCCGCGGCTTCCGCATCGAGCCCGGCGAGATCGAGGCGGCGCTGGTGCGGCATCGGTCTGTTGCTCAGGCGGCGGTGATCGCACGCACCGACGGCCCCGGCGGCAAGCGGCTGGTCGCCTACGTGGTGGCGGCTCCCGATCAGACCATCGATCAAGCCCAGCTTCGCGCGCACCTCACAAGCGCCCTCCCCGACTACATGGTGCCGTCAGCATTCGTGGTTCTCGACCGCCTGCCGCTGACGCCGAACGGCAAGCTCGACCGCCGCGCACTGCCCGCCCCCGACATCACCCCTGTGCTGACGCGCGCCCCGCGCACCCCGCAGGAGGAGATCCTCTGCTCCCTGTTCGCCGAGGTGCTCGGTCTCCAACGCGTCGGCATCGATGACAACTTCTTCGCTCTGGGCGGTCATTCGCTGATGGCGACGCGACTGATCAGCCGCATCCGCGCCAGCCTGGATGTCGAACTCTCCATCCGGGCGCTGTTCGAGGCGCCCACCGTGGAAGCTCTGGCGCAACGGCTGCATGAGGCGGAGGCGGCGCGTCCGGCGCTGGTGCCTGTGGCTCGTCCTTCCGAGATTCCGCTGTCGTTTGCCCAGCGGCGGCTGTGGTTTGTGCATCGGCTGGAGGGACCGAGCGCGACCTACAACATTCCCATGGTCGTGCGGCTTAGTGGGTCGCTTGATCAAAGGGCCCTGGAGGCGGCGCTGGGCGACGTTGTCGCGCGCCACGAGAGCCTGCGCACCGTTTTCCCTGAAACATCGGGAATACCGCGGCAGCAAATCATCGAAGCATCACTTGCTGAAGTGCGTCTCCAGAAGAGTGATGTCACTGAGGCAACGCTGCCGGAAGCCATAATCAATACAGCGCGGCGAGGCTTCGACCTGGCCAGCGAGCCGCCGCTCGGGGCACATCTCTTCGCGCTCGGCGAGCGCGAGCACGTATTGCTTTTGCTGCTGCACCACATCGCGGCCGACGGCTGGTCGCTGGCGCCGCTCTGGCGTGACCTGGCGGCCGCGTACAGCGCACGGCTTGCGGGCAAGGCGCCGTCATTTGTGCGGTTGCCGGTGCAATATGCCGACTACACCCTGTGGCAACACCAGGTGCTCGGCGCGGAGAGCGATCCGAGGAGCGCCATTGCGCGGCAGCTTTCGTTCTGGACGGAAACGCTGCAGGACCTACCGGCAGAGATTCAACTGCCGACCGACCGGCCGCGGCCTGCGGTCGCGAGCTATCGCGGCGGTCATGTGCCGCTGCAGATCGATGCCGAGCTGCACCGTTCGCTGCTGGCGCTCTCCCGCGACAGTCGGGCAAGCCTGTTCATGGTGCTGCAGGCGGCACTCGCGGCGCTGCTCACCCGGCTTGGGGCAGGCAGCGATATCCCAATCGGCAGTCCGATCGCCGGCCGCACCGACGCGGCGCTGGATGATCTGGTCGGTTTCTTCGTCAACACCTTGGTGCTGCGCACCGACACGTCGGGCGATCCGAGCCTCCGCGAACTGATCGGGCGGGTGCGGTCCAACAATCTTGCGGCCTATGGGTATCAGGAACTGCCGTTTGAGCGGCTTGTGGAGGTGCTCAAACCCGAACGCTCGCTGTCGCGGCATCCGCTGTTCCAGGTGATGCTGGCGTTGCAGAACAACGCGCCCGCGGGTGTCGAGCTGCCGGGACTTTCGACGGTCTTCGAATCCGCGGCCACGGGCAGCGCCAAGTTTGATCTCTTTATCAGTCTGAGCGAGCGGCGCGATGCCGGCGGATCGGCCGCCGGACTCGAGGGAATTATCGAATACGCCACGGATTTGTTTGATCGGGAAACCGTTGAGGCACTGGCGCATCGGCTCATTCGGCTGCTAACCGCTGCCGTCGCGAAACCCGAACAGCCGATTGGCAGCCTCGACATTCTGTCGGCCGCGGAGCGCCACACCATTCTGCGCGAATGGAACGATACGGCGCGTGCCATTCCGTCCGCGACGTTACCCGAATTATTTGCTGTGCAAGCAGCGCGAACTCCCGGCGCGGCGGCGGTCGTGTTCGAGGACGAGGCGCTGACCTACGCGCAGCTCGATGCCCGCGCCAATCAGTTGGCCCGTCACCTGCGAAATCTCGGCGTCGGTCCCGATGTCGTCGTCGGACTGTGCGTCGAGCGTTCCCTCGGCATGATCGTGGGGCTCCTCGGCATCCTCAAGGCCGGCGGCGCCTACCTCCCGCTCGACCCGGACCATCCGGCCGAACGTCTTGCCTTCATCCTCGAGGACGCCGATGCGCCGGTGTTGGTCGCCAGCGCGGCGTTCCACCATCAACTACCGGCACCCATCCGCATTGTGCGGCTGGACGCCGATTGGCCGGCAATCGCGCGCCAGCCGGTGACGGCCCCGCGCACCCGACTGCATCCCGCCAACACCGCCTACGTCATCTACACCTCGGGATCGACTGGAGCGCCGAAAGGCGTGGCGATGGCGCACGGGGCTTTGGCCAACCTCGTTTCCTGGAGCACGGGCACAATTCAAGACCCACCGGGGGCGGCAATTGCCCACCTCACCCCCATTACCTTCGATGTGTCGGCGCAAGAAATTTTCTCGGCGCTGAGCGCCGGCAAGACCCTGTTTGTTGCTTCCGACGACATGCGGCGCGATCCAGCGGCACTCTCGAACTGGCTGGCTGCACATAAAATCAACGAACTATTTGCACCCAATCTGATCCTTGACGGCCTGTGTGAGGCGATCGTTGAGAAGGGCAATGATCCGGCCTCTCTGCTCCACATCGCGCAAGCCGGAGAAGCGCTGACGCTCAATGAAAATCTGAAGAGATTCTTCAGCTCCCGGCCGGATCGCCGGCTTCATAATCACTACGGGCCTACGGAAACTCACGTCGCCACCGCTCACGATTTTTCGCAGGACACGGCGCAGTGGCCGTCGCTCGCTCCCATCGGACGGCCGATCTGGAACGCGCAAGTCTACGTACTCGATGACATGTTGCAGCCGGTGCCCGTCGGGGTCGCCGGCGAGCTTTACGTCGCCGGCGATGGCTTGGCGCGGGGCTATCTGGGGCGCCGCGGGCTGACGGCAGAGCGGTTTGTAGCAAATCCGTTCGGGCCCGCGGGCAGCCGCATGTACCGGACCGGCGATCTGGCGCGCTGGCGCGCCGATGGCGTCCTCGACTTCCTTGGGCGCGCCGACCAGCAAATAAAGCTGCGCGGTTTCCGCATCGAGCCCGGCGAGATCGAGGCGGCGCTGGGCCGGCATCCATCGGTGGCACAGGCGGCAGTGATTGCGCGCGAGGATGTGCCCAAACAAAAGCGGCTCGTCGCCTATGTGGTGGCAGCCGCGGACCGTGCGGTCGACGTTGCCGAATTGCGTGCGCATCTTGGGCGGAGCTTGCCGAACTATATGGTGCCGTCGGCATTCGTGGTTCTCGACCGCTTGCCGCTGACGCCGAACGGTAAGCTCGATCGCCGTGCCCTACCGGCTCCGGACATCACGCCTGCGGTGATGCGCGCCCCGCGCACACCGCAGGAAGAGATCCTATGCTCGCTGTTCGCCGAGGTGTTGGGGCTGCAGCACATCGGCATCGACGACAATTTCTTCGAACGCGGCGGTCATTCGCTGTTGGCGACGCGGCTCATCAGCCACATTCGCGCCAACCTGGATGTCGAACTCTCCATCCGCGCGCTGTTCGAGGCGCCAACCGCAGAAGCGCTGGCGCAAGGGCTGCATGAGGCGGAGGCGGCGCGTCCGGCGCTGGTGCGCTCGGCGCGGCCACAGGAAATACCGCTGTCGTTTGCGCAACGCCGATTGTGGTTCCTGCATCGCCTGGAGGGGCCGAGCGCGACCTACAACATTCCCATGGTCGCGCGCCTTACCGGCGCGCTCGACCAAGCGGCCCTGAAGGCAGCGCTCGGCGACGTCCTCGCGCGCCACGAAAGCCTGCGCACCATTTTCCCTGAGACAGCGGGAGTACCGCGGCAACACATCATCGAAGCATCGCTCGCCGGCGTGCACCCGCAGACTAGTAATGTGACCGAGGCAGACCTCCAGGAAGCCGTCATCGCGGCCGCGCGGCAAGGCTTCGATTTGGCCACCGAGCCGCCGCTGCGCGCGCATTTGTTCAAGCTTGGCGAGCGCGAGCATGTGTTGCTCTTGCTGTCGCACCACATCGCGGGCGACGGCTGGTCGCTGGCGCCGCTGTGGCGCGACGTTGCGGTGGCGTATGGGGCGCGACTCGAAGGCAAAGCGCCATCGTTCGCGCCGTTGCCGGTGCAATATGCCGACTACACGTTGTGGCAACACCAGGTGCTCGGCTCTGAGAGCGATCCCGACAGCGCCATTGCACGCCAGCTTTCGTTCTGGACCGAAACGCTGCAGGAGTTGCCGGCGGAGATTCAACTGCCCACCGACCGGCCGCGTCCCGCGGTGTCGAGCTATCGGGGCGGCCACGTGCCGGTGCGGATCAATGCCGAGCTGCACCGCGCCCTGCTCAATCTCTGCCGCGACAGTCAGGCCAGCTTGTTCATGGTGCTGCAAGCGGCGCTTGCGGCGCTGCTCACCCGGCTCGGCGCCGGCACCGACATCGCCATCGGCAGTCCGTTTGCCGGGCGCACCGATGCGGCGCTCGACGATCTGGTCGGTTTCTTCGTCAACACGCTGGTGCTGCGCACGGACACGTCGGGCAATCCAAGCCTGCGCGAGCTGATCGGCCGGGTGCGGACCGGCAATCTTGCGGCCTATGCGCATCAGGACCTGCCGTTCGAGCGGCTGGTGGAGGTGCTCAAACCCGAGCGCTCACTGTCTCGGCACCCGCTGTTCCAGGTGATGCTGGTGATGCTAAACAACGCGTCGGTCAGTTTTGCGCTGCCGGGACTGACGACCGCCTTTGAGCGGATCTCGACCGGCGCCGCAAAATTCGATCTGGCGCTGGCGCTCGGCGAGCAGCGCACGGCGGACGGATCGCCCGCCGGAATCACGGGCGCAGTCGAATACGCGACCGATCTGTTCGATCGCGCCACCGCCGAAGCCATGGCGGACCGGCTCCTGCGCCTCCTCGAGGCTGCGGTTGCGAGCCCGGATCGCCCGGTCGGCAGCTTCGATATTCTTTCTGCAGCGGAACGCCGCGCCATCGTGCGCGAATGGAACGATACGGCGCGCCCGGTACCATCTCGGACTTTGCCCGATTTGTTTGCCGCGCAGGTGGCGCGAACGCCCGACGCGGCCGCGGTGGTGTTCGGCGGCGAGACATTGACCTACGCGCAGCTCGACGCCCGCGCCAACCAGCTCGCGCATCATCTGCGCGCTCTTGGCGTCGGTCCCGAGGTCATCGTGGGAGTGTCCGTGAGGCGCTCGCTGGAGATGCTGGTCGCGCTGCTCGGCATTCTCAAGGCCGGCGGCGCCTACCTGCCGCTCGATCCAGACCATCCGGCGGAGCGCCTCACCTTCATGCTCGAAGACGCCGGCGCGCCCGTGTTGGTCACCGACGCGATGTTGCCCGATCGGCTGCCCGCAATCCGCATGGTGCGGCTCGATGCCGAGGGGCCCGCCATTGGGCAAAAACCGATGACTCCTCCGGCAAACAACCTGCTCCCGAGCAACGCCGTCTATCTCACCTACACATCGGGATCGACCGGAAAACCAAAAGGCGTCGCCATGGCGCATGAGGCGATCGCCAATCTGGTTACCTGGAGCCAGAACGCGGTCCCTGGCGGCCCAGGCACGGGCGTGGCCCAATTGACCGCCATTACCTTTGACGTATCGGTCCAGGAAATCTTCTCGGCGCTCACGGCTGGCAAGACGTTGTTTGTTGCCACCGACGACATGCGACGTAACCCCGTGGAACTCCTGAACTGGCTGACGGCCCACAACATCAATGAACTATTCGCGCCCAATTTGATCATCGACGGCATCTGCGAGGCGGTCGCCGAGCGCGGCCACGATGCCACATCGCTGCTCCACATCGCGCAGGGCGGAGAAACGCTGACGGTGAACGACAATATGCAAAGGTTCCTGCGTTCCCGCCTGGATCGAAGACTGCACAATCACTACGGCCCCACCGAAGCGCACGCCGTGACCGGTTACGACTTTCCACAGGACACGGCGCAATGGCCCTCGCCTGCTCCCATCGGGCGGCCGATCTGGAACGTCCAAGTCTATCTGTTAGACGACGCATTGCAGCCGGTGCCCGCCGGGGTCGCCGCCGAGCTCTACATCGCGGGCGCCGGTTTGGCGCGCGGCTATCTGAACCGGCACGCGCTGACGGCAGAGCGGTTCGTGGCGAATCCATTCGGGCCCGCGGGCGGCCGCATGTACCGGACCGGCGACTTGGCGCGCCGTCGCGCCGACGGTGAGTTGGACTTCCTTGGGCGGGCGGATCAGCAAATAAAGCTGCGCGGCTTCCGCATCGAGCCCGGCGAGATCGAAGCGGCGTTGGTCCGGCATCCTGCCGTGGCGCAAGCCGCGGTGCTGGCGCGCGAGGATGTACCCAAACAGAAGCGGCTTGTCGCCTATCTGGTGGCGGCGGACCACGCCGTGGACGTTGCCGAGTTGCGCACGTATCTGGGGCAGAGCCTGCCAAACTACATGGTGCCGTCGGCGTTCGTGGTGCTGCCGCGCTTGCCGCTAACGCCGAACGGCAAGCTTGACCGCCGCGCGCTGCCGGCGCCCGATATCGCGCCGGCGGTGATGCGGACGCCGCGCACGCCGCAGGAAGAGACCCTGTGTGCGCTGTTCGCCGAGGTGCTCGGCGTCGAGCGCGTCGGCATCGACGACAATTTCTTCGATCTCGGCGGTCATTCGCTGTTGGCGACGCGGCTGATCAGCCGCATCCGCACCAGCCTGGGCGCCGAGGTTGCGATCCGCACGCTGTTCGAAGCACCAAGCGTGGAAGCCCTGGCGAAGCATCTCGCCGGCGGCAGCGCGCCGCGCTCCGATTTCGAGACGCTGATGCCGATCAGACCTCACGGCAGCGCCCCGCCGCTGTTCTGCATCCATCCGGGCGGCGGATTCAGCTGGGGCTATTCAAGGCTCATCCGGCATATTCCGGCGAGCCATCCGATCTATGGGCTGCAATCGAACAAGCTCATTGCGCAGGACGTGTTCCCCGACACAATCGAAGAGATCGCCGCGCACTATTTGGACCTCATCCGTACGATTCAACCGGTCGGGCCGTACAATCTGCTCGGCTGGTCCTTCGGCGGTCTCGTCGCCTATTCGATGGCGACCAAACTTCAGTCTGTTAATCAGGACGTCGCGCTGCTCGCTCTTCTTGACAGCTTTCCGAGTAAGCGTAACAACTCGTCGAACGGCCTTGATGGTGGTCACGAGAACGAGACGCAGTCGGGCGGTGTTGGCAACGAAGTGATAAAGCAGGACGTGGAAGCCCTGCGCCGCGAGGGACACATCGTATCGGCGCTCGAGGAACACCATTACGACACCATCCGGGACGCCATGAAGAAGAGCCTGCCTCTTATGGAAAAGTTCCAGCCGCAGCATTTCCATGGCGACCTGCTGCTGTTCGTGGCTGCGGCAAATGACTTCGAACCGCCCATCGAAGGGTGGCGGCCCTATGTGGACGGCGAGATCAAAGTGCAATGGATCGAGTGCGCCCACGAGGCGATGATGGAGCCGCTGCCCGCTGCAAAAATCGCCAGCGTGCTCGCCACCGAACTTTCCAAGCCGCAGCGCGCGGCTGCCAAACCCCAGTCCAACAAGTCCAAGGAGTGAAACCGTGGCTACCAATCCGTTTGAAGACGAGAACGGCGTCTATCACGTTCTGATCAACGAGGAGGGTCAGCATTCCCTCTGGCCGACCTTCGTCGCGGTTCCCGAGGGCTGGACCATCATTCATAAGTCGGACACCCGCGCCGCCTGCCTCGAATTCATCGAAAAGAACTGGACCGACATGCGGCCCAACAGCCTCATCAAGGCCATGAACGAAACGGCCCAAAATGAGAAAGGCGAAGGCAGCCAGCCCGCCGGCGCCGCCAAGCCGGAAACTCCGGCATCGACCAACTCGAAGCTGTTGCATTAGCGGACGGCGAGAGAGCGCTGGATTCCACTACTCGGCAGCGGTGCGCTGCACGCTCTGCCGCGGGGTTACCCCGGTGACGCCCTGCCAGCGCGGCTCCATCTCCCCGATAGCGGCGAAGCGCGACTGCCAGTCCGAAACGTCTTCGTAGCTCAAATGCCGGGTATTCGCGCAGGCGGTCCAAAAGCCGCCGCAGATCGCCGGATCGTCAAATACGACGAGACCTTCCTTCTCCAGCGCGCGCGTTTGCGATGTCCCTGGCAGCGGCCGGATGGCGAACGGCGAGACGCGGAAACGCAGCGCCGGGTTCTCCGACTTCAAGATCCTCCAGAGTTCGTGGAGCGAGTCCTCAAGCCGCGCGAAATCGTCGTGACGATCGTTCGGCATGCCGACGATGACCCCATAGGTGATATCCGGCACTCCGGCCCGCACGATGGCGCGCATCAGCGCGATGTGCTGCTCCCACGGCAGCAGCTTGTCGTAGGCCTGATCGCCGAAGACCGGACGTTCGCCCGGGATGTAGGCGTTGTAACAGCCGCGATGGCCGTCCCATCCCCACAGTGCTTGGCAGAGCGCCTCGTCAGGCCGCGGGTCGCCACCGGGCATGCCGCGGCCCAGCGTCGCTTTTTTGATCTCAAGGCCGTTGCCCCACAGCACGGCCAAGTCGAGATCGCGAATGCCTTCCATGATGTCGATGACCTGTGCGCGGCCTTCATCCCAAAGGACGCGCCCTAGGAATTGGTCCGACGGGCAGATCACGGAGCGCGCGCCGGCCTCTTTCTGGCGCGCGAACCAGCGGAGCGCCGTTGGCGGCGACATATCCTTGTAACCGAGCTTGTAGGTCGGGGTCTGACAGAAATCGCACTTCCGGTCGCAGCCGATGTCGACGATTGCCGAACCGATTGGCAGAAGGTTGTCGGGAACATCGCCTTCCCAATATTGCGTGCCGAGACAGTCAGCCGAAACGCCAACGTCCGGAAGCGGCCAATTCTCAGGGCTGAGTGCGGGCCCGCGGCGGCCGAGCATGCGGCCCTCCGCCGCGATGGTCATCTGTTGTGCGGCTTCGCCGCGCGGCAGCCCCATGGTGTAGTTGATCGCGGCGCCGTTGATCGCGCCTGATTTGTCCACGATCACCGCGGTGGCGCCGGCATCGAGATAAATGTTCGGCTCAGCGACCGCGTCGGAGCCGCCGACGATGACGCGGGCGCCGTGGGATTTCAGATAACGGATGAAGTCGCAGGCGATCTCACGTTCCTGCATGTAGTTGATGGTGAAGCCCCAGAGATCGAAGGCATCGGCCGGATACTCTTCAATGCTTTTGCCGACAAAAATCTTGCTGAGCGAGAGGTCGCGCCACGAAACCTCGCCGAACGTATGTTCGGCGCTGCTCGACTTCAGGTTGACCAGCGCTACTTCGAATCCCAGCGCACGCAGCTGCGCCAGGAGTATCTGCTTGCTCACCAACGGCTCGTGATGGCGGAACGCCGTCCAATTCCGGCCGTGCTGGTCGCACAGCTTTATGGCCGGCAATTCAACGAGCCCTATGCGCATCTATCACCCTGGGGAAAGCGCCAACTCTGAATTTCGCTGAAGCCAACGTTCAGGCGAGAAAGCCCACGAAAACCTTACCGTCACCTGTCACAAACGACAAGAGGTCATGGGTCGGCTGGCGCTTTTGAACAAGGAAAAGTAGGCCTTTCTATCCCTGTGTAAAGCCCGCCGCTCAATCGTAACTTTTACGGCCAAATATCGCTGTTTTGCTTGCCGTTGGAATGAACACGAGCGAAGGCTTCTCCCGCAATACCGGTGCGCGAATCGCTGTTGAACATTAACGCGATGCGATGAGCGGCAGTTAAGGGTGCATCCGAGGGTGCGCTTAGCCCTCCGCCGCACGCCCACTCACTGCGGCACAGTCATCAGCTCGAGCACGTGTCCGTTCGGATCGCGAAAGTAGACCCCGCGGCCGCCGCCCCAATCGTTCAGCTCCCCGTCTTCGAGGCTCCACGGCGCGCTGCCGAAGGCGATCCTGTCCTTCTTGATGCGGTGGAGGATGGCGTCGAATTCGCGATTGCTCACGTGAAACGCGTAGTGATGGCTTTTGAATTTGGAGTCGTCATCAAACAGAAGTGTCAGCGTCTTGTTGACCTGCACCGGCGCGAAGTAGCCGGTGCGCCCGCGCTTGAGGCCGAAAATGTGGGCGAAAAATTTGGCGGCAGCGACTTTGTCGCGCGCCGGCACGATGGCATGGTTGAGAACGATCGTCATTGTTATTTGCTCGCCTAGAAGGTCTGGTAGGTCTGCCCGGCGCGCCCTCCGACGCGAGCGAAACCGGCGATCGCGGGCGCGTACTTGTCATTGATGTTGAGCGCCTTGGCGTAGGACCCCGCCGCTTTGTCCTTCTGTCCGAGCCGCTCGTAGGCGAGGCCGCGGCTCGCCCACGCCTTCGCATCTCCCGGATTCATCTGCACCGCCTGGTCGAGATCGGTTGCGGCAGATTTGTCGTCGCTAAGCGCCAGATACGACAGCGCGCGCGCAA
>Ga0181522_10001933_pt1 | contig 12131 bp, 10 predicted proteins | sample PEATcosm2014_Bin_27_FD_121103 | JGI IMG/M metagenome (GOLD analysis project Ga0181522, IMG submission 121103) | Peatland microbial communities from MTU Mesocosm Facility, Houghton, MI, USA - PEATcosm2014_Bin05_10_metaG | ecosystem: Environmental > Terrestrial > Soil > Wetlands > Peat | place...
ACCGACGACAGCGCGGCCGTTTTCCAGAAGCCGCCGCGCCAGCGCAAAGCCGATGAAGCCTGCGGCTCCGGTAACCAGGACTGGAGACTGCGCGAATTTGCTCACAGCCGCCACAATTCGATTTTCTCAGGACACGCGGCGCGATCAAGCTGCGACTTTACATCGAGCACGACGCCTCCGTTCGCACCGAGAAGCTTGGCCACAAGCGACCAGCCGCCGCGCACGAAAGCATCGTGCGCGACCGCCAATATCACGGCATCGGCGGGACGCAACGCCTCTAGCGTCACGAGGTCGATACCGTATTCGTGCTTGACCTCGCCTGGATCGGCCAACGGATCGTGCACCTGCACCGCAAGTCCGAACGATCGCAGCTCGCTGACAATGTCGGCGACCTTGGAATTGCGCGTGTCCGGCACATTTTCCTTAAACGTCATGCCAAGGATAGTAACCGTCGCCGCGCCGTTCTTGCGCTTGAGCAGGCGGCGTACGCATTCCCGAGCGACCCGCTGACCGACGCCATCATTGATCTTGCGGCCGGCGAGGATCACCTGCGGGTCGTAGCCGGCCTTTTCCGCGCGGTAGGTCAGATAATAGGGATCGACGCCGATGCAGTGTCCGCCAACGAGGCCCGGCGTGAATTTCTGGAAGTTCCATTTGGTTCCCGCGGCAGCGAGCACGTCGCCGGTATCGATGCTGAGGCGCTCGAACAACGCCGAAAGCTCGTTCATGAACGCGATATTGAGATCGCGTTGCGTATTCTCGATGACCTTGGCGGCTTCCGCGACCTTGATCGAAGGCGCGCGATGAATACCGGCTTTGACGACTGAACCATAGACATCGGCAACGATGTTCAGGGTCCTTTCATCCTGGCCCGCGACGACTTTGGTGATGCTCTCGAACCGGTGGGTCTTATCGCCCGGATTGATGCGCTCCGGCGAATAGCCGACGGTGAAATCGGGTCCGCAACGGAGCTTTGAGGCGCGCTCGAGCAGCGGTACGCAGTCTTCTTCCACAGCACCGGGGTACACAGTGGACTCGTAAACCACGATATCGCCGCACTTGAGAAAACGGCCGACCGTATCCGACGCGGCGAAGATCGCGCCGAGATCCGGGCGATGTGCGGCGTCGATCGGGGTCGGAACGGTAACAATATAAAAATCGGACTGCGCCAATACGGCTGGATCGCTGGCATAGGTCAGTGTCGGATACGCCAGCTCGGATTTGTCGACCTCGCGTGTGCGATCGAGACCCGCGCGCAGTTCTTCGATCCGGTTGCGATCGACGTCGAAGCCGACCACTGCCGCGCCGGAGCGCGCAAATGCGACCGCCACCGGCAGGCCGACATAACCGAGCCCTATCACGGCAATCTTGCGTTGATGCGCCAAAGCCGATCCTTTGAACTGAACGCGCGCGGTGGGGGGCTTTGTTTAACCTCGGTGGCGCGCTGCGGCAACAGCAGCGGTGCTGCTCCAGGCAAAAAGCCTCGCATCATCGTTAAGCATGATGCGCGATTGCAAAAACTTCATTGTTTGTTCCGCCTCGAGTCTATATGCAATTCCCATCGGTCATTGACGCGGAAACGGCATCGATGTGCGGCATTGCAGGCTTCGTCGGCGCGTCTCCGCAGAGTACGCTTGGCAATGCCGACGTCGTCGCCGAAGCCATGGCGGCAAGCCTGGCGCATCGCGGACCCGACGACCAAGGCATCTGGACCGATCCCGAGGCCGGTACCGCGCTCATCCATCGGCGCCTGTCGATCATCGATCTATCGCCTGCCGGGCATCAGCCGATGGTGTCCGCCGACGGACGATTCATCATCAGCTATAACGGCGAGGTTTACAGCTATCAGCCAATCGCCGCGGAGCTCGCGGCGCGCGGCTGGAAATTCCGCGGCCACTCCGACACTGAAGTCATTCTGGAATCGTTTGCCGCCAACGGCATCGAGCCGACGCTCAAGCGAATGATCGGCATGTTTGCCATCGCGCTGTGGGACCGGCGCGAGCGCACGCTTACGCTGATCCGCGACCGGCTCGGCATCAAGCCGGTCTATTGGGCGAAGTTCGGCAATCTGTTTCTGTTTGGTTCGGAGCTCAAAGCGCTGCGCGCCCATCCCAACTGGACGCCGCGTATCGACCGCAACGCCGTCGCGGCCTTCATGCGGCATAATTACATTCCGGCGCCGCACACGATCTACGAAGGCGTCCACAAGCTTGAACCCGGAACCATGCTGACCTTGCCGTGGCAAGGCGAGCCGCAGATTACGCGCTTTTGGGATGCCCGCACGGTGGCACGCGACGGATCGCTTCATCCGATCGAAGGCAGCGACGCCGAGCTTATCGAACAGCTGGAAGCGCTGCTGCAGGATGCTGTCGGCCGCCGCATGATCGCCGACGTGCCGCTCGGCGCGTTTTTGTCCGGTGGCATCGATTCATCGACCGTGGTCGCGCTGATGCAGGCCGCGCGCAGCGGCAAGGTAAAGACCTTCTCGATCGGCTTCGAAATCCCCGGCTACGACGAGGCGCCGCATGCGGCGGCCGTGGCGCGTCATTTGCAGACCGAACATACCGAGCTGACGGTCACGTCCAAGGAAACGCTCGACGTCATCCCGCGCCTGCCGGAATGGTACGATGAGCCGTTTGCCGATTCATCGCAGATCCCCACCTATCTGGTCTCGGCGATGACGCGCCGGCACGTCACCGTGGCGCTATCCGGCGACGGCGGCGACGAACTCTTCGCCGGATACAATCGCTACCAGCTCACGCAACGGTTCTGGCGCGCGCTGTCGATGCTGCCGCACTCGTTGCGCAAAAGCGCCGCAACCGTGTTGACCGCGGTCAGCCCCGATAAATGGAGCGCTCTTCTTGCCGTCCTGCCATCGCGGCTTCGCCCGCCGCAAGCCGGCGACAAAGTGCATAAAGTCGCGACCGTACTGCGGCTCGACAGCCCCGATGCGGTCTATCGCCGCCTGGTCAGCCATTGGGAACCTGCCGATGTCGTGCCGGGAGCCCACGAGCCGGAAGGCCTGCTCGACGACGCGACCGTGTTGAAGGATTTTCCCGACCTTTTGTCTCGCATGCAGTTTCTGGACCTTGTCACCTACCTGCCCGACGACATTCTGACCAAGGTCGATCGCGCCAGCATGGCGGTGGCGCTGGAGGCCCGCGTTCCGCTGATCGATCACCGCGTGGTGGAGTTCTGCTGGCGGCTGCCGCCCGCCGTCAAAGTCCGCGGCGGTGTCAGCAAGTGGATCCTGCGGCAGGTGCTTTATCGGCATGTCCCGCCGGAATTGATCGAGCGGCCCAAGATGGGATTCGGCATTCCGCTCGGCGAATGGCTGCGCGGTCCGTTGCGCGACTGGGCCGAGGCTTTGCTCGATGAGCGGCGCTTGCGCGAAGCAGGCCTGCTCGATCACGCCGTGGTTCGCCGCTTCTGGCAGGAACACCTCGACGGGCGGCGCAATTGGCAATACCTGATCTGGGACGTGCTCATGCTCGAAGCCTGGCGGGAGCGTTGGGCGTGACTTTTATTTAGCGGCTTGCTTGATGCCGACAGCGCACCAGAACGGCACGCTTTCAGAAAATTTCACATTGTTGAAACCGGCCCGCGTCAGCATCGCCTCGATTTCTGTGCGCGAAAAACGCTTCTCCAAACGCGTGCAGAAACGATCATAAGCGTCCGTCCGCATCACATAGAACGATTTATCGGCATAATAAGACAGCGGCACGGATTGCGCCGAAATTCCGAACCTGGAAAGAAGGCGCGCTAGGCACGCCAGCGGCCAATAGACCAGCGCGGCAATGGTCTGACTGACAACCAGCCGGAGCGGATGCGGCAAACGTGAAATCACAAGGCGTGCCGCATTCGTCGTTCGCCACAGCGCGCGATACCAGGCCGGACGATTATCGAGGGCGTAATAGAGATAGACCAAAAACGGCGCGCCGGGTTTGAGCTTGCCGGCGATGGCTTCGATCGCGGCCTGCGTATCCGGGACATGATGCAGGACACCGAGCGAATAAGCGAAGTCAAGCGAGTTCGTCGGCAGCGGAATTTCCGCAACGCTATTGGCGTGAAAGCTGACATTGGTGGCGAAGCGCAAGTTCTGCTTTGCCACGCCGAGCGCCTCGGGGCTGGCATCGAGCAGATGCAGGTGGCCGACGCGCAGCGCCACCAACATCGACCAACGCCCGGTGCCGCAACCGACATCAATGCCGGCGCCGCCGCCCGGCGGCAGTACCTGCCACGGAAAAATGCGGAAATAGTCGTCAAAAATCTGCTGGCGCTGTTGCTCTGACAGATGGTCGCTGTCCTGCCGGAATGTTGACCATTCCGCGCCAAATCCGCGCGCGACCTGCGGGTCGAGGTTATTATCGGCACTAATGGGCATGCTCGATCAAGGGCGCATGATCGTCAGAACGTCCATCGTCCAGATTCTCGGCTAAAACTTCGGCGATTGGCCGTGGCGCGGGTTCGGCGAGCGCACGGTACATTTTTTCGTAACAGGTCACGCAAGCGTCGAGCGAAAAGCGCTGTTGCACGCGCAGCCGCGCGGCATCGCCAAAACGGCGGCGTAACGCGGGATCCTTTGCCAGCCGCAGCAGCGCCGCGGCGAGCGATGCAGGGTCGCTTGGACGCACCAAAAGGCCTGTCTCGTTGTTGGCCACCGCATCGAGATTGCCGCCGACAGCCGTCGCGATTGTCGGAACCGCCGCGGCCATTGCCTCCAGCAAAGCGTTGGAAAAGCCCTCTTGATGCGAGGGCAGGACAAAGACATCGGTCGCCGCGAGCAGTCCGTCCACATCGGAGCGCTCGCCCAGCCACATTATATTGGTGGCGACATTCGCGGCCTCCGCCTGCCGTTTCAGTTCGGCGCCGACGCCGTCGTCGCGACCGACGGCAAGCAACCTCCAAGGCGCAGGCAAACTGTCCTTGATGATGGCCAGTGCCGCAATGAGATCGTGATGGCCCTTATAAGCAATGAGATTGGCAACGACGGTGATGACCAAAGCGTCGTCGGAGATCTGAAGCGCGCCGCACAGGCGCGCCCGCTCAGCCGCAGCGGTCGGCGCCGGCAAGTTGATGCCGTTGTGAATGAGCGCGAGCTTTTGCCGGTTGCCGACTTCGCCCGCGAGCTGCTCAACCACGGCCCTCGAATTGCCTATCAATGCATCGGTGCGGCTGTGCAACAACCGCTCCAAAACGCCGAGCAGCGGGTAGTGCGCCTGATAATCGGTCAAGGAACGCCGGCTCATGACCCGCCGCTTCCGCCGCCCGGCGAGTTCGGCAGCAGCCGAGCCGTACACATAGGGCCGCGGCAGAAAGAAATGAACGATGTCAGGCCGCTCGCGGCGAAGAAAACGCGCCAGAGCAAGCGTCGCCCTTGGCCAATGCAGGAAGCGTGACCGCCTTGGGCCTTCGACACGCACGCCTTGCGCCGCAACCTGGGATTCCAGTGAGCCGCCACGCTCCATGACGTAGAGCGCGACGTCTATGCCGCGCCGTCGCAACGCCGGAAGGACGCGCGCAAGGTGGCGCTCGGTGCCGCCGATGTCGAGGCGCGATGTAACGACGGTGACGCGCGGAACCGGCACGATCAGATAATCACGTCAGGACAACATGCCGCGCTTTTGCATGAAGTCGATGATACGATCGGCGAGGTCCCCAGGGCTTTCCTTGAGCGCGTCGAGCGTCAATTCGGGATTAAGCGGCGGTTCATAGGGCGAATCGAGCCCGGTGAAATTCCGCAATTCGCCACGCCTCGCCTTTTTGTAAAGCCCTTTCGGATCGCGCTGCTCACATGCCGCAAGCGGCGTATCGACGAATACTTCGATAAATTCTCCCGGCGCGACGAGATCACGCGCCATTTCACGCTCGGCGCGGAACGGCGAGATGAAGGCGACCAGCGTGATCAATCCGGCATCGACGAACAGTTTCGCCACTTCGGCGACGCGACGGATGTTCTCGACGCGGTCACCTTCGGTAAAACCAAGGTCGCGATTGAGGCCGTGGCGGACATTGTCGCCGTCGAGAACGAAAGTGTGCTTGCCCAGCGCGTGCAGTTTCCGTTCGAGATTGTCAGCGATGGTCGATTTGCCGGCGCCCGAGAGGCCGGTAAACCAGAGCAGAGCCGGTTTCTGGGCGTTGAGCCGCGCGCGTGCCTCCTTCGTGACTTCGAAGGACTGGAAATAGGTGTTGGCGGCACGGCGCAGGCCGAAGCGGATCAAGCCTGCGGCCACCGTCGCGTTGCTGTGGCGGTCGATCAGAATAAAGCCGCCGGTCTCTCGGGACTCGTCGTAAGGATCGAAGCTTATCGGCTCTGCGGTCGCGATGTTGACGAAGGCAATCTCGTTGAGTTGCAGCTCCTTGGCGGCGAGATGATCGAAAGTCTCAATGTCGACTCGATATTTCAGCTCGGTCACCATGGCGCTGACGGTCTGCGCGCCGGCTTTAAGCAAATAATTTCGGCCAGGAAGCAGCGGGCTTTCCGACATCCAAACGAGATGCGTAGCGAAGGCATCGGCGCGCTGCGGCGGCTTGTCGGTCGAGCTGATGATGTCACCGCGCGACACGTCGACCGCATCGGCCAGCACCACGGTCACTGCATCAGCTGCAGACGCGCTCTCAAGCTCGCCATCCATCGTCGCGATGCGCGTGATTTTCGTGCGCACGCCGGTGCGCGGAATGACGATTTCCGTCCCCTTGTGCAGCACACCGGACACGACGGTTCCAGCATAGCCACGGAAAGTCGCATCCGGCCGGTTGACATATTGCACCGGCAATCGAAGCGACATCGCATTCGGCCGCGTGTCTATAGCGACGGTCTCGAGATAATGAAGCAACGGCAGGCCCTGGTACCAAGGCATCCGCGCGCTGGCACGAACGACGTTGTCACCGTGCAGGGCCGAAACCGGAATCGCGGCGACGTCGCAGGCGGGAAACCGGCTGGCAAATTGCGCAAAGGATTCGGCAATTTCGGCGAACCGGCGCTCATCGAAACCGACCAGATCCATCTTATTCACCGCCAGCACAAATTGGCGGATACCGAGCAGCGAACAAATAAAAGCGTGACGTCGCGTCTGCTCGAGAAGGCCTTTCTCCGCATCCACGAGAAGGATTGCAAGATCGGAAGTCGACGCACCCGTCACCATGTTACGCGTGTAGTCTTTATGACCGGGCGTGTCGGCGACGATGAAACGCCGGCGCGGCGTACCGAAATAGCGATAGGCAACGTCGATGGTAATGCCCTGCTCGCGCTCGGCCTCAAGCCCGTCGACCAGCAAAGCGGGATCGACATCGCCCGCCACGGTGCCGTGCGTCTTGGAATCCCGCGACAGCGCCGCAACATGATCGTCGAAGACGAGCGACGCATCGAGAAGAAGCCGCCCAATCAGCGTCGATTTGCCGTCATCGACGGAGCCGCAGGTCAGCACGCAAAGCTGATCGCGGCTGGCCGCAAACGGACCTACCGCTGCGGCGGCAGCGATAGCCGGTTCAGAAATAGCCTTCACGTTTTTTCTTTTCCATGGAATCGGATTGGTCGTGATCGATGAGCCGCCCGGCGCGTTCCGATGTCTGCGCCGCCTGCATTTCGGCGACAATGTCGGCGAGCGTCATCGCATCGGATTCGACCGCGGCAGTCAGTGGATAGCAGCCAAGCGTGCGGAACCGCACCTTGCGTGCAGTCGGCCGTTCGTCGGGCTCAAGCCGCATGCGGTCGTCGTCCACGACGATCAGCCCGCCGCCGCGCGATACAACCGGACGCGGTGCCGCAAAATAGAGCGGCACCACCGGAATGTCTTCATGTTCGATGTAACGCCAGACGTCGAGCTCGGTCCAATTGGACAGCGGAAAAACGCGGATCGATTCACCCTTGGCGATGCGGCAATTGTAGATGTGCCACAGTTCCGGCCGCTGGTTCTTCGGATCCCAGACATGATTGGCGGAGCGGAACGAGAATACGCGTTCCTTGGCACGGCTTTTTTCTTCGTCGCGCCGGGCGCCGCCAAACGCGGCATCGAACCCGTGCTCGGTCAGCGCCTGCTTCAGCGCCTCGGTTTTCATGACATGGGTATAGAATGACGACCCATGCGTGAACGGATTGATGCCCTGCGCAAGACCCTCGCGATTGGTGTGCACGATCAGGTCGAGGCCAAGCTGCTTCGCCGTCGCATCGCGGAAGGCTATCATTTCGCGAAACTTCCAGGTCGTATCGATATGCAGAAGCGGGAACGGGAGCGGCGATGGAAAGAACGCCTTGCGCGCCAGATGCAACAGCACCGACGAATCCTTGCCGATGGAATATAAAAGTACCGGCTTGTGAAATTCGGCCGCCACTTCGCGGAATATGTAGATCGCCTCCGCTTCGAGGCGGTGCAGATCGGCGGGCAGCGGTGGTCTGGTCAGAGCCGACTTGGTCACGTCGCGACACCGTAATGCAGTTTGACCCAGTCCCGGTGCGCGCCGGCCTGAATGCGCCGCCACCATGCTTCGTTGCCGAGGTACCAATCGACGGTGCGCGCAAGACCCTCAGAGAGCGCCGTCGCAGCACGAAAACCGAGCTCCTTTGAGAGTTTATCGGCACAGATTGCATAGCGGCGATCGTGCCCCGGCCGGTCTTTGACGAAACTCATGAGACCGCGCGTAGGCTTCCTCTTGGCGGCGGGACAATCTGGAAACCGCACCGCAAGCTTGTTATCCGCGGCAAAGCGCCGGTCGATCTCATCGCACAGCAGTCCGACGAGTTCGATATTCGCCATCTGCGCGCCGCCGCCGACATTATAGGTTTCGCCGAGCCGGCCTTCGCGTAGCACCAGCGCGATGGCGGCGCAGTGGTCTTCGACGTAAAGCCAGTCGCGGACATTGCCGCCGTCGCCGTAGATCGGCAGTTTCTGTCCGGTGACGGCATTGACGATCATGAGCGGGAGAAGCTTTTCCGGAAACTGATACGGACCGTAATTGTTGGAGCAGTTGGTGATCGTCACCGGCAGTCCGTGCGTGTGCGCATAGGCCCGCACCAGGAAGTCGCTCGCCGCCTTACTGGCGGCGTATGGCGATCTCGGATCGTAATGCGAGGATTCGGTGAATGGCGGATCGTCCGGTGCCAGCGAGCCGAACACCTCGTCGGTCGAAATGTGATGAAACCGGCGTCCGGCAAACGACGATTTCCAGGTTGCGAGCGCGGCGTCGAGCAAGGTGTGGGTGCCTTGCACATTGGTACGCGTGAAAACCTGCGACGCATAAATTGAGCGGTCGACGTGGCTCTCGGCGGCGAAATGAACAACCGTGTCGAAGTCGAAGGTCTTGAACAGCGATTCAACCTTGGCTGTGTCGCAAATGTCGCCATGGACAAACTTGCACGCATTATCATCGCAGAACGTCGCCACGCTCTCGAAATTTCCGGCATAGGTCAGCGCATCCAGAATCACGACATGGTCGGCCGGCCGGAACCGCCGCCAATAGGCTACAAAATTGGCACCAATGAAGCCCGCGCCTCCGGTCACCAAAAGCGTGGACATGAAAGCCGCCTTAACCTCGATTAGCCATCGCAAGCAACGCGACGGTCTCGCCGATGCCCCGGCGGATATCGCCGGCGAAATTGAACCCACGCTCGACGAAGCGGCTACAGGAAACCTCGTAGGAAAGCTGGTTCATAATCGGACTATTGACGAAAGATAATTCCAAGTCCGGCACAAATTCGCGAATGCATTCGACAATGTCGCGTACCGTCGCATTCAGGGTCAGCGCGTTGTAGACGCGCCCATCGAACAGATCCTGGCTGACGACGAAGGCGATAGCGCGAATGGCATCGAACAGATCGAGATAGGGCCGTTTCTGTTCGTAGGCGCTGCGCCAAATACTCAGCGGCTGCTTCATCACGGCCTGCCAGCAGAACTTGTTCACGGCGGTGTGGTAGCGCATCCCCGGCGAAGCGCCGAAGATCGTGCCGAAACGGAAGACCAGCGCCCGCAAGCCGTGACTCTTGGCGAGCGACTGCACCAGCGCCTCCTCCTTCAACTTGGTCGTAGCATAGGGGCTTTGTGGTTTCAGTTCTTCGGCCGTGCAATCCTCGGACACCACGTCGTTCTGCGTGCCATAGACACTAGTCGACGACAAATGGATCAGCCGTGTGCCGGTTTCACTGCAAGCCGCAGCAATCTTCGACGTGGCGTCGAAATTATTGGCTTCGAGCTCGGCGGCGCGGTCGAATGTTCCAGCGGCGTCGGTGATTGCGGCGAGGTGAATGACGACGTGCGCGCCGTCGATCAGCGAGGGAAGATCAGCCTTGCGCACGTCGGCTTCGACGAAGCGGTAGCGGCCGACCGCGGGAAGACCGAACAAGGACGGGTAGCGTTGGGTCATCATGTTATCGAGCATGACGATTTCCGCGTCGGGAAAATGCAGCGGCAATTGCCGGGTCAGCGCCGAACCGATATGGCCGAGCGCACCGGTAACAACGATCTTCATGAAGTCTGCGCCTTTCGAAAAGCTAGAAACTCGGGATATGTCCGAAGATAATCGGGCTCCTCGAACGGGCGATCGCACAGAACGACGACGACCGATTGATCCTGCTTGAAGATAACAGTGTTCCAAAGTGTGGGTGGCACAAGCACGGCGGAATTACTTCGATCGAGCGTGAAAATTCGTTTATTCGCGCCGTCGTCACAGCTAACATCGACGGCGCCATGGACGCAGACTATGAATTGCGTGCAACGACGGTGCGCATGATCGCCTCGGTGCGATCCCAGAGGGGCCGTCAGCGTAAACATGCGCGCAATGTCAAACGGCACTTGTGCAGCGGCTTGCGCGACGACAACCGCCCCATCCGCGCGCGCAAAACGCGGCAGTTCAATTGCGCAGGCGTCAGCAACCGCAAATAAATTGCAAGACCTCATGCGCTTACAGACGCACCGCAGCGGCTGTGGAGCCGTGAGCAGCGCGCGGAACGCCTCGTGCACCCGCCTCTTGCTCGAAATAGTTGCGGATTCCGGAACTGAGATCGATCTGCGCACGCCATCCCGCACGTTCATGAAACAAGCTGGAATTGCCGACGAAATTTCGCCGTTCGATCGGATGAAGATCGGCCGGCTCCGGCAAGCGGTGGATTTCGATCCGGCGCCCAGTCTGTTTCGACGCTTCCGCGGCGACGAGCGAGAAAGCCTCGGCCAGGCTGTGTCCCTGCCCCCTCGCGATCACGTAATGGCTGCCGTCGCAGGCCAATGGCGTCGCGATGGCCAGACAGAACGCGTCGACGACGTCGTCGATATGCGTGAAATCACGCAGATAGGCTCCCTCACCGAACACCATGAGCGGCTCGCCATTTGCGGCACGCTTCATCATGGCGTTGAGGATGCCACGATTGGAATTCACCGAAGAAATTCCGTAGCCGTAGACATTGGAAAGACGAAGGCTACAGGCCCGAAGCACACCGCGACGAGTCGCTTCGCGCAAGATCGTCTCGCATTCGAGCTTGTGCCGGTCATAGACCGAGCATGGCCGATCCAGCGTCTGCTCATTGACCGGATTAGCATGCTTGTCGCCGACGATCGTGACTGTGCTGGCGAAAATCACGGGTATCGGGACTTCGCATTGTTCGGCAGCGCGAACCAAAGCGTGTATTGGCTCGATGTTGAGGGAATAGTCGCCGGTAGGATCGGCTTCGGCAGCCCGTAAATCAGTGCGGGAGGATAAATGAACGATCGCACCCGCGTCTGCGATCAGCGCGCGCCACTCTGCCGTGTCGCGCAAATCGGCCTGGATGTGCTTGACCGCCGTATTCGTCTTGCCGGTCGGCGCAACGGTTGAGCGCGACACCAGCCGTAATGCGCAACCCTCGCCCGTTAGTCTTTTGACCAGAGCACTGCCGATATAACCGCGCGCGCCGGTGATAACGATGGGTTTCATTGAGGTGACATCAAGAGCCGACTTGCGGCAGCCGATCGCGACCCAGTTCGCGAAGCACCGGGTAAGCGCTATCGCGTTTCGACACGATTGGCGTTTTTACCGGCCATCGGATGCCGATCTGCGGATCGTTCCAGAGCAGTCCACCCTCGTCGGCATGATCGTAGAAGCGGCTTACTTTGTAGTGCAAATCGGCAATTTCGCTCAGTACGCAGAAGCCGTGCGCGAAGCCCGGC
>Ga0181522_10001936_pt1 | contig 12109 bp, 8 predicted proteins | sample PEATcosm2014_Bin_27_FD_121103 | JGI IMG/M metagenome (GOLD analysis project Ga0181522, IMG submission 121103) | Peatland microbial communities from MTU Mesocosm Facility, Houghton, MI, USA - PEATcosm2014_Bin05_10_metaG | ecosystem: Environmental > Terrestrial > Soil > Wetlands > Peat | place...
ATGAGCTTAAAGGAACGGCTTTATCCACGCATCAAGGTAGGCGATTAAGAAAAGGAATCCATGGCTGAAAAGATCCTTTTAGTCGACGACGATCCCCTCATCCTTGAGGGTTACCGGCGCAGCTTGAGCCGCGAGTTCCCGATGGAAACGGCCTTGGGCGGACAGGCAGGCCTCGCACTCGCTGCCGAGAATGGACCCTACGCGGTCGTGGTTTCCGACATGCGCATGCCCGGAATGGATGGCCTTCAGCTTTTGACCGCCATCAAGGCCCAATGGCCGGACACGATTCGCGTTATGCTCACCGGCAACGCCGACATGGATACGGCCATCAACGCCATCAACGAGGGCAGCATTTTTCGCTTTCTGAATAAGCCCTGCAGCAAGGAAGTGATGGCCAAAACCTTGACGGCCGCCCTGGTGCAGTACGGATTGGTGACAGCCGAGAAGCAACTCTTGGAACAAACCCTAAGCGGCAGCATTCAAGTGCTGACCGAAGTCCTCAGCCTGGTCAATCCTGCAGCTTTCAGTCGCGCCGAGCGCGCTCGCCGCTACATTCACCACGTCGTAACCGCGATGAACCTGGGAAATCCATGGCAATTCGAGGTTGCCGCCATGATGTCCCAACTAGGCTGCGTCATCCTGCCTCCCGAAACCATCGATGCCGTGTACAGCGGTAAGACGCTTTCCACCAGCGAACAGGCACAATATGACTCACATCCAGATGTGGCCTACGATCTGCTTTCGAAAATCCCCCGACTGGAGCCCATCGCGTGGATGATTAAGCATCAGAACCAGCCACCTCCCGACGCAGATGACGACTCCCAGCCGACGCATATACAGCGGGGATCGGAGATACTCCGCTTGATCCTGGCTTATGAGAACCTCATCCATAAGGGGAAGTCGCGAACCGAGGCGGCACACACTCTGTCTCGCCAAAACAAGGACTTCAGTCCGGACTTTTTCCAGGCCTTGGTCACGTTGGATCCGAATGCCGAAGAAGGCGGAATCCGAAGGTGCCGGATCGAAGACCTTGTGCCGGGTATGATCATCCAGCAAGAAATCCGCGCGGCTGACAATGTGTTACTGGTTTCCAAGGGTCAGGAGGTCACTGCGCCGCTCTTGCTCAAACTCAAAAACTTCCATGAAAAGCGCGCGATCGCCGCGGACGTGACTGTCTCCATGCCAAGAAGCACACTGGCATTCGTAAAAGGCGCCTCGTAGGAGAACACTCTCGGCTGGACTCTCCGCACTCGGACATGCTCTACGTGGAGTCTGTCATCGACAAGTACGATGCGCCAATCGCCCTGATCGTCGGTGGTCACGACCTCGCCGATCGGCGAGGTCGTGCATTAAGCGCTTTGTATTGTGTTAGATTTGAAATATGGCGGGCGCGTAGCTCAGGTGGTAGAGCAATGCCCTTTTAAGGCATGGGTCGCAGGTTCGAATCCTGCCGCGCTCACCAATTCAACGGATCCGCCGCCCCCGAAAGGCCCATCGTCACTTCACATCTGCCGGAAACGCCTGCGTTAACGACATTATCTTCATCGCAGCCTTGATTTCCTCGATCGTTGCGGACGATTTCACTCGAATCTTTACCTCTTCTCCAGGAAGCAGATCAAAATAGTTATCCGAAGTTTGCGCATCGAGATCCCCGAAAGAAACATATACATTACGCGCGAGTTTCGCCGATCGAAGGCTGATATCGTAGCCATTGGCATCTTTCCTGAGGTCGGTTTCAATCGCAGGCGCAACCGGCAATTCCAGGTTGTGAGTGACATCAAAGAACAAGAGATTGCGTGAAAGTCGTTCTGTTCCCACCATCAAGTCGACAACCAGAAAGCTCTGCCGAAGATTACCTTTTGCGGCCAGCGCGTTCTTCTCAATCGTCAGATAAGTTGCACTCGACTGCGCCCGAATTTGAATATCCTTGCTTTGGTCGAATAGCACGCTGCCCGAAAAATCCATTAATCGAATCCGAATCGTGCCCGATAGGGGCTGCAACTTATCGGAGACGACATACACATCCACCTGGTCGTCGTGCAGAAGAGGCGATATCAGCACATCGTCGTAAAAGCGGCGCGCATAATAGTGCAGGGCCTTCCAGCGTCCGTAATAATCGATGCTCGACCACGACGCGACCGGCCAACAATCGTTCAATTGCCAATAGAGCGATCCCATGGTGCGCGGCCGTTGGCGGCGCAAATGCTCGGCGCCGATTTTGATGATCTCGGCCTGCTGCACCTGGCTGAGATAGACGAACGACTCGAAGTCTTTAGGCTGGCGGTATTCGCGTAGCATATAAGTAAGGATGCGCTCGTTCCCGCCTTTATTTTTCTGGTGCGCCAGCATCACTTTGGAATGAATGTCGAAGTCTTCCGGCCTTGCGAAAGCACGGATGGTTCGCATCTCGGGAAAAGACTGAAAGCCAAACTCCGACATGAATCGCGGAAATTGCAGAAGGTAGTCACTGGGCGGCGCCTGCGCGTGCCACACCGCCCAATAATGCATGTCGCCGTTATGTTGATTGTCGGGAAGCTGCTCGAAGTCCGCGCTGGGCGAGCTCGGCCAATAGGGCGTCGGATCGGCATACTGCTTCACCGCGCCTTTAATAATGTCGGCGAACATAATAATGTAGTCCTGCCACACGCGATCGCGCGTGGTCGGCGAGATCGATTGTTTAAATTCCGCCACGTTGCCCCAGTTCCACCAGCCCACCTCGATTTCATTGTTGCCGCACCACAACACGATGCTGGGATGATCGCGCAGACGCAAGATCTGGTCGACCGCTTCCTGGCGCACATTTTGTTGGAAGGCGACGTCGCCGGGAACCATGTCGCCGCCGAACTCGAACTCCTGCCAGACCATGAGGCCAAGCTCGTCGCAAATGTCGTAGAAGTCGTCGGACTCGTAATAGCCTCCGCCCCACTCGCGGACCATATTCATGTGTGCGTCACGCGCCGATTGCAGAATCTGGCGATGTACTTCTGGCGTGACGCGGTCGGGAAAGCTGTCGAAGGGAATCACGTCAGCACCTTTGGCGAAGACGGAAATTCCGTTGACTACAAATTCGAAGCTCTTTCCCCATTGATCGGCGACGCGGCGCAACTCAAGCGAACGCAAACCGGTCGTGATTTCGGCGTGGGCTGCCGCTTCCTTTTCTTTTGCTAGGCGAATAGATGCAGAGAATCGGTAACGGTTCTGAGCACCGTATCCAGTCGGATACCAGAGTTTTGGACTTGTTATCCGCAAAGGAAATGAAACGCGATTTATACCGGCGTCAAGCTGCACGATCTGTTTGCCATCGGAAACCTGCGCGCCCGAAAGATCGTCATAAGCGAGTGCGAGAGTCGCAGTTGTCGGTTCGCTCGCTTCTATCTCAAGCTCGGCATCAATTTTGGCGATATTTATGCTGATGCTCTCCTGGTGAATATGGAAATTTTCGATTCGCAACTCATCCCAGGTCTCAAGGCGAATGGGACGCCAGATCCCTTCCGTCAAGTAGCGCGGGCCCCAATCCCATCCGTACTGATACGGCGCCTTTCGAGTATAAGGAGCGGTTGCAATGCCTTCCTCGTTTACTGCATCCAGGCTTGAGATGGACGGCAGCACATACGGCAGCGATTTCACATAGGGCAGCATCTTTTCGACGGCGGAATGAAAGACAATGCGCAGCGAATTCGGCCCGGATTTCAGCATGGGCTTCGCCGGAATCCGCCAACGGCGGAACATATTGTCGGATTGAAGAATCAGCTTGTCGTTTAAATAAACGTCGGCGAAAGTGTCGAGGCCCTCGAAAACAAAATCGAGATGCTGGTGGGCCAGCGCGGCCGAATCCATTTCAAATGTCGTTTGATATTCCCAGTCGGCCAGTCCGATCCATTGCAGATGGAATTCGTTGTCCTGATCGAAAGGGTCGGGGATGAGTTTGTTGCGCAACAGATCGGTGTGAACGCCTCCCGGAACTTGCGCCGCGTGCCATTCTTTGAGGTCGGCGCGGTCGACATTGCCCCCAGCGCGAAACTCCCAGCCGGCATCGAGAGTTCTCGAAGTTGGCTCGGATGCAGCGAGCGGATGCGGAAAGACGCAACTTAGCGCGAGCATGGCGAGGACCCGTGGTCCAATCTTCAGGTGGAGAAAAGATCGTGGATGGAGCGGTCTCATCTGTAAGCTCTCCTTAACTAAGCAAAACAGAGACATCAGATAGTTAGTTTCCGCCATTGTGTTGCTTGAAAAAGTTCTGGCGGAGCTGCGCATCACGGAATGCTTCCGTCCCTCCGGGGCGTGTCGTGGAAAACGCTCCGGCGAGGTTAGCCGCGGCAAGACACTTCCGCAGGTCTGAGCCGCGCACATATTCGTGAAGAAATCCCGCATCGAAGCTGTCGCCCGCGCCGACCGCGTCTACGGCTTCTACTTGCACCGGAGAACTGACGAAGCGCTCGCCGCCGCGTTGAGCCAGCGCGCCTTCGCGGCCGAGTTTTACGACTACCAGCGGGACCACTTCCGCCAATTTCTTGACTGCGCTTTCGAGATCGGCGGCACCGGCGGCTTTCTGTGCCTCGCGCTCATTCGGCAGAAAAATATCGACGTAACGGAGCGCTTCCTGCAGCCCGCCTTGCCATGTGTCATCGGGATCGTCGTTGGTGTCGAGTGAAGTTGTAAGCCCACGTTCTTTCATCGTGCGGAATAACTCCGGTATCCGCGGCCGCAGTCCGCGCTGCAGATAAAAAGATGAAACATGAAAGTGCCGCGAGTCGCCGAGGTAGTCGAAATCGAGATCGTCCAAGCAAAGCTCGGCAATAGTCCCCGAATAGGTCACCATGTTCCGCCAACCGGTGCGCTGCAGCACAACCGTAAGCCCAGTCTTCACCGGTCCGGGTACGCAACGCACTCCTGAGGTGTCGACTCCGCTTTGGCGCAATTTCTGCAGAAGATTTTGGCCGAGATCGTCATCTCCGATGCGCGATTGAAATCCGACCCGGCTGCCCAAAGCCGCGAGGTTGTGCGCCAGAATTCCCGATGACCCTCCCAGGGTCAGCATCATGCTCTCGGCCAGCAATTCCCTTTCGGGCGGCAATTCCTCGGGAACACCCGCGAGAATCAGGTCCACATTCAGTTCCCCGGCGATGGTGACATCAAAACGTGGCATGCAAGATGGAAGACTGTTATCTAGTCCTTAGAATCTTCTCGCGCGTCGTTCCCCGGCAGCGCAACTGTCAGACGACTGTCGTTTCGATTCCGGCCTGCTTCAGCGCGCGCAGATCCGATTTTGAAATGTCGCTGTCGGTGATCACTTCCTGCAGCTCCGATGGACGCGCAATGAGCGACAAGCTCCGCCGTCCGAACTTACTCGAATCACAAACCGCGATGCTGCGCTTGGCGATCTCCACCATGACGCGATTCACTTTCGCTTCCAGAAGATTGGGCGTGCTCAACCCATAGTGAACGTCGAAACCGTCCACACCCAAAAAAAGCAGGTCGGCGCTCAGGCGGCGCAAGGTTTCTTCGGCAATCGGCCCTACCAGCGAGAACGAGTTTTTGCGCAGCGTGCCTCCGGTCAGAATTACCTCGACCGCGGTGCCTGTCAATTCCGCCGAAATGTTCACAGCATTCGTAATGACCGTCAGATTTTTGAAGTGCCGCAAAGCGCGGGCGATGGCAGTGGTGGTTGTGCCCGAATCAAGAATCACCACCTGGCCTTCCACAACCTTTTCCGCTGCCGCTTCCGCAATTTTCAGTTTTTCCTGGCGGTGCAGCTTTTCTTTTTCGCGCAACGTCGGATCTTCGAGCACGCTCTCGCGCGCCGGCAGCGCGCCGCCATGCGTGCGGTGCACCTGTCCGTGCGCGTGCAAAGCTTCGAGATCTTTGCGGATCGTTACTTGCGACGTCTGGAAATGCCGCGAGAGTTCTGTGACCAGAACGCGGCCCTGGCGGTGGAGCATCTCTAAGATGGCGCGGCGGCGTTCTTCGTTCAGCATTCAGGTCCAGCTTTTCAGAGAGGCGCGGCTGGGGGCGATTTTGTTTCGTCTTTTCTTTTATAGCGTTTTATTTCGTTTGTCCACTCGCCGTGGGCCGAGTTTTTCGATCTGTAATTCGAGACTGGACCTTTTCCGTGCGCTGCGGTCGGGGCGAGTAGAGAAACCAGGAACCATTCGCGACAATAACCAACTGAATGCACAGCCCCTAATGGCGATTGTTTACCACAGAATAACTACCGTAATCTCAAATTGAGCAGGCCGATCGCGATTGTCGCAAATTGATTTAAGGAGGTCGTGAAAATGTTCGCTGAGCCGGGGATGCAGTTATTCATTCGTTCGCGGAGCGTAGTTTCGCGCATGGTCGCCGGCGAAACGCTAATCGTACCAATTCGCGGCAAAGTGGGCGATCTGGCCTCGATTTATAGCTTTAATGGGACCGGATCGCTGATCTGGAAGTTGCTGGATTCACCTGCCAGCTCGGCTGACATGATCGAAGCGGTTGAGCGCGAGTACGAGGTTTCGCGCGAGCAAGCGAGCCGTGACGTTGTTGAATTCTTAAACGAATTATCGTCCGTGGGCTTGGTTGAAGCCTGCCCAAGTGCGCCGGACTTGCATGCGCAGCTCTTAGCCGACGTGGTGGCGGGTTAAGAGCAGGCGACTGATCGGCATAAAAAACGAGACGACGTTAAAAACGACACGACCCTAAAATTATGGATCAACTAACCTACGGAGCCTTCAGCGCCGACCTGCACCAGCGCCAGAGCGGCCAGCGCGCGCCGCTGCAGGTTTCGATTGAGGTCACCCGCCGCTGCCCGCTGGAATGCCAGCACTGCTACAACAACCTGCCCATGGGCGATCAGGACGCCCGCAGCCGCGAAATGACTACCGAAGAGCACTTCCGCGTGCTCGACGAACTGGTGGAGATGGGGTGCTTCTGGCTGCTCTACACCGGCGGCGAAATTTTCGCCCGCAAAGATTTTCTGGAGATCTACACCTACGCCAAGAAAAAAGGTTTCCTGATCACGCTGTTCACCAACGGCACGCTCATCAACGAGAAGATCGCCGATTATCTGCTGGAATGGCCGCCCTTCTCCATCGAAATTACGCTGTACGGCCGCACCCAGGAAACCTACGAAGCGTTGACGCAAATTCCAGGATCGTACGAGCGCTGCCTGCGCGGAATCAAGCTGCTGCGCGAGCGCGGCCTGCCGCTGAAATTGAAGACCGTCGCCACCAGCATTAACAAGCACGAGATTTTGGCTATGCGCCAGTTCGCTGAGGAAGAACTCGGAGTCGAGTTCAAGATGGACGGCCAAATTAATCCGCGGATTGACTGCTCGCAGAGTCCGCTGGCCGTGCGGCTAACGCCGGAAGAGGTCGTTGCTCTCGATCTGCATACTCCTGAAGGAGTAAGCGAGTACCGCAGACTTGCGAAACATGATTTGGAAAGTCCTCCCAAGCTGAGCCAAACCGACACGGTCTATTTCTGCGGCGGAGGAATGAACTCGTTTGCGTTGAACGCCTACGGCGAAATGAGCATCTGTGTGATCTCACAACAGGAGACGTTCGATGTCCGCGAGAAAGGCCTCAAGGAGTTATGGAATCAATCGCTGCACGAGGTCCGAACCCGAAAGCGCACTCTGGTGACGAAATGCGTCCAGTGCCGGATTCATTCGCTTTGCAGCATGTGTCCGGCAAATGGCGAAATGGAGAGCGGCCATCGCGAAAGCCCGGTCGAGTTCCTTTGCCATGTCGCCCATCTTAGGGCTGCTGCCATCGGCGTCGATATTCCGCCCCATGGCGAATGCGATTTTTGCGCGAGCGGTGCCCGCGGTACGGAAATCCTCGAATCGGCACGCCGCATAGCAAGCAAGGAAATCGACGTTGAGAGCTGGGCCGGGCCACAGCAGATGTTCCGGGTCTTAAACAACCCTGGTGTGACAGCTGGCGGCTGCGGCAACTGCACTCACCATTAATCGGAGCACAGAGGAGGCCGAATGCAGCAAAATTCGAATCGGAGCCCTGGCGGGAAAATTTACGAGCCTCCGCGACTGACGACCATCAGCCTTCGTCCGGAAGAAGCGGTGCTCGGACATTGTAAGGTCATGGGATCAAACGGCCCGGGACAGCCCGGTGGCTGCAGCTTTCTGTGCAGCAGTGCCGGATCGTAGATTTCAGTGCGCCTTTGGTCCTGATCCCCTGTCAATAAGGTGGAAAGCGGCGCGACAAGACGACCATGCCACATTGCAGTGACTTCCGCATAGGCGGAATACAGGTACGAGTAACGGGAGGCAACGTCTCAGATGTTGCTTTGGCGCCCCCTCTCGATGCTTTTCGCGTTGAATCCAATTGCCCACATGTTCCGGACGTGGCGGTTCAAGTCCACTGGAGTACAACCTACACCCCATCTCTCGGACGAAGCTTGTTTGACTCAGGTTCCATATGGCGCCTGCATGAGAACAATCGTGGGCTGCAGTTTGATTTCAGGTCTACGAATCTCGGCGACCAACCCTATAAGAAATTGTTCGTCGACAAACAATTTCGAACTGCCACTCTGCAGATGAATGCAAAATGTTTTGCCGCACATGCCTGTGTGGCGCTTCCTCTCGAATATCCCCTCGACGAACTCCTGATCATGCACCGGCTCACGCAAGAGCCAGCCATCGAACTCCACGGCGTCGGCATCGTCGGTCCAAACGGCGCCAGCAATTTATTCATCGGCCACTCCGGCGCGGGCAAGAGCACGACCGCGCGGCTCTGGACTTCCCTTCACCCAGTAAAAATCCTCAGCGACGATCGCATCATCGTGCGCGAAAGCCCGGCGCGTGAACTCCAGCCCGGAGACGATCCCCGGCAAATCTTCATGTATGGCACTCCCTGGCATGGCGAGGCTTGTTTCGCTCTGCCCGAGCGCGCCCTGTTGCAGCGCATCTTCATTCTCGAACACGGCAGTGGCAATGTGCTAACACGGCTTTCGCGCAGCCAGGCCGTTGCCGAGCTTTTTGCGCGCAGTTTCGTTCCCTTCCATCGGCATGAGTACGTCGAACATGCGTTGAGTTTTCTCGAGCAGGTCGCAGATTCGATCCCGTGTTACCGCTACGATTTCGAGCCTGACGAGCGCGCCGTGGAGAGGATCCTCAACTTCCGTGACTAACGTCACGTCCGATTCAGAGCGTTTCGAGGCCCTCAGCCGCGAACTTCTGAATCGCGGCATGAGCGCTCGCTTCGAGGCGCGCGGTGCCAGCATGTCGCCTTGCATTCGCGATGGCGACATCGTTCACGTTACTCCCGTAATTATCAGCCAATTACGAAAGGACGATATTGTCCTAACGAAGGGCGATAAAGGATTTCTAATTCACCGCCTGGTCTCTGTCGATCGCGAGAACGACGTTTTTATTACGCGTGGCGACTGCGGCCAGCAGAACGACCCAGCGGTGAGCAGTCGGCAAATCCTTGGCGTCGTCTTGTCCAAAGAGATCAGGTTCGGGAAAAAAGCTGTGCGGATAAAACTCACAGGTTTCAGCGGCCAACTATTGGCCGGGGCGGCGCGTGCACGAACCGGCGCGGGCCGTTTACTGCGCAGGGTGGGACTGTTTCCTCGAGTTCGCCAAACCTCTGCCGCCGACGCGACCGCGGCCATACGCCGCAACACAGTAATTCTGCTAAGTGCAGCCGCGCTGCTGACCGCTTTGGCGCCATCGGTGCGCGCGCAGGTTGCGGTCGATAGCGACCCCAGCACCAGCGGCAATGCAGACCTGGCTGGCGCTGGCACGCAGACCCTTACTTTCAACCACACCACTTCGGCGACGGCTAATCGCGCGCTGCTGGTGGGCGTTTCCCTCAACATTGCCAACAGCCCCACGGCCGCGGTGACCGGAGTCACCTACAACGGCACGGCACTGACCTTCGTCGGCGCGCAGAACGACACCTCGAATACGAGGCGAGCGGAGCTCTGGTACTTGCTGAACCCCGCGTCTGGAACGAACCTGCCGATCGTAGTCTCCGTCAACATTCCCGCAGCTGCAACAGTTGGCGTCGTCGCCGGAGCGACCGTTTTTACCGACGTCGACCAGACCGTACCGCTGGGAACATTCGCCTCCGCTGACGGCGAGTCGAGCGGCTGCATAGCCAGCACCTCGGCGGGAAACTCGCAGTGCAACTCCCAGGTAAATGTAACCAGCGTAGTCAACGGCATGGTGTTTGACACGCTTGCGGTGGGACTGGGAACGATCGCCGTCAATGGCCCGCAGGTTTCTCAGTGGAATGTGACTTCGGGCGGCGCCAATCCAAATGCCGCGCAAGATCTCGTCGGAGTAGCCAGCACCCGAACCGGTGCTCCTAGCATTCCCGATGCAGAAAATTTCAACGAAGTTCTCACCTTAACCTCCGCGACAGCCGGTGCCATCGGATTGAATCTCACATCGGTTACGCCTAACGCAACCACACTCACTCTCACCAGCGCGAACAATGCCGCCGGCGGCAAGACCGTTTACAACGGAACCATTACGGGCGGAGCAGGCAACGCCTACGCTGGCGCGACCGTGGTTGTGGCCGGCTTCACGAACGCCAACGACAACGGCACCTTCCTCTGCAGTGCCTCCACCAACGCCACGCTAACGCTCAACAACGCCAACGGCGTGGCGCTAACCCACGCCGCAACCGCCGCCGTAACCACCAGCACCACTTACAACGGAACCATTACCGGCGGCGCCGGGAACGCCTACAACGGCGACACCGTCGTGGTAACTGGATTTGTGAACGCAGGCAATAACGGGACATTCAAGGCAACCGCATCTTCCGCCACGTCTATAACCCTCAACAACATCGCTTCAATTGCCGAAACTGATCCGGGAACGGCAACCATCACCGCCGGCACCAGCACGGTGTATACGGGAACCATCACCGGCGGCATCAATAATGGCTTCGCGGGCGATAGTTTTACGATCGCCGGTTTCACCAGCGCCGCCGATAACGGCACTTTCACCTGTACCGCATCAACGCCTACTACGCTCACCTGCGGCAATACCGCTGGGGTGACACAAACGCACGCCGGAACCGCCACCACCAACGGCACCTTCAACTGGGCGGAAGGCGCGATCTCGCTTAATCCCAGCACGGCCGACATCGGCGTAACCACAGCCGTTGGAAGCGCCGTTTTTCTCGGACAGAACACCACCTACACAACGACCGTTTTTAACAACGGACCTTCGCCGGCAGTTACACCGTCTCTAACGTTGACCTGGCCGGCAAGTATGACCGTCGTGTCTATCACGCCAAGTTCGGGGACAACGTGCACGGCCGCGCCGCCACCGATTACCTGTACGCTGCCGACACCGTTTACAAGTTCGATGACGGCGACCGTGACGGTGGTCGTAACCGCAACTGCTTCGGGAGCATTCCCCGCTACGGCGACGGTGACTGACTCCGGCTCGCCGCCCGATCCCAACACCGGCAATAATTCTTACACCGCTGTGGCGACCGTGCAGGCCGTCGCCTGCGGCACCGTCACCCAAGCCCAGCCCGGAACCAATTTGACTGGAGTTCTCAATACCTATTACCCGGGCACCGCCAGCGTGGCCGCGGGCGCAACCTCGATCACGGTGGGCGCTGCCACGGGTGGTCCGGGCGGAACTCCTACGGCAATTGCGGCGGGAAATCTTCTGCTCGTGATCCAGATGCAAGACGCCAGCATCAACGACACGAACAGCGTCGCTTACGGCAACGGCAGCACTGGTCAGGGTTTCACCGCGCTCAACAGCGCGGGAGACTACGAATTTGTCACCGCGCAATCGGCCGTTGGAACCGGCGGCGGGACGGTTACGGTCGCGGGCGCCGGAGCTGGCGGCGGATTGGTCTTTGCGTATCACGCTTCGGCAGCTTCGGCTACCGCCGGACAAAGCACATATCAAGTCATCGTAGTTCCACAATACACCACGGCCTCGTTCAGCGCGGCTTCTGCTCCGACCGCGCTCCCGTGGAACGGATCGACGGGCGGAGTGCTGGCAATGGACACATCCGCTGCCCTCACGCTTAACGGCGCAGCCGTATCGGTGAACGGATTGGGTTTCCGCGGTGGCGCCGGAATGCAGCTGACAGGCGGGGGTGGCGCGAATACCGATTATCGGCAACCGGCG
>Ga0181522_10001937_pt1 | contig 12105 bp, 15 predicted proteins | sample PEATcosm2014_Bin_27_FD_121103 | JGI IMG/M metagenome (GOLD analysis project Ga0181522, IMG submission 121103) | Peatland microbial communities from MTU Mesocosm Facility, Houghton, MI, USA - PEATcosm2014_Bin05_10_metaG | ecosystem: Environmental > Terrestrial > Soil > Wetlands > Peat | place...
CAACGCGCAGTCGACCGGCGATACGCCCGGCGCCGACCCCTACACCCGCCAGACGATCTCGTTCGACAGCGTCCTCGATCGCTCGCTCGGCGTGCCGCTGGTCAAGATCAAGACGATCGGTCAGGACGACACCCCCTTCAGGGTCGAGCACGATCCCGGCAATCCGGCCGCCGACGCGGGGGGCTTCGTCAAGATGCCCAATGTCGACGTGTTGACCGAACTCGCCGACATGCGCGAGGCGAACCGAACCTACGAGGCGAATCTTCAGGTCGCCAAACAATCGGCCGAGCTGCTCGGCCAGACCGTCAGCCTGCTCAAGGACGCCTGAGCGCGCCGATCGGCGCGCCGCAGGGAGGTCGAAGCGGAATGACGGAGAGCACCGGACCGGACGCGGCGTCTTTCGCCGTCGCCGCGGTCGTCAACGACAACCAGGGAGGCGCCGCGGCCCCCGGCAGGACCGGGATCGGCAGGCGCGAAGACAATGGCGATTGACGGAGTTTCGGCGGTCGGGGCAGTCGGCAAAAGTCTCGAGATCGGCGCGACGGACGCGACCGGCGCGACCGGCGCGCCATCTGCGGTACAGGGGACGAGTTTCGTCGACGCGCTCGGCAAGGCGGCCAGCGACGCGATCGGCTCGGTGCAAGGCGGCGAAGCGGCTGCGATACAAGGCCTTCAGGGCGGGATGGAGCCCTACAAGGTGGTCGACTCGATCATGGGCGCGCAGCGCACGCTCCAGTCGATGTTGGCGATTCGCGACAAGGCGGTCTCCGCCTATCAGGAAATCTCGCGGATGGCGATCTGAGTTGGCTAATTTGAAGAGGGAAGTCGCAGCATGAGAGCGCTTTCGATCGCGGCGACGGGCATGAACGCCCAGGAACAGAATCTCGAAGTGATCGCCAACAACGTCGCCAACATAAACACCACCGGATTCAAGCGCTCGCGCGCCGAGTTCACCGACCTCATCTACCAGACCGAGCGGCTCGCCGGCGTCAGCAGCCGCGGCCGCGACGCCACCGTGCCGGAAGGCGCGCAGGTCGGGCTCGGCGTGCGCACCGCGGCGATCCGCTCGCTGCAGATCCAGGGCGCGCTGACCAACACCGGCAACGCGCTTGACCTGGCGATCAACGGCCGCGGCTGGTACCAGGTGACGACGCCGAACGGCGACACCGTCTATACGCGCGACGGCGCCTTCAACACCAACGCCCAGGGACAACTCGTCACAACCGACGGATATTTGGTGACGCCGTCCATCACGGTTCCGCCCACTGCCACTAGCGTCACCGTCAGCCAGAGCGGCATGGTGACCGCCACGATCGCCGGCCAGCAAACGCCGCAACAGCTCGGCCAGCTCACCATCGCCAACTTCATCAACGAGGCCGGACTGCAGGCACTGGGCGGCAACCTGTTCCAGCAGACCGTCGCCTCCGGCGCGCCCACGGTCGGCGTTCCCGGCGACACCGCCTACGGCGTCATCCAGCAGGGCTATCTCGAAGCCTCGAACGTCGACCCCGTGACCGAGATCACCAACCTGATCTCGGCCCAGCGCGCCTATGAAATGAATTCCAAGGTCATCCAGGCCGCCGACCAGATGTCGGGCACCATCTCGAACATGCGCAGCTGAGGAGAGAGCTGATGCGCGTCGCAGGCGCCGCCGCCGTTTTCATCGCCGGACTCTCGCTGAGCGCGGGCTTTTCCGCTGCGCAGGACCTCGGGACGGCGGACCTGGCTCCGCCTACGCCGCGCGTCGTTATCTATCCTGGCGACATCATTCAAAGCGACATGCTCTCCGATCTGCCCGCCGAGACCGCGCGCGGCGTCGGGCCGTTCGCTGAAACGCGCTCGTCGGTGATCGGCAAAATGGCTCGGCGCACGCTGTTGCCGGGCGGCGCGATCCCGCTCGCCGCGCTCGACGTTCCGCGCCTCATCGTCAACGGCGCGGCGGTCAATCTGGTTTACATCGACGGCGGTCTGTCGATCTCCACGGTCGGCATGGCGTTGCAGGACGGCGCGGCGGGCGACTTCGTCAAGGTGCGCAACGACGACAGCGGCGTCACGGTCACCGGAGTCGTCCAGCCGGACGGCGCCGTGCGAGTGAGCGGCGGCTGATGCGGCGACTTCTTATCGCTCTTCTGGTTTGCGCGCTGATCGGTCCGGCGGCGGCCGCCGTCCGCATCAAGGACATCACCGCCTTGCGTGGCGCCAGCGACAGCCAATTGATCGGCTACGGACTGGTCATTGGCCTGGCGGGAACCGGCGACTCGCTGCGCAGCGCGCCATTTACCCAGCAGGCGCTCGGCGCGATGCTGGATCGCATGGGCATCAACGTGCGCGGCAGCACGCTGGCCAATCGCAACGTCGCCGCGGTGATCGTGACCGCTGATCTCCCAGCCGGCATGGACATTGGTTCGCGTCTCGACGTCACCGTCTCGGCGCTCGGCGACTCGAGTTCGTTGATGGGCGGCACTCTGCTGCTCACTCAGCTTTCGGCGACCGATGGCCTCGTCTACGCCGACGCGCAGGGCGCCGTCTCCGTCACTGGCTTCGACGTCGCCGGGCAGGCGCAGACCCTTTCGCAAGGCGTCCCCACCGCCGGCCAGATTCCCAACGGAGCGATCATCCAGCGGGCCGTGCCGCCGCCGCCCGACGAGTTGCGCATGACGCTCGAATTGAAGAACCCCGATTACACGACGGCGGTGCGCATCGTCGACGCCGTCAACGCCTATTCGCAGCGCCGCTTCCGCCGTCGTTCGGCTTTCGAGGCGACCAACCGGACCATCGAGCTGTTCCGGCCGCCGGAGATCAGCGTCACCCGCTACATGGCGGAAATCGGCGAGTTGCCGGTCGAGCCGGACACCGTCGCGCGCGTGGTCATCGATTCGCGCACCGGCACCGTGGTCATTGGCCAGGACGTGCAGATCTCGACCGTGGCGGTCACGCACGGCACGCTGTCGGTCCGGGTCAACGAAACGCCGACCGCGTCACAGCCGGCGCCGTTTTCGCAAGGCAAGACCGTCGAGCAGCCGCGCACCACGATCGACGCGCAACAGGACGGCGGACAGGTGGCGATCGTCGGTGGCTCCAGCCTCAGGACACTGGTCAACGGGCTCAATCGAATCGGCGTTAAGCCGAGCGGCATCATCGCCATCCTTCAGGCGATCAAGACCGCCGGCGCGCTACAGGCCGACCTCGTCGTGCAGTAGGGCGGGTCAGCCCGGCGCAAGGCGCGGCGGGCAGACTTTCGCCATTCTCGGTCGGGTAGCGATTGCGCGCCATGGTTTTCGCCGTTTCTCGCCACGCCGCCATCGGCGCGATTGTCCTCGTGGGCCTGCTGGCCGGCTCCGCGGCGGCGCAGAACGACGGCAAACCGAAGCCGGCCGCGCCTCCGCCGGAAAAGAGCGCCGACTCGGGCGTTTCGCGCTATTGCGCCAATGTCGCGCCGGTCGCCGCCGAAGCGCGCATCGCGTGGGAGACGCGCCACCTCAACGAACTCGACGCGCAGATCAAGCAGCGCATCGCCGACCTGGAGAAGGCGGAGGCGGACACGCGCGACTGGGTGAGCAAGCGCGACGCGCTGCTGAATTCGGCGAGCGACGACGTCGTTGCGATCTACGGCAAGATGGATCCGGAGGCCGCCGCGGTGCAGATCGCGGCGATGGACGAGTCGATTGCGGTTTCGATCCTGCACAAGCTCAAAGTCAACGCGGCGAGCGCCATCCTCGACCAAATGGAAGCGGCGCGCGCGGCCAGACTGACGAGCCTGATCCTCGCCGTCGCGGCGCCTGAAAAGAAATCGTGATGGCATTCATCGAGCGAAAAGCGTTGTTGGCCGCCGCGCTGGCGGCGACGCTGACCGGCTGCGGCAGCAATCCCAGCGATTTCATGCGTGAGCCAAGCATGTCGCCGATCGGCAGCGGCCTCGCGGCCGGCCGCATCGGCGACGGAATCGATCCGACGCCGACCGGTCAGATCGCGCGACCGATCGCGAATCTCTACACCGATCAGACGGTTTCGCGGGTCGGCGACATCGTCACCGTCATCATCTCGATCAACGACAAGGCGCAGTTCGACAACGCGACCGACCGCTCCAAGACCGCTTCGTCGAGCCTCACCTCAAGCTGGAGCTACACTCGGCGCGCGTCCAGCAGCGGCAGCGGGTCATCGCAACCCAATATCGATTTGAACGCCAATTCGACCTCGTCGACCCAGGGCCAGGGCAACATCGACCGCCAGGAGCAGATCCAGGTCTCGGTGGCGGCGGTGGTCACCGAAGTGATGCCCAACGGCAATCTCGTCATCAGCGGCTCGCAGGAGGTGCGCGTCAACTACGAGCTGCGCCAGCTCACCATCGCCGGCATCGTCCGGCCGACCGATATCTCGCGCGCCAACACCGTCTCTTACGATCGCGTCGCCGAAGCGCGCATCTCCTATGGCGGCCGCGGCCGCCTGAGCGAGGTGCAGCAGCCAAGCTGGGGTCAGCAGCTTTGGGACAACCTCAAACCCTATTGAAGACATCGCCATGGTCGACCTGCCCGAACTCCCCGACCTGACGCCCGGCGACGCGCCGCCGCCGGTGGCGGTCGCCGCGTCCGGCGGGCCGTCGCTTCTGCAAACGGTGCTCGCCACGCTCGTGGTGACCGTGATGGCGGGAGCGATGGGGGCGCTGTTCGCAGTGCCGCCTCCGGCTCCGGCGCCGGAACCATCCGCCAAGACGGAGGCGATGCCTGGCGGTGTGGTTCCCGCCTCGTCAGGGCTGTTCGAAATGCCGCCGATCGTCACCAACATTGGTTCGCCGAAGGACACCTGGATCCGTCTCGAAGCCGCGATCGTCTTTGACGCCAAGACGGTCCAGCATCCCGAGACGCTGGCCGAAGACATCGCCGGCGACGAACTCGCCTATCTGCGCACCGTCACGCTGACGCAGGTCGAGGGTCCGATCGGGCTCGAGAACATCCGCCAGGATCTCAATGAGCGGGCGTCGATCCGCTCAGGCGGCAAGGTCAGCGAGCTCGTCATCCGCACGCTGGTGCTGCAGTGAGGCGCCTCGCGCTGGCGGCGCTCGCGCTGAGCCTGACTGCCGGCGCCGCCGCGGCCCAGACCGTCGATCTCGGCCAGCTCATCCCCAACGGCGGCGCCACTGCGACCGCGCGCATCATCCAGATGGCCGCTGTGCTGACCGTGCTTTCGGTCGCGCCGGGTCTGCTCATCATGGTGACCAGCTTCACCCGCTTCACCGTGGCGCTGTCGTTCCTGCGCACCGGGCTGGGGTTGCAGAGCGCGCCGGCCAACCTGGTGCTGATCAGCCTGTCGCTGTTCATGACCTTCTTCGTTATGGCGCCGACCTTCGACAAGGCCTGGCGCGACGGGCTGCAGCCGCTGATGGACAACACGATCTCGCAGGAGCAGGCCTTCGGCGCGATCACCGAGCCGTTCCGCCAGTTCATGCTCTCTCAGGTGCGCGAGAAGGACATCGCGTTGTTCGAGGATCTCTCCCGCGGCAGTTTCGAGGTCACGGACCGTTCGAAGGTCGATCTGCGCATCCTGATCCCCGCCTTCATGATTTCCGAGCTGAGGCGAGGTTTTGAGATCGGCTTCCTGATCGTCCTGCCGTTCCTGGTCATCGACATGATCGTCGCGGCGCTGACCATGTCGATGGGCATGATGATGTTGCCGCCGTCGGTGATCTCGCTGCCTGTCAAGATTCTGTTCTTCGTGCTGGTCGACGGCTGGAATCTGCTGGTCGGCAGCTTGGTCCGATCCGTGAGCTGAACGGCGGCAATCAGCTTCGCGCAAGGGTCCAATCGTTTAGTGACAATGCAGAGCCGCGAGGAGAGCGACCGATGAGTCTGATGGGCACCGCCGTGTCCGGCATGTTGGGCGATACGTCCTGGCTGTCGAACATTTCCCAGAACGTGGCCAACGCCAACACCACTGGCTACAAGAACGCCGAGACGGAATTCGCCACCGTCGTCGACCAGGTCGGCGCTGCGTCGTCGGCGGGCGGCGGCGTCACCGCGACGCTGCGGTCGCTCAATTCGCTGCAAGGCTCTGTGGTCGGCACCTCGACCACGACCGATCTCGCCATCAAGGGCGACGGCTATTTTGTCGTCTCCGATTCGAGCGGCGCCCTCTATCTCACCCGCAACGGCTCGTTCGTGCCCGACGCCAGCGGCAACCTGATCAATTCGGCCGGCTATTACCTGATGGGCTACAACGTCCAGAGCGGCGCGGCGTCCGGCACCACGAACTCGCTCGCCGGCATGGTCAAGGTGAACACCATCACCTCGGGCGAGGCGGCGACGCCGACGACGAGCGGGACCCTCGCCGTCAACCTTCCGTCGACCGCGGCCGTCGACGCCGGCACATTGCCGTCGGCCAACACCGCCGGTTCGACCTACACCGAAGAGACGTCGCTCGTCACTTACGACAACCTCGGCGCGGCGCATACGCTCAACATCTACTTCACCAACACCGGCACCGACGCGGCCGGCAACTACACCTGGGAAGTCGACATCTTTGACGCGGCCAACGCGTCCGCTGGCGGCGGATTCCCATACGGGGCATCGGGGTCCGCGCCCCTGGCAAGCCAGTCGCTGACGTTCAGCGCGGCCAACGGCACGCTGCTTACCGGTTCGCCGGTCACTTACACCGTTCCCAACGGCCAGAGCATGAGCCTCAACCTCGGTCAGTCGACCCAGCTCGCGGCAAGCTTCGGCGTCAACGCCGCAAACGCCAACGGCAACGCCCCGAGTTCGCTGACCGGCGTCACGATCAGCTCCGACGGCACGCTCGACTTCGAATACAGCAACGGCGTGTCGAGCCCAGGCTATGAGATTCCGTTGGCGACCGTCGCCAGCGAGGACAATCTGACGGCGGTCAACGGCAATGCCTTCCAGGCCAACCAGAACTCCGGCACGGTGCGCGTCGGCGTCGCCGGCACGGGCGGCCTCGGCAAGATCGCGTCTTCGTCGCTCGAAGATTCGACCGTTGATCTCGCCACCGAGCTCACTGACATGATCCAGGCCCAGAGCGCCTATCAGGCCAACTCCAAGGTCTTCCAGACAGGCGCCAACCTGCTCGACATCCTGAACAATCTGAAGGCGTAGCGTTTCGCCGGCCTTCGAGGTCCCGCAATGAGTTTGTCGTCCGCCCTCAACATCATCAACTCCGCCTTCGTGGCGAACGCGGGGCAGTCGGCGGTCATCTCGAGCAACATCTCGAACGCCGGAACGAAGAGTTATGCGCGCGAAATCGCCAACCTCATCACCACCTCCGGCGGCGGGGTTCAGGTCGTCTCGATCGGTCGCGAGGCCAACGCCGCGCTGCTCGAGCAGGTGAACGCGTCGACGTCGCAGGCCGCCTACCAGCAAGCTCTGTCCGGCGGCCTGTCGACGTTGGCGCAAACGGTGAGCGACAGCACTTCGGCGACTTCGTCGTCCGGCGCGACGGCTAACGGCAATTCGCCATCGGCGATGCTCGCCAACCTGCAAAGTGCGCTCGAGACTTACGACGCCTCGCCGTCGAGCGCGGCGGCGGCGCAAGGGGTCGTGACGGCCGCCGGCAGTCTCGCCCAATCGCTCAATGCCGGGTCGGCAGCGGTGCAGAGCGTGCGCGAGACAGCCGATTCCGGCATGGCGTCGGCGGTCAACACCATCAATTCGCTGCTCACTCAGTTCACCTCAGTCAATGCGACGATCATGTCGGGAACGGCGGCCGGAACCGACGTCTCCAGCGCTGAGGATACGCGCGACAGCATTCTCACTCAGTTGTCGCAGCAAATCGGCATCTCGACCGTCGCCAATCCGGACGGCTCGACGTCGATCTACACCGACAGCGGCGTGACCCTGTTCCAGGGCGGCACGGCGCGCACTGTCAGCTTCACGCCGACTGCGACCTACACGGACGGCGCGACCGGCAATGCGGTGATGGTCGACGGCGTGCCGATCACCGGGGCTTCATCGCCGATGGCGATCCAGTCCGGCGCTCTGGCGGGCCTTGCCAATCTGCGCGACGTCGTCGCGCCGCAATACGGCGCCCAACTCGATCAAATCGCGGGCGGCCTTATCAGCGCCTTCGCAGAAAGCGATCAGACTGGCGGCGCCGCGCCGACGCTGCCCGGCCTGTTCACCTTTCCCGGCGCGACCGGCGTGCCGGCGACTTCGGCGACCACGGGCCTGGCGTCGGAGATCGAGGTCAACGCCAACGTCGATCCTTCGCAGGGCGGCAACGCCAATCTCCTGCGCGACGGCGGCATCGCCGACCCGACCAATCCCGCCTACACCTACAACACGACCGGCGCGGCGAGCTACACCGGCCGCATTGCGCAGTTGATCGGCGCCACGACGGCGACCCAGTCGTTTAGCGCGGCGGCCGGGCTGGGGACGTCGTCGAGCCTCAGCGACTACGCCAATTCCTCGGTGAGCTGGCTGCAGAGCCAGAACCAGACGGCGAGCAACCAGCTCGACTACCAGAACTCCCTGGTCAGTCAGGCGACGACGGCGGCGTCGAACGCGAACGGCGTCAATCTCGACACCGAAATGACCAACATGCTGACCATCGAGAACTCGTACACGACGACAGCCAAGCTGCTGACGACCGTCAACGCGATGTTCACGTCGCTGCTGAACGCTGTGTGAACGCCATGGCCTCGATCGTCTCCACCTACTCACTCGGCACGGCGATGCTCTCGAGCATGGCGCAGGCGCAGAACCAGCTCACGCAGCTCACCTCCGAGGCGAGCAGCGGCCAGTATGCGGACCTCGGCCTGCAGCTCGGCGATCAGTCCGGCTATGAGCTGTCGCTGCGCAACCAGACCGATTTGTTGCAATCGCTCACCACCGCCAACAATCTCACCGTCACCAATCTCAAGACCGCGCAGGCGGCGCTCGACTCGATGCGCACGGCCGCCCAGAGCGCGCTCACCTCGCTGACCTCGGCGACGGCCGGGTCGAATAGCGCCGCCTCGACTCTGCTGAGCGCCGGGACGAACGGGCTCCAGTCGATGATCGCCGCCGCCAACGTCACCTCCAACGGTCAGTATGTGTTCGGCGGCGACAACACCGCCGTGGCGCCGATGGCGGATTACTTCTCATCGGCGACGTCGGCGGCCAAGAGCGCGATCGACGCCGCGTTCGTCAGCGCCTTCGGCTTTGCGCCGACTTCGGCGAGCACCTCGACGATCTCCGCCTCGGCGATGCAAAGCTTCATCACTGGAACGCTCGACCCCCTGTTTAGCGGCGCGAACTGGACGACGTACTGGTCGTCCGCGTCGGACACCAACGTGACGACCCAGATCGCGCCGGGCGAGTCGGCGACGACTTCGACCAACCTCAACCAGCCCGGCTTCCAGCAGCTTGCCGAGGGCTACGCGATGCTGGCGGAATTCGGCGGCTCCTCGCTGAGCTCCGACACCCAGCAGACGGTGATCACGGCCGCGACCTCGCTAATCAACCAGGGAGTGTCCTCGCTGACGACGACGGAGGCGACCCTCGGCTCGGCGCAGACGCAGGTCACCGACGCCTCGAGTTCGATGTCGAACCAACTGACGATCCTGCAGACGCAGATCGGCAATCTTGACAACGTCAACGCCAGCGCCGTCGCGGTCCAGCTCAATTCGCTGAGCACGCAGCTCGAGACCGCCTACCAGCTCACCGCGCAACTGCAGAAAATGAGCCTCGCCCAATATCTCCCCGTATGACCCCGGAAACGCCGATGTATGAATTTTCCTACAATGAAGTCGTCGACGACTCTCGCCAGGTGATGCGCGCGCGAGAGCGAAATGCAATGGATCGCGTCATCGCTATGCTGCGCACCGCGCGCGACAAGGGCGAAAACTCGCGCGAGGCGATCGAGGCGATCTTCTACCTACGCCGCCTGTGGGCGATCTTTCTCGACGATCTCAGGAACCCTGAAAACGAACTGCCGGAGCAACTGCGCGCCGGCATCGTGTCGATCGGCATCTGGATGAACAAGGAGATCGACCGCTTCCGCGCGGGTCAGACCAGCGATCTGACGCCGATCATCGAGATCAACGAGATCATCCGCGACGGACTAAAGTGAGGAAGCGATGAATATTACGCTTCGGGCCGGCGAAAAGCTCTACATCAACGGGGCCGTCATCCGCGTCGATCGCAAGGCGACGATCGAGCTGCTCAACGACGTCACGTTCCTGCTTGAAAATCATGTCATGCAGGCCGATCAGGCGACGACGCCGCTGCGGCAAATCTATTTTGCGGTCCAAGTGATGTTGATGGACCCGGGAGCGACGACGGCGGCGATGACGCTGTCGCGGCGATTGATGGAATCGGCGCTGCAGGCGTTTGAAAGTCCAGTGATCGTCGCCGGCTTGAAAGTGATCGCCGGGCAGATCGACCGTGGGCGCAATTTCGAGGCGTTGAAGGCGCTCAGAGCGCTGTTTCCGCTTGAAGAGAAGGAAATGTACCCGAACGGCAAACCGGTCGAGACGCCGGCGGCCGCCTGAAAGGAACGTTCATGACAACCGTTTCACCCACTACGTCCGCCACTACGACCGCCTCGGCCGCGTCCTCCGCCGCCGCGGCGACCAATTCGCTCAACTACAACGACTTCCTCACCATGCTGTTGGCCGAGATGAAGAACCAGGACCCGACCCAGCCGATGGACCCGACCGCGATGGTGAGCCAGTTGGCGACGATCTCCCAGGTCGGTCAGGCGGTCCAGACCAACACCACGCTCGCCACCCTGCTGAGCGCGACCCAGCTCACCCAGGCGGAACTTGCGGTCGGAAGCACGATCTCCGGCACGGACGTGAGTTCAGGCGCCGCGACCTCGGGTCAGGTGACCTCGGTCAACGTCACGTCGGACGGAGCGACCGCGACCCTTTCCAACGGCAAGACGGTCGCGCTCGGCAATGGCGTGACGGTGCAATGAACGAGGCAGACGCGCTCGACGTCATCCAGTCGGCGCTGTGGATGGTGATCGTCGGCGGCGGTCCGGCGATCGGCGCCGCGATGGTCGTCGGCGTGGTCATCGCGCTACTGCAAGCGTTGACCCAAGTCCAGGAAATGACGCTGACCTTCGTGCCGAAAATCGTCACGATCTTCCTTGTCGTTGCGTTGACCGGATCGTTCGTCGGCGGCCAATTCTACCTCTTCACCGAAAACGTCTACGGGCGAATCGAGCACGGCTTCGGGCGGTGACCTGGCGCGCTGGCGCCCACGCGGTCTGAGCGCGGCGCCCGCGAGACCCACGCAAGCTTCGCCGGGCATGGTCGCTGACGAAGCGTTGGGGAGAGCCCGGAATGTCGTTGACGGCGGCTGCGAGCGTGCCGGCTGTAGGTCGCGGAGGCAAGGACATCGGCTTCGCGGTCGGCATCGTGCTGATCCTTTGCCTGTTCTTCCTGCCCGTTCCGGCCCCGCTGATCGACCTCGGCCTCGCGTTTTCGATCGCGTTGTCGGTGTTGATCCTGATGGTCGCCCTGTGGATCAACAAGCCGCTCGAGTTCTCCGCCTTTCCGACCGTGCTGCTGGTCGCGACCGTCCTCAGGCTTGCGCTCAACATTTCGACCACGCGTCTGATCCTCTCCCACGGAGCCCAGGGGATCACCGCCGCCGGCTACGTCATCGGCGGGTTCGCCAGCCTGGTGATGGGCGGCGACTTCGTCATCGGCATCATCGTTTTCCTCATCCTCGTCACCATCAACTTCCTGGTCATCACCAAGGGCGCGACCCGCATCGCCGAGGTCGGCGCGCGCTTCACTCTCGACGCCATTCCCGGCAAGCAGATGGCGATCGACGCCGACTTGTCGGCGGGACTGATCGATGAAAAGGTCGCCCAATTGCGACGCCGCGAGCTCGAGGAGGAGAGCTCCTTCTTCGGCTCGATGGACGGCGCGTCGAAATTCGTCCGCGGCGACGCCATCGCCGGCCTGATCATCCTTGCGGTCAACATCTTCGGCGGCATCGTCATTGGCGTCACCCGGCACGGGCTCAGCCTTTCCGCCGCGTCCGACATCTTCACCAAGTTGTCGGTCGGCGACGGGCTGGTCTCGCAGATCCCGGCGTTGATCATCTCGCTCGCCGCCGGCATGCTGGTCGCCAAGGGCGGCACGCGCGGCTCGGCCGACAAGGC
>Ga0181522_10001938_pt1 | contig 12102 bp, 10 predicted proteins | sample PEATcosm2014_Bin_27_FD_121103 | JGI IMG/M metagenome (GOLD analysis project Ga0181522, IMG submission 121103) | Peatland microbial communities from MTU Mesocosm Facility, Houghton, MI, USA - PEATcosm2014_Bin05_10_metaG | ecosystem: Environmental > Terrestrial > Soil > Wetlands > Peat | place...
CTCATCGACGATCGCGAAGCTCAAGGATCGCTGCACCCGTTCTTCGAGCCGATAGGCCAGGTTGTCGCGCAGGTAATCGAAACCGAATTCGTTGTTGGTTCCATAGGTGATATCGCAGGCATAGGCCGCGCGCTTCTCGGTGGAGTCCTGTGCATTGCGAATCACACCGACCGTGAGCCCGAGGAAGCGATAGATGGGGCCCATCCAGTCCGCGTCACGCTGGGCGAGGTATTCATTGACCGTCACCACGTGCACGCCCTCGCCAGGCAGGGCATTGAGGTAAGCCGCCAGGGTCGACATCAGCGTCTTGCCCTCGCCGGTGCGCATCTCGGCGATCTTTCCCTGATGCAGCGCGATGCCGCCGATCAACTGCACATCGAAATGACGCAGCCGCAGCGTCCGGCGGGCCGCCTCGCGCACCACGGCAAATGCCTCGGGCAGCAGCTGGTCGAGCGTTGTGCCCTGCTTGAGGCGTTCGCGAAATTGCGCGGTCTTATCGCGCAGCGCCTCGTTCGACAGCTCCTTGAGCGCCGGCTCATAGGTTGCAGCCTCGCGCACCATCCGGCCATAGGACTTGATGAGCCGGTCATTGCGGCTCCCGAACACGCGGGTCAGCGCCTGTAGCACAAGCAATCCTTCGAAAAAAAGTGAGCCGTATCAGCGGCTTAGGAGCAGCGCGCGGATCGCGGGCCGACTATTGTAAGGGTAGACAGCGCGCCGAAGTAGTCGTTCTGGCGCCGACCGGAGATGGAACGGGTCTAGCGGCCGACAAAGGCCATGGGATTGATCTGCGTGCCGTCGCGCAGCACTTCAAAATGCACGTGCGGCCCGGTGGAGCGACCGGTCGAGCCCACCACCGCCACGGCCTGGCCGCGCTCGACGGTGTCACCAACGGCCACGAGGGTCTGGGCGTTGTGGGCATAGCGCGTGCTGTAGCCATTGCCGTGATTGATCTCGACCAGGTTGCCGTAGCCTTCGCGCGGTCCCGCCCAGGTCACGATCCCAGAGGCGACGGCCAGCACATCGGTGCCCGCGTCGGTCGCAAAATCCACGCCCTTGTGCATGGCTTCTTCGCCATTGAACGGGTCCATGCGCTCGCCAAAATAGGATGAGATATAGCCTTCCCGCACCGGCCGCCCCGTGGGCTTGACCTGCGCCGAGAGCTGCCGGCCGAGGATGACGTTTTCCAGGGAGGCGAACTGCGCACTGCGCGAGTCGATCTGCTGGCTCAGGGAATCGATCATCGCCGAGACGTCGGCCACCTGCGCGCCACGACCCACGCCGTCAGACTCCGAGCCACCCTGCGGGGGATCGTGGTCGAAGTCGAACTCGCGGCTGTTGATATTCGCCATCTGCGTGAGCTGTTTGCCCAGCGCATTGAGACGGATGACGTTCGCATCGATGGCGCCGATGCGCAGCGCGAGCGCATCCACCTTATCCTGCACCTGTGACTTCAGGGCGATGATCTGCTGCTGTTCCGCGCGCAGCGCAGCCGTCGGACTCAGCAGCGCCATCCGCGCCATGCTGTGCTGGCCGAGCGTCAGTCCGGCCACAAAGGTGCTGGCCAGCAGACCGAGGCCCAGAATGCTGACCACCGAGAGCGTAATAGGGTGCGATAGATTGAATTGGCGGGCTTTGCCGTTTCGGCGCGAAAAGAAAATGACATTCATATGGTCGCTCCAGCCTCGCCCAAATGACGCCCGAATGCAGGTATGGCACGCTGGCATCCGTACGTCAGAATTACCTTGGTCGAAAGCTCTCGAGATCCCAGCGCGTAGGCACCATGAATCCCCGGCTCCACTTCCCTGCCCGCGGGGCTATGCCCTCGATCGGTGCATGTGACTATGCCCAAGAAGCCCACACCTGACAAGAAGACTCGGGCACGATTTCTCCAATCAAAGGCCGGATTCGGTAAAGCGACAGCGTCAATCAGTGACTTACTCGCCCGTCGGCCGGCGCTGACAGCACTGGCGGCACGGCTCCCTGAGCAAAAAGCCTGGATGCTTTGGTTCCAGTCTGCGCTGCCGCCCGAGCTGGCATTACATATTGTTAATGTCGTGCCCAAAGGCCCCGAACTGCTGGTGCTGGCCGACTCCCCCGCCTGGTGCGAGCGCCTGCGCTATGCGCTGGCGGCCCTGGAAGCCGAGATCGCCGCCCGCGATGGCGCCGTGCACCGCACCCGCGTAAGGGTGGCTAGAGCCTAGGATGCCAGGGCGGTGGGCGTGAGCGGCGGCGCCGCGTAGGCCTGCACATACGATATCGGCGCCAGTTCCGGGCGCTCGAACACGACCTCTTCCCAGGCATCACGATCCTTCAGCAAAGCGCGCAGCAGCGCGTTGTTGAGCCCGTGTCCCGATTTGTGCCCGCTGAACGCGCCGATCAGGCTGTGGCCGAGCAGGTAAAGATCGCCGATCGCGTCGAGGATCTTATGTTTTACAAACTCATCCTCGTAGCGCAAGCCGTCCTCGTTAACGACCCCGACATCATCGAGCACGATGGCATTGTCGAGCGTGCCGCCGAGTGCCAGGTTGTGCGCGCGCAAGGTCTCCAGATCCCGCATGAATCCGAAAGTGCGCGCGCGCGAGATCTCCTTCAGGAACGAGGTGGTCGAGAAATCCATCGTCGCCCGCTGCAGCCGGCGTTTGAACACCGGGTGATCGAACTCGATTTCGAAATTGACCTTGAATCCCTCGAACGGATCGAAGCGTGCCCACTTGTCGCCGTCGGTGACGTGCACGCTCTTCTTGACGCGAATAAAGCGCTTGGGTGCGGCCTGTTCCTCGATGCCGGCCGACTGCAGCAGGAATACGAAAGGTCCTGCGCTGCCGTCCATGATCGGCACTTCGCTGGCGGTGAGTTCGACGATGGCATTGTCAATGCCCAGGCCCGCGAACGCGGACAGCAGGTGCTCGACCGTGGAAACACGGGCGTTACCCTGGACCAGCGTGGTACCGAGCGTGGTCTCGCCGACATTCTCCGCGCGTGCCGGAATATCCACCGGCTCCGGCAGATCGACGCGGCGGAAACAAATACCCGAATCGGGAGGCGCCGGGCGCAAGGTCATCATGACCTTTTTGCCCGTGTGCAGTCCGACCCCTGTGGCTCGAATCGATGTTCTGAGTGTTCTTTGGCCGACCATAATGCTTGAACCTAGCCGAATTACGTTAAGAACCCAGCGCCAGCGCCGCTTCCAAAGAAGGGCGCTAACGTATCACAGCGGCAGCTTTGACGCCGCGCTCAGCGAAGGCGTTTACGGGGTATCAATCCGCCTGCCTCCGCAGAAATGCCGGAATATCCAGCAGTTCCTCGGGATCCGCTTCCGCGCGTAGGTCATCGCCTACGGCGCGCTGCCGCACGATCGTCGGCTTATCGAGTGCCGAATAATCGCTCGGAGTCATCGGTCCCCGGGCTTTGGCCGAGCGCTGCGCCATTTGTTCCGCGCGTGAACTGACCGATTCACGCAGCGCCATCGCCGCACCGCGCGAAAGCGTTTCGCGCCCCATCGCGGTCGGTCGCTCCAGCAAACCTTCGCGAGGCAGATCGGCCCGGCCGCGAGTGGCGGTGCTGCCGTTCAGGCCGGTCGCCACCACGGTCACGCGGATCTGATTCGACATCTCCGGATCGATGACGGTACCAACCACCACGGTCGCATCCTCGGAGGCATATTCCTTGACGATGGTTCCGACTTCCTCGAACTCGCCGATCGACAGGTCCAGGCCGGCGGTGACGTTGACGAGGATGCCCTGCGCACCGGCCAGATTGATGTCCTCCAGCAGCGGCGATGAGACCGCGGCTTCCGCGGCCTGGCGCGCGCGATTCTCGCCCGCGGCGGCCCCGCTGCCCATCATGGCCATGCCGGTCTCGCTCATGACCGTACGCACATCGGCGAAGTCGACATTGATGAGGCCGGGCCGCGTGATCAGCTCGGCGATGCCCTGCACCGCTCCCTGCAGCACCTGGTTCGCGGACTTGAAGGCATCCAGCAGCGTGGTGGAGGCGCCCAGCACCGTGAGCAGCTTCTGATTGGGAATGGTGATCAGCGAATCGACGTTCTTGGTCAGTTCCGCAATGCCGTGATCGGCCACCATGGCGCGCTTGCTGCCTTCCATCTGAAAAGGCTTGGTGACCACCGCCACCGTCAGGATGCCCAGTTCGCGTGCGATCTGCGCCACCACCGGCGCCGCGCCGGTACCGGTGCCGCCGCCCATGCCCGCGGTGATGAACAGCATGTCGCAGCCTTCGATCAGTTCGATGATGCGATCGCGATCCTCCATCGCCGCCTGGCGGCCGATTTCCGGATCGGCCCCCGCGCCCAATCCCTTGGTGATGTTGGCGCCGATCTGCAGCGAGGTCTTGATCTTGGAGGCCTTCAACGCCTGCGAATCGGTATTGATGCAGATGAAGTCGACACCGTCGATGCCGCTCATGACCATGTGCGAGACCGCGTTGCCACCGCCGCCTCCCACGCCTATTACCTTGATTACAGCGCTCTGGCTGTAGGAGTCCATTAGTTCGAACATGTCAGTCAGCTCCTTACGGGATAGCCCAGTCGGTGAGTCAGAAATTGCCTTTGAACCAGCTCTTCACGCGCCCGAATGCGCCGGCCACATTGCCGGTCAGCGCCGCGGAGCGTGAAGCTGGCGCAGCGTTCTCGCGGGCATAGAGCAACAGCCCCACGCCAGTTGAATAGATAGGATTGCGCACCACATCGGAGAGGCCCCTGACGTGGCCGGGCAGTCCGAGCCGCACCGGCACGTGGAAGATTTCCTCGGCGAGTTCGATCGCCCCTTCCATGCGCGCGCTGCCGCCGGTCAGCACGATGCCGGCGGCGACCATCTCCTCGAAGCCGCTGCGGCGCAGCTCCTCGCGGATCAGGTTGAACAATTCTTCGTAGCGGGGCTCGACCACTTCGGCGAGCGTCTGCCGCGCAAGACGCCGCGCTGGCCGGTCACCCACGCTCGGCACCTCGATGCTTTCATCGGGATTGGCCAGCTGCGAGAGTGCGCAGGCGTAGCGGATCTTGATGTCCTCCGCGTACTGGGTCGGTGTGCGCATCGACACGGCGATGTCGTTGGTGACCTGGTCGCCCGCGATCGGGATCACCGCGGTGTGGCGGATGGCGCCGCCGGAGAACACCGCGATATCGGTGGTGCCGCCGCCGACATCGACCAGGCAAACGCCGAGTTCCTTCTCATCCTCGGTCAGCACCGCAAAACTCGAGGCGAGCTGTTCGAGTACCACGTCCTCGACCACCAGGCCGCAACGCTGCACGCACTTGATAATGTTCTGCGCGGCGCTGTCCGCGCCCGTAACGATGTGGACTTTCGCCTCGAGCCGCACGCCCGACATGCCGATCGGATCGCGGATGCCTTCCTGGCCGTCGATCAGAAATTCCTGCGGCAGCACGTGCAGGATGCGCTGGTCGGCCGGAATGGCGACCGCCTTGGCGGCATCGATCACGTGCTCGACATCGCCATGCGTGACTTCGCGATCGCGGATGGCAACGACTCCATGCGAGTTGAGGCTGCGCACGTGGCTGCCGGCGATGCCGGCGTAAACCGCATTGATCTCGCAGTCGGCCATGAGTTCGGCTTCCTCCACCGCGCGCTGAATGGACTGCACCGTGGACTCGATATTCACCACCACGCCTTTCTTCAGGCCGCGCGAGGGCTGGCTGCCCATGCCGATGACCTCGATGGCGCCGTCCGCCGTGATCTCGCCCACCAGCGCCAGCACCTTGGAGGTGCCGATATCCAGACCGACGACGACATCTCTGTCGGTTTTCTTAGCCAATGCCGTGCGCTCCTTCGTGCGTCGCTGGGGACGCAGCGCCCTGCGCGAGATGACCGCCGCCCTTCCAGCCCACGGCGAAACCATTGCTGTAGCGCAGATCGACATAGGCCATGTCCGCGGCTCGCTGACTCACCAGCTTGGCGGCCACCAGCATGAATCGTTCGAAGCGCGCATCGACCTGCTGCCTGCCCAGGCGAACCTGCACGCCGTTGTCGAGCGTGAGATCCCAGGCTCCGCGCGCATCCAGATCGAGCGCCGCGAGTCGCAGCCCGACTTCGGTAAGCCGGCCCTGAGTGGCCAGATACCGTGCAGTCACTTCTTCCTCCGAGCCGGAAGGACCCGCCAGCTGCGGCAGTTCCGGCGGAATGAAGTGCGCCTCGCTCTGGAAAAGCTGTCCGCGGGCATTCACCAGGCCGGATTCATTCCAGCGCGCAACCGCGGTCTGCTCGATGATGTCGATCTTCAATCCGCGCGGCCAATTGCGCTGCACCGCGGCGCTGTCAACCCAGGGCAGCGATCGCAGGCCGACCCCGATATCCTCGAGATCCACACTCACCAGTCCTGCGCCCCTGAGGCGGCCGCGCACCACCTGCTCTACGTCCATCGCCGAGACGCGTTGCAGCCGGCCGGTGACGATCACACGCTGTATCGGCTGATCGAGCAGCCACACCAGCCCGACCACGGCCAGTGTCGAAACGGCCACACCGCTGGTGGTCAGGCCGATCCGCCGCCAATTGAAGGCGGGCAATCTGAAACGACGCGTGCGCGGCAGCGAACGACGGGTATTGCGTTTGCGAGTGAGCATCGTCCTAACTCCGCCGCACCGTGCGCACGAAACTGGTCTCGAGCACACGCCACACCAGTTCGTCGAAATCGATGCCGGCCGTGCGTGCCGCCATCGGCACCAGGCTGTGATCGGTCATGCCCGGCACGGTGTTGATCTCCAGCAGCAGCGGCCGCCCGGTGCGGTCCATCATGAAATCGGCGCGGCCCCAGCCCTCGGCGCCGCAGGCGTCGTACGCCGCCAGTGCCAATCGCCCCAGATGATCTTCCGCCGGAGCGGATAATCCCGACGGACAGAAGTAGCGCGTGTCATTGCGCAGATACTTGGCTTCGTAGTCGTAGAAAGTGCGCGGCGTCTCGATGCGGATCGATGGCAGCGCACTGCCCTGCAGTATCGACACGGTGTACTCGGCGCCCGGAATCAGGCTTTCCGCAAACACCACCGGGTCGTAGCGCAGCGCCTGCTCCCAGGCCGCTTTCAGATCCTCCGCCCGCTCGACGCGCGCCATGCCTACGCTGGAGCCCTGAGAACCGGGCTTCACGAATACTGGCAGGCCCAGACTCTCCACCGCCGTGGCCAGATCCTGCGCATCGCGTAACACCACGAACGGCGAGGTGGGAACGCCCACGGCCTGGCACAGTCGCTTGGTACGCAGCTTGTCCATGCCGATTGCCGAACCCATGACACCGCTGCCCGAATAGGGAATGCCGAGGAATTCCAGCGCCCCCTGGACGGTGCCGTCCTCGCCGCCCGGGCCGTGGAGCGCTATCCAGACGCGATCGATTTTCAGCGTGAGCAGATCCGTCAACGCGCGCTCTGCCGGGTCGAAACCGATCACGTCCAGTCCGCGCCGTTCCAGTCCCGCCAGTACGGCTTTGCCGCTGATCAGGGAAACCTCGCGCTCACTCGAGTTGCCGCCCAGCAGCACCGCCACGCGGCCGAACTGCGCTGCCGCCTCGATGCGGCGTGTGCCGCGCGGATCGTACTGCAGCCGCATCAGCTTCCGGCCTCCATGGGGCCGCCCTCGCCGACAATGCGGACTTCAGTCTCGAGCGCCACGCCCTGCGACTCGCGCACCGTGCGCTGCACGTGGCGGATCACCTGCTCGAGCTCGCTCGCCGTGGCATGACCTTCGTTGATGATGAAGTTGGCGTGCTTCTCGGACACCACGGCGTCGCCGATCCGATAGCCCTTCAGTCCCGATGCTTCGATCAGGCGCGCAGCGTGGTCGCCCGCCGGATTCTTGAACACCGAGCCGCAGCTCCATAGTCCGAGCGGCTGGGTCTGCTTGCGCCGTTCGGTCAATGAGCGGACGCTGCTGCGCGGGTCGCTGCCCTGCGGCTCGAACTGCAATTCGGCGGACAGGAACCACTGCTCGTCGCCGGGCGCCTGCATCGAGGCCGGTGCTTCCACCTGCCGATAGCCGATGTGGTATTCAGCCGCCTGGTGCGTGTGGCGCTGGCCGCGCCGGTCGATGGTTTCCACGCTGATGACATGGCGCCAGGTTTCATCACCGAAGGCGCCGGCGTTCATCGCCAGTGCGCCGCCGAAGGTTCCCGGAATGCCGCCGAAGAACTCCGCCTGCGACAGGCCCCAGCCGGCGCAGGCGCGGGCGATGCGCGCGCAGGGCACGCTCGCCTGGCAGTAGACGCGGCTCTGCGAGCGTCGCTCGATGCGAGTGAACGCGCCTGAAGTCGCGACCACGGCGCCGCGGATACCACCGTCGCGCACCAGCAGATTGCTGCCGAGACCGACCCAGTACACCGGCACAGTGACCGGCAGCACGCGCAGGAATGCGGACAGGTCCTCGATGTCGCGCGGCAGGAAAAACATGTCGGCCGGACCGCCGACACGCCACGAGGTGTGATTCGCCATGGGCTCGTGCCAGCGCACGCGCGTCATGAACTCCGGTGTGATGCTCAGATTCATGTGCGCCCCCGCTCCAGCGCCGCCGGCAGTTGCTGCGCGACCGCGCCGATGTGTCCGGCACCCATGGTCACGATCACATCATCGGGGCGTATGACATCCCTGAGCGCTGCCGCGATGTTTGCGACTTTGTCGACGAACACCGGCTCGACTTTGCCGCGGCTGCGCACCGCGCGGCAGATCGCGCGTCCGTCGGCGCCCTTGATGGCTGCCTCGCCCGCGGCATAGACCTCGGTGATGAACAGCACATCCGCCTGGCTCAGCACATTGGCAAAGTCGTCCAGCAGATCGCGCGTGCGCGTGTAGCGGTGCGGCTGGAAAGCCAGCACCAGCCGACGCCCGGGCCATGCCTGGCGCAGTGCCTCGAGCGTGGCGGCGATTTCGGTCGGATGGTGGCCATAGTCATCGACGATGCTGACCGAACCGCCGGCGATGCGCGCATCGCCGATGTGTTGCATGCGGCGGTCGATGCCCTGAAAGTTCGCGAGCGCGCGGCAGACCGCCTCATCGTCAACATCCAGCTCGCTCGCCACCGCGATAGCTGCCAGCGCGTTGCGCACGTTGTGCGTGCCCGGCAGGTTCAACATTACCTGCAACGGCACCGGCCTGCCGGGGCGCGTCACCAGGAAGCGCGTCCCGGAGCGTTCCGGCGCCAGTTCGGTGGCCCGCACATCGACCCCTTCCCGCAGGCCGTAGGTCAGGAATGGCCGCGCCAGGCGCACCAGCATCTGCTGCAAATGCTCATCATCACCGCACAGCACTGCCAGTCCGTAGAACGGCAGGTTGTGCAGAAATTCGAAGAAGCTGCGTTCGAGTTTGGCGAAATCGCCACCATGGGTTCCCAGATGATCGTTGTCGATATTGGTCACGACCGCGATCACCGGCTGCAGATGCATGAACGAGGCATCGCTCTCATCGGCTTCGGCCACCAGGTAGCGGCCGGCGCCCAGGCGCGCATTGGTGCCCGCGCTCTTGAGCCGGCCGCCGATCACGAAGGTAGGATCCTCGCCGCCCTCGGCCAGCACGCTGGCGATCAGGCTGGTGGTGGTGGTCTTGCCATGCGTGCCGGCCACGGCGATCGACTCGCGAAAACGCATGAGCTCGCCGAGCATCTCGGCCCGGGGCACCACCGGAATGCGCCGCGCCAGCGCCGATCGCACCTCCGGATTCTCCGGCGCCACCGCACTGGAGACGACGACCACGTCGGCACGGTCGGCGTTGGTGGCCTTATGGCCGATGTGAATCGTCGCGCCCAGCGCCGCGAGGCGCTCGGTCATGGCGTTGTGCTTCAGATCCGAGCCCTGCACCCGATAGCCGAGATTGAGCAGCACTTCAGCGATGCCACTCATGCCGCTGCCGCCGATGCCGACGAAATGGATGGTCTCGATGCGGCGCATGCGCGCGCTGTTGGCAGCCAGTGCCGCCAGGCGCGCGGCCGGAGGTGTCTTGGCCTTCATGCCGCGACCCCGTTACGTTCGCGCTGCACCAGTTCGACACAGGCATCGGCCAGATCCTGTGCGGCGCGCGGCTTGGCCAGTGCGCGCGCACGCTCGGCCATTGCAATCAGGCGGCCGCGACCGCTGCATAGCGCTACGAGCTGCTCGGCCAGTCCTTCGGCGCTGAGCTGGCGCTCGGCGATCATGATCGCCGCGCCCTCGCTGACCAGGAAGGCGGCGTTGCGCGTCTGGTGGTCATCGGTGGCGGCGGGAAACGGCACGAGAATCGAGCCCACGCCGGCGGCCGTCAGCTCCGAGATGGTCAACGCGCCCGCGCGACAGATCACGAGATCCGCCCAGCCATAGGCTTCGGCCATATCGTCGATGAAGGGTTGCACCCGCGCCGCGACGCCGGCCTGTTCGTAATTGCGTTGCGCCACCTCCAACCAGCGCGCGCCGGATTGGTGGCGCACTTCGATGTTCAGCGTCTTATTCAGCCGCGCCAGTGCGTGGGGAACGATGGCGTTGAGCCGGGCCGCACCCTGGCTGCCGCCCAGTATCAGCAGGCGCACGCCCGGGCCGCGCGTCGCGAATCGCTGCGACGGCCCCGGCAGCTGTGCGATCTCGGACCGCACCGGATTGCCGATCACGCGCGCACCGATATCGTGCCTGAAGCTGTGCGGAAAGGCCGTGAGCACGCGGCGTGCGAAGTGCGCCAGGCAACGGTTGGTGAATCCGGCCACCGCATTCTGTTCGTGAATCAACAATGGCCGGCGCAGCAGCCACGCGGCCAGGCCGCCCGGGCCCGCCACGAACCCGCCCAATCCCACCACCAGCGAGGGCCGGCGCCGGCGTATGACAGCCAGCGCCTGCAGCAAGGCGCGTGTCAGCCGCAACGGCGCGCTCAGCCAGGTGAGCCAGCCCTTGCCGCGCAGTCCGCCTACCGACAGCCATTCGATCTCGATCTGTTCGGCGGGCACCAGCCGCGACTCCAGTCCAAGGCGGGTGCCGAGCCACACCACGCGCCAACTGCGCGCATGCAGTTCGCGCGCCAGTGCCAGCGCGGGGAATACGTGACCACCGGTGCCCCCCGCCATGATCAGCGCCAGCGGCATGGCTGCGGCCGTGCTTGCCGCGCCGGCGCTCGCTGCCACAGTGCGCGCGCTTAAGGTCATACGCGCGTCTCCCGAGCGTTGCGCCGCGTGCCGCGAACGGTCTCGTGGTGTACGCGCAGTACCAGGCCGAGCCATGCCAGCGTGACGATCAGGCTGCTGCGGCCATAGCTCATGAGCGGCAGCGTCAGACCCTTGGTCGGCAGCACACCCATATTCACGCCGATGTTGATGCAGGCCTGGACCCCAAGCCACAGACCGAAACCGGAGGCGATATACGAGGGGAATTTCTGCCCGGCTTCGTAGGCGCGGCGCGCGATCACGAAGGCGCGCCAGGACAGCGCCAGAAACAGTCCCAGCGTCAGTGCGACGCCAAATAGTCCGAGCTCCTCGGCCAGCACGGCGAACAGAAAGTCGGTATGCGCCTCGGGAAGATAGAACAGCTTCTGCACGCTGGCGCCCAGCCCGACTCCGAAGAGCTCGCCGCGGCCGATGGCGATCAGCGACTGCGTGAGCTGGAATCCGCTCTTGAAGGGATCGGCCCACGGATCGAGAAAAGTTGTCATGCGCCGCATGCGGTAGCTCGAGAAGATCACCAGCAGCACCATCGATCCGCCGGCAGCCAGCACCATGGCGAGCACATAGCGCAGCCGTGCGCCGGCCAGGAACAGCACGCCGAAACCCGTGACGAACAGCACCGTGGCCGCGCCGAAATCCGGTTCGAGCAACAGCAGCATTGCCATCACGCTGAGCAGCGCCAATGGGCGCGCCAGCCCCGAGAGGCCGCTGCGCAACGCCGATTCGAATCGCACCGCGTAGCTGGCGATGTAGATCAGGGTCAGTACGCGCGCCGCTTCTGAGACCTGGAAATTCATGCCGGCAAACCGCAGCCATCGACGGCTGCCATTGACGACATGGCCGAAGCCCGGCACCAGCACCAGCAGCAGCATCGCGCCTGCGACCAGCAGCAGCGGCAGCGCCAGCTGCTCGAGCCGCCGCATCGGAATCGAAAAGGCCAGCATCGCGAGCGCGATGCCGCCGAGCACCAGCA
>Ga0181522_10001939_pt1 | contig 12101 bp, 8 predicted proteins | sample PEATcosm2014_Bin_27_FD_121103 | JGI IMG/M metagenome (GOLD analysis project Ga0181522, IMG submission 121103) | Peatland microbial communities from MTU Mesocosm Facility, Houghton, MI, USA - PEATcosm2014_Bin05_10_metaG | ecosystem: Environmental > Terrestrial > Soil > Wetlands > Peat | place...
TACTTTTTTCGTTTTTGAGGGACGCTGATCGTAGTGGTCAAAGGCGGCGTCGACGCCGCGTAACACGGCTTCCAACGGAATGCCCGCGTCTTTCCAAGTCTCGGTGAGAGCCCAGTCCAGAGTGGAAAGCAGTAAGCCACCGCCGCGCCGTCGAAGATAGCGATCCTCAATCTCAGTGAAATAGTTGAAGTAATTTTCCACGGCGGGTTATCGGCCCGAGCGCGAGGCTGAAGTCGGGGCGGGGCTATCACCGTTCTTGGACTTCGTATTTGCTTTCGACGAAGACTTCGAGCCATTTTTTGTCGCGCTTGCGTTCCGTGCGGCGCTATTGCGCTCCCAGATGATGCGCAAGCCTTCGAGGGTGAGAAATTCGTCGACATTCTTGATGTACTTCGAGCCGGTGCCGATCATCGGTCCCAGGCCGCCGGTCGCAATGACGTGCGTTTCCGCTCCAAGCTCGGCGAGCAGGAGTTCGAGAATCCCGTCGACCAGGCCGAGATATCCGTAATAAAGGCCGGATTGGAGGCTGCCGACGGTGTTTGATCCAATCACACGAGCCGGCTTGCGAATCTCCACGCGGGGCAGGCGTGCAGTGCGCTCAAAGAGCGCGTCAGCGGAAATGCCAATGCCGGGGCAGATCACGCCGCCGAGATACTCCCCCTTTGCGGAGACACAATCAAACGTCGTCGCGGTACCGAAGTCGACGATCACGCAAGGGCCGCCGTATTTATCGAATGCAGCAACTCCGTTCACGATGCGATCGGCGCCGACTTCTGCCGGATTGTCGTAATGCACCGGCATCCCGGTCTTCACTCCGGGCTCGATAAACAGTGGGCGCAAGTTGAAATATCGTTCGCACACCTGCCGCAGAATGGGATCGAGAGGCGGAACGACCGAAGAAACAACGATGCCGTGTATGCCTTTGGATTCGAGGCCGGCCATCGAGAACAAGTTGCGAAACAGGACTCCGTACTCGTCGACCGTGCTTCTGCGCGAGGTGGCAACACGCCAGTTGGCAACGAGATTGTCGTAACGCGGCGGATCGTTGGCCTCGCGGCTCGCCTGAACTTTGGCGACGCGCGCGAATACGCCGAGCACCGTGTTCGTGTTGCCGACATCGATGACGAAAAGCATGATTGCTTTCTAAACCGGGCGCCTTTCTGGGCCGCGCTACCTTTGTCTTACCGTTCCGCTCAAAACCGTCTGCAGACCGTGAGGAGTCAAGACCTGCAGAAACCCCCGCGGATCAAGGCCCTTGGTTGTTCCTTCGAAGGCCGAACCGTTTTCCTCAATGCGAACTCTCTTGCCGCCGACCCAGCTTGAATGTTCGGTGAAGCGCCGCAGAATTGACTCCCTGGCATCGAGGTCATCGATCAGAGTTCGATATTCCCGGTCGAGTGATTTTAGCAAAGCGGCGGCCAAGTCCACGCGCGACCATTCGCTCCCGGTAACAAGGCGCAATGACGTCGCAGGCAGATCGGAGGGGAAACTCGGCTGGTTCACGTTGATGCCGATGCCGACCACGATGTAACGCACGCGCGTAGCCTCGGCATTCATCTCGGTCAGAATGCCGCAGACCTTTTTCCCGTCGATCAAGACATCGTTGGGCCATTTGAGATCGGCTGCTACGCGCGAGTCTTCGTGTTGAATCGCCGAATGCACTGCCAGTCCAGCAGCGAGCGATAGCACTAGGATCTCCGACGGCGGCAGCGAGGGACGAAGGATCACCGAACAGTAAATGCCCGTTGAACGGGGAGACTGCCACGAGTTGGCTCCGCGACCTCGACCGGCGGTTTGCTCCTCGGCGAGAAAGACGCTGCCGTGAGGCGCGCCCTCGGCCGCCGCTACCATGGCGGCCGTATTGGTTGACCCGATCTTATAGAAGTGATGAAGGTGCGAATCGAAGATGGTTCCGCGCAGCAGAGGGCGAAGAATGTCTGGCAGCAGCAGATCGGGGACCGAGCGCAGCTGATATCCGGTCGCAGGATGACCCGCGACGTCAACGCCCAGTCCTCGTAGTTGATGAATTAAGCGCCAGACCTCCGAGCGGTTGGATGAAATCTCATCCGCGATTTTTGTTCCGCTGATCACGACGGTGGGATGCTCCATGAGCAAGCGAAGGATCACTCCGAGCCGCGAATCGGTGGACTGGAGTGGCTGGTCCACCGGCGTGCTCGCCCCTGAAGGCCTACGGCTTCGAGTTTTGCCGGTCTTGGTGATGCGGAGATTATGCGCGAATCGCGGTCAAACGACAATCATGGCGGACCGGTAGTCGTTATGAAGGAACGACTCGCATGCTCATATCGACGGCTTGTGTCGAATGGGTCAGGAAACCTATTGAGATAAAGTCGACGCCAGTCTCGGCATACGCGCGAACGTTCTCCAAGCGGATTCCCCCGGAACATTCCACGGGGATTCGGCGCCCGTCTTTTTGAGCGTCGGGCGTGGAGCATCGCTCCACAGCGCGGCGCACATCGTCAGGGGACATGTTGTCGAGAAGGATCGCTTCTGCGCCGTTGGCAAGCGCCTCTTCCAAGTCCTCGAAATCTCGGACTTCGACTTCGATGGGCTGCGATCCGCGACGGTTGCGCTGAACGCGTTCCAGAGCTGGCGCAATTCCACCAGCCAACGAGATGTGGTTGTTTTTCAGCAGTACACCGTCGGAAAGATCAAGACGATGGTTCTGGCCGCCGCCACAGCGAACCGCGTATTTGTCGATGGCACGCAATCCAGGGGCAGTTTTCCGCGTGTCGAGAATGCGAGCACGGGTTCCGGCGACGGCCTCGACGAATTTGCGAGTCAGAGTGGCGATGCCGCTCATACGCTGCAGGAAATTCAAGATCACTCGCTCGCAGGAAAGGATAACGCGCGCATTGTGTCTCACGACGGCGACCGACTGGCCTTTGTGCAACCGCACTCCATCGAAAATCTCAGGATGCGTGGTCACTTCATAGTGGGCGGTTACGGCGCCATCGAGGGCGGCATAGACATCGAGAATTCGAGCGACGGAGCCGATACCGGCCAAAATGCAATCCTGTTTCGAGATGATTGTCGCCGAAGCGCGCTGGTTCGGATCGATGCACGCGTAGCTGGTCGCATCGCGCGTGGCACGGTCCTCGACCAATGCGTTCTCGAGGATGGCGGTAAGGCGTCTTGAGTTCCAGTCCATAGAACAGTGGCTAGTGATTTAGTTGCTAGTTACGAACATCCTAATTCTTTCTGCTTGCTCTTCGTCTTCTCCTGCAGCACCAGGAGTTCCTGGCCCCTTCTCCGCAGGCCTTCGACCACTTTCTGTGGGGCCTTGGACAGAAACTGTTCGTTTCCTAATTGCTTCTGATTATTGGCCAACTCTCTTTCAATCTTCTCCAGTTCTTTCTTCAGGCGGTCGCATTCGGCGGCTACGTCGATCTTTCTTTCGTAGATCACGTGGACGTCGAAGCGCGCGGTTCCGCGGGCGCCCGCCCGGCTGGCGAGAGAAGTTTCCACGAATGTAATCTTCTCAACGTTCCCCAGCCGTTCGACCGCACCATGATTCTGCTCGATCATCGCGCGGATTGCGGGCTCGTGGGCGAATACCTCGATCGGCACCTTCACCTTGGGCTCAACTTTCAATTCAGCGCGCAGATTGCGCACGCTGACAATCAAATCCTGCAAAATCGCCATGTCAGTTTCAGCGGCGAGATCGAACTGCTTTTCATCGGCTTGTGGATACGGCGCGAGCGCGATCGACTTCATTGGCGCTTTGCCCTCATAGATTGCATGCCAAATCTCTTCCGTAATGAATGGCATGACCGGATGCAGCAATCGCAGCGCCGCGTCGAATAGATTGACGAGGTTCGCGCATGCGGTTCGCGCGGCTTTCTTGTCGGCGCCTTCCTCGAAATTCAGCCCCGGCTTGATCAATTCCAGGTACCAGTCGCAGAACTCTCCCCAGAAGAAGTCATAGATGCGGTTGGCCGCTTCGTGAAAGCGATAGGTAGCGAGCGCGTCGTTGACGTCAGCGGCTACGCGATTGAAACGCGAGAGAATCCAACGATCCTCTAGACTGGCAGATTCAAAACCGGCGATGCCGGCGTTCGCCGATCTGGCGGGCCGAAGCCCAGGTTCAATCCTGTCCACATTCATGAACATGAAGCGGGCGGCGTTCCAAATCTTGTTGGCAAAGGCGCGGTACCCGTCGGTGCGGCTCTCGCTGAAGGCAATGTCGGTGCCGGGGGCTGCCATCGCGGCGAGAGTGAAACGCGTCGCATCCGTGCCGAAGCGCTCGATGATCTCCAGCGGATCGATTACGTTTCCTTTTGTCTTCGACATTTTCTGCCGATCGGCGTCGCGCACCAGAGCATGAATATAGACATGACGGAAAGGAACGCTGTCGTCCTTCTTCAACGCTTCTCCGCTGGCCTTCTTGATCTCTGCGTCTTGTTCGTGTCCCTGCATAAAGTGGCAGCCGAACATGATCATGCGCGCGAGCCAGAAGAAAAGTATGTCGAAGCCGGTGATCATCAGCGTGTTCGGATAGAACACGTCGAGATCCCGCGTCTTCTCCGGCCAGCCTAAAGTCGTAAACGGCAGCAATCCCGAGGAAAACCAGGTGTCGAGTACATCGGGAACTTGCTCGAGCTTCGCGCCACTACACTTCGTACAGGTGGTCGGAGCTTCACGCGCTACGATGACTTCCTTGCAGGCTTCGTTCTGGCACGTCCACGCCGGGATACGATGTCCCCACCAAAGCTGGCGCGAGATGCACCAGTCGTAGATGTTGGTCATCCAGTTGAGATAGATCTGGCGATAGTTCTCCGGGACAATCGTGATCTCGCCGCTTTCGACCGCGGCCTTCGCGCCCTCCGCCAGTGGTTTAATCTTGATGAACCACTGCTCTGACAACCGCGGCTCGATCACTGTTCCGCAGCGATCACACTTGCCGATCGAAAGCGCGTAGTCCTTCTCGTTGACCAGAAATCCCTGCTCCTGCAGGTCGTGCAGTACGCGTTTGCGGGCTTCGTATCGATCGATTCCTGCATACGGACCGGCATTCTCGTTCATCTGCGCGCGGGCGTCCATGACATTGATCTGGGGCAGGTTGTGGCGCAGTCCAGCCTGGAAGTCATTCGGATCGTGCGCCGGAGTAACTTTCACCGCGCCAGTGCCGAATTCTGGTTGAGCAAGTTCATCCGTGATGATGGGAATCTCGCGATTCATCAGGGGCACGAGAACTTTTTTCCCGTGGAGATGCGTGTAGCGCTCATCTTTCTCGTTCACGGCGATGGCCGTATCGCCGAGCATCGTCTCCGGCCGCGTGGTCGCTACCGTGATGGACTCATCGGTTCCGATTACGGGATAGCGAATCTCCCATAGCTTTCCGGCGACATCTTCGTGCTTCACTTCGAGATCAGAGATCGCGGTTTCATGCCACGGACACCAGTTGACGATGTAGTTGCCGCGATAGATCAGTCCCTCTTCGTAGAGCCGGACGAAGACCTCGCGCACGGCGTGCGAAAGATTTTCGTCCATGGTGAAATATTCGCGGTCCCAATCGACAGAGGCTCCGAGGCGCTTCATCTGGTCGAGGATCGCGCCGCCATAAAGCTTCTTCCACTCCCAGACGCGCTCAATAAATTTCTCGCGGCCCATCTCGCGCCGCTTCTTGCCTTCTTTTTCGAGCTGCTTCTCGACCATCATCTGCGTGGCGATGCCCGCATGGTCGGTGCCGGGCAGCCACAGAGTGATGAAGCCACGCATGCGGTGCCAGCGCACGATGATGTCCATTTGAGTCTGGTTGAGCATGTGGCCCATGTGCAGGCGGCCAGTAACATTCGGCGGAGGCAGCAAAAGCGTGAAGACGGGACGGGTCTCGCCCACCTGCGGAGTGGGCACGGAGAAGAGTTTTTCCTGGACCCAGTAGTCGGCCCAGCGCGTCTCGATCGCGCCCGGCTCGTAGGCTTTAGGTAGCTCGTGCGGCATAGAAAGGTTTGCACTCAACCGTCAGCAACCAGCCAGTCGAAAACTGATTAAAAATCAGTCGTGACTGAGTGAATGCTGAGAGCTGAGTGCTGCTTCGATCTTACAGTCGGAGGAAAAGAAGGGTCAAACCAGTAGTGGGTATTAATGAATTGCCGCGGAACTTACCGCGATTCTTGTGCCCATGTCTGGGTGTGTTTGCGGATGTGGTCGTAGCATTCGCAAGACGCGTCTTCCAGGCGAGCGCGATCTTCGATCGTCACCTCGCCGCGGGTGTAGGTAATGAGACCCGCCTTCTGCAGCACACCGGCGGCAACCGTAACGCTAGAACGCCGCGTGCCCAACATGTGCGCCAGGAATTCGTGCGTGAGCGGGACGAGATTGGTCTCAAGCCGGTCCTGGCTCATCAGCAACCACCTTGCCAGCCTCTCTTCCACCTCATGCAAGCGATTGCAGGCGGCGATCTGCGCTCCCTGCATGGACATGACCTGGCTGTATTGCTGCATGCGTTTCGACAGGATTGGGCATTCGCACAGAGCCTTTGACAAAGCGACTGCTGTCATTCGGAAGGCGGTGCCCCCAACTTGAACCACGATCAGCGACGCGCTGGTCTTTAGACCGGCCGCGATCGGCAAGCCGGTGCAGCCTTCCTTGCCCGTCAAACCCACTTCCACAGTTTTTCCATCTCTCATGCTGTTGAGAACCGATGCCAAACCGCTGTCTATGAAGTAGACGTACTTGATCTGCTCTCCGCACTCCTGAAGCACGTCGTGGTTTCGAAGCGAAATAAAAGTCAGTTGAGAGAGGACCGAACTGCACTCCGAAGATGGAATCCTGAGCAGCAGCTCATTCCGGACGGGATTTCCCTCAATTTGCGGAAGCTGTCTCGAAACAACGGATGGAAGGGACTTGGTGGCCATGACGGCTCCTTGCACAGCGCGAACGCTGTCTGATTTTGCAGGGAACCGACGCCCATAGGGCACGGCGGAAAGATGCTAGAAGAGACAGATCCATAGTACTCTTATCCGCGCACTCCAAATGTGCGGTATCGTACATAGCTCCCTGTATTTACCACTGCGGCGACCGAGAATAGGCTCGATCCAGAATCCTTTCCACTCGCCGTCCGTCGAACCCGATACGACGTGGCCTGGGCCGCCCTGCTAAGGATAGAGAGGCTGCTGCTTGGCGTGTTCCATTCTTATCGCGGATGACAATCCGATCGTGCGACACGCGCTGCGGACGTGTCTCGAGCGAACCTCCGGGTGGGTCATCTGTGGGGAAGCCGCAGACGGAATTGAAGCAGTCGAGAAAGCTCGTCAACTGCGACCGGATCTGATCATTCTGGATCTCTCCATGCCTGGCTTGAATGGGCCGGAAGCTGCCCGCTCACTCAAACTTGAGACACCGTCAACGCCGCTCTTGATGTTCAGGAGCTTTAAGAATCCTACTTTGGAACGCGAAGCGGTTCCGGCCGGCTGCGTTGCGCTGTTCGCAAAATCCGAGATGGACTTGCTTTTCAGTGCGATTCAGCAGCTTATGACTCAGGACAAGGATTGAGTTGCGAGGTTGTTTCGGGAGTGGATGAGAGTCAGGTTACTTCTTTTTCCCGAGCTTCCGGGATATTTCCTCTACGATTTTCGGGCGAAGGTCGGCCAAGACGCTATCGATGATGCTGGCAATCGCAGGATCAGATTCGTCAAAGGCGCTAGCGTCCTCGGGACTGTTCTCCGCGCCTGCGGCCACGGCCATTGCGGCGGCATCATGCGAGTTTGAGAGGTTTTCGCCTTGGGAGTGCTCCGATTGTCCGGAAGAGTTCGAATCGCCGGACTCGCGAATTCGTCTCCAACTTGCCCATGCCGCTGCGGTAGTAGCAGCGATATCGAATTCCTTCTTGTCTCCGCCGTGCTCGCTCTTTACATCGGACTCGCTGACGAGTGCGGGTGCCGGATCGGGAGAAATTTGATCCGAAGAGCTATTGTCTTGATGAGCCTCACTCGGCGAAGCGTTCTCACTTTCAACTGAGGCAGGCGCGGCTTCGATCCCAGATTCCACGGCTGGCAAGTCTTCGTGAATTTCTTGAGACCGAGGTTCAGAATTTGCGGTAGGGAGTGACTCTTCCGCTACAGCAACAGGGGCCTGTTGCTCTGGCGCTTCTGTCGTCTGCGCGGGAGTGGGTAACGATGTTACTTCGGAAGCATCCGAGCGCGGCAGTTCCGCAGCGGCTGCCGGCGACTCTGGAACATAGGATGCTGTCACGTGTTCGAACTGCTTTACCGTGGCGCTGACCGTTTCTCTCACGCCGCCAACTTCGGACATTGCCGGCACAGCTTCGGGCACGATGGTCGCGGAGACTTCATGAATTGCTTCTGACGCAGTGGCTTCTGTCGAAATTGCGGGGAGGGCTGCCTCGGTAGATTCAGTCGAAGGAGTTGTGGCGATCGACGCAGGGTTCGTGCTTTCGACCGCCGCGAAGGCGCCATAAGCCTGCTGCATTTCACGCTCAAGAGAAATCCCCTGGTCCTCAGGTGCGAGAGCAACGGCAACCGCCGACCAATGGGATGCTCCGCTCCCAGATTCAACTCCGGCAGCAGCTGCCATCGTGATAGGTCCATCGGACGGCTGAATGCTTTCCGTGGAAACAGATTCCGGTACTGGCGACTTGTCAGTGGAGGCGTCAGCTTTCACCACCGGCGACTGTTCCGCGAACGTTGCCGCAGTTGCTTCTTGAACTGTTTCGAGGGCCGACGCCTGCTGACTTGCTTCAGAAATTTCTGTCTTGGATTCAACAGGAGCAGGAGGCGCGACTTCCTCACGCGCTTCCGCCGTTTTGCTCTCCAATATTGTTCCTTGCACCTGGGCTGCCGCAGCAGCCAGCGCTGCAATCTCTTCGGGGGTTACGTCTTTGGGCAATCCTTCTGGCGCCAATGCGCCAAGGTCGACCCGTTCTTCATCCTTCGGCTTGGGCGTTTCGCTGGGCCGGTGATGGTCGATCGTGGTGCGTAGATCCTTATTCACCGGGTTATATACGGCCGGATCATCGGGATTCGTTTCGGCGGTAGCTTCCTTCTTTTTCGAGGGAAACGAGATACGATTTTTCCAACCGGAATCCTCGTCCGAGGCCACAGTCTTGTCTCGGCCTTCTTCGATGGCAGCATTCGCGCGAGCCAAGCGACCGGGTTTAGCTGCCTCGGCGCGGGGAACGATTTTATCTTCCAGCTTGCTTAGGGCGCTGAGTAGCTCGCTGGCTTCAAAGGGCTTGACGATGAAGCCATCGGCCCGGACGCGCTTCGCCTCATCCGTCTTGAAGGGTTCCAACTTCCCTACCGTAAGCAGCACAGGGATTCGCGCGGTTTCAGCTACTTCTTTTAAGCGCTGACACACCTCAAGCCCACTATACCCGGGCATATAGACGTCGAGGACGATCAAATCCGGCCGGTGCTCACTAATCTTCTTGAGTGCCGCCGAGCCGTTATTGACGGTGATGACTTCGTACCCCGCATCTGCAAGGATCTTCCGGCCCATATTCTGGGCGGTCACGCTGTCGTCGGCGAGCAGTATCTTCCTGGCCAAGAGGTTTCCTCTAATGAGGGGAGATATCGCGAAGGTAACCTGACCTTCAACCTAAGTCAATGATCTAAAAGGGAAGTAACAGGTTACTAGTGGTCAGCACCTAGTGCGTGAAGGGAGTCGATGGTAACCCGATCTGCTCCCTGCTTTTGCGACGACGTGCTTCAGAAGGGGACGATTTTCTTCAATCCCTTCTTTCTCTTCTTCTTGCTGCTGGAGAGATCCTGATCCGATGCCGGAGTGGAATCGTCCGAGGTGGCGTTGGCGGAGGATGACTGACCGCTCGCGATTTCATTTACCTGCACCGGCGGTGGTAGAGAGGGATCCGCTCCATCCGCGGCCGGCTTCAATTCGTTCGGATCGGCGGTCGCGGTAGGTTTTAGTTCGTTGGGATCAGGGCCAGTCGCAGAAGGGGCTCCCGAAGCGGAACCGAAAGGCGATGCGGTGGCCGGATTCGTGCCGGCGGCAGCCGCAGCGTCCGCCGCGCTCGGCTGGTCTGGCTTGACTATCTCAACTGAGGCACTCTTTTCTGGAATCCCGGCTGCGGCGATGGCTTCGCCCCGAACGACATTCGTAGCTGCGACAGGTTCAGGATCCGTCAATGTGGGGTCGCCTTTGTGGGCGGCTGCAGATACGTCGGGGCCCTTCTTGATGATGCCCATGAACTTCTGCGCCATCGTGGTTTCGTTCCGGCTAGCGAGCTCTGCCTTGTTCTGGGCCACCATGCCTTTGGTGGGCCTAGGAACGGGCTGGTGTAGCGCGGTCAGACGCTTTTTCGCATCGTCGGAGCGGTCCATCATCGGATAGCGAGTGAGAATCCTGTCGTACGCCTCAGAGGCGTGCTTCGTCAGATCACCGATATAGCGAGATTTGGTTTCCTCACGCAAGCAGCCTCGCGGCTGGTCGTGTGCGTCGCAAGTGGGTACCAACCGAATGCGAGCCAGCTGTCCTTCGTAATCCTGGCCCAAGAGGTACAGAGCTTCGTCGGCGCGGCTGTAGAGAGGATATTTATCCACCAGCGATTGCAGACGGGCGATCGAGGCAGGGTAGGACTGACGGAGATAGTAGAACCTTCCGATTCCGAATTCGCGATCGGCGAGCACTTCCTGCACTTCAAGGAGACGTTGCTTTGCTTCGGGGACCAGCTTGCTGTCGGGATATTGCAGGATGACTTTGCGGTATTCGTCTTCCGCGCGCTTCGCGTGGGTATAGTCGCGATCGGCCTTTTCCATCTGCTGATAGTGGATGTTCGCGATCTTCAACTGCGCTTCGGACGCTTCTGGCATATTCGGGAAGAAAATCTCGAAGTCGCTGTATTCCTGCTCGGCCTGGGCGAGAGCGGCGGTTCCACCTTCTGCGTACCAGGAGTCCCCGACAGCCAGCTTGGCGCGGGCGATAAACTCCGAATCCGGGTACGTATTGATGAGCGTCTGTAGGGTGAGGCGCGCGACATCGAAGCGATTGTGCCGCATGGCATCCATCGCCTTGTCGAAGAGGACTTTGTCTGGCTGCTTGGAGCCGACGTTGGCCAAGGGGTTGACGGACTTTTTGTTGGTGCAAGCAGCGGTCAACGCCAGCAGCGTCCCAAGGGCGACAAGCAACGGAATTCGACGTGACATAAGACCTCGAAAGTTTCTTGAGTCGGGCTGGTTGTTCGACCACCCGTTGAGCGACGCGCCTTGCGTTTCCGAGTATCGCGTCCGCCTTCTGACGCACTCAACTGACTAGCCAGGCTTACCCGGCCGGACCGGATGCGATCCCGGTCTCACAACCGCCGCTAAACCTTTTGCAGAGCTGCTTCGGTTGCCGCCTTCAGCAGATTCTCAGCGTTGTTCTTTGGATCGCCATTTCCGAACACGGCGTTGCCCGCCACCAAAATTTCTGCCCCGGCATGGACCACATCGGCAACCGTGTCGAGGGCAACTCCGCCATCTACTTCGATGCGGAAGTGCAAGCCTCTCTGCCGGCGAATATCCGCTAAACGCCGCATTTTGTGCAGTGTCGAGGGAATAAATTTCTGCGCTCCGAATCCGGGATTTACCGACATCACGAGAACATAGTCGACGATGTCAAGCACTTCCGAGAGCGTATCGACCGGGGTCGCCGGATTGATCACAACACCCGCCAGGCAGTCATGACTCTTGATCAGATGCAGCGTGCGATTCAAATGCAGGGACGCCTCTTGATGAACTGACATCCAATCCGCCCCCGCGTCAGCAAAAGCCGGGATAAATTCATCCGGATTTTCGATCATCAGATGGCAGTCGAGCGGCAACTTTGTTGCCTTGCGCAGCGACTTTACAACCGGCGGGCCGATCGTGAGATTGGGAACGAAGTGTCCATCCATGATGTCGACATGAATGACACTTGCCCCGCCCTCGGCCGCAGCGCGTACTTGTTCGCCGAGTCGAGCGAAATCAGCCGAAAGAATTGACGGAGCCAGTTCGATCAAACCCGGGTGCCTCAGAACTGAGTTCTTGCCAGAAAATGCTTGGGGAAATTCTAACATGCTGAGCGTACAGGCGCAGTTGATTACCGCAGACAAAAAGCTCGAAACTGCAAGGATTTCCACGCGA
>Ga0181522_10001940_pt1 | contig 12099 bp, 10 predicted proteins | sample PEATcosm2014_Bin_27_FD_121103 | JGI IMG/M metagenome (GOLD analysis project Ga0181522, IMG submission 121103) | Peatland microbial communities from MTU Mesocosm Facility, Houghton, MI, USA - PEATcosm2014_Bin05_10_metaG | ecosystem: Environmental > Terrestrial > Soil > Wetlands > Peat | place...
CTGTCCCGGTTGCGGCGCGGTCAGCACACCTTCAGACGCCGAGCAGAACGAACTCCCGATCGCCTCATTGAAACCGGCGGCCAGCAGAGTGCCGCGCACCTCCGCCTCCTTTTCCGCCCAGGGCAGCGCGCGCACGCCCTCGCCAAAAGCCGGCAGCGTGTTGGCGAAGCGATTGTATCCGTAAACTCGCGCGACCTCTTCGATCAGGTCGATCTCCCGCTCCAGGTCCAGCCGCCAACTCGGCAGCGTGACACTCCACGACACTTCTCCAGAGGTCGGCCGCTCCGCAGAAGCTAAGCCGCATCCCAATGCCGTCAGCACTCCTTCGACCGTCGCCGCCGTAATTCCCTCTTCATCTTCCGTCGCACCCAGAATTCTCCACACCTCGCTCAGTTTGAGCTGGATCGGCCTCCGTCGCGCCGTACGTTCCTCCATTGCCGCCACGCGCGCGTCCGCCAGCTCGCCCTCGATCCATCCACCGTTCGCCAAAAGAATCGCGCTCACCAGCGCCGATGCAACGGGAGCCGCGTTGAAGTCCGCGCCACGCTCAAACCTGTGGCTCGCATCGGTGTGCAGCCCGTGCCGCCGCGCAGTCTGCCGCACAGCCATCGGATCGAACCACGCCGCTTCCACGAGCACGTTCTTCGTCTCCGGCGTGATCATCGTGTCCCAGCCGCCCATAACGCCCGCCAGGCCCACCGCCTTCTTGTGATCGGCCACCACCAGGTCGTCCGCATCAAGCACGCGGTCCACGCCGTCCAGAGTCTTCAGCCGCTCGCCTTTGCGCGCCCGGCGCACAATGATTCCTCCCTCGACCTTGTCCAGATCGAAGACGTGTGTCGGCTGGCCCATCGCCAGCCAGGCAAAGTTCGTCGCATCCACGGCGTTCGAAATCATCTTCTGCTCGAGCAGCGCGAAATATGTCGCCACCTCCGCGCCCACGAACCAATCGCGTGACTCGCCAATCGTCACATCGCGCAGCATCCGCGCCGTGAACCGCCCGCACGCGTCCTCCGCCTCAATCCGCACTGAAAACGGCTTGGCCGCCGACTTCGCCGCCGGTAGCGCGGATTGCAACTCCGCCAGCTTCAGCCCATAGATCGCCGCCGCCTCCCGCGCAATGCCGTAGTGGTTCATCGCGTCCACGCGGTTGGTGGTGATGTCCATCTCGTAAACCGAGCCCTTGCCCTCGCCGAGCGGATAAATCCCCTCCACCGCGATCCCGCGCAGAGTCAGATCCTCGGCCAGTTGAGCGTCATCCACAGCGAGTCCCGGCAGATATGCTCGAAGCCATTTTGTGAGAATCTTCATGAAAATCACTTCCGCGAGTTAGCGTCCGCTATCGCGGACATTCGCAAGTTCGCAAGCTTGCGGATCTTCACCTTTGATTAAGGCTCCAAGACTCCCAGCAGTCCATTAATGAGCCTGGCCGTATTTGTTGCTGTTTCGAGCAACTTTTGCGCAGATTCATGATTGAGGAAATTAAGATCGCCGGCCAACGCAATCTGAGTCTCCAATTCGTAAAGCGATCCACGCGCCATTCCCAACGAGTTTTTTAGCTGTGGATCTGTCAAACGCCCGTGTCCTTCCGCAATGTTGCTCGCTACTGAAACCGCGGATCGTCTCATCTGCATCCGCAAGCCGAACGCTTCGGACTTCGGAAAACCCTCCGTTTGGAGGTAGACCTGACGGGCCAGTTCCATCGCTTTCTGCCACGCAATCAAATCCCGAAAATGTCTTGTTCTTGCCACAATCTTGCGTCCTTCCGTTGCTGCTGCTAACTCGCTAACTTGCTAAGGTGCGCGGAGCGCACGCAAACTTGCTGCTTTCATGCAAATTGACCCAGGAACCGCATATCCCCCGCGAACAAGCTCCCGATCTCGCTGATGCCGTACTTCATCATCGCGATCCGCTCCACGCCCATGCCGAATGCGAATCCCGAAATCTGCGTCGCGTCGTAGGCCGGCTGCTTCTCCGCGGCAAACGCAAACACCGCGGGGTCCACCATGCCGCAGCCCAGCAGCTCAATCCACCCCGACTGCTTGCATTTGCGGCAGCCCTTGCCGCCACAGAAGATGCAGCTGATCTGCACATCGGCGCTCGGCTCAGTGAACGGGAAGAACGACGGAAAGAACCGCGTCTTCACGGCCGATCCGAACAGCGCCTTCATCGCGTGGTCCAGCGTCCCCTTCAGGTCGCTGAACGTGATGTTCCGGTCCACGCACAACCCTTCAACTTGATGGAAGATCGGCGAGTGCGTTGCGTCGGCCGCGTCATTTCTGTGCACCTTGCCAGGAATCACAATGCGCACCGGCGGCGGCTGCTGTTCCATGGTCCGCATCTGCACCGGCGACGTGTGCGTGCGCAGAAGCAGCCGGTCGCGCACCGGCCTGCGCTCCTGCCCCGCCACCACCAGCGTGTCCTGCGTGTCGCGCGCCGGATGGCCGTGCGGAAAGTTCATGCTCTCGAAGTTGTAGTAGTCGGTTTCAACCTCAGGCCCCACGCCCACCGAATAGCCCAGCGCGGCAAACACAGCCACAATCTCATTCATCGTGCGCGTAATCGGGTGCTCGGCCCCGGTCAGGTGCCGCGTTCCCGGCAGTGTAATGTCGATGGCCTCGGCCCTCAGCGAAGCCCCTCGCCAGGAATCGTCCGGGCCGCCTGTCAGCGTAGCATCCAGCAGCCCCTCCACCACTTCCTTCAGCGCGTTGAAGCGCACGCCCAGCGCCTTCTTCGCGTCTGCAGGAGCTGATTTGAGCCACCGGCCTGAAACTTCGTTGAGCCGTCCCTGCTTGCGCCCCAGCCATTCCAGCCGAAACGCCTCCACGGCCGCCTCGCTGCCCAGCCCGGCCGCAGCCGCGCGCGCCTGCGCCTCAAGCGCAGCAAACGCCTTGTCCAGCGCCGCTTCGTCAAACGCTGTCAAATTCGGTATCGCTTCGTTCGTCATGTGCAAAGAGAAGAATAAAGCATTGCACGCGGCAGACGCGCACTGAAGCGCACCGGAAAGCATCGGCCTTGCCAACCGGTTGCGACGGCGCCGCCAAACCCCAATTCAGTTCGCCCCCCAAACGCACTGCGGCCCGGAATCCTTTCGAACTCCGGGCCGCCTTTTCCGCCAGTCATATTTCGTTGCTACGCAACCTTGGCCTTTGCCGGCTTCTCTGCCTTCGCCTTCGCCGGCTGCGCCGCCTTGGCCTGCTCCACGAGCTTGGCAAACCCAGCCGCGTCGTGCACGGCAATGTCCGCCAGAATCTTGCGGTCCAGCTCAATGCCGGCCTTCTTCAATCCGCTGATGAACTGCGAATAGCTGGTCCCGTTCAGCTTGCACGCCGCTGCAATGCGCACAATCCACAGCGAGCGGTACTGGCGCTTCTTCAGCCGCCGGCCCGTGTATGCGAACTTCAGGCCGCGCTCCACGGCCTCCTGGGCCGCCTGGTAGAGCTTTGATTTGGTCAGGAAATAACCGCTGGCGCGTTTCAGAATCTTCTTGCGCCGGTCATTCCGCTTGGTGCTCCGTTTTACGCGGGGCATGTTTTTCTCCTTTTTGGATCCCGCCGATACCTCTCCGCTTGTCGCGGAGCGTCGCGGAATCCGGTTCAAGCACGTCGATCTCGAATCCGACGGCTCTGGTTACGCGGCTGGAGGCAGGAGGCCATCGCATCTGCAACGGCTGTCAACCTCTTCACTCGCTCTCGTCAAGCCTGATCTCTCGCCGCTGCGAAACGCTCTCGCAAACCGCGGGGGCCAATACGACGGCCCATCAACTACAGCAGCACGGATCTAATCCAAAGGTCCGCCCCACCGCAGGTGGTCAGGCGTAGGGAATCATGCGCGCGACCTTCAAGTAGTCGCCATCAGAAACCAGCACAGTCTTGCCCAGTTTCCGCTTGGTCTTTTGCTTCTTCGACGTCAGGATGTGCCGCGTCTTCGTCTGGCCCCGCTTGATCTTTCCGGTCCCAGTCTTGCTGAAGCGCTTGGCCGCGCCCGAATGGGTCTTCAACTTTGGCATTTTCTTCTCGGTTTTGCTCGATTTTCGGCAAGCGGATCGCTCGCCGCGGGCCCCTTGACACAGGGATCTCCCTGCTCTTCAGGCCTCAATCAGTATACCGTAAGCCTGAATTTCCCGCGAGAAAGCGGTTTCCCCGGCATCGTCCGAACGTGCACGATGCCCTGCGAAAGGGGCGAAAGGCGGGCGTGCTCGTGCCGCCCGCTCAATCGCTCAAAGGCTATACGCCAGCGGATGCCTGGGCTCGTAGAGCATGATGTCGTCCGCGCCCGGCACGGCCATCATCGCCATCAGTCCCCACCCCTGATCCTGAACTTCGCCGTGGAACTCCGCTCCCTTGGCCTTCAGATCAGCGATCGTGCGCGCGATGTCGTCGCACATCAGGGAGATCATGTGGTGGCGCGGCGATTCGTACGTCTTGCCCTCGTAGACGCTGTGGGTCGGGTGCACGCCCATCTCGCTTGGCCCGGTCTTGAAGATTAGCCAGCCCGCGCCTCCGCCCGCCGCATCCTCAACGTAGGGCCAACCGAGGACGTCGCGAAGAAATGCGCGTGTCGCGGGGGCATCGTCGGAATAAATCAAGGTATGAACGCTGGTGATCATCGGACTAAACTCCCGGAATCACTTCAAACTGTACTCGTTCGATCCATCGCCAATCAAGAAACCGTTGATCGCACTGGAAATCGAAATGATGCCGCTACCCACCCCGGCAGCGTCTCAGTTTGAACGGTACTCCCTGAAAACCAGAATCCCGAGGAAGAGGTCAATAACGATGACGAGCGAGAAAATTCCTACTCCCAAATGACGACCGATCATGCGCCGCTTCCAGAGCGCGAGAGTCACAAGCGTCACCGCTGCGCAGGCAATCGAGAGAACTGCCATCGTCCGTAGTGTCATATGAGGCAAATTCTCAGCCTTTCCAGGGGATGATAGAGCTCATCAAGCTAACTCCGCCGCCCCTTGCCGGCCTCGCCCCGCCAGCCCCGCCAACTCCGCTGCCAGTTTCTACTCTTTGCTGGCTACTCCCTACTCCCTGCCTTCCTTACTCCTTCGGATCATCCGCAGTGAACTCCGAGCAGCACGGCTTCTCTGTCGCATGGAAGTTCATCACCTCCACGCGCGTCCCATCCGGATCGTACATATTGAACTGGTACTTCCCGTCCAGCCCGATCTTGGGCGCCTGGTCGTGCCGCCCCATCAGCCAGTTCGCGTCCACCAGCACCTTATACGCGTCGGGAACCGATGCCACTCCAATCGAGAAGTGGTCCAGCACGCCCAGTGTCTGCTGCGTCATGTCCGCCGGAATCCCTTTTCCCGGCCCCGCCGCCAGCATGTACTCAACCCAGTCGTGCGCGTCAGGAACCTGCTGGCTCACCCACTCCACTTTGTCGTTGCGCCCGCCCCACCAATACGGCCTGAACCCCAGCAGGTCGCGATAAAACTTGTCCTCTGTAGCCCGGTCGTGGACCAGGAAACCCACATGGATAATGTGATGGCCAATCGCCGTCGGCGCATCCACTGTGGCGGCTTTCGCCGGCAGCTGGAAAAACTGGATCGTGTTGCCCTCGGGATCGAGCACGTCGAACCAGCGGCTGCCGTCCTTGCCGCGCTCCACGTGCGCCGGAGTCTTCCATCCCTTCGCCGCCAGGTACTTGCGCATCCCCTCCGCGCTCTCCGTATTAAAAGCTGCGTGGTCCAGACGGTTCACGCCCGCGCCCGCCGGCAGCGGAAGCACTTCAATAAACTGCGTCGCGCTCAGCGCATAGCGCACGCCCTGCGGATTCTCAGGGTCAGGCTCCTTCACCGCGCCTACACTCACCGTATAAAAGTGCTCGGTCGCCGCCGCATCCGACGTGTACACAGCCAGGTGCGAGATGCCTGTAATCTTCGGCCGGGCGGGAGCCGATTGAGCGGCAACAGCCGCGGCAGCAGTCACACAAGTCGCCGCCAAAATGGCAACAGGAAGAATTCGGTTTTGCATCGCATTTCCCTCACGATTTCTGGAGCCCCACAACATTAAATCGATTGAGGAGCGATACGCAAACCGCGCAGATAAATGGGGGTGCGCCAGGTCTCGCTTTCGAGACCAGCGAAAGCACGCAAGCGGGCTTGGCCGCTCATCCGGGAAACTGCGGCTGGGCAAGGAATGCCCAGCCGCGAAGCTACGAATTGCTCGACCTCTATTGCGGTAAAAGCACGGTGTCGATTACGTGGATAACGCCGTTGGTGCATTCAATGTCAGTTTTGATCACTGTGGCGTCGTCCACTTTGACCTTGCCGTCCTCGACCCTGATCTTCACCTCTTGCCCGTTCAGAGTCTTTGCCTCATGCAGCTTCACAACATCCTTCGCCAACACCTTCCCCGCCACCACATGATAGGTCAGGATCGATATCAGCTTCTGTTTGTTTTCTGGCTTCAGCAGATCTTCCAAAGTTCCAGCGGGAAGCTTCGCGAATGCCTCATCCGTTGGCGCGAAGACTGTGAACGGACCCGGCCCCTTGAGCGTGTCCACTAGACCGGCCGCCTGCAGCGCCCTTGCCAGAGTCTTGAAGTCGCCCGCGCCGACGGCGGTATCCACGATGTCTTTCCTGGGACCAGCAAAGGCGCTGCTGCTGAAGCTCAATGCGAGCAGCAGGGCAGAGCAGATCATTACGTAAAGTCGTTTCACGATAATTCTCCTTGGGTTCAATGTTTTGTTGTTCCAACTCAATGCAGTCGTCCTTTTTTCCCTTCCAAAGCAGCTAACGCCGCTTTGCATGGGATTGATCCTAGATTAAAATGTTTTGAGTATCTGTTAATGTCGAATTGCGAACCCACTTCGCTTAACCGCCAGGAAAAAATATGAGGTGATTTTGAAAGACATGAAAGCAGCACGTGAACACGAGAAACCCGATGTCATCGAGGAGGCGATCCGGCCCTATGCGATCGCCGAGAAACTGCGGTCCTTGCGGCTGCGCAAGAGCATGGGTCTGGCTCAACTGGCCGCGCACACGGGGCTGTCTGCGGCCATGCTTTCCAAATTGGAGAACGCCCGGCTTGTGCCCACGCTCCCGACCCTTGTTCGCATCGCTACCGTGTTCAACGTCGGCCTGGATTACTTCTTCACGGACCCGCGGAAACGGCATGTAGTAGCAATCTCGCGAAAAGATGAACGGATCAAGTTCCCCGCGGACGCCAAACCGCGCGATGCAGCTTACGACTTTGAGAGTCTTAACTTCCGCGCCGCCGAGCGTAAGCTTCACGCATTCCTCGCGCACTTCCATCATTTGCCGCCTGCGAAGCTTGCTCCCCACTATCACAGTGGAGTGGAGTTTCTCTACGTGACCGATGGAGATCTTGAAATATCGATTGGAGTCGAGATCTATCGGTTGTCGAAAGGAGACGCCATCTACTTTGATTCCATCCAAAAGCACGCGTATCGCAGTCGCGGCCCGGGACGCTGCGCCGCCATTGTGGTCACGACGGGCAATTAACCGAATCTAAGTCGCCCCTATCGTCGAATACCGCAGCGGGTGGCTCAGGTTTCGTTGATACCTCCCAATTCAGCAGCGATCAAATTCACGGGAAGTGCCTTGCGCCTCCAGCCTAGAACCGGTATCGCACCGCAATCTGCATCAGCCGCGGGGGCATCGCGCTCACCGCGTCGCCAAACGTTCCGCTGGAGATGTTCCCCTCCACCGTGGCTGGCCCAAAAAACTGCGCGTGGTTGAAGGCGTTGAAGGTCTCGGCGCGAAACTCGAAGGTGCGGCCCTCGCCCAGGTGGACCTCTCGTGAAAGCGTCGCATCCAGGTTCTCCATGCCGGGCCCCGAGAAGAACCGCCGCCGCGCATTGCCCATCGTTCCCAGCGCGGGCAGGCTGAACCGGCTGGCGTCAAAAACCGCCGCGCCGCCGCGTGGATTCGTGTTGATGCCGAGCGCCCCGCCGCTCCACTCCGGCGTGTCCACTCCATTGTTGTTGATGCCGTTCGGAATCGTTCCCAGGAGCGATGTGTCGTTGTTATTCAGCAGCGTCACCGGCAATCCCGTCGTGAATCGCGCAATCCCCGCAACCGCCCAGCCATCCGCCATCGCATGGATCAAGCGTTCCGCGCTTTTTGCTTTCGGAATGTCGTAGTGGAAGCTCGCGACAAAGTTGTGCCGCATGTCGAATGCCGACAATCCCCGGCTCAGCGACGGATCGATGGGATTCACCGGCTCCGGCAGTCCCGCCGATTGATCGATCGATTTCGAATACGTGTAGCTGGCCAACAAATCCAGCCCGTGCGAGCGATGATTCACCGTGGCTTCGAGAGCGTTGTAGTTTGCGTTGGCAATCGTCCGCTGCAGTTCCACGCTGCCGAACTGCGGACCAAACTCCGTTCGCGCCGCCTGCTCGTTGAACGGCCCGCACGCAGATCCCAGGCTCAAACACAGCGCCGGATCGGCCGCATTCGCCTCTTCCAGCACCAGCAGATGATGCGATGATGTTCCCACATAGCTGATCGTGGCCAGCGTGCTCGCGCCAAACTGCCGCTCCACGCTCGCCATCCAGTGCTGCGCGTAGGGCGTTACATCGTTGGGATCGACAGCCGGAATCCCCACCAGCGGCTCAAACTGGCTCCAGTTCACACTCGCATTCGGATTCGCGCGGCTCGCGCCGTACGCAACGTGCTGCAATGGGAACCGCTGCCCCGCGTTCGCGCCTGTCGCGGCCACCGTGAACGGCGATGTGAACAGCGGCGGCGCTGCCGACGTATACGTGTACCCATAGGGCGGATTCGCGCTCATGATTCCCGCCGACAATCCCTCGTACGCCGTGTAGTACATCCCATAACCCAGCCGAATGCTGGTCGCCCCTGCCTCGCCCACAATCTTCTCCAAAGGCCCGCCCCCCGCAAGGGGCCCAGGGGCATACGCAACTCCCACGCGCGGCGAAAAATTGTTCCTCGCCGGCGCCAGCGAATCCGGCACTCCCTTGTCGCCGGGAAACACCAGTCCCAGCGGCGCGCCCGGAAACACCTGCGACTGCTCGCCCTTCACCAGCGTTTGCAGTTGGTTGAACTTCTCGTCCCATGGCCGTATGCGGTCCCAGCGCACGCCGTAGTTCACCGTCAGTTGGTTCGTCGCCTTCCAGCTATCCTGCGCAAAGGCCGACAAGTAAAAGTTGCGATTATAGAAACTCTCGGCCTGTCCCTGCGTGTAGCTCGACGCCACTCCCAGCAAAAAGTCGGCAAAATCCACGCCCGTCTCCGAGCCGTTGAAACCGAAGCTGCCGTTGAAAACCACGTCGGGATGCGTGTTGATCTGGTCCTCGTGCAGCTCGCCGCCAAACTTCAGCCCATGCTTGCCGACGATGCGCGAAAAAGCGTCCGCGCCCTCAAAGATGTTCTCCGCCTGCACCAGCGACGTCGTATCCACGCCGATCGTGAAGTCGTTGAACGCAACGCTCTCAATCCCCTCGGTCGACGGCTTCAGCGGGTCAATTCCATTAGCCCCCGGCCCCGCAAACCCCTGCTCCGCGAGCGTAGGGCCCACGCCGCCGCGCGGCTGTCCTACCGCATTCGCATTGCGCATATAGCTCGCGTGCGCCTCGTTCAGCATCGTCGATCCGAAGGTCATCGTGTGTTGCAGGCTCAACAACTGCGCTCTTCCCTGGCTGGTCGCATCGAATCCCGGCACATTCGCGCCGCCCGTCCCAGTCGGATACGGATTATCCAGCGAATACTGGTCCACGAAGTAGTAGCCCGTCAGCGCGCTCTTTCCGCGGCTCCAATCCCCGCGCATTCCACCCTTGTCGTCCTGCAAAGTTTCGGCCGCACTCGCCGTCGCAAACACCGCTTCTCCCGCATTGGGCGCGGGAATCGAAGCCAGCAGAAACTTCGCCGGTGCTGACCAAATGGCCTGCGGAATCATCCCCGTCGGAAAAACCTGCGCATACGGCTCGCCCGCGGTCACCGTCTGCCCCAGCTCTTCGGACAACTGCGCCGCCCACGCATTCCCGTTCACGCTCCCCGTCAGTGGAACCTGGCTGAAGTCTCCGCCGCGCTCCGCCGCCTACGGAACCGCAATCTCGCCCGTATCGATTCCTTCCGTCAGCCGCGTTCCCTGGTAGTCGGCGAACCAGTGAATGCCCTCCCAATAAGTTGGGCCGCCCACAGTGCCGCCAAACTGGTTTTGCCGGTACGCTGCCCGGTCCGACGAAAAATAATTCCGCGCATCCAGCGCCGTGTTGCGCAAAAATTCAAACGCGCTGCCGTGCAGTTGCTCGGTCCCGCTCTTGGTCGTCACCAGAACTTGCCCGCCGCTCGAGTTCCCATACTCCGCATCGAAGTTCGAAGTCAGCACCTGAAAACTGTCGATCGCGTCCAGATTGGGAACGATCGACGTGCCCATGTTCACGTCCTCTTCCACATCGGCGCCGTTCACGCGGAACCCGTTCGAATCCTCCCGCTGCCCGCTGATCGACAGATTTCCCGGATTTGCGTCTCCCGAGGGCGGCGTGGTCGCCACGCCCGTCATCACCACCGCGCCCGGTTGCGCCGTGTTCACCGGCACAATCCCCGGCTGCACGGCCATTAAGTCGGTAAAGCTCCGCCCGTTCAGCGGTACGCTCTCCATCTTTTTCGATTGCAGTGTCTCGCCCAGTTGCGTGCTCGTCGTCTCAGCCGCCAAAGCATCTGCTGTCACCTCCACGGTTTCTGCATCACCACTTACCGTCAGCGTCACGTCCACATTCGCGTCAGGCGAAGCCCGGCTCACCACAGCCTGCCCGCGGTACAGCGCAAACCCCGCCGCATTCACTTCAATCGCATAGCTTCCCTCTGTCGCAACGGGTATTTCAAAGCGCCCCTGCCCATCCGTCACCTGCGCCGGCGGCGCATCCGTTCCGGCCAGCCGCAGACTCACCTTCGCGCCCGGGATCACCGAGCCCGTCGCATCGTGTACCAGGCCGCCGACCCTCAAACTCTGCGCGTCCTGCGCGCGCAATCCGAGCGGGCTGGCAAGTGCCAGGAGGAAAAAAACGAATGGTAGACGACCCCTCAAGCAAAGACCTCCCAGATAACCTGTAGCTGGCTCGCACCCGCAGCCAGCCGGCAATCGAATCGGTACTTCCGGCCTGGCCGTGGTGGCCTGATATATCGGACCATTTCAGTCGCAGTCATGCGGTGATCCAAATCACTTGAAAGAAAGCCAGCAACTACGCCGTTTTCGACCACCTCAGATATACGACTTATTTAGTCTTATTTAATCTACGACCAATTTGATCGGATATCAAATCCTGCGTCCCACTCTGCAAAATCCCCCCCAGTCGGAGGCAGCAGGGGCCTTCAGGCCTCTGAACACGCCGACACGAAGACCCGGGCTTCAGCCCCGGACCGTCCGCCCACGCGTTGTCATCCCGAGCGAAGCGCTTGTCAGCGGAGCCGAGGGACTTGCTTTTGTCTTTCGCGCTGTGCGCACCACCGGAGGGAGCAGGTGCCTTTAGGCCCCTGAAGTCGCCGGCGCGATTACGCCGGCTTCAGCCCCGGACCGACATCTATCGCATCATCCGAAGCGACCGGAATCGCACGAAGTGTCAGGGCACGAGTTCACTCGTGCCGAAAAGGGCACAAAAAAACAGGGGTTTTAACCCCTGCGCAAACAAAACGGAGGGAGCAGTGGCCTTCAGGCCCCTGAACCTGCCGGCGCGAACACGCGGGCTTCAGCCCCGGACCCTCTGCCCACCCCACGTCTGTCATCCTGAGCGGAGCGCTTTTCAGCGGAGCCGAAGGACCCGCTTTTGCTTCTCGCTCTGTATCAGGGCTTGGCTTCAGCCATGCCGAAAAGACGCATCAAAAACAGGGGTTTTAACCCCTGCGCGACTGCCTTCTCAACGCCACCGACCAAAACGACCTCTTAGGCCACATAACCATAGATCGCTTTAGCGGACCCTTGCAAACCGCGCCCGGTCAGGCTGCGCGCTGCGCGATTTTGATTCCGATCGCCTTCCTACGAAAGCGCGGAGTCTAGGCCGCGACAATATCCGCAGTTGACCCACCCATCGCTCCCAAAACGGCGATCCAGCCAGTCCCTCGCCTTGCTTCTGTTTTCGGAAAAGTACTTCGGATGGTCA
>Ga0181522_10001941_pt1 | contig 12081 bp, 18 predicted proteins | sample PEATcosm2014_Bin_27_FD_121103 | JGI IMG/M metagenome (GOLD analysis project Ga0181522, IMG submission 121103) | Peatland microbial communities from MTU Mesocosm Facility, Houghton, MI, USA - PEATcosm2014_Bin05_10_metaG | ecosystem: Environmental > Terrestrial > Soil > Wetlands > Peat | place...
ACGCTGAATATCGGCCTCGGGGAAGCTAGCCAGAACGCCAAGCTGCTGGACACTGCGGCGGTTGAGCTCGGCCAGATCACCGGGCAGAAGCCCATCATCACCCGGGCGAAGAAGTCCATCGCGAATTTCAAAATTCGCAGGGGCATGCCCATCGGTTGTGCGGTAACGTTGCGCGGCGACAAGATGTACGAATTCATCGACCGGCTTTGCAACGTGGTTCTCCCGCGCGTGCGCGATTTCCGGGGCTTGCCCTCGAACGCCTTCGACGGCCGCGGCAACTACACGTTGGGGCTGAAAGATCAGCTGGTGTTTCCCGAAATCGATTACACGCGTGTGGACAAAATCAAAGGCATGAACATTACCTTGACCACCACCGCGAACAACGACGAAGAAGGCCGCGAACTGCTCAAGGGTCTGGGCTTTCCGCTGCGAACTCCGGGGGTACAACAATAAATGGCACGCACCGCAAAGATCGCAAAGTCACTCAAGAAGCCGAAATTCAAGGTTCGCGTGCGCAACCGTTGCCGCGTCTGCGGCCGCGCGCGCGGTTACATTCGCAAGTTCCAGATGTGCAGAATCTGTTTCCGCGGTATGGCGCTCAAGGGAGAAATTCCCGGCGTCACGAAAGCGAGTTGGTAGAGCCAGCCCGGTGAGGGCTGTTAGGAGAAAGATGCAGACCGATCCCATCGCCGATTTTTTAACGCGCATCCGTAACGCCGCCGCCGCCAAGCACCAGCGCGTGGACGTTCCGGTGTCCAAGCTGAAGACCGAAATCGCCCGCATTCTCAAGGAAGAGGGTTACATTTCAACTTTCAAGCTGGTGGACGAAAACAAGACGCGCAAGCAGCTGCGCGTTTTCCTGAAATATACGCCCGATCGCCGCAGCGTGATCACCGGGCTGAAGCGCATTTCGCGACCCGGCGCGCGCCGCTATCTGGGGACCGCTGACATTCGCCCGGTAGTTGGCGGGCTCGGCATCAGCATTCTCACCACGCCGAAGGGTCTGATGAGCGGCCGTTCCGCTCGCAAAGCGAAACTCGGCGGCGAAATTCTTTGTGAGGTTTGGTAGCGCAGGTTTTAAAGGGCGGGCTTGCCCTGCCCGGTGTATGACTTACGTACCTTGTTAAGGATAAGGGAAAACAGATGTCACGTATCGGTCGCAAACCAATTCCAGTGCCGAGCGGCGTAAAAATCGCGCTGCAAAGCGATCGCGTCGAAGTGCAGGGGCCGAAAGGCAAGCTCACGGTTCCACTTCCGCACGGAATCACCTTCGAGCAAAAAGACGGTGTGCTGAACGCCATCCGCGCCACCGAGGATCACCGTGCGCTGCATGGACTCGCGCGCGCGCTGGTGGCCAACGCGGTCACCGGCGTCACCACCGGCTTCAAAAAGGATCTCGACATCGTCGGCGTCGGCTACCGCGCGGAGCTCAAGGGCAAGATGGTCGCCTTCGCGCTCGGCAAGTCGCATCCCATCGAGTTTCACATTCCCGAAGGCATTCAGATCGCCGTCGAGAAGCAAACGCATCTGGTCGTCAGTGGCGCGGATAAAGGACAGGTCGGGCAAGTCGCGGCGGATATCCGCTCGTTGCGTCCGCCCGATCCGTACAAGCAGAAGGGCGTTCGCATCACCGGCGAGCGGCTGAAGAAGAAAGCCGGCAAGGCCGGAGCAAAGGCCGGCGGGGCCTAGGCGTACGTGCAGTGCCGGGCCTTTGGACCCGTGCGGTTCTATGCCGCCAAAAGCGGCCGCAGTTTCGAAGGAGAAGCAACAGTGGCAATGGCAAGAGTTCGCAACATCTCGAAGGATTCACATCGTCGCCGCATTCACGAGCGCGTGCGCACCCGTGTCATGGGCACCACCGAGCGCCCGCGCCTCTGCGTGTACCGCTCGCTGGGCCACATCTACACCCAGGTGATCGACGACCGCACCGGCCAGACGCTCGCGTCGGCCAGTTCGGTTGACAAGGAAACGAAAAAGAATCTCAAAGGCGGCGGCAACATCGCGGCGGCCAAGGTGATCGGTAAAGTGATTGCGGACCGCGCCAAAGCAGCCGGCGTCACCAAGGTAGTGTTCGACCGCGGCGGGTACAAGTACCACGGCCGCGTCAAGGCGCTCGCAGATGCGGCGCGGGAAGCGGGGTTACAGTTCTAAGCCTATGTCGAAGCAAATTCTGCGGGACAGTTTAGCGGTACGGCGCCTGTTAGAGGTGAATCCGTCGGACCTCAAAGATGACGTCATCGCCATCAATCGCGTCACCAAGGTCGTCAAGGGCGGCAAGAACCTCAGCTTCTCGGCGCTGGTGGTTGTCGGAGACAATCACGGCCACGCGGGTTTCGGCATGGGCAAAGCACGCGAAGTGCCCATGGCCATCAAAAAGGGCATCGAGCAGGCTAAAAAGAATTTGATCAAGCTTAACCTCAAAGGCACCTCGATTCCGCACCAGGTTCTGGGGCGTTACGGCTCGGCGCAGGTTTTGCTGAAGCCCGCTTCTGAAGGCACCGGCGTCATCGCCGGAGGTCCCGTGCGTAAAGTCATGCAGGTGGCCGGGATTCACAATGTGTTGACCAAATCGCTGGGCACCTCCAACCCGCACAACGTGGTGAAAGCCACCTTCGCGGCGCTGCTCAGCCTGAAAGACATCTCTCAGGTCGCGGAAACGCGCTCGAAGACGGTGGACGAAATTCGCGGCAGGTATCCGAAGGCCGCTGCGGTTGAGACGGCATCATGACAACGAAAAAGAAACCTGAAGCGTCCGGGAAAACCCCCGTCACCATCAAGATCCAGCAGGTGGTCAGCTTCATCGGCTCTACTGACGACATCCGTCAAGCGGTACGCGGGCTGGGCCTGCGAAGAATGCATCAGGTGGTTGAGCGCGAGGACACGCCGTCGATTCGCGGCATGATCCACAAAGTGCGTCACCTCGTGAGAGTGGTGGAATAGGGAAATGGCGAAAAAAGCAACCAGAACCGGACCTCGTAGCGCGCGAACGGCGCGCAAGTCTTCAACCAGTGGCCGTCCGTACAGCCTGTCGAACCTGCATCCGCCGAAGGGCTCGCGAATCAAGAAAGTTCGTGTCGGCCGCGGTATGGGCTCGAAGCTGGGCAAAACTGCCGGCGCCGGCAACAAGGGTCAGAAATCCCGCCGCGGCTATTCGCGCCGCCGGGGTTTTGAGGGCGGCCAGATGCCCCTGCATCGCCGCATGCCCAAGCGCGGATTTCACAATCCGTTTGGCGTCACCTATTCCGTTCTCAATCTGGACGAGCTCAACGTTTTTCCAGCGGGTGAGACCGTGACTCCCGATCTGCTTCGTGCGCACGGCTTCATCCGGCGCAAGACCGATCGCATCAAGGTTCTCGGCGATGGCCAATTGACCACCAAGCTGGCCATTCACGCCCACGCGTTCAGCGCATCGGCGAAAGAGAAAATCAGTGCGGCAGGGGGCACATTCGAGGTTGTGACGTAACCCGGCTCACGTAATTTGGCCGGCGAAATTTGGCTGTGAACACAAGGAAATAACGTAAGCGCATGAATCGATTCTTCGAAGCCTTCAAGAACCTGTTCCGCATCCCGGATTTGCGGAACCGCGTGCTCTTCACGCTGGCCTTGCTGGCGGTGTATCGCATCGGTGCGCACATTCCCACGCCAGGCATCAACTGGCGCGTGCTGGAAACCATTTTTCAGCAGGGCGCGGGTTCGTTTCTGGGCATCTTCGACCTCTTCAGCGGCGGCAACCTCCGCCGGCTCACGATTTTCGCGCTCGGCATCATGCCGTACATCACCTCGTCGATCATCCTGCAACTGATGACCGTGGTGTTTCCGTATCTCGAAAAGCTGCAAAAAGAAGGCGAACTCGGTCGCCGCAAGATTACGCAGTACACACGCTATTTGACGATCGTGCTCAGCATCATTCAGTCGACGACCATCGCCACGGCCCTGCAGGCGCAGACCTACGGCGGCGAGTCACTGGTGTTTCATCCCGGCATCGGTTTCGTCCTGATGACCATCCTGACCCTTACCACCGGTTCGGCGTTCATCATGTGGCTGGGCGAGCAAATCAGCGAGCGCGGCATCGGTAACGGCATGTCGCTGATTATCTTCGTGGGCATCGTGGTCGGCTTGCCTCGCGGCATCCTGGACCTGTACGAGAAGGCGAAGACGCAAGCGTGGGGCCCCTTCACCCCGCTGGCCCTGATTTTCCTGGTCGCGCTGATGATCGCTGTCGTCGCCTTCATCGTTTTCGTGGAAGGCGGCCAGCGCCGCATACCCGTGCAGTATGCCAAACGCGTCGTCGGCCGTAGGGTCATGGGAGGGCAATCCTCCTATCTCCCGTTGCGCGTCAATTCCGGCGGGGTGATTCCCCCGATTTTTGCGAGCTCACTGCTGGCGTTTCCCGCCACCGCGGCCCTGATGTTCGGCACAAAGTATGCCTTCGTCAAGAGCTTCAGCCAGGTGATCGCCTTTGGCGAGCCTCTGTACAACTTGGTTTACATCGTCCTGATTATTCTGTTCGCGTTCTTCTACGTCGGCATCGTCTTCAATCCGACCGAGCTTGCCGACAACATGCGCAAGAACGGCGGCTTCATTCCGGGCATCCGGCCGGGGCGCACCACGAGCGACCACGTCAGCAGGATTCTGAAGCGCCTCACCTTCATCGGCGCGATCTACCTGGCGATCGTCTGCCTGTTGCCCGAGTGGCTGATCACCGGCATTCACCTCGACCACATCGGCTGGGGTATCGGCGCATGGTTTGACCGGCATTTCCCGGTCTGGTTTCTAAAAGGTCTTGGCGTGCAATTCTATTTCGGTGGCACGTCGTTGTTGATCGTGGTCGGCGTGGCGATGGATACCGTGCAGCAGCTTGAGGCACAGCTCGTCATGCGCAACTACGAAGGGTTTGCTCGGAAGGGCCGGCTGCGCGGCCGGCGGTAATGAAGGCCGGCGGAATCGCGGCGGAGCCACGCTCCGCGAAACCGTTGGATCGCGCCGTGATTTTTCTCGGGCCTCCGGGCGCGGGAAAAGGCACGCAAGCGAAAGAGCTGGCCGGCAAGTTTGGCGTGCCGCATCTTTCGACGGGCGACATGCTTCGCGACAACATCGCGAAAGGCACGCCGCTCGGGCAGTTGGCCAAGCCCATCATGGCGCGCGGCGAGTTGGTTCCGGACTCGCTGGTGCTCAAGATGGTCGCGGAACGCATCGAGAAGCCGGACTGTTGGCATGGTTTCGTGTTCGATGGTTTTCCGCGCACGGTGGCGCAGGCACAGTATCTGGGTGTCCTGCTGGCGCAACATGGCTACAAGCCGCCGCTGGTGATTCATTTGGCGATCGACCCGGCGCTGGTGTTGCGGCGAATTACCGGCCGGCGAACGTGCAAGGTTGGCGGCGAGATTTATAATATTTTCGACCGCCCGCCAAAGGTTCAAGGACGCTGCGACGCCGACGGCGGCGAACTCGAGCAGAGGCCCGACGATCGCGAAGAAATTGTGGCGCCGCGGTTGCGTGCGTACGAAAAGCAAACCGCGCCGCTGGTTGCGTACTACAAACGGCTGGGCCGGTTGCACTCGGTGGATGCTTCCCAGAGTGTGCCGGATGTAAAGCGGCGGATCGACGAGGTTGTTTGCGGAGCGGCTTGAGTTCACCCCGGTTAGCGGGGCCTGCTCCGGTAGGGTTGCGGAATCGACTCCGGTAGTTGCGGGGTCCCAGTGAACGAAGATGGCCATTCATTTGCGCAGTGCGGAAGAGCTGGAGAAAATGCACCGCGCTGGCCTCATCGTTTACGAAGTTTTAACCGCGCTGCGTGAAATTGTTCGGCCGGGCCTGACGACGATGGACCTCGAGAAGTTCGCCGAGGAAAAAATCGCCGGCAAGCCTGGCAAGCCGGCGTTCAAGGGCTACCGCGGGTATCCGTGCACCCTTTGTACTTCGGTGAACAGCGAGATCGTTCACGGGATTCCGTCGCCCAAGCGGAAACTTCGCGAAGGCGACATCGTCTCGATCGATTTCGGGATGGAAGTGAACGGCTACTTCGCCGATTCGGCGGTTACTGTCCCGGTTGGGCAGATCGCCCCGGAAACAGCGAAACTGCTGGAAGTAACCCGGGAATCTCTCGATCGCGCCATCGATAAGATGCGCGCGGGCAACCGGCTCGGCGACGTAGGCAATGCAGTGCAAAGCTGGGTCGAGCAGCACGGTTATTCTGTAGTGAGGGAGTTCGTAGGGCACGGCATCGGTACCAAGATGCATGACGAGCCGAATCTCCCGAACTACGGCGATCCGGGGCGCGGTGCGCGGCTGCAAGAAGGCATGGTCATCGCCATCGAACCGATGGTGAACGCCGGCTTGCCGGGCGTGCACATGCGGGACGAGTGGGTAGCGGAAACCGCGGACGGCCAGCCGTCAGCTCATTTCGAGCACACGGTAGCCGTAACCGCGAACGGCCCCTGGATCCTGACGCGCCCGAAACAAGTAACCGGCCCGTCGTGGTAGCAAACGTTGTGGGTGGCGCAGTTTCAGCCTGTGTCCCCGTGAGCGAAACCGCGATGTAGGCGGCAGAGCAGATTCGTAACGAGCAGTTGTAGTGGCCGATCTCTAGTTCGGTCCAGCGAGCATCAGGAGCATATGGCAAAGCCGTTACACGACGACAAAAAGAAGGACGACTCCGGCAACTCGAAAGAGGATGCCATTGAGGTCATGGCCACCGTAATCGAACCGTTGCCCAACGCCATGTTCCGCGTCGAACTGGAGAACAAGCACCGCGTCTTGGCCCATGTCTCCGGCAAGATGCGCAAAAATTTTATCCGTATCCTGGCAGGCGACAAGGTCGCGGTGGAGCTGTCTCCTTACGACCTGACCCGCGGCCGGATCGTGTATCGTTACAAGTAGGGCTTTGTGGCACGGGGCTTCCGCCTGTGTCCTGTACGCCCCGGGTTAGCCCGGCCAGTCGTAAGATGCAGCAGGGCCAGTATTTAGGGAATTGAATCCCTGCCGCATCTAATGTGTAAGGGCGGGTTTGGAGTCCGTGCAGGTTTGTGGTGGCGGATCTTTAGATCGATCAGCCCAAACGCAAGCACCAAGAATTGGGGAGCAAATGAAGGTAAGAGCGTCGGTAAAAAAGATTTGCGACAAGTGCAAAGTCATCCATCGCCGCGGAGTGGTCCGCGTGATTTGCGTCAACCCGAAGCACAAGCAGCGCCAGGGATAAGCTGAGATTGTCGGAGCAAGGGAGAACGTATGGCACGCATAGCAGGTATTGATCTTCCGGTGCAGAAGCGCCTGTACGTAGGGCTCACGTCGATCTACGGCATCGGACAAGCCCGGGCGAGGAAGCTCGCAGAAAAGGCCAACGTTGATGCCACGAAAAAGATTCGCGACCTGACCGAAGACGAAGTCAACCGTCTCCGCCAGGCCATCGAACAGGAAGGCCGGGTGGAAGGCGATCTCCGCAAGGAGGTCCAGATGAACATCCGCCGCTTGATCGAAATCCAGGCGTACCGGGGCATCCGCCATCGCCGCAATCTTCCGGTTCGCGGCCAGCGAACGCACACCAACGCGCGCACCCGTAAGGGCCCACGCCGCGGCGCGGTAGCAGCCAAGAAAAAGGTAACCGGCAAGAAAGGCTAAATGGTAGGGCTGGGTCGTTAGACCCATCAGGTGCGGGGCGCAACAAGTTGCGCTCAGCTGGCCAGGATGTAAGGGGCACAGGGTTCTGCAGCCGGCGGGCTTTGGCCCGTCGATAGTTTTCGAAGCAAGCAGCAAGCGAGAAACGGAGCAAACGTGGCAAAAGAGCAGCAAAAAGCAACCCCGGACGCCGGCGCAGCACCAGGAAAACCGGCAGCGGCGACAAAACGCAAAAAGGAATTCAAGAAAAAACGCGAACGCCGCGTCATTCCGCACGGCTTGGTGCACATCGCTGCGTCGTTCAACAACACACAGATCAGCATCACCGACACCGATGGCCGCATCATCTGCTGGTCGTCTGCAGGCGCCATCGGCTTCAAGGGTTCGCGCAAGGGTACGCCCTACGCCGCGCAGCAAGCCTCGCTGGCCGCCGCCGGTATCGCCCGCGACCAGTACGGCATGAAAAGCGTCGAGGTCCGCGTGAAAGGACCAGGCTCTGGGCGTGAGTCCGCCGTGCGCGCGTTGGCCGTCGCCGGATTGCACATCGTGGTCATCCGCGACGTCACGCCGATTCCGCACAACGGCTGCCGTCCGCCCAAGCGCCGCCGCGTTTAAGTAGCACAGGTTTCCGCCTGCGTCGGCCGACTTCGGCGAGATGGCTCCGCGCCAAGCGAAAGCCCGCGAGCCGAGAAGTCAGCAGCAAGGCCAAAAGAATTTTGCAGCGAGCACAGCGCAGAAAGTCTGTGCCGCTAAGAAAGTTTTCGAGAGTTTTGGGAAGGGAGAATCGAAGTTGGCAAGACACCGAGATGCAGTCTGCCGCCTGTGCCGCCGGGAAGGGCAGAAGTTATTCCTAAAAGGACTGCGGTGCTTCACCGAGAAGTGCGCCATTGAAAAGCGCAACTTCGTTCCGGGGCAGCACGGCCAGTCGCGGCGACCAAAGGTAGCCGGTTACGGCCTGCAGTTGCGCGAGAAGCAGAAGATGAAGCGCACCTACGGGCTGCTCGAGCGCCAGTTCCGCAGCTATTTCGAGAAGTCTCTGCGGATCAAGGGTCCGACCGGCGAAAACCTGATCATCATGCTGGAGCGCCGTCTGGATAACGTCATCCGGCGCGCCGGATTCGCCAGCTCGCACGCCCAGGCGCGCCAGCTGACGCTGCACGGCCATGTCCGGGTGAACGGCAAGAAGGTGAATATTCCGTCGTACCTGGTAAAAGTAGGCGACGAAATCTCCATCAAGGACAAGATGCACCAGAACGCCATGATCCTGGAAGCTCGCAACGTAGCGCAAAGCCAGAACTCTGTACCCTGGCTGGAGCTCGACCGGGAAACCTTCAAAGCCAAAGTGGTGGCCGCGCCCAAGCGCGAAGACGTGCAGACCCCAGCGTTTAACGAACAACTGATCGTGGAGCTGTACTCCAAATAATCCGCAGGCCGATGGTGGGCGCAGCACTGCCGCGTCCCATCTTGGCAGGCAGGAAGCAACGGTAGTGGCCGATTTTCAGATCGGTCAGGGATTCAGAAACAAGGAGTTTGCGCTGCCGGCCAGAAACCGGCGGCCAGCCCAGCCGCCACGGCGGCCAGGCGAAAGGAAAAAAAGAATATGTGGAAGGGTTTTCAAAAGCCAAAGCGTCTTGCATCCGAACTTGAATCGCTGACCGAGAAATACGGCCGCTTCTCCGCGCAGCCGTTTGAGCGCGGTTGGGGCACCACCGTCGGTAACGCGTTGCGTCGCGCCCTGCTCAGCTCGATCGAAGGCGCCGCCATCACCGCCGTGAAGATCGAAGGCGTTCTGCACGAGTTTTCGTCGATTCCTGGCGTGGTCGAAGACGCCACGGACATCATCCTCAACCTGAAGCAGGTTCCTATCAAGCTCAACACCGACCTGCCCAAAACGATCTACCTAAACGTCGAGCATCCGGGCCCGGTAACCTCGGCGCAGATCGAAGAAGACGCCGACTTCGCCGTCCTCGACAAGAGCGTGTATATCGCCACCGTAAGCGAAGGCGGCAAGCTCCAGATCGAGATGCGCGTGAAGAACGGCCGAGGCTACGTCGCCGCCGACCGCAACTACGACGAAGACCTGCCCATCGGCTACATCCCGGTGGACTCGGTTCACTCGCCGGTGCGCAAGGTCAACTACTCGGTTGAAGCGGCGCGTCTCGGCCAGATGACCGACTACGAAAAGCTGATGATCGAAGTCTGGACCAACGGCGCCATCACGCCGCAGGATTCCATCGGCCTCGCCGCCAAGCTGGTCAAAGACCACATGAGCATCTTCATCAACTTTGAAGAGCCCACGGAAATGGCCGAGCTGCCGCAGGAAATCATCAACGATCCGCGTCTTGAGCATTTGGACCGCAGCGTGGAAGAGCTCGAGCTTTCCGTGCGCTCCTACAACTGCTTGAAGAACGCCAACATTCAGACCATCCGCGAGCTCGTGCAAAAGAGCGAGAACGAAATGCTGAAGACCAAAAACTTCGGCCGCAAATCGCTCAACGAGATCAAGGATATACTGGTGAAGATGGGCCTCAGCCTGGGCATGAAGTTCGACGAGCACGGCCGCATCATCTGGCCCCCGCTCCCGAGCCAAACCGCTCCACCCCCGCCAACCGAAGACATGGCGGGCCTGTAAGAGAATTTGCTTTCCAGGGCGGGAGCACTCGTCGAGGGCTCCCGCTCTTCGTAAGGGATCGGAGCTTTAGCTCCAACCCAGGGGCGACCCCAAGAGGGGGCTTTGGCCCCTGCGGAAGGCTCCCTGGCGATTCAAAACGGTAAAGGAACAAAACCGATGCGACACTTGAAATCAGGCTCCAAACTAGGCCGCAACCCGTGGCACCGCCGCGCCACGTTGCGCAACCTCGTCACCAATCTCTTCGAGCACGGCCGGATCACCACGACGCTGACCCGCGCCAAGGCCGCCCGCCCCGTAGCCGAAAAAATGATCACCCTCGGCAAGCGTGACACGCTGCAATCCCGCCGCCAAGCCGCCTCCTACATTATGACCCCGCAAGTAACGCAGAAACTCTTCAGCGAAATCGCCCCCAAATTCGCCGACCGCCCCGGAGGTTACACCCGTATCATCGCCGCAGGCATCCGCGTAGGGGACGGCGCAAAAGTCGCCATCCTCGAACTCGTCAACTACGAGCTAAAGAAAAAAGAAAAGAAAGAAAAACCCAAGAAAGAAGAGCCGGTAGCCGAAGCCAACAGCTAACCACCGCTCTAGGAAAGTCCTCCTAAGCATTCAATTTCGCCCGCTCTGGTTTTCTCGAGCGGGCGATTTGCTTTTATAGGTGCGAAACGGTTCCATGCATGGGTTTCCCATGGGCTCCAAGCGGATGGGTCGGTACGCCTGAGCAGTCTTTGCGCCTGCCATACGCCATACGAATGAGGAAGCGCTTGCCGAGCGCTTTCGCAAGCTGTTTGAACGGTATCGAGCGTCACAGAACCATTGTGAGGATCAAGCGGCCGATCCAATTGCGACCAGCGCCTGCCTTTACTCCCTGGGCTCAACTGTCCCGGAGTTCTATTGCCGCAGGAAGACCGGAGGCGTACGTTCAAATTTCGTGGTGGATTCAGCACCGCGATCGGGCGGCTGCCGCAGGGAGTGTGCCATGAACGATCCCATCGTGAAATCCTCCAGGACGCGTTTCTCGGTGGTGCTTTTCGGTGCAGCGTTGGCCGCGGCCTCCGTGGTGGGCCAGCAGTCCAAGCCAAGTACGCCGTCAGGCACGGGCATACATGCGTCCAGCCGTATCGCCTGCTGGAAGCAGGTGGGCATCTCCCCGGCGGTTATGCAGCAGCGCAAAGCGATCATGGAAGCCGCAAAATCCAAGCTTCAGGACGTCTGCAAAGACGACTCGCTCACAGCGCAGCAAAAGAAGGAACAGATCCACCAGATCCACCAGGAAGCCATGCAGCAGGCCGAGGCCCTCGTCCCGGCCGCGCAGATGGAAGCCCTGAAGAAATGCCAGGCGACCAATAGCACCGGCGCTCATCCCGCCCGCACGACCGGCCCCTGCGGCGAGCCTTTGGAACCCGCCGACGAGCCGACTCCCGAACCGAACTAAGCTTGATGGAGTTGAACTATCCTGACTTCTTTATAGTATGTTTGCGATATCGTATGGCAAACCCTGCCGACGCTGGCCGCGTCGGTTTTTTTTGGTCAGCGCAAGGAATAGATCTCAAGCCCGAGATCCTTAATCAATGGCAACCGAGTGCAGCCTGCGAACACCTGCAAGTTGCTGCCCCAGGTACACTTAACCATTTACGAACTCCCAAAAACATGGACAGAGCAGCCTGTCCATCCCTCCTGATTTCCAGCATCGAGCCCCGACACCGAACTACGAAAGTTCCGGTGTTGGCAGTGGGGGCGCGGGCTTGCGGAACCGGAACCACGCAAACAGGGCCAGGACCGCGAAGAACGCGCCGATGGAATCGAGCAGGGAATCGTACGGTGACGCCGTGCGG